>Ga0272447_1000356_pt1 | contig 35714 bp, 24 predicted proteins | sample YNPCB0133_FD_194589 | JGI IMG/M metagenome (GOLD analysis project Ga0272447, IMG submission 194589) | Hot spring microbial mat communities from Yellowstone National Park, WY, United States - YNP-CB-013-3 | ecosystem: Environmental > Aquatic > Thermal springs > Hot (42-90C) > Sediment | place... | reverse complement strand
GTGAAATCCGCTTTTCGGGCACGCCGCTGACCGAGCGCAGTCTGCAGGATGCGGTCTTCGGGCGCAAATTTCGCCAGCGGGTGGGCTTTGTGTTTCAGGACGCGGATGCGCAGCTGTTCAACGCCACGGTCTGGGATGAGGTCGCCTTCGCACCAAGACAGATGGGCATGAGCGAATCGGAGGTGCAGCGGCGCGTGACGGACACTCTGAACCTGCTGGGCATTTCGCATCTGGCGGAGCGCGCGCCCTTCCGTCTGAGCGGCGGGGAGAAGCGAAAGGTGGCTATCGCTTGCGTGCTAAGCATGAACCCAGAGGTGCTGCTAATGGACGAACCAGTCGCCGGACTAGACCCGCGGATGCAGGTCTGGTTGGTGGACACCCTGAAGCGACTACAGGCGGCTGGTAAGACGCTACTGATTGCTACACACAATCTGCACGTTCTGCCTGAGCTGGCAGACCGGGTGCTTATCCTTTCTGAAACGCACCAGCTGCTGGCAGACCTATCAGTGCAGGACGCGCTGACGAACGATTCGCTGCTGATGGAGGCGGGGCTGCTGCATGAGCATCCACACGCGCACGGCTCCATCGTGCATAGCCACCTCCACAGCCACGAGCATCATCACGAGGAGTAGTGCCGTAGGCGATACATCTGCTGTTCCAGTCGCCGTTTCGCAAAGTGGTAATACTCGGGCACTATCTCGAAACCGATGTATCGCCTGCCCATCTGCTGGGCGATGACTGCTACCTGTCCCGACCCCAGAAACGGGTCCAGCACCACATCGCCCTCCACCGACGAGTACTGCAGGATTTTGCGCACGAGCTCCGCCGGTAGCTTCGTCGGCGTCTTGAGGTCGCCGTTCCAATACTCGCGTGCGATCACCCATACGTCCTCCATGTCGCGATAGCGTGCGCTGCCGCCGTCTGGGGTGCGTTCACTGGCAGCGAAGCGAGAATCGGGGTAGAACCGGCGCAATCGGTCGTTCTTGCACACATACAGACAATGGTAGTGCGAGGTCACAAACCGCCGCTTGGTGTATACCCCGAACTGATACTTCCAGATGACGTGGTTGACTGTCACGAAGCTGGTGTCATGTAGGGCGTTGAGGATGTCGCGCAGGTTGTTCCAGCCAGAGAAGACGTACATGCTGCCCGAATCCTTCAGCACGCGGTAAGCCTGCTGCATCCATGTGAGGGTAAAGGCGTAATACTGCTCCTGTGGGATTTCGTTATAGCCCTCCAGCACACGCTCCTGCGTGCGGTTGTAGTTGCTGCGACGGGCGCGGAACTCAATCGCGAAGGGTGGGTCCGTCACGATGAGGTCGACGCACTCCGCCGCCATCTGCGCCATCCCCTCACGACAGTCCATCAGATAGATGCGATCGAGTTCAATGACCATACCTTCCGAACTCTTCGAACGCCTCATACATCGCCACGATGTTCTCCCAGGGCACATCGGGACCGATTTCACCATGCAAGATGAGTCCACCGTTGAACCGCCCGAACAGCTCCACCGTCTCCTTCACATGCTGTCGCACCTGCTCTGGCGTGCCGAAGGGGATGATATGCTGCCGGTCTAAATCGGAGCGCACGCAGACTTTGCCCGCCAGTTTCTCCTCCAGCAGGTAGCGCGGCATCAGTGCGTGCTGAGGGTTTAGCACGTCTACCCCTATCTCGATAAGGTCATCCCAGATGTCCACCGTCCAGCCGTCAGTGTGGAAGAATATCTTCTTGCCCGCGTCTTTAATGGGCTCGAACATGCGGGCGTAACGCGGCTTGAAGAAGGTTCGCCACTGGCGCGGGCTGATGAGCAGTCTGTCCTGCGCTCCCCAGTCGTCCGCAAAGCCGATGCCGTCTACGCCCGCTTTCAGCCACTTGTGGATGTGCTGCAGGTTCCAGTCCACGAGGCGGTCTGCCAGCTCGTGCAGTGCGTCTGGCTCTTCCGCGAGGTCAAGAAACAGCTGCTCGCTGGTGCGCAGCCACTGCATCTGCTCGAACAGCGTGCCCCCTCCGCCCATTCGGAACCAGTCGCATTCAGGCGATTGCAGGCGTCGGGCGATGTCCTCAAACACGCTGTCGTCGGGCACAGGAGGGAACTGGTAGTCCCGCAGCTGATCCCAGCTTTTGAGGGGAGCCTCCTTGACTTCCCCAGCGGTATACCCCTTGCGTCGTTGCCAGCGACAGCCCCACTGGTCCACGTATTCTTCGATATCGCCTTCCAATTGCGGTTCAGGCGGTATGGTGAAGTTCCTTGCCCCAAAGTCGTCGGAGCGCGCGTTGAGAAAGTCCACCAGCTTCTGTCCGTGTCTCCAGAACGCGCCTGGAAACACTGCATGCTGGAAGGGTACGCGGTCTGGACCACCAAATTCAATGGCAGTTAGCACCCGTTCTCGCGAAGTCATGGCCACCTCCCATTGCGAGGACTACCTGCGCAATTCGTAACGGTCCCCCGTTTCTCCTGTCAACGAACGGTCGGGGACAAGCGAGATACACAGGCTTGAAACGAACCACAAAAGCCTCTTGACATCTGTGTTGCTATGCGATATAATGTTTATCGATATATTGGAAAGAGAGGTATACGCTGATGAGCGCGTACGAGCAGATGCTGAAAGGCAACACGCCCATGCTCATCCTATCGCTGCTGGCGGAGAGACCGATGCACGGTTACGCCATCGCGAAGGAGATCGGGCAACGCACCGCCGACCTACTTCGCTTCCGCGAAGGAACGCTTTACCCCACCCTTCACGAAATGGAGCAGAAGGGCTGGATTGAGGGCAGATGGGAAAGCACCAACGGCGGGCGCGAGCGCAAGGTATACACCATCACCCCGCAAGGCTTGCGCGAATTGCAGCGGCAGCAACACGCCTGGCAGCGGTTTCGAAACGCCATCGAGGCGGTGATGCAGCGAAAGTCTCCGCAGTCAACCGAGGGAGGGGTCGAGCTATGTACAACCTGATTGAGGATTATCTGGACAGGCTGTGCCTGCCGCTAGTACGCCGACTGCCCTACCATCAGCGGCAACGCATCCGTCAGGAGGTGCGCGACCACCTGCTGGAGCGGGTCGCTGAACTCAAATCGCAGGGTGTCAGCGACGATGAGGCAGTGGCGGTCGCCGTCAAGCAGTTCGGCTCGCCCGAGTGGGTGGGCACATTGCTGCTGGAGAAGCACACGCATCGCCCTGCGATGACTTGGTGGCGAGGGCTGGTGCTGGCGGGTCTGACGTGGGTCGCCGCGTTCCTGCTGACGGTGCCTCTTGCGCAACCACTCGCGCCGCCCCGAGCGGTCATGCTGCAGGCGGTAGACGCGATGCTGTGGACCATGGGCGAACTTCCTCGCAACCTGCCAGAGGCACAGCAGCTACAGCGCACACTGCAAGAGGCGCGGGTACCTTCGGGATGGTCTATGGGCGTGCCGCCCGTCGCTTGGAAGTGGCAACAAGCAGACCCTCCCTTGCAAGCTGTAGAGGAGCTGGTGACCCAACGGTACGATCAGTGGTTAGGTAAGCGTCTGCGAGACTTCGGGTTACTTCGTCGCACGATAGACCTGTTTATTTCGGCTGGCGAAATACGCCTTCCCAAAGAACCCCTGCCTTTAGTAAGCGTCTGTGGGGAATTCGGATGCGTCGGCTTACCGCGGCCACTCGACTCGCGTTCCGTCGACGATGCGATACTCAAGTTCGCCCTGCCCTTGCTGGCGCTGGCAACGCTCGCTGGTTGGCTGACACGCCGGCTGCGCTGGGCGATTGGCGCTTCAGTCGCCGCAGTGGTGCTGAGTTTCCCCGCCACTTTGTCGTTGACATACAGAATCTCTTCTGCAGAACCTACAAGGAGCTACGAACAACTGCCCCTCACGCAGGCGGTGCGCTTCATGGAGGACATCGCTGCCCAGAAGACAACCCTCATCGCGAAAGCGACGTCCATCCTGTCTGCCTCGGAGGCAGGTCTTGCCAGCGATGCCGAGCGTCCGCAGCGTATCCTGCAACTGGGTCGGCTTTATCGCCACTACGCGAAACAGTACATCGCTGCCTGGCAGCGGTGGCACGACGCCAGCGCGTTACAGAAGCTGTGGTGGACGTTTACATACCATGTGCTGCCGACCTGGTGGAGCATCCCTGCGGGTCTGCTGGCGACGCTCATTGGCGGCGGCTTCGGCGTGATGGCACGAGTTTGGGGATGGCGCGTGCGCCAATACCTGCTTTACCGTTTCGCATAACTGCAACTCAGGCAGAAAGCCTCCTCACCTCAGAATGGGCATCCTCCAGAGATGCCCGCTTTTTTGTTCGAGCAGGAAACCGTAGATACTTTCCCCGAAAAGTTACCCAAACACTTATGGGAGGTGCATCCGCGTGTCACCCGATGCAGGCAACGCCCAAGTTCGTTTCGATGTCATCGGCAGAGCGTGGGGGTTGTATCAGAGGCAGTTGGGAATGTGGATAGCCATCAGTGCGCTTGTGCTCATTGTCGGTGCCATCCTGTCTTCCCCTAACTTCGCATTGGCTCTGTTTTCCGAGGGCGGCTCTGCGTTCCGCGTAGACCCGCTCAGCTTTGCCGTGAATCTGGTGACGGGAACGCTGATGCTCATCGTTGCCGCTGCGGTGTTCTATGCCGCGCTGCAGCAGATACGTGAGGGGACACTACGGCTGGAGGCGTTGGGTGAGGTAACACCTGTTCTGGGCAAGGTGGTGGTAGCGGCGTTCATCGAGATGCTACTGACCAGTATCGGTTACACGTTGTTCATTGTGCCCGGTCTGGTCGTCAGCGGACTGTTGATGTTCGCTCTGCCACTGGTTGTCGATCAGAAGCTCGATCCCCTCGATGCCATTCGGCGAAGCTTCGAGATGCTGAAATCGCAATGGCTGATGGCGACGCTGTTCTTTGTGGCGGTATCTATACTGAGATTTGTAGGGTTTCTTCTATGCGGGGTCGGCGCCATCTTCACCTTGCCGTTTTACTTCCTGAGCGTCACGCTGTTGTATGACGACTTCGTACGGGGAGCGGCTGAGCCTCAGTAAAGAAATGCGCCTTCCACTACATCAGGCAGAAAGGGGTCTTGGTTGGAGCAGGGACGAGCGCTGACATCGGTTCGTGGGACTGTCGCGGGAATTGGACTGGGTATCGCCATCGGGTTGTGGATAAACTATAGCGTCACCGAGGGGCACCCGCTCTTTGCCACCGTCTCTTTGGGAGCCGACCTGTTCATCCGCCTGCTGCGCATGATTATCGTGCCGCTGGTGATGGCGTCGTTGGTGAGCGCGGCGGCGAGTCTGGACACCCGTCATCTGGGGCGGCTCGGTATCCTGACGCTAATATATTACACCCTGACCACGCTTTTGGCGGCTGGCTTGGGGCTGCTGATTGTTAACCTGATACAGCCTGGCGTGGGGGCTGTGCTGCAGCCAGGCGAGTTGCCAAAGGAAATTGCGGAGCGCACCCCGCCCACCTTCGTCGACCTGCTGCGCAATCTCATCCCAGCGAACCCAGTGGACGCCATCGCCCGAACCGATATGTTACAGATTATCAGTTTCAGCTTGATACTGGGCATCGCGCTGAACCTGATGGGCGAGCGGGGCGCCACCGTCCGCCGTTTCTTCGACGAGGTGCTGCAGCTCTCCATGGTGATTGTGGGCTGGGTATTGCGCCTGCTGCCAGCAGGCGTTGCCTTGCTGCTCGCGCGGGCGATCGGTCAGGCAGGCGTTGATGTATTTGTGCCGTTAGCGAAATACATGGCGTCGGTGCTGAGCGGACTGCTGATACATGGGTTTGTGGTGCTACCCCTGCTCGTATGGGTGCTGGGAGGGGTATCGCCCTGGCGTTTTCTGGGAGGTGTTTCCCCAGCGATGCTAACGGCGTTCAGCACCAGCTCCAGCGCGGCCACCTTGCCAGTAACGTTGCGCAGCGTGGAGCAACAGCTGCAGGTGCCGAGCCACATCAGCCGCTTCTGCATCCCCATCGGCGCGACGGTGAACATGGACGGAACCGCGCTTTACGAGGCGGTGGCGGCGTTGTTCATCGCGCAGGTGTACGGAATCGCTTTAGACCTTCCGCAGCAGATGGTGGTGCTGTTTACCGCCACGCTGGCAGCCATCGGTGCGGCGGGCATCCCCAGCGCAGGTCTGTTCACGATGGTCATCGTGCTGCAGGCGGTGAACCTGCCGCTGGAGGGCATCGGCATCATTCTGGCGGTAGACCGCGTGCTGGATATGTTCCGCACGATGGTGAACGTCGAGGGGGATGCAGGTGGCGCAGTGATTATGACCAAGCTCACCCACAAAGAGTAAACAGTCGCCCCCGCCGATGGGCGGGGGCGACCTCCGCTGCGACTACATGTCGTAATCAGGTGGCGAAGGGGTCTTGCTCTCCTTCTTTTCTGGCTTCTCTACCACCAGCGCCTCAGTGGTGAGCAACATGCCAGCGATCGACGCCGCGTTCTGCAACGCCGAGCGCGTCACCTTCACAGGGTCTACGATACCTGCCTTCACCATGTCCACATACTCACCGGTGAGGGCGTTCAGACCGTGACCTTTCTCCATGTTCTTGACGCGCTCGACTACCACCGAGCCTTCGAGACCTGCGTTCTCCGCAATCTGACGTAGCGGCTCCTCCAGCGCACGGCGTACGATGGCGGCGCCATGCTGCTCATCGGGTGTCTCGCCGATGCCGTTCAGCGCAGGGATGACGTTCAGATAGGTTACCCCGCCGCCCGGCACGATGCCCTCTTCCACCGCTGCGCGGGTAGCCGACAGCGCGTCCTCGAAGCGGTGCTTCTTCTCCTTCAGCTCGGTCTCGGTGGCGGCACCGACCTTAATCACCGCTACGCCACCTGCCAGCTTCGCCAGCCGCTCCTGCAGCTTCTCGCGGTCGTAGTTGGACTCGGTCTCCTCGATCTGCTTCTTAATCTGGTTGATGCGCCCCATCACCGCGTCGCGGCTGCCCGCGCCTTCCACGATGGTGGTCTCCTCTTTTGCAACGATGACCTTCTTCGCGTGTCCCAGCATGGACATGTCCACGTTCTCGAGCTTAATGCCCAGGTCCTCGCTCAAGAACTTGCCGCCAGTGAGGATAGCGATATCCTCCAGCATCGCCTTGCGTCGCTCACCGAAGCCGGGCGCCTTCACCGCTGCCACGTTTAGCACGCCGCGAATCTTGTTGACCACCAGCGTCGCCAGCGCGTCGCCTTCCACGTCCTCCGCAATGATAAGCAGCGGCTTGCGGGCATTGGCGATGCGCTCCAGCAGCGGGATTAGGTCTTGTGCATTGGAGATCTTCTTCTCGTGAATCAGGATATAACAATCCTCCAGCACCGCCTCCATGCGTTCGGGGTCGGTGATGAAGTACGGCGAGATGTAACCGCGGTCAAACTGCATACCCTCCACCACTTCCAGCGTGGTGGTGGTACCCTTGCTCTCCTCCACGGTGATCACGCCGTCCTTGCCCACCTTCTCCATCGCCTCAGCGATGACCTTGCCGATTTCGGGGTCGTTACCCGCAATGGAGGCGACATGTTCCACATCCTCTTTGGTCGAGACGGGGATGGCGTGCTTTTTAATCTCCTCCACCGCCTTCTCCACTGCCATCTCGATACCGCGCTTGACGAGAATGGGGTTGCCACCAGCCGCCACATACTTCAGCCCTTCGGTGACGATGGCTTTGGCTAATACCGTCGCGGTGGTGGTACCGTCACCGGCAACGTCGTTTGTCTTGGATGCCACCTCTCGGCACAACTGCGCCCCCATGTTCTCGAAGGGGTCTTCCAGCTCCACTTCCTTAGCCACAGTTACCCCGTCCTTGGTGATGGTCGGGGAACCCCACTTTTTCTCCAGCACGACGTTGCGTCCTTTGGGACCGAGCGTTACCTTCACCGCATCAGCGACAAGGTTCACCCCGCGCTCAAGGGCGCGTCGCGCTTCCTCATCATACAGGATCATCTTAGCTGCCATCGTTCACACACCTCCTCTCCGTTGAGATTTAGCCCTCGCGGATTGCGTAAATCTGGTCTTCATCCAAAATGGTGTACTCCTTCCCGTCCACTTCCACCTCGTTGCCACCATACTTGGAGAATATCACGCGGTCACCCACTTTCACCGAAATCGGGGCACGCGTGCCATCCTGCAACACACGACCAGGACCAACCGCCACTACACGTCCTTCCTGCGGTTTCTTCTTGGCAGTGTCGGGCAGGAAGATGCCTCCTGCGGTCTTTTCCTCCTCTTCAAACACTTCCACGACCACCTTGTCGCCAATCGGACGGAGCATCCGATGCACCTCCTTCTTCGGCAAATTAGCACTCGATGCGTTCGAGTGCTAATTTATAGATACCGTACTCTGGGCAGAATGTCAAGGGGAGCGGGGGCAAAAGGTTGCTTCCTGCTCGTTTGATGTGCTAAAATCCTTGACGTGAAATCCGCTGTGGACGAAGGTTCGCTATGCCTCAGGACAAAATTATCGTTCGAGGTGCGCGTCAACACAACCTGAAGAATATTACCGTCGAAATCCCGCGCGACAAGCTGGTGGTTATCACCGGCATCTCTGGCTCTGGAAAATCCAGTCTGGCGTTTGACACCATCTACGCTGAGGGGCAGCGGCGCTATGTGGAGTCGCTGTCCGCTTATGCTCGGCAGTTTCTTGGGCAGATGGACAAACCCGACGTGGACGACATCATCGGTTTGTCGCCTGCGGTTTCGATTGACCAAAAATCCACCAGCCGCAATCCGCGTTCCACTGTCGCCACAGTCACCGAAATCTATGACCACCTGCGCCTGCTGTATGCGCGCATCGGCATCCCGCATTGTCCCCAGTGTGGACGCGAAATCACCCAGCAGACAGTGGAGCAGGTGGTGGATACCATTCTTGCCCTGCCAGAAGGCACGCGCCTGCAGATTCTCGCCCCGATTGTACGTGGGCGTAAGGGCGAATACCGCAAGGAGATGGAAGACGCCCGCAAAGCAGGCTATAACCGTCTGCGCGTGGATGGCGAGATGATTGACCTGAGCGAGCAGCCCATCCCCACGCTCGACCGCTACAAGATACACCATATCGAAGTGGTGATAGACCGAGTCGTCATCCGCGCGGGCATCGAGAAGCGGCTCGCCGACTCGGTGGAGACCGCCATGCGCATGGGGCAGGGCGTGGTCATCGCACAGGTGGTGGACGGAGAGGAGCTGGTTTTTTCTGAGAACTTCGCCTGCGCGGCGTGCGGCATCAGCCTGCCCGAGATCGAGCCACGCTCCTTCTCGTTCAACAGCCCTTATGGCGCGTGTCCCGAATGTCATGGACTGGGTTTCAAGACCGAGTTTGACCCCGCGCTCATCGTGCCCGACCCCAGCAAGAGTATTGCCGAGGGCGCGATAGAACCCTTTGCAGGTAAGGACGGACTGATACCCTACTATGAGGGGCTGCTGCGAGGCGCGGCGCAAAAGTTGGGCTTCTCGCTCCACACTCCGCTCAACCAGCTGAACGACAAGCAGTGGCATGACCTCTTCTACGGTATCGAGGGCAACGTCACAGTAACTTTCCGCAACCGCTGGGGACGCACCCGTTACTTCGACAGCGAGTTTGAGGGCATTATCGCCATGCTCCAGCGGCGCTACAACGAGACCGAGTCCGAGAACGTACGCGAATGGCTGCAACGCTACATGTCCGACAAGCCCTGCCCCAAATGCAAGGGGCTGCGCCTCAAGGACGAGAGCTTAGCGGTGACCGTGGGCGGACTGAACATCGCTCAGCTGACCGCGCTGTCGGTGGAGGAAGCGCAGCGATTCTTTGACGAGCTTCCGCTGAGGCTCAACGAGCGGCAACGCCACATTGCACACCAGTTGCTGCGTGAGATACAGAGCCGACTGGGCTTCCTGCTGGACGTGGGGCTGGGCTACCTGACCCTAGACCGTCCCGCGTCGACGCTGGCAGGGGGCGAGGCACAGCGCATCCGCCTAGCGACGCAGATTGGCAGTGGACTGATGGGCGTGCTGTATATTCTGGACGAGCCCAGCATCGGCTTGCACCAGCGCGACAACCAGAAGCTCATCCACACCCTGCTGCACCTGCGCGATTTGGGCAACACCATTATCGTGGTGGAGCATGACGAAGAGACCATTCGCACCGCCGATCACATCATCGACATCGGTCCAGGCGCGGGCGAGCATGGAGGATACATCGTCGCGCAGGGCAGGGTGGAGGACATCATCGCCTGCGAGCAGTCTATCACTGGGCAGTATCTCGGCGGTAAACGGCAAATCCCAGTACCGCTCATGCGACGCCAGCCGAATGACCGCTGGTTGACCATCCGCGGCGCGCGCCAGCACAACCTCAAAAACATCACGGTGCGCATTCCGCTGGGGCTGTTTGTGTGCGTTACGGGTGTGTCTGGATCCGGCAAGTCCACGCTGATTCAAGAAACGCTGTATCCGCGCCTGATGTACCACGTCTACGGCTCGCATCCGTTGTGGGGCGAACACGACGGGGTGGACGGCATCGAATACATCGATAAGGTGGTGGACATCGACCAGTCGCCCATCGGGCGCACGCCGCGCTCGAACCCTGCCACTTACACAGGCGTGTTCGACATGATTCGCGAACTGTTTGCCAACACGCAGGACGCCAAAGTGCGCGGCTACAAACCCGGCAGGTTCAGTTTCAACGTGAAGGGGGGTCGCTGTGAAGCCTGTAAGGGCGACGGCATCATCAAGATCGAGATGCATTTCCTGCCCGACGTGTACGTACCCTGTGAAGTGTGTAAGGGCAAACGCTACAACCGCGAGACCTTAGAAGTCAGGTACAAGGGCAAGTCCATCGCCGACGTGCTGGACATGACGGTGGAAGAGGCACTAGAGTTCTTCAAAGCCATTCCCCCGATTGCCCGTAAGCTGCAGACCCTGCACGACGTGGGGCTGGACTACATGAAGTTGGGACAGCCCGCGACCACGCTGTCGGGCGGAGAGGCGCAGCGCGTGAAACTGGCAACGGAGCTCTCCAAGCGCGGCACAGGCAAGACGCTGTACATTCTGGACGAGCCGACCACCGGCTTACACTTCGCGGATATCGAGAAGCTGCTCAACGTGCTGCACCGCCTGGTGGATAACGGCAACACGGTCATCGTCATCGAACACAATCTGGACGTGATTAAGACCGCGGACTGGATTATCGACCTCGGTCCCGAGGGGGGCGCAGAGGGCGGCTACGTGGTGGCAGAGGGACCGCCTGAACAGGTCGCGCAGGTCGAAGCCAGCTACACAGGGCAGTTCTTACGCAAGATGCTCGGACAGAGGATACTGGTGGAGGTCGGTGCCCGCGAGTGACGGGGCGGCGGTTACTCGTGTAGGCTCTCGTGTGCCACAGTCAGGGCAAACACGTGCGCGGCTCCTGCGTGGAGTAACGCCCTCGTCGCCTCGTTAAGTGTGCTACCCGTTGTCCAGACGTCGTCGACCAACAGGATGCTCCTGTCCGCCACCTGCTTTGGCTGCACGACGCGGAAGGCATCTTTGACGTTTTTCGCCCGCTGCGCGGCGTTCAGTCCCACCTGAGGCTGATAATACACTGTGCGTACCAGCACATCGTTCCACAATGGCAATCCAACGGCGTGGCAGAAGTGCCGCGCAAGAAGTAGGCTCTGATTGAAGCCTCGCTCGCGTTCTCGTTCTCGATGGATGGGCACAGGAATAACACCCTCTGCCGCGTGAAGGGGCTGTGCCCAGTCGCTGTGCCAGACCTGAATGAGCAGCTGCGCTAGTGCAGGGGCAACCGCAGGCTTTGCAGCATACTTGAGGCGGTGGATGGCGTCTTTCACCGCCCCTCGGTAATGCGCAGCGCTGCGTACCGCCTCAGGCAGCAGCCGACGCACCGGGCAAGAGGGACAGAACCGTTCAGGTTGCATGGGCGTGCCGCATTTGACGCAAACTGGTGGCATGATGCGGAAAACGAGGCTATGACAGTCGTCGCACCACCCTTTGTGTCCTACCTGCGCACACGCAGCACAGCGGGGCGGGTACAGCGCGTCCATCAGCTCCTGCCATATCGATTGCCACCAACTCATAACGCACGGGCGATGATTGCCATGCTGCGCGAGTCGAGTTTGGTCGTGTCGGGGATTTCAAAGCGGTTGCCGTCCATATCGGTAATAATCAGGCGCGTAGGGGTCACCTCCTGCACGTTGTCGCGCAGATGGCGCACTTGATACACCCTGCGCCCGCGGTTGGTCTGTACATCCCAAGTGATCGTGCCATACTCCTCCCGCACGGAATATACCTTCTGCACCACTGGCACAAAGTATCGCCTATCCAGCTCCTCCTCAATAATGTGGCGCGACTCAGGGTCCAAGCCGTGCAAGGACTTGAGGATACCCACCTCCTGGTCCATACCGTCGCGCAGACTAAGGAAATGGTGGGGGTCGGATAGGGGAAAACAGCGCACCACATGCACGCGCAAGATGCTACGCTCGCCCTCGATAGTCATTCGAATCTGGCTGGAACCAGGCGTGCGGAACAACCGAATTTGGGACGGCTCCAGAAAGCGTACCTCGAAAGCAGGCACGTCCCGAAAACGCAGCATGTCCAGACTGACACCACGACTGTCGACATCCATCATCTTAGGGGTTCCTTATGTGCAACGTTCTCAATCACATTATACCGCATGAAACAACGACCCCTCATACAGACAAAGGTTCCTAAGCCGTTGTTTTAACCTCTTGTTGAGGGGCAGTGAAAATGGTTTCACTGGCTAACGTAACTTGCCCGCGCCGATAGGATTATCCCCTGCTGGCGTGCAATTGAATATTGATATGGTTGTTTCGCTTTGCCAACAGGGTTATTTCAAGGAAGGAGCGTCGGATGAACCTGAGCGCGCTGGTTTTGCTACCCATACCGCGACGGCTGCGTACTGGAAAGGGCGTTTTGCCCCTGCGCCATCACGGTCGCATCGTCTGTCAGGGTGAGCCGCAAGCGATGTTCCCTATCGCTGCCCGCTTGCAGGAAGCGGTGTGGGAAACGCAGGGAATCGCATGGAGCCTGTGGGCTGGCAATGCGGAGGGCGACCCACTGGCACAGGTCGTGTTGACTTTGGAAGCAGACTCAGACATCCCTGCACAGGGTTACCGGTTGCGCATCACGCCAGAGCGCATCTACCTCGTTTCTGCCGACGCTGCGGGGCTGTTCTACGGGGCGATGACGCTACGGCAGATGCTACGCCAGTGCGCGGGCGAATTGCCCTGCGGCGAGGTCGACGACCACCCCGACTTCCCCTCGCGCGGCGTGATGCTGGACATCAGCCGCGACAAGGTGCCCACCCTGGAGACGCTGTTCGCGCTGATAGACGAACTGGCGGAGTGGAAGATAAACCATCTGGAGCTGTACACTGAGCATACCTTCGCCTATCGACAGCATCGCGAGGTATGGGCGCAAGCCAGCCCGATGACTGGCGAGGACATCCTGCGTCTGGACGCTTACTGCCGCCAGCGGTTTATCGATCTGGTTGCCAACCAGAACTCCTTCGGGCATATGCACCGCTGGCTAAAGCTGCCTCGCTATCGCCACCTCGCCGAATGCCCTAACGGGTTTGACTGGCCGTGGGGCGGACACAGCGACGAACCCTTCAGCCTAGACCCCACCAACCCGGAAAGCCTGCAGTTTATCGCTGGGCTGTATGACGAGCTGCTCCCACACTTCAGCAGCCGCAAGTTCAACGTGGGCTGCGACGAGACCTTTGACCTCGGTCAGGGCAAGAGCAAGGCAGAGTGCGAGCGCAAAGGCAAAGGGCGGGTGTACCTGGATTTTTTGCTGAAGATTTACGAGCTGGTCAAACGCCATGGGCGCACCATGCACTTCTGGGGCGACATCATCATGGAGCATCCTGAGCTGGTGCCTGAGCTGCCCAAGGATGTGGTGGCACTAGAGTGGGGCTACGAGGCGGAACATCCCTTCGAGGCACACGGCGCCAAGTTCGCCGCGTCGGGTATTCCCTTCTTCGTGTGTCCGGGTACCTCATCGTGGAACACCATCGCTGGCAGAACAGACAACTGCCTTGGCAATCTGCGCAACGCCGCTGAGAACGGTCTGAAACACGGCGCCATCGGCTACCTGATTACCGACTGGGGCGACAACGGACACTGGCAGTATCTGCCGGTCAGCTATCTGGGTTTCGCGGCGGGCGCGGCATACGCGTGGTTCTATGAGGCAAACCGCGACCTCGACATCGTGCGCGCGCTAAACACGCACGTTTTTCGGGACGATGCCGAAGTGATGGGCAGGCTGGTCTACGACCTCGGCAACGCCTACCAGAAAATCGGACATCTGGTGGGTAACGCCAGTGTGCTGTTCCACTTTGTGCATTCCTCGCTCTCTCAGCCCATGCCCGAAGGCGTGACCGAACAGACCATCCGCACGACGATGGAGTATATCGGCACGGTGAGCGAGCCGCTGTCCCGCGCGCGAATGGACAGGGTAGATGCCAGCCTAATTGTCGATGAGTTTACTAACGCGGTGCGGATGCTGCTGCACGGTTGCCGTCGCGCGCTAGCGGTGCGTACGGGTATTATCAACACAGAGACGGAGCGACGCGCCCTAGCTGCGCAGATGCGCGACATACTGGGCGAACATCGCCGGTTGTGGGTCGCGCGGAACCGCGAGGGTGGACTGCAAGACAGCACCCGTGTTCTGGAACAGCGGCTGACGGAGTATGAAAAATGAGCAAGGTCATAGAGGCAATATATGATGGGCACGCCCTGATTCCACAGGAGCCAGTAGACCTGCATCCGGGGGACAGGGTCAAAGTCACATTGCGTGTCACCACATCTGCGGACCAGCGGACAGCACGGCAAAGACGCTTGGAACTGCTGCAGAAGATGTGGAAGCACTTCGAGGAAACTCCGCCTCCTGGTGGACCGTTGCCTGCTGACACTCTTCGACGCGAGAGTATCTATGAGGATCGCTCTTGATACATGTGTTCTTCTGAGAACACGTGATGTTCGCAGCCCAGAGCACATGCTCGCTCGAGGTGCTAAACACAAGTTGTCCCTCCTGAAGAGCTTCAACACCAGATAAGGGAACTAGGAGGTTTACCATGATTGCCAAACGTCCGTATGGGAAGAAGGGAGAAAAACTCTCCATCATCGGTTTAGGGGGCATTGTGCTGGCGCGGTTGCCCCAAAAAGAGGCGGATGCCATCGCGCGCGAGGCGTTCGAGCGCGGCGTGAATTACTTCGATGTCGCCCCCACCTACTGGGATGCCGAAGAGCGCATGGGCACTGCCATCAAGCCCTTCCGTGACAAAATCTTTCTCGCGTGCAAAACCGCCAAACGTAACGCTAAAGGTGCGCAGGAAGAGCTGGAAGCCTCGTTACGCAAGCTGCAGACCAACCACTTTGACCTCTACCAATTGCACGCGCTTTCTAACATGCAGGAGCTGGAGCAGTGCTTTGGCCCTGGAGGCGCGATGGAGGTCTTCCTAAAGGCGCGTGAGCAGGGCAAAGTGCGCTACATCGGCTTTAGCGCCCACTCGGAAGAGGTTGCCCTTGAAGCCATCAAACGGTTTCCGTTCGACAGCGTGTTGTTTCCCTTCAACTTCGTGACGCTGTTCAAGGGCAATTTCGGCTGGGAGCTGCTGAGGGAGGCTCCCAAGCGCGGCGTAACGCTGCTCGCCCTGAAGGCGATGGCGAGGACGCACTGGCAAGAGGGCGCGAAGCGACTGGAGAAGTGCTGGTACGAGCCGATTAGCGACCCGAAGATGGCGGAGCTGGCCCTGCGTTTCACCCTATCCTTGCCCAACATGACCGCCGCCATCCCGCCGGGCGACGAGAACATCTTCAAGATGGCGTTGCAGCTGGGAGAGCGGCGTTTCCGACGAATCACCCCGCGCGAGGAGCAACAACTGCGTGCAGAAGCTGAGAAGCTAACGCCTATCTTCTCGCGAGCGGCGTGAGGTGGGCTAGACCTGCTGGCGGATGACCATCGGCACCCGCTGGCGGTAAGTGAGGCTTCGCCACAACCATTCAACGGGACCGTAGTGGAAGCGGGAGAGCCAGAACGCGCTGAGCAGCACCTGTGCTGCCCAGATGGCACAAGTCAGCGCGACACCTTGCGCCATGCCGACTTTACCATACAGCCCCAGCCCGTAGCCAGAGAACAGCAGGGTGCAAATCACCGACTGCATCAGGTAGACGCTCAGCGCGATTCGCCCTGCTGCAGCAACAGGCGCCATCAGCCGCTGGATTGCAGGCGACGTTTCCCATAATAGCCCGAAGACCGCCATGTATCCGAGCGCTTGCAGCGGAGCCGAAGGGATGAGCATCATGAGCCACCCGTATGCGGGCAGCGCGCGGTTCTCTACCACCTGTTTCAGCACCTCCCATGCCGCCACGCCGTTCACAGGGACCCCCAGCCCGATACCGATGACCGCCACGATTGTCAGCAGGCGACGATGCTCGCTCAGCCGCTCTACCATCCGCTGCTTTCCCACGTAGAATCCCAGCAGAAACATCATCAGCACGTTGGGAACGAAGAAAATGCCATTGACCATCATCACCAACCACTCTAACACCCGATAGCGCAGCGACGCGAGGTAGCCAGCCTGCATATACGCCTCTCTTATCCGCTCCGTCAGCCCAGTCAAGAACGGCTCCTGCTGCGTCTCACCGCTCCACCCGACGTACCACAGCGTCAGCCCGCCCGCCCCGAAGCAGCACATCACCTGCATCCCCCATAGCGCAAGCCCCCCAATCAGCAGCTCCTGCGTGCGAAGGTTACGTAGCAGGAGAAGAACCAGTCCCGCCAACGCGTAGAAGAACAGCACATCACCTGCCCAGATGAGCAGCGCGTGTGCCAGTCCGATCAACAGCAGGATGAGCAGGCGTCGCGCGAGGATCGACGTGGCTGGTGCCCCGCGCGTCTCTAAGCGCCCCATCTGCAACGCTAGCCCCAGCCCGAACAGAAACGCGAATATCGAGTAAAACTTGCCCATGAAGAGCCACTCGATAGCGAAAAAGGCGACTCTGTCCGAAAGCGATGCAAGGCTACGGGAGTCAGGCAGTATCTCGACGGTATTAAGCGCCTTGAAGAAGCGCATGTTCACCATCAGGATGCCGAAGAGCGCAACGCCCCGCAGTGCGTCCAGCACCTGAATACGTTCTCGTACCTGGGTTGGCGATATCGATTCCACGCTTTCTGCGCCCTTCAGGCTGGGCGTGCTTGGGCACGCCAATGGCTACCCTTTATTAATCACGTGCGCCAGATAGCCCGCACCAAAGCCGTTATCGATGTTCACCACTGCGACGCCGGGTGCACAGGAGTTCAGCATGGTCAACAGCGGCGCAAGCCCGCCGAAGTGCGCCCCGTAACCTACGCTGGTCGGCACGGCAATGACAGGGCGGCTCACCAGCCCACCGACCACGCTGGGCAACGCCCCCTCCATGCCAGCGACCACAACCAGCACGTGGGCGGCAAACAGCTTCTCCGACTGCGACAGCAACCGGTGCAATCCTGCCACCCCCACATCGTACAGCCGTTCCACCCGACTGCCCATCTCCGAAGCGGTCACCGCCGCCTCTTCCGCCACAGGCAAGTCGGATGTCCCTGCCGCCACCACCAGCACGTAGCGGTGCTGGGGTATTTCACTGTCGGGCTCGTTTTCGCCTAAGGCCAAAATACGTGCCGTGTCATAGTAGCGCACGTGGGGAAAACGCTCCTTCACCTGAGCAGCCAGCTCTGGGCTCGCTCGTGTCGCCAGTACCTTGCGATGACGGTTGCCCAACCGCTCCAGGATGGCTATCACCTGCTCCGGGGTCTTGCCTTGGCAGAACACCACCTCGGGGAAACCGGTGCGTAACGCACGATGGGTGTCCACACGCGCGAACTCCACGTTCTCATAGGGAAGTACCCGCAGCTGCTGTAACGCTTGCTGCACAGACAGGCTTCCCTCGCGCACCGCCTGCAGCAGCTGCTCTAACGCTTTAACGTCCATGTGCCGTTACCTCAACCGAATCGGCAGGGATGAGACCCGCTCGGCGAAGTGGCTCGTTTAGGCTGCCAGTGCGATAGCCTGCCAAGTCCAAAGTCACATACAGATACCCAAGTTCTCTAAAGCGCGGCACGATGATGTCCGCCAGCTCCACCACGCGCGCCAACTCCGCTTTCTCCACCTCGATGCGTGCGATGGTATCGTGGTGACGTACCCGAAACTGTCGAAAACCCAGTTCCCGCAGGCATCGTTCCGCCGCATCTACCTGCGCCAACAGCTGTGGCGTGATGACCGTACCATACGGGAAGCGCGAAGAAAGACAGGCAAACGAAGGCTTATCCCAGTTGGGTAAGCCTGCCGCCTGTGCCGCCTGACGGATGTCCTCTTTGGTGAAGCCTGCTTCGCGCAGGGGGCTACGCACCCCCTTCTCGGCTGCTGCCCGCATGCCAGGGCGGTAGTCGCCCTCATCGCCCGCATGGGAACCGTCCGCCACCCACTCAATGCCGTGCTGATCCGCTATCCTCCGTATCACCCCAAAGAGCTCGGTTTTGCAGTGGTAACAGCGGTCGGGGTTGTTCACCCGGAAAAGGGGATTGCTCAGCTCATGCGTGCGCACCACCACATATCGCCAACCGCGCGACTCCGCCAGCTGTCGTGCTTCCTCTATCTCGCCTGCAGGAAACGCCTCCGAGGCGCCAATCACTGCCAATGCACGCTCACCAAGCACTTGGTGCGCCATATGCATCAGGAAGGTACTGTCCACCCCTCCAGAGTACCCCACTGCAACGCTGCCCATTTGGCGCAGAATGGCAGACAGCTCCTCCAGCTTCCGCTGCAACGCCTCTTCCATCTTCATCCCCTCCACCTCATCATACCAGAACGGTGCCTGCTATCGCGTCGTGCATACCCACTCAACACTCCATGACGGACTATACGGTTCGTCAGCCAGATGAGCGCACCAATCACAACCCAGAGCGCGAGACTGCTTCGAGTGACCATCTTCGCTTCCACCGCAGCCTTCACCGGCACTGTCGCCACTACTCTGCCACGTACCACCGCCTGCAGCTCCCCTAGCGGCTGTCCTTGCTTGATTGGTGGTGTCGTGGACGTCAGCTGCAGCACCGGTTTGACCTCACTCTCCCATCGTCGGGGCACAATCACGCGCAGCGACGCCGCAGCGACAACGGGCACCGATTTTGGCTCCGCTCTGTGCAGCTCCACCTTGCCGACGGTTCCACCTGCTTGTGCTAAGTCAACGCGACTATACTGCTTGTATGCCCACTCGATGAGCGCACGGGTGTCTTTGTCAGCGTCGGTACTGCCCAGCACCACCGAAATCAGTCGCCATCCGTTGCGCGTGACCGAGCCGACGAAGCATCTGCCCGATTTAGCTGTGTAGCCCGTCTTGATGCCGTCGGCACCCGGAAGGTACTTCAGGGACTTCGCACGGGTGGTGACCACCACGTCTTGCTGATTGACCGAGCGCAGGATGCGCGCCTTCTGCGTGCGCACGATTTCGTTAAACAGCCGGTTCTGGATACAGTACCGCGCCAGCGTTGCTAAGTCGCGCGCGGTGGAGTAATGGTTCGGGTGGTCCAATCCGTGCGGGTTGGCGAAACGGGTGTTGGTCAAGCCCAGTTCTCGCGCTTTCTCGTTCATCAGCTCGACGAACCGCTCTTCGCTACCGCACAGGTACTCCGCCGCTGCGACGCTTCCGTCGTTGGACGAACGCAGCATAATCGCATATAGCATATCGCGCAGGGGGATGGTCTCGCCCGGCGTCATATTCAGGTTGGCGTAGCGGGTGTTCACGGCGTTCTCGGTGGCTACGACTAGGTCGTCCAGATTGCCCCGCTCAATCAGCAAGATGGCGGTCATCATCTTGGTGGTGCTGGCAATAGCGCGACGCTCGTCTGCCCTTAGTTCGTACAGCACCTGACCAGTCTCCGCATCTACGAGTATCGCTGACTTTGCTTTTAGAATCGGCGGGGGGATAGCATTCGCGACTCCCGCTACCAACCACCATAACAGACACGCAGCGATGACTCCATGCACGTCGCAGTAATCCCTCCTGCTATTTACTCACCCTGCGATCGGTCGCCGTCTTCTTCAGGGCGCAATTGGTAACAAAGGCTCTTAGGACGTTCCCTTAAATCGACATCGCCCCACCGTTCATATGTCGGGCACTTACAGGCATCCTTCGCAACACCAACGTAGCCGCACCCTTCAGAGAGCGTTAAACCGAGCGCAGGCTAAAGCCTGCGGCGACAAAGCGGCTACGAAGATGATGGCGGCTGCACCTCGTGAGTATTACCCTGGCGACAGGTTTAGTACCTCGCTTTGATTCCCCTCTGGCGGTCTGCTCTCCTCCAGCTCGGGCAAATCCTCTAGGGTGTTCAAGCCAAAGTAATGCAAAAACTGGGGGGTCGTGCCGTAAAGCACTGGCCTGCCCGCCGTTGGCTTGCGTCCCACTTCTTGGATTAGTCCCCTTTGCAACAGCGTGCGCACAACCCCTTCCGATTGTACCCCACGAATCGCCTCGATTTCGGGCAGAGTAATCGGCTGACGGTAGGCGATGATGGCAACGGTCTCCAACGCGGCGCGAGACAGTTTGCTGGGCTGTGGTTGCAGGAAACGCGCTACGACATCGGCAAACTCAGGGCGCGTGCAGAGCTGATAACCCCCCGCTACCTGCACCAGCTGCAAACCACTGGCTTGCAGACGGTCCTGCAGCGCTTCGATCGCTTGCTGTAACTGTGGCTCCTCGAATCGGAAGACCTCTATCAGCGTTTTCATCGGCACTGGTTCAGCGGCTACAAACAGTACGCACTCCAGCGCACGACTAAGCTGCAGGGTGTCCATCATCCACCTCCTTTCGCACCCGAAGAGTAATCTCCCCAAACAGTTCGTCCTGACAGGCTTCCACCCTGCCCTGTCGCATGAGCTCCAGCACCGCTAGGAACGTCAGTAACACCTCCCATCGAGTGAACGGTGCATCCAGCAACTGCTCAAAGCGCAACCCCTCTGAGGCAGCATGTATCCGCCGCCACACCTCTACCATTTTTAGCCGCAGAGACAGCTTTTTGCGCGGGATCAGGATGGCGGGCAGCGGCGTATCTGCCGCCTCCGCAAGCAACCGTTCCAGCGCACGCAGCAGGTGTTGTGGCGTCAGCTCCCCCAGCGGAATGGGCAGTTCATACTCGGGTACTGGGGCGTCGGGGCTGCGAAAGAACCATTGCTTGCGCTCTGCCTCCCATGTTTGAAGCGTCTCCACCAGCGCTTTGTACTTCTGATACTCCACCAGCCGCGCGACCAGCTCCGCTCGGGGGTCTTGCTCTTCGTCTTCCTCCTCCAATCGGGGCGGTTTGGGCAGCAACATGCGCGATTTTATTTCCAGCAGAGTCGCCGCCATCACTAAAAACTCGCTGGCGATTTCTAGATCCAGCTCCTCCATCATGCGAAGGTATTCCAGATACTGGTCGGTGATGAGCGCTATGGGGATGTCGGTAATGGAAACTCGGTTCTCGCGCACGAGATGGAGCAACAGGTCTAACGGTCCCTCGAACACGGGCAGATGGAGTACCATTTGCATCGGTTTGGACATCACTCCTACCCTCCTAAGAGGGGTCTCCACAGGAGTCGTCGCAGCGGAAGTTCCTCTGTTATAAACTGTGAGAAGCTCAAAACGGAGTTCTCATTTGGGAACATTTCAGCTTTGACCGCATCTCGCACCACGAGGTAGACGTTTTGCTTACGGATGTTGTCTACCTTCTCGCTAGTAAGGTCCTTTCGAGCCTCACCGAGAGTCTGGGTAATCACCAAGTAAACAGTCAAGCCTCCAGTGATACCCAGCTCTTCGAAGATCTGTTTGTATCGCTCCCGTAGTGAACGCTTCACCGAGACGAGAACGCATCGCTGTCTATCGAGTTCCCAAGCACGTTTACTAGGAAAGACGAAGTCCACTCTTCCATTCAAAACTTGTTGCGTCTCGAACTCTCCTGCGTAACCCAGCTGTTCCAGAAGGTATATCAAATGTAGTTGCGCACTACCACCTGCTCTCGTCATGCGACCTTGTGCCAAAGATTGCTCAAAGAGCCGGTAGAATAGCCTAAGGTGATCTGCTATTACTCTCAATTTCTCAAGCGAAGAGGCAGTGGAATCCTGCAAGACAGATAATGTAGACCTAATCAATTGAGAGGTTTTAGGATAGTGACGTTGTGCATGTTCACTTAAAGCGAGCTCGATTGCCATAAGCGCACATTGCTCCTCGTATTGCAGGTAGAGTACGTATTCCGTGTCTAAAAAGTCACAAAACAGAGTATTCACATTGCGCAGTATCTCGTCCCGTGATGGGGGTATGTCTTTCCAGAGATTCCGAAGAACCTGCTGGCGTGCCTCATCTGCGAGCTGGGCGCCCTGAGGAATAACCTGCCGCCTGACCCAAGCGGCAAACCCCCTGCTCCCTTGTAATTCCCTCCGAAGCTCTTCCCAGTGGTTCATACCTCTTTCTCCAAGACGATGATATGCTCTCGAGTCATCGTCTCCCCTTTTTCGCCTGGCACGTTGCTGGGGCTGTTTTGGAGAGGCATGCGCTTGTTGGGGATTCGCCGCTCGAAAGTGTCCCTCAATCGCCAACCGAAACATTGCGCCATCTCTACCAAAATAGCGTCCGTCGGGATTTTCACCCCGCGCACGGTGCGATTGCCCACGACGAAACAGGCTCTGGCTCGAGGCCGGCAGACCCGCGTTATCTCCTCGAGACAGAGCGCGAAGTCGTCATAGAAAGCCAGTACCTGCTTCGCCCGTCGTTTGTCGCGCGCGGTAATTTGTGACAAAGTGTCTTCAAGGCTGCGCGACTGATATATCCGCTTGCTACCGCTGGTGTCCCTCCCGCCAAGCGCGCGAGTATCGATGCTCTTAGCCTCCTCGTCAGACAGACCTAACCATTGCAAGGACAGACGTGAAAACTGTCCGTAAGCAACCGTCGTGTGCGAATCGCCATAGGGTGGCGATGTCACTACGACGTCCACACTGCCGTCCGGGATCGGCTGGCGCTGGCGGCTATCCGCTTGGAACACCTGAACCCATGTTGCGGGCTTCACTTCACTGGCGAATCGCATCATTCCTGCAATATTTGCCTCGGCTTTCGCTAAGAACACTGCCAGTACATCGGGCTGGTGATTGTGTTGCTGCTCTGAGGGAATGCGATACAATTTGAACTCGCCCTTGCGCGTGTAGGAACACTCACGCACGGTGTGCGAGAAAGCGACCAAGAAAAACTCACGTGTCGGCTGATGTGGTATCTCAAGGACAGCGTCGCGGAGCAGCGCCAGCTCGCGTTGCATCGCGGGCGCAAACCAGTAGTCGATATTGAAAAAGCGTGGAATACGGTGGATTTGCTCTTCTTCTGGCAGGCTCTGGAGCTGCCAGTATCGCTCATATATCTGCGCAAGGGTAGCTTGCAGATGGTCTACGGGGAGAGGGGTCGTCTTCACTCGCGCTAGCAGTACCGCAAGTGGGTTCAGGTCGATACCACAGGCGTTCAGCCCAGCCAACCGCGCCTCCACTAAGGAGGTACCTGAACCGCAAAAAGGGTCTAGCAGTGTCTCGTGAGGACGCGCATACAAGCGTATTAGTCGCCGAGCCACCTGCGGAATCATCATGGCAGGGTAGGCATGGAAGCCATGAGTATAGGTCTTCGTGTTGGCGGTGGCGTAGTCCCAGTCTTGCTCTACAATGGATTCGGGTTCCTCCTGCACCGCTTCGGGCAGGTATAGCAGGCTCATCTGTTCGCGCAGTCGTTGTTCATGCATCCTCATCGCTCCGACACTATAATATAGCATATCCGACTTGTAACGCAAAGACCGTTCTGGCGGAAACGCTTAATGACCGACGGCTGCGCAGAACTTGCGCGGAGAGGTCTTGCTAAGTGTTGCCCCCGACTTTGATTGCTAAGCCACAATAGGAAGCGAACACGATGCCGTCTCGCCAGCATCCTTATGTAGCTGTAGCTGGCGCTATCTCAATGCGCACCCTAAAGGGTGCGGCTACATGGTGCTGACCGCAACTCACATACCCCTGTAGCCGCAGGCTTTAGCCTGCGTCGTTGCAGGGTCAACCTCCGAGTGAGCCGCCCACTGCCCGACCTCCACACCGAGGGGTATGCGTTTCGCGGCTCGGCGGACGCAACGCCTCTACACGGTTACACGGGGGGGGCGATAGAGGAGCAAGGGGCAGACGCCCTGCGTCTGCCCCATTCGGTTACGGCACGACAACGTCCGGATACAGTCGCGGGCTGAAGGTCTGGAAGAACAGGTCGCTAGTGCCTGTGCGCGTGCTGCTCCAGAACAGCCAGACCTTTGGCTCGAACTCGTCTTTCAGAGCGAACAGGTTACTCTCGCTCGTGGCGCCCACCAACGGCACCAGTGCCTGCGAGCCTTCGGTGGCCTCCGACGTCTCGTCGATCCAGCGCACCACGCCCACCACCGTGCGCGGTGCCGCCTCCGGATTGCCCTGTGCGTCCAGACCGGTGTAGGTGATGCTGACCAACTTGCCCTCATCTGCCTCGGTGAAGTAGATGCGTCCTCGTGCGAAGTCCACTTCCACCGGACCGACAGGCGCGCTGATGCCCGTGACCGACACCCCCGACACATCGGGACGTCGCTCGCCCTGACCGTCGGTAATGATGGGTGTGAACACTGGAGCTGGCAGCTGCACGCCTAACCGCATGGTCTTCACAGCGAACACCTCTGCTGCTGTGGCGCCGGTGGACTTACGGTAGAACAGCCACAGTCGATCCACTGGTGGTGACTGCGTGGGGTTGTTAAGCGCGGGCAGCATGTACTTCCAGCGTGGGTTCTGCGACTTCTCCAACCCACCAGTGGGTGCGCTGTTCGCCCCCGCGTAGAAGGCGATGGGCTGCGGCACTGGCACACCATCGTTCAGCACCAGGGAGTTCCAGCCGTGATTGGCGGTCAGGCGCATGGTGCGGGGGGTGTAGTCCGCAAACACCACATCGTTGCGTCCAGGGGCGCGATACGGGAAGGTAACTGTGCCCGCCGACAGGTCGATCACCGCCTGCCAGTCTATCTGGGTGCGCGCGGTATCCGCGTAACGGGTCAGGTACAGGACACCTGTGTTCGAGTCGTAGCGTTGGTCGTAATAGTAGTTACCCGATTGCTGGATGTCGTTGGCTGCCAACGGGTGCGGGTCGCCCACACGCCAGATGCGGACCCGCTGGTTGCGATTCCACGACAGGTCACGCGACATCCAAGCGTTGGTCGTACCGATACGTTGCAACACCTCGCCGCGCACTGGTGGCAGGTCGACAGGAACCAGTCGACCACCCGAACCCAGCGTGTAGCGAGACAGAAAGACCTCCACCGTTTGCCGGGTTCTTGTCGTTCCTGCATAGATAAGGTCGACCGCGCCCGCCCGCACGATAGGCAGCGGTTCGAACATACTGGTCATCACGGCGGGGGCGGGTACCTGCTGGTCGCGCGTCCAGGCACTGGGGTTAAGCGGGTTGCCCAGACAGGCGTTGTAGTAGATGCTGAAGCGTCCGCCTACACCGCTGTACCAATACATCACGGGGATACCCTGCACCACCACCACGCGCGGCTGGAAGCGCGGTAGCGCACTGTCGTTGCCCAGCGCTACTGGCGTACCAGGTACTCCGTTGACCACTGGCGCCACAAAGGTCACGTTCTCGGTCAGGACGGAACCATCCGCCTGCCGTTTGGCTGCCTGCCCCTGCCACAGCAGGTATGGCTGACCGCCTGCCACGAAGAAGGTTGGGGCGTAGTGGCGGATGGAAGACGGGATGGCCGTGCCCGGACGAGTGGTGAATAGCCGACCGAACTTATCGCGTATGGAGCTGTTTGTAGGGTCGCGTGGATATTCGACACCACGCCCGTTCCACCACTGGTTCGGCGAACTCGGCGTCCACACCCCGCGTTGTGGGTCGCGTCGTAGCACCGCCACATGTAGGAACCAAGCGTTACTGCCAGAAGGCTGCGTCTCGCGATAGCTATCGCTGCCGTCTTCGGTCAGGCGGTTACGGCTCCAGTTGCTACTCCATGCCAGCAACATCCCGTCGGGCAACATCAGCGCCGACGGCTGCAGGTTGGCTGCGAGGTATCCTGGCTGACCCGGCTGCGGCGGGATGCCCTGCCACACAGCGTCTACCTGCGGCAGAGAGCCGCTAGACATGCTATTGGTAAGTCGCGACTCGGTCACCGTTACCTTCACCCGCATGGTCGGCTCGCTGATAGGTTGGGCAGGCTGGTTATTGGGCAGGATACCCAGCACATAGGGGTTCCACGACGCCGATTCAAAGACCCGGATGATGTTGCTGTAGGTGCCCGCGGGTGTGCCTAAAGGCACCTGCACGCTCACCAACGGCTTGGTGGTCCGTACGTTATCGAACGCGCCACCAGCTGCGCCCGGATAGGGCTTGTCGGGAATGGACAGCACAGTCGGACTATGGTCGGGACGCGGCTTGTGCAGCGTGTGCATTCCCTGAAAGCCGTTGTATAGGGGTGGACGCATCGCCAGCCACATTGGGTCGTACACGGCGTCTAACGAGGTGAACAGGTTCTGTTGCACCACTGCACCATCTGGGCGGCGTACCCAGCCTGCCGTTAACGCGGGTTTGTGGAACAGGAAGTTCGGGTCGCTGAAGGGGTTAATCTCCCAGTAGTATGGGCTCACCTGATCGCTGACCAGCGTAATCGGCAGCGGGTTCTGGAAGACTGAGCTGCCATTTGCGTCCAGCAGGTCAACGGAGCCAACCGCCCGCACGTTCAGCAGGTTGACATTGCTCAGGCTACGCACTGTAAACGGCTTCCAGTATGGCTTCAGCGCCCGATACCATGGGTTGGTGTTGTATACCAGGTCATCGTCCGACACGGGTGGACGGAAGGCAAAGTTTACTGGGTCTGGGTGTACCCCAAAGCCATGCGGAACCGCACCGATATCGATAGTTTCCTCCTCGACTCGCAGTCGGATGTCAGGCGGTATGCTCAGCGCGATGCGGAACTCCCGGTAGGGTTCCTCACGGGTGACCGGAGGGGTCTGCCGTAGAGCATCTGGACCTGGCAAATCCAGCTGTCCGTTATTGTTCACATCGACATAGATGCGGATAGGTGTGCGGGTGGCATAGCCTGGCGAGAGATTGGCGGGCTGGAAGCGTGGCACCTGCACATTCACCTCGCCGGTGGTGGGCACAATTGTCCAGCTAGTCCAGTCAGGAGCAACTCCAACGGGCTCCAATGGGGCTGCCAACGCCGCGCCACGCGCCGCAGCGAAGAGGTCTGTGCCTCCAGCTGCTACCCTTACTGCCCGTTGTGGAATGTCGGGATAGTCCACGCTAGTGTTGGGAATGTTCACGGGCAGCTCATCCCAGGGTAGCGGGTTTATCACTGCCAGCGAGCCGTCCTGATTATTCTGCCAAGCAACATCTGCCCGCTGCACTCTCACGCGAAGCAAATCACCGCCCAACAACGCCACTTTCGAACGGTCAGCAATCTGGATGAGCCGGCCACTACTTGCCCCATGCGGGATCTGGCCCAAGTCTAGCGACAGGGATATACCTGCATTTCCGTTGATGCTCAATTCGCTTGGCACCGAGCTACCGACTACTGTTTGCCCAATCCACCCTACCTCCCAGCTAGGATTGACAGTGCCGTCTGGGTTCAGCAGGCGCAGCGCCAGCGGATGGGCGATAGTGAACTCATAGTAGGGTTCTGGGGTGCGTTCAGTGGTGACTGTGGTCGTCGGTTGCCCGCCACCAGCGGTCGTGGTGGACGCCACCCGTACCGCTGCCGTGTACCGTGCGCCTGGTGTCCAGGCATCGCCGTCTTGCGTTGGAACGATACGGAAGGCGTGATACGCCATCCACCTCTGATTGACGCCGACGTCGGTACCGTAGGGTACGACGCCTACGGTGCGGTTCACCGTGGCGACGCGGCTACGCAGGGTGAGTGTCACCGAGCGCGCAGGCGGCACCAAGCCCTGCATCCCGAAGGCAATTACGTACACGGTGTCGCCCCACTCGTAGCCTACCTTACGGGTGTGCCCATCCGCAAGCACTTGTTCGGGGGTGCGGGTGCGCCGCTGCACGATGTCTCGGTATTCCTCTGCCGAAAACACCTCGACCCTCAAGTTTTGTAGGTTGGGGCTGAGCGCAGCGTCCAACAGCTCTCCACCAGGTGGCTCTCCAGGCGTCAAGTAGCCGCCTGTGGGCGAGAAGGCGTAGATAATGCCATCATCGCCCGCAATGTACATCCAGTTATTCGCCACTGCAGGCGAAGCAAACACCGACTGTCCCAGCGTCTGCCAGCCCCATAGCAAATCGCCCCGAACGTTCGGGCCGCCGTCTGTGGGACGGGTGGTTCCTGGCGCACCGTTGAACGCACTTAGCGCCAACACCTTGCCGTCCATCAAGCCGAACACCAACGCTGGCTGCGGCGGCGTGCCCGTCGGTGAACGGCTTGGGATAACCTGCGTGAAGGTGATGGACGAGTAAATCGCCGCCCCCAACTCGCCGCTGCCCGACGGCACCGGGTTCAGCGGGTCAGCCACATTTTGCCACACCAGCTCGGTTCTGCCGTTACCGAGTCCCTGCGCATCTAAGGCATACACAATGCCACCCCTGTTGCCGATGAAAACCACATCACGTACTCCGGTGACGGTGTTTACCTGCGCCGCCACTGCTGGCGAGGAGTACAGGAATGGCTCCACTGGTTGCTCATCACCTGCGGTGTTGACTGGCGGTCGCTGTGCGTAGGGCCACACCCATATCCGCTCGGTGCGTCGGCGTCCGGTGCCCCGCTCTCGCACGCAATACACGCGCCCATCGGCGGCAGCAAAGTACACCTTGCCGTCGAACACCGCTGGCGTGGTAGAGATAGGGTCTAAGGGCAGCTCCTCTGGTAGCGCAGGGTTGTCTCCCGAGGCAGGTTCATACTTACCCGGGTAAATCCAGCGCTCAGTGGTGGTTCCGCCAGAACCGTCTGCGTCGAGCGCGTAAAGGCGTCCGTCCAAACCGCCCACGAACACAGTGGGACCGACGCCACTGGTGCGGTTGTACGCAGGCGAGGAGACAAAACCGCCTACCACCCCAGCCTTGTTGGCGGCTGGATAAATCCAGATTTGGTCGGTAGTACCTGGATTATTACCTCCGAAGTCGCCGTTGCCTGCCGCGCGGAGGGAGTAGACGCGCCCGTTCGAGTTGGCGACGTATACGCGCCAGTCGGGACTACCGCTAGTACCGATGTTCACCACCAGCGGCGAGGAATACCCGAACGAACCGACCACCGGACGCTCATTCAGCGGTTCCCGCGGCCATATCCAGTATGAGAAGGTAGTGCCGTCACCGTTGCCTATCGCGTCTAGCGCGTAGACCTTGCCGTCGTTTGCCGAGAAAAAGACCACCTGTCGGTCAGCAACCGTTCCGCCAGGCAGTCGCATCGGCACAGTTTGCACGACAGGAGTCGAGAATATGCCGCTCGCGCCAGTACCTTGCTCTACGAATCGCGCGGCATCGGCAATCACGACGCGCCCTTCGGCGACCTCCGCGGCGACACGAGTATAGTTAACCAGTTCCACGTAGTTGGTCGTGCCCCGTCGCATGAGATAAGTTCCCAAACTGAACCATTGTCCACCAGCCGTGTTCTGCGTCTGGTCCACTTCCACAACGGTGGTGCCTTCCTCGTGGTGAACAATGTAGCGGGCTACCCTACTTCTGGGAACCGTGCCATCGTCCTGAGGCAGCCAGACGTAAACGGTGTATCGGGCAGTGGCGCTACCGTTGGACGGTTGCAGGTCGGGTTGCCAACGCACGCGCAGCCATGTGATGGGGTTTGACGTCGGAATGACGGGTGCCTGTACGTAGCTCGTTCCATACGGTTCGGGCTGTGGCACAATGGGAGTAACCCACCCTAGGTCCGCTTGGAAGGCGGGCGGGCCGTCCGCGTCATCCACGGTGATTGCCCGTTGTCCTACCACATTCAGCGGATACCGCCACACTACCCGTCCCACATTATCGTAGCAATACATCACGCCGATCTCCACGCTAGCTGTGGGGTCGTTGGCAACGGGTACACGCTCGATACGACCGATATACACCAACTGCTCGAAGCGACCTGGCGCCACCTGAATCGTTGCAGCAACGGGCGATGAGTAGAACGACCCCACATCCGGCATAAAGCGCACGCCGTCGAACACCACCAGCCGCCCAGCGTCGTCGAAGTTACCATCTTCGTCGGTGTGGGCGGAAGTGTTGTAAGCGTAGACCTCCACTGGGCGTCTTCCGTCAAAGGGGAACAGTAGGTCGTTCGTTAGCTGGATACGTTCCCAACGGTTCGCGGCGGCGTTATAGCGGTAAGCGATGCTGCCTGCGGTGCCTAATCTTATCCAGTTGCCTCCAGCCGTCTGGTTGACAATCAGGATAACCTCCTGATATGCGGTAGCCCCGACGGGGTAACGTACCTTGTAGACCGCCTCGCGCACGTTACGCCCCCCTGCCGTGCCACTAGAGGGGAACCACACCGCGATGTGATAGCGGGTCGGTCGGGCGACGAGCGGATTGTAGGCAGGGTCATCAGGGTCCAGCTCATTTGGGGTAGCGTTTCGCCAACGCACCACGACGGTTGCGCCGCTAGTGGGGTCATCGGCATTCGCAGGGTTGACTGCCGTTGCGTAATCGTAAGAATCGCGGAAGCCGTCGGTGACCGCGTTGGTATCGGTGATATTGATGGTATTCACCGTGCCCTGTAGCACGACGTAATCTCCTGCGCGATTGACGCCGTCACGGTCGATCTCCAGCGTAATGCCTCTATCCTGCTGCGCAGGCCACCACCAGCGCAGGTAGGCACGTCCAGGTCCAGGCTCCGTACTCAGGTTGGTTGCACCCGTACGCTGGGGGTTGAGACGGAACATCGGAAAATCGTCCGCCTTAACGGCGCACTGCAACAGCAGCACGCTCCCGATGACCATCGCCCATAGCCAGTTTCTCGCTGTTGCCATCCTCTTCGTCACCCTCTCTTCTTTCACCGATCCCGTTTATTTAGACGACGCTTTCGCTCAGAACGGTCTATCCGCGTAGAACGGCGTGTCTAGTCGGTAGCTATCACTGCTGATGACCTCATTCACGTTCGCCCAGCTCTTCACCCGTCGGGGCGTCCACCACACAATGTCCTCTGGTCTCATGCCATCGGTCAGATAGGTGCGCGGACCGCCGATTTCGTTCTCCGTACGGGTTGCGCCTGGGTTATAGTTACGGGGGTCTATCTCGAATACCTCTCCACTGAACAGACTGCTGTCTGGCAGCACCCCCCGGTACGCGTTTGCGATAAGGTAACGCCCATTGGGCAAGCGTACCGCGCTCATTGCCCACAAGGGGATGGCACGACTGATGTATACATTCACTGGTGGCGGACCGAGGATTCGGTCGCGCAGGTGCGTCAGGCTACGGTAAACCTCGTCGGTCAAGCGCCACTTGATGCGCCACTGATTAGGGGCAACCCGCTCTAAGTCGAAGACGCCTTTGTCGGTCGCCAAGACAATGTTATAGAATACGTTCCCAGTCGCGCTGTCGTAGCGCACCGGATAGACCTGTAGGCTGTTGGGGCTACCGATAGGCACACGCTGGTTGGAGCCAAGCGGCTCGTTGGGCAGCAGAACCTCGCTAAAGGCTTCCGTGATGTCCAGCCCCGCACCGATGGTACGCACCATCACCGTGCCACCGACCCCTTCCTCGCCAGTTCCGTCTGGACGAACGCGGTAGTTTGCCACCGTTGCCACTATGGTGAACACGGGGGCACCATCCCTGTAGCCCGACAGCACCCGCTGGATGCCCGTGTAGCGGTATTTTCGTCGTTCTGCGCCCTCCGCGCTCGTCCACAGGAGCTGGCGAGCAGCGATGAGCGGCCCCACCGCGCCCGTGACGGGGTCAGCTACATAGCGGTCGATCACGTCCACCAGACGACCGTTGCCTGTGTCGGCTATCAGATAATGCACCCAGAACTCCAAGTCCTGCGCATCCTCGAACGGATTGAGCCGATTACCTGAGGGACCCGTTCTGGGCACATATTCCGTGTAGATGTTCACGTCGTGCGGGGCGCGCAGCTCGTGCGGATCACCAGGCGCTAACGGAGCAGGCGGTTTGCTCGGGTCAGAAAGGTTCAGGCGCGGCGGGTTTTCGAAGCGGCGTAGCTCCGACACCACATTACCCGATTTATCTATCCACACGATGCGATTGTTGCCAGTGTCTACGACCACCATCTCGTTGGCGCCAGTACGATACACACGGGCAGGACGGGCAATCGAAGTCGGCGTGACGCTCACCACGGGCGCAGTGCCGCCCGAAGCCGCCCCCCATACCTTGCTGGCATCCATGCTCCAAGCGACCTTGCCACCAGGGTCTATCTCCAGCAGGCGATGGCTGTCAGCAATCAGCGTCATCTGTCGCTCAAAGACCTTGATCCCCGTATCGCCGACTGCTGCCAACAAACCGTTCGACGCTGCAACTGCTGCGATACCGCGCGTGCCCACCTGCGCCCGCTGCAACTCGTTCAGCGTGGACGTTAGCAGGTTAATCAGCGACGGTCCCCACGTTGCGGGGTTGTTGGGGTCATATCCGTAATCGGCGGGTTTGCCCAGCGCAGGCCACAGCACGTGGTTCGGCTTGTCGGTATCTTGCGTGATGAGCGGCACATCGTCGCCTGGTTGGATGCTGGGGTCAGTGGCAGCGGGGTCGGCTGAGACCGCGATTACTGTCGAAACCCGCACTCCAGGCGCATCCACCTGCGCGGACAGGTACACCACGTCCCCCGCAACCACCGGCGACGCTGTTACCCGAACCGCAGGGATAAACATAAACCACTTCAGGTTGCTGTATTCCCTAGCGGGAATAAAGAACTGGCGCGGCGGTTCGCTACCTGCCGTCAACACCACCAGCGTGGGTTGCGAAAGGCTAAAGGCGAAGATGGCACCCGCCCCTCCAGCGCCAGGCATCATGTTGTTAATCGTAATGATTCCAGCGGCGCGGTCGACCGTGTACTGGGCAGGTTGCACATAGGTATATTGCGTCAGAGTACCCGTGCTGCGTATCGTGTCTACCTGGCGAATCTGCAACGTAGCGTTCGCAGGGATAGGGACCAGTGTGTCATCGCGCCCGCGGTCGTCGCCCACCACATATCTTTCGCGCAGGCGCAGCTCCACTCTGGGGTTATTGTGAAACGCCATCAGCACCGTGCCAGGTATTTCGCCCACCGGGGGTCCGAAGTTCACCCGCGCTTCAGCGACAGCATAGGTGGTGTCGCCAAACACAGCTGGAGGCGCGGTGAAACCACCCGACTGTACCCCAAGCGGCGCTGGCAGGCGCGAGCCGAACAGAGAATGCTTTAACTGTAGCGACGGCGGCACCGTTTCTGACCGCTGCGGTGTTAGCTGGTCGGTGTAGCCGTTGTGCAGCTGCCAACGCCAGCGCATCACCGTGCGGTTGCCCGGCTGTTCCAGCACGCCGTAGATGCTTCCGTTATCCGTCGTGTAAATGACGTTATCGTCACCATCCAGAGCTGGTTGGTCTAGGATGTTCTTGGTAGGATTGGGAACTACGTCCGCAATCCCCAACGAGTTGCGCACCGGCGTGCCTGGCGACTTTCCCCAGTCAATGAAGTAGTTCATCACGACGACTGGGTTGGTGGCAGGCGGGTCACTAAAAACGACGGTACCTGCGTTCACAGTGATACGCGAATCGGGCAGGTCGTAGCGGTTCACTAGCACCAGTGCGCCGTTTGCTTGTCGGTCGTAAACCCAGATTACTGGGTTGAGCGCTGCGTAAGGACTAGCCGCGTCTGCTACGAAGATATGAAGCTGTCGCCCCTGTGCGCGCGCGACGAACGTGCGCTTATCGTTGTTCGGGTTGCTCAGCACTTCGCCCTTCGTGCCTAGCCAGAAGGCGTATATCGCGCTGGTGAGCGTGCCTGTGGTGGCGCTAGGTGCAGTGGAGATATATGCCACCAGGTCGTTGGCGATAGAGCCTTCGCCAGTCTGTCCTCTGTCTTGTACGTAGCCTAATGTGACGCCACCGCGTATCGGCGGCAGACTGGTGCGTGGTTGTATCCAGTCCTGCCCTGCGCTACCAGAGTTAATCACATCGCCGGTGGCAGCCCACAGCACGTAGAGCCGTCCGTTATTTCCGCCTGCGCCCGCCTGCAGCGCAGGTACTACGAGCAACCCCTCCGCGGCAGCTAAAGCGGGCACGGCATCGCCATCAAAAGCGGTTACATTGGGGAGTGTCCGTTCCCATACGAGATTGGAGCCATCGGCGATTCCAGCGATGGGCGAGTTGATACCACCTGTGCGCGGGAAGGCACGATACGCCTGTATGCTACCATTCCTCAGCGTAACCACCACCAGCGCCCGCTGCATCGGGTCGTTGCTGCTAGAAGGAATCTCCACAATCTGCGGCGAGGAAGTGGGTTCTGAACCTAAAGGAGCCTCCCACACCTCATCATAGGGCGTGCCGCGCTGCCACAAGTCGGGCAGACCGTCGTCTTCGTTGCCATCGCCGTCCAGATCGCGCCGTGGGTTGGCATCAAAGCAGTATAGGCGCAAACCACCCAGCGGCGACGCGCCAACCACGAAAAGTGCCCCATTGTAAAAGACTGGAGCCGATGCGAAAGTACCAACCGCCTGCAATCCAGTTAACCCCCACTTCTCCACCAGCGGGGCGCCGATGCTCTCGAAAGAACCAGAGGTGCGTCGGGCGTTCTTACGCTGCGCAGCGAAGGCGGAACCCCACTGCACCAAGTTATAGCCGAACTTCAAGTTCTGGGGCGCAGCCGCGACGAAGTTATCGTTGGCAACGGGCGCCCCTGGCGGCGCGACCGCTTGGCTGAGCGCATAGGCTACACCGATAGTCGACACCACCACAGCACCGCTGCCGTATTGCCCAGCGGCCAGCACGGGGCGTCGGTTATCCTGCCGCACTGCAATGGGCGCCAGCACACTGGGAGCGGGGGGGGCATTTGGGTCTGCTCCCGTCGCACTCAAGGAGCCACGAATGCCCGCACCCATGCGGTTGAGTTCGCCGCGGCTGATGGGATAGGGCGCATTCATCAGCGGATGAGTCGGATACACCAGTAGTCCGTTCGTGAGCCCTTCATCGTTGAACTGCAGGTCAAGGAAAAGCGGGGCGCGTGCGTCAAAGGTATATGCCATCTGGTTGTCGATCCAGAGCAGACCACCCGCGTCAACGAACTTGCGCAGCTTCTCGCGTTGTTCTGGGGTGAAGCCGATATTACTACCCTGTGTGGCAATCACCAATACGTCAAAATTGCTCAGGTCTTCCATCGATATCCGATCCAGATTTACTACCCAGTAGGTTGCCGCGTTCTTCCTGCTGCCTGGTGTCGCCAGCGGGTTGACGAAATCCCAGCCAGCAGGTTTGTAGTCGGTGCGCCGGTCTAGCACATGCCACACGAAGGGCGCCAATACCGGACTATTGCCGATTTGCAACACCGCGACGCGAATCTGTTTGCGCACGGCGGTATAGGTGTAAGCATCGCCCTGAGCGGGGCGCACGCTGCTGAGCAAACCAGCTAAAATACCCAGCCAGACTAGGAAAACCAGTCGGTTTCTCATATTCATCACCCTTCTCTCGGCTCAAATCTGCTCGGGATCGATGCCCAGCTCCCGCAAGCGTTGCGCCAGCTTAGCAGCGCGTTGACGCTCGTGCTCCGCTTGCTGTTGTAACTCCAGATAGGTCATAAA
>Ga0272447_1000351_pt1 | contig 35855 bp, 25 predicted proteins | sample YNPCB0133_FD_194589 | JGI IMG/M metagenome (GOLD analysis project Ga0272447, IMG submission 194589) | Hot spring microbial mat communities from Yellowstone National Park, WY, United States - YNP-CB-013-3 | ecosystem: Environmental > Aquatic > Thermal springs > Hot (42-90C) > Sediment | place... | reverse complement strand
TCATCCCCCCTCCCCAGAGTGAAGCGATGGGGAGGGGGGTGAAGGGGGGAGGGGCCCAAAGCCCTGCATAAGCACCGAGGGAAACCGCCCCTCAAATTTGTTACTATAGCAAGGCGAATCTCAATAATAACAAGATCAATGTTGGACTCCGGTATAAGACCCAGCAACATATTCCGGGCCGAAACCAGAGTATCTTGACCGATGGTAACTCCTCTTTCTGTGAGACCGGTATAGCCTGCAGCAATATCGGAGCCGATCGTGGCTGCTAACGCAGCCAAGCCCAAGATGTTTTCCGCTCGCCCAAGAGGGCTATAATTTGCAATGGCCACATCAAGGGCCCAAGCGATCTTCAGACCCAATATAGCCCCAGGGATTGCTCCTACTCCTTCTGCTGATGCACCTGCTGCAGCAAACCCTCCAACAAGGATGCCAGCCGAGATGTCGGTAATGGCCGCCTCTACGCCGCTGAGGAGAAAAGCAATCGCGTCCAGAGTTAAAGCCGTTTTAGATAAAATGTTGGCTATCTGTTGGCGATCGTGCCACCATTCCGAAAGCGGGGGTTGAGGCGAGCATTGTGCCCCAGTCGGCGTGGGTGTGGGTGTCCACGGCGGCGTGGGCCTCGGCTGCGGTGCTGGCATCGGGGTTGGCGGTCTGGGAGGCGCCGGGGTCGGTGTCGGTCCAGGAGCAGGCGTGGGCGGCGGTGTGGGCACAGGAGTGAGGCCAGGCCCTGTCCCCTGCAATCCATACGGGTCATAGTAACTGATCGGGCTGGCATAAGCATACTGGTAGCGGTGCCACGTGCGGGGCTCCCAGGCATCCCCCGGCAACGGCTCCCGCGTCAGCCACACCCCCGCCCAGGGGTCGTACAGCCGAACGCCGAATTCATAGAGCCCCAGGTGCTCATCCCATTCTTTGCCCGCAAAGGTGTAATGGTTGTGCGGGTCCGTCCAGTTGCCCTCAGCCGGCAAGACCTGGCCGTAAGCATCATACCGGTAGTTGTGGGTGCTCTGGCCCTGGTGCTGGGTGATGCCCGCAACGCTCCCCCGCCCGTCCAGGTGATACCAGTAGGCCTGACCCTCGGTGCCCGTCGGGAAGTGCCGCAGCACCAATAGCATCGGCGTGGGGCTGAACGCCTCCACCCCGCCCCGGTAGAATTCCTCCCGCTGACCGTTCCAGATGAAGTATTCCACCACCGGGTCCCGATCGTCCAGAACATACTCCGTCCGCTTCGCCCCGCCCGCGCCGGTTTTGGGGTCGTATTCCTTCACCAGCCGGCGGCCCAGGCCGTCGTAGAAGAGGCGGGTCACCTCCCGGTCCACCCGATGGCCCCGATGGTTGGTTTGGTAGGCCTGGGCCACGATGAGCCGCCCCTCCCGGTCGTAGACGTAGTCCATCCCCTGGGTGTCCGGCCCCGGCGGACCCGGCCAGTTCAGGTTCACCCGGTTGCCATTGGCATCGTAGGCGTAGACGAAGGCCTGGCGGTCGTTGGGTTGAGCGCCCACCCGCAGGGCCTGCAACAGTTGGTCCGCCGCATCGTAGGTGTAGGTGACCTCAAAGCCGTCCCGCGGCCGCGGGGTGGTCCGGTCGTCGTTGGCCCACCAGCGGGTGCGGTTGCCGGAGGCATCGTATTCGTAGACCGCCTGGAATCCCTCGCTGTCGGTCACGCCGGTCAGACGGCGCAAGGGGTCGTAGGTGTAGCGCTCGGTCATCACCGGCGGATTGCGCCAGCCGTAGGTAGCCGTCATCACCGTCCGCAGGCCCACTTCGTTCACTTCGTAGGCAAAGGCGGCGATGACCGTCCCATCCAGGCGGCGGGTGGTCAGGCTCCGCAGCCGGTTCGCCCGATCGTAAGAGGCTTCGGTCACGGTGCCGTTGGGGTTGAACTGGCGCACCAGGTTCCCCACCCCGTCCCGTTCAAAACGCGTGCGCCGCCCCTCGGGATCCGTCACCTCCCGAAGCCGGTTGCTGGCATCGTAATCATACCGGAGGACCCCGCCCTCGGGCAGGGTCAGGGCCACCCGGTTGCCGGCCGGATCGTAGGCATAACGCAGGCGGCGGCCCAGGCTGTCGGTCGCCTCCACCACCCGGTTGAGGGAATCATAAGCCCAGCGGCTCACCCCCAGGGTGTCGGTCATCGCCGTGCGGTTGTGGTTCTCATCGTAGGCGAAGGCGATGACGACGCCGTCGTCGTAGGCGATGCGGACCAGGAGGTTGTCGGCGTCGTAGGTGTAGGTGGTGACACGGCCGGCGGGGTCCACCCGGCGGACCCGGTTCCCGGCGGGGTCGTAGGCGTAGCGCCAGGTGTTCCCCAGGGGGTCGGTCTCGGCCACCAGGCGGTGGAGGGAGTCGTATTCGTAAAACGTGAAACGTGAGGCGCGGGCAGTGTTGGGGGGCAAGGTCACCTGGATCAAATCGCCGCTGGGGTCGTAGGCATAGTGGAAGGCGACGTTTGTCTGGTTATCAGCGGGGGCACCGGGGCGGTGGTTCAGGGTGACGGCCGCCAGGCGGTAGACCCCGTCGTAGTCGTAGCGGGTCACCACCCCGTCGGGCTCAATCCGCAGGGTCTGGTTGCCCACCGGGTCGTAGACGTGGCGGATGGTCTCCCCTTCGGGGTTGGTCACCGTCTCCAGGCGGTCCAGGGGATCGTAGGTGAAGGCCGTGCGGTGGCCGTTGCCGTCCACGAGGGCGGTGCGGTTGCCGTTCGGGTCGTATTCGGAGCGGGTGACGAAGCCCTCGGGGTCGATAACGGTGGCCAGGCGGTAAAGGCCATCGTAGGTGAAGTGGGTGGTATGGTTGTTGGGGTCGGTGCGGGCGATGAGGTTGCCGGCCGGGTCATAGGTGAAGCGGGTGACGCCGCCCAGAGGGTCGGTGGCCGAGATAAGGCGGTTGAGGGCGTCGTAGGCGTAGGCTGTGGGGAAGCCCCGGGCGTCCACCCGGCGGAGGAGGTTCCCCACCCGGTCGTAGGCGAAGGTGATCGTGTGCCCTTCCGGGTCCGTGCGGGCCAGCAGCCGGTTCAGACCGTCGTAGGCAAAGCGGGTGGCGTGGCCGTTGGGGTCGGTGAGGCGGAGGAGGTTCCCCACCCGGTCGTATTCGTAGCGGGTGGTCACGTTGACGTCGGGCCCTGGGGGTTCGCCCGGGCGGCAGTTGCGAACTTCGGCCCGGAGCCGGTTCAGGGCGTCGTATTCGTAGCAGGTGGCGATGCCGTTGGGTTCCACCCGTCGGATGAGGTTCCCGGCCGGGTCGTATTCATAGCGGGTGGTGACGTTGACGTCGGGGCCCGGGGGTTCGCCCGGACGGTAGTTGCGGATTTCGGCTGTGCGCCGGTCCAGGAGATCGTATTCGTAGCGGATGGTCCTCCCGGCGGGGTCGGTGAGGGCGATGAGGTTGCCATCCGGGTCATAGGCATAGGTGGTGGTCTGGGAGAGGGCTTCGGTGGCGGCGATGAGGCGATCGGCGGCGTCGTAGGCGTAGACGGTGGCGAAGCCGCGCGGGTTGACCCGGCGGATGAGGTTGCCGTTGGGGTCGTATTCGTAGCGGGTGGTCACGTTGACATCGGGCCCTGGGGGTTCGCCGGGGCGGCAGTTGCGGATTTCGGCCCGGAGCCGGTTCAGGGCGTCGTATTCGTAGCAGGTGACCGTACCATTGGGGTCAACCACCCGGATGAGATTCCCCGCCGGGTCGTATTCGTAGTGGGTGGAGACGTTGGTGTCGGCGTTCCGGGGGCCGCCGGGGACGTAGTTCCGGATGCGCTCCACCAGCCGGTCCAGGTCGTTGTGGACGTAGCGGGTGACCCGGCCCTCGGGGTCGGTCTCTTCGGTGAGGTTCCCCACGCCGTCGTAGGCGTAGCGGGAGGTGGCCCCTTCCGGAGCGTGGACGACGATGAGGCGCAGGAGGGCATCATACTCGTAGGCGGTCACCCGGCCCTCCGGGTCCTGCATCGCTGTGAGTTCATTCATCAGCCCGTAGGTGTAGACGGTGGTGTAGCCCAGGGCGTTGATTTCAGCCACCAGGCGGTCGGAATCATCGTATTCGTAGCGGGTGGCGTTCCCGTTGGGGTCCACCTTCCGCGCGAGGTTGCCGTTGGGGTCGTATTCGTAAGCCTCGCGGTAGCCCAGGGGGCCGAAAGCGCCGGTGAGGAGGGGGCTTCCGGCGTCGTAGGTGTAGGTGAAGACGGCGCCGTTGGGGGTGGTCATGGCCACCGTGCGGCCCAGGCCGTCGTAGGCATAGCGGGTGAGGGCGCCTACGCCGTTCTCCACGGCGATGAGGTTCCCGGCCGCGTCGTAGGTGTTGGTCACGACGTTTCCATCGAAGTCGGTGAGGCGGATGGGGAGGCCCCGGGCGTCGTAGGTGATGGTGCGGGTGAAGCCCAGGGCGTTGGTGATGACGGTGAGATTGCCCCGGTCGTCGTAGCCGTAGAACGTGCGGCGGCCGGCCGGATCCTGCTCCATCGTCAGCCGGTCCATTTCGTTGTATTCCCAGGCCCGCTCCCAGTCCAGGGGGCCGTACTCGTGGATGAGGTTGCCCCGGTCGTCGTAGACGTAGCGCCACTGGCGGCCCTCTTTGTCCCGGAAAGAGACCCGGCGGTCCTGGTCGTCGTAGCCGTATTCTTCGGTATGGCCCAGAGGGTCGGTGAGGCGGATCAGGCGGTAATCCTCGTCGTACTGGTGGACGGTGGGGTGGCCGTAGGCGTCCCGGACGGTGCGGGTATGGGAGGGGTCATCATAGGAGAATGTGCGGCGGGCGGTGGCCCCTTCTATTTGTTCTATCACCCGGCCGTATTCGGGGGCATCCGGGTTTTCCCCGTAACGCAGTTGCAGGATGGGGTGGCCTTTGGGGCTGATGATGGCCGTGAGCCAGCCCTGGGAGTTGTAGGTATAGTGCCAGGTCTGGCCCCGGGCATCGGTGAAGGCGGTGAGGAGGCCGTCGGTGTAAGCATATTGCAGCCGCACGCCCTCGGGGGCCGTGATTTCCCGGATGAGCCCTTCGGGGGTGTAAGCCAGTTCTATCCAGCGGCCGGCGCTGTTTTCCACCCGGACCAGTTGCCCGGCCCCGTTGTAGGTGAGGGTCTGGGTGTTGCCGTTGGGGTCCTGGACCTCCACCAGGCGGCCGTCGGGGTCAAAGCGATACCGGGTGAGGTCCTTCTGCTGGAGGATGTAGCCGCCGGGGACGGCCTGGAAGCGATCGGTATTGCCGGGGGTTACCGGGGAGAAAGAGCCGTCGGGGTTGCGCCGGAAGCGGGCAGTGTGGCCGTCGGGGTGATGGACTTTGACGCCCTGGAAAAGGAGGTTGTCCACGAACTCCAGGTAGAAGTCAAAGGGCCATGACCAGCCGGGGCCGAAGGGGCCGGGATCCATCCCGATGAGGGTGAAATCCCCTTGCGGGGGGACGGCCTGGGCGTTGTAGACCCGCTCCACCCGGATCTCCGTGTTCCCGATGCCGGGCAGCCGCAGGTCCAGGGTGCGGGTGACGAAGTTTCCGGAGGCGGTGTTGACCGGGTCGCCCTCGGTGCCCTGGTGGCCGCCGCAGGGGCCTTTGAGGCAGGAGAAGCCGAGACTCTCAGGGTCAATAGAAGAAAGGGAGATGCTCCAACGGCTGGAGTTACCGGCCGCATCTTTGGCAGTGATGGTGAAGATATTCCGGCCCGCGCGCCGCAGGCGGACACCGGCCCCATACCGATCCCCGCTCACCCGCCCCATCGCCGCGCTGGCGCCGCCTCCGCTGCTGCTGGTGGCGACCAGGTGAACAGAAGCCACCGCGCAGTTATCCACTACCGTCGCTTCCAGGTAATATTCACCCCGGCCCAGCGGAAGGATCGCCACACCACTGATCTGCGGCGGGGTAACGTCTTTCATCGTCAGGTAGTAGGCGGAGGAAGAGTAGGTGGTGTAGGATTGGGTCCATAGCACGGTCTGGATGGAGTAAGTGGCGCTGAAGGGGGCGTTGGGGAAAAGGATTCGGCTCACTTCCTGAGGATAGATGGGAGAGTCGTCGTAGGCGTGCTCCCAGGTCCCGCCGCCGGGGCCAAAGGCTGTAATGCGGGCATGGTCACGGGTGTAGAGACTGCCGGTGCCGGCGGCGTCACTGGAGAGGAGGATTTGGGTGCCAGTGTAATAATCAAAAGAGGCCACACCATTAATAAAAGGTGTGGGGCAGGGATGGCGCGGTGGCCGGTGGGATGGCCGGAGCCAGATGGACTGCCTGGTCGCAGGGGTTGGTGGCCCCCTGGGCCAGGAGGCCGAAATCGGTGAAGTGGGTGGTCCAGCCGGTGACCACGTTGCCTTCAGGGTCCACAACAGAAGGCAGCACTTCCCAGCGCCCGGTGGAGAGATCGCGGTAATAAAGGTGGAGTCGCTGCTCCAGCCAGCGGGGGAGACCGGGGTCATCATAGCGGGCCCGGATTTCCAGAGGAGCGCCGAACTCCTTTACCGGCCGCCCGTCATCAGCCCCGACAGCCTCCAGGGAAAAGTTCCCCACACTGGCCGCGAAGCCTTCCGGCTGCGCCGCCAGGAGAGCCTCGTAGCGCACCCGGACGTTTCTATCCACGGCGCCAGGAGGAAAGTTCACAATCACCCGGCCATCGGGGGAGGGAAAAGTCCCGCCGCGGGGAGAGATGAGAGTGGGATCATAATTGCGAGTCACAAGAGGAAGAAAGAGGGTGAAACGGGGAGCCGCCGAAGCCACCGAAGCCGAAGGCGGAGCGGGATTATCTCTGGGCTCTGGTCTTTCCGGCATGCCCGCTTTTCCAGATGCAGGGGACAGCACGACAGGAGCCGCTGAGAGGAGAGGCTCCAGTTTCTCATCCCGTTCCTGGTCGCTGAAAGGCAGAACCGGCAGGGGCAGGATGACCTTCGGCACAGGAGACGGAGGGATGGGAGCAGCCGGGAGGGGAGGAGAAGGGGCGGGAATTCTGGCTGCAGGCGGAGCGCTGGGCCCATGCGACTGAGGGAGATCGGGGGTCTCTACCGCAGGGACTGGGGCGGGCATCTCCACAGCTGCTGCCATAGACGATAGGGCAGGCTCACGGGGGGGGGGCGCCAAAGGAGAAGCCGCCCAGCAGCGAGACGACGCAGAGAAGATGCACCACAATCCGTTCTCTTTGACCGGCCATGGCCACCTCCGTGGGGAACGAAACGGCGAGGTGAAAACATTATAGCAGGGATGCTCGGGTTGTCAAGGAGGCTGAAATACGGTTGTAGGACAACTGCGAGCAGTTGTCCTACATAGTGGAGAGCGTTTGACAAACTCTCTCATCTGCCTTACAATTCCCACAGCCATCAGCAGACCTGCGCCCTATTACGAAATGCAGTTGGTCTTTTTGCCACGAATTGCACGAATTTACGTAACTACCTACCACCCTCTGTTGCGTTGATCGTCAGGCGCGGGGGCCATCCACGAATGAGCCACGAATACACGAATGATGGCGCTATTCGTGCATTCGTGAAATATTCGTGGACGGCTCGCCCCGCCCAACAGAACCAGGGTAGGTAATTACGAATTTACACGAATTTAAAGAAACTCGTGCCAGTTCGTGAAATTCGTGGCGAATTCCGGCCACCTTTGTGTCCTTCGTGGTTCATATCCAACCCTGGCAGGAGGAACCAATGGGCAATCCGGTGAAAATCTGCGACCTGGTGCTCCGGGACGGGCATCAGTCCTTGCTGGCCACCCGGATGCGCACCGACGATATGCTCCCCATTGCCGAGAAGATGGACCGGGTGGGCTACTGGGCCGTGGAGATGTGGGGCGGCGCCACCTTTGACTCCGCCATGCGGTTTCTGGACGAGGACCCCTGGGACCGCCTCCGGCTGCTCCGGCGGGCTATGCCCAACACCCCCTTCATGATGCTCCTGCGCGGCCAGAACGTCGTTGGCTACCGCCACTACCCCGACGATGTGGTGGAGCGGTTCATCGTCCGGGCCAGGACCAATGGGATAGACATTTTCCGGATCTTTGATGCCCTGAACGACGTGCGGAATATGGCCTGGGCGATGAAGGTTGCCAAACGAGAAGGGGCCCACGTTCAGGTGGCCCTTTCTTACACCACCGGACCCCCGTACAGCGTGGATTATTTTGTCAACCTGGCCCGGCAACTGGCCGACCTGGGAGCCGATTCCATTGCCATCAAAGATATGGCAAGCCTGATCACCCCCTACACTGCCTATGAACTGGTCTACCGCCTGAAGAAGGAAATCGGTCTGCCCGTCCATTTTCACTCCCACACCACCAGTGGGATGGCCACCGCGGCCCTTTTGAAAGCGGTGGAAGCAGGCGCCGACATTGTGGACACGGTCATCTCTTCTCTTTCTCTGGGCCCCTCCCATTCCCCCACGGAATCCGTAGTCGCGATGCTTCAGGGAACGAAATGGGATACGGGCCTGGACCTGGACCTGCTGGCGGAGATTGCCGAGTATTTCGCTCAAGTACGCCGGAAGTATGCTCGCTATGAGAGCGGTCTCCTCGGGGTGGATATCGGGGTTCTGCAATACCAGATTCCCGGCGGGATGCTCTCCAATCTGGTTTCCCAATTGCGCGCGCAGAAGGCGGAGCACAAGTACCGGGAAGTCCTGCAGGAGGTTCCGCGCGTGCGGGCGGAACTGGGCTATCCGCCGCTGGTCACGCCGTCCAGCCAGATCGTCGGCACACAGGCCACCCTCAACGTCGTCCTGGGCGAGCGGTACAAAATCGTTCCCGAGGAGGTCAAGAACTACGTGCGGGGCTACTACGGCCGTCCCCCCGCGCCCATTGACCCGGAGGTCAAGCGGCGGGTCATCGGCGACGAGGAGCCCATAGACTGCCGCCCGGCGGACCTGCTGCCGCCCGGGATGCCGAAGGCGTGGGAAGAGATCGGCTCCATTGCCCGCAGCGAGGAGGATGTCATCTCCTACGCGCTCTTCCCCCAGATTGCCCGTCCGTTTCTGGAACGGCGCGCGCGGGGAAGTGACGGGAAAGAGCCGGTGGCGGCGGCGATTGCCGGGATGCTCCTGCACCGCCTGGAGGAGCAGGCCCGGCGGGAGCCCCCCACCCCACCGGCCCCGTCGGTCTCCCCCTGGAAGACGACGTGGCGGCCCGCCAGCGGCCGCTGGACCGGCATCCTGGAGGGCGCCGGCGGATTGAGATAGGATTCACCACGAAGACACCAAGACACGAAGGATAAAATTAACAATTAAAAATTAAAAAAACATCGTGCCTTTGTGTCTTTGTGGTAAAACCAGGAGGTCCGGGTTGAAGCGAGAGTTCACTCTGGTTCTGGACGGTGTGGAGTACCCGGTGGTCGCCGAGGGGACGGCGGTCACCGTGAACGGGCGGCCGTTCGTGGTGGAGGTGGCCCCCGACGGCTCAGTGCTGGTGGACGGCATCGCCTACCGCGTCGCGCTGGAGGAGGAGCGCGCGGTGGTGGAGGGGCGTCCGTACGCCATGAAGGTCAGCGGGCTGCGGGTGACGGCCGCTGCGCCCGCCCCTCCCACCCCGTCGGCAACTGCCCCGGCCGCTGCCAGCGCGGGTGCAGTCCTGGCCATTATGCCCGGCAAAATCACCCGTGTCCTGGTCCAGCCCGGCCAGCGGGTGAAGGCCGGGGACCCCGTCTGCGTGCTGGAGGCGATGAAGATGGAGAACGAACTCCACGCCAAACAGGACGGCGTGGTCAAGGCCGTCCACGTCCGCCCCGGCGACGACGTGGAGAAAGACCGGGTGCTGGTAGAGATTGGGTAGAAGAAGAACCACGAAGGCGCAAAGACACGAAGTTTAAATGAAAAAATTAACAATTAAAAAATTAAAAAACTTTGTGTCTTCGTGTCTTTGTGGTTAATATCAAGGGGGCGAGTATGGCCGTAGAACGGACGAAAGCGGTGCCCCGGGTGCTGGTGGTGGGCGCGGGGATTGCCGGAATGCAGGCCGCGCTGGACATCGCCAACGCCGGGTACGAAGTCGTGCTGGTGGAGCGGTTGCCCTCTATCGGCGGCCGCATGGCCCAACTCTCGGAGACGTTTCCCACTCTGGACTGCTCCCAGTGTATCCTCACTCCCCGCACGGTGGAGGTGGGCCGTCACCCCAATATTCAGTTGCTCACCTACTCGGAGGTGGAGGCGGTCACGGGCCAGGCCGGACATTTCCAGGTCCGCATTCGCCGCCGCGCGGCCTACGTGGACTGGGAGAAGTGTACGGGGTGCGGCCTGTGCCAGGAGAAGTGCCCCAGTAAGGTGCCCGCGGAGTTCCAGCGGGGACTGGGTCCCCGAAAAGCGATCTACACCCTCTCGCCGCAGGCCGTCCCCAATAAGCCCGTCATAGATCGGGAGTCCTGCATCTACTTCCAGAAGGGACGGTGCCGGGCGTGTGAGAAGTTCTGCCCCACCGGCGCCATCGCGTACGAGCAGACGGACACCTTCGTGGAGACGGAGGTGGGCGCGATCATCCTGGCGACGGGCTATGACCTCTATCCGCTGGAGCGGATGCCGGAGTACGGCGGCGGAAAAATCCCCGACGTGATTGACGCGCTGGCCTTTGAGCGGCTGCTCTCGGCCTCTGGCCCCACGTCCGGCAAGGTCCGCCGCCCGTCCGACGGCGCGGAGCCCCGGGAGGTGGTCTTCATCCAGTGCGCCGGGTCCCGGGAGCCCCAGCGCCACTGGCCCCACTGCTCCAAAATCTGCTGTATGTACAGTGCCAAGCAGGCCATTCTCTACCGCCATCGGGTCCATGATGGCCAGGCGTACATCTTCTACATTGACATCCGTTCCCCCGGCAAGGGGTACGACGAGTTCATCCAGCGGGCGATGGAGAAGGAGGACGTCGTCTACCTGCGGGGGAAGGTCTCGCGGGTGTTCGCGGAGGACGGGAAGGTGGTGGTGTTAGGGGCAGATACGCTCTCCGGCCAGCAGGTACGCATCGCGGCGGACCTGGTGGTGGTGGCCCCGGCGCTGATCCCCCGCCCCGACACCCGCCGCCTGGCCGAGATGCTGGGGGTGGAGATAGACGAGCGGGGCTGGCTGACCGCCGCCAACGGCGACCTGCAGCCGGTGGAGACGAACCGCCCCGGCATCTTCCTGGCCGGGACGGCCGTGGGGCCGATGGACATTCCGGAGACGGTGGCCCATGCCAGCGCGGCCGCGGCGAAGGCGATGGCGGTGATGAAGCGTGAAAACGTGAAACGTGAAAACGTGAAAAGTGAAACGTGAAGTACAGGTCCGTGTTGATCCGTGAAACCCGTGCGTATCCGTGTTCTATTTCCGATGAAGTCCATCGAGTTCCTGGCCATCTGGCAGTTTGAAATCAGGACACGGATGAACTACGAGGGAAACCAATGCCGACGGCGGATGCCTGCGATGTCGTCATCATCGGGGCCGGGGTCATCGGCTGCAGCACGGCCTATCACCTGGCCCGTATGGGGATCACCAACGTGGTTGTGCTGGAGAAGGAGGAGGTCGGCAGCGGCTCGTCCAGTAAGTCGGCGGCCATGCTCAGCATCCACTCCTGCGACGACGATTGGAGCCTGCGCCTGGTCCGGTATTCCTGCGGCCGCTACATGCAGTTTGAGGATGAGGTCGGCGTGTCCTGCGGGTTTCGCCGGACCGGCTGGCTGAGCATCGCCGACAGGCCGGGCGCGCCGGAGGTGGAGCGGAAAATCCGCCTCCTGCAGCGCCACAGTGTCCCGGTGGAAGTCCTCTCGCCGGACGACATCCGCCGGTACTATCCCGAAATGCGGGTGGACGACCTGGCGTCGGGCGCGTACACCCCGGATGACGGCACTCTGGACCCACATAGCATTATGTGGGGCTACCTGAGGCGGGCGCGGGAGATGGGCGTGCGGTTGCTCCAGGGAGCACGGGCGACGGGACTCCACATCCGAAAGGGCCGGGTGGAGGGCGTGAGGACGGACAAGGGTTTCCTGGCGACCCGGACTGTCGTCAACGCGGCCGGGCCCTGGGCTCCGGAGGTGGGCCGCTGGGCAGGAGTGGAAATTCCCATTCTGAACCGTGCCCGCTGCATCTGGGTGACCGGCCCGTTCCCGTTCATCCCGTCCGACCGGCCCTTTGTGGACGACGTGGGCCAGGAGTGGTACTTCCGCCCCGAGGGGCCGGGGCTTCTCATCGGGATGGGCATCGTGCCGGTGGACCGGCTGGACGTGGAGATCAGCCGTCAGTTGCTCCCGGAGATGATTGAGGTCGCCACACACCGGGTGCCGTTGCTGGAGCAGGCCACCATTCTCACTTCATGGACCGGCATCCGGCCCCTCACGCCTGACGGCCTGCCCATCATCGGCCCGGTTCCCGCGCCGGAGGGATTGCTGCTGAACGTCGGTTGGGGCGGCATGGGGCTGATGCAGGCCCCTGTGGCCGGGCAACTGCTGGCCGAGTACCTGGCCTTCGGCCGCCCCGTCACTTTCCCGGACGCCGTCGCGCTGGACATCGGGCGCTTCGGGGAACGCTGGCCGAATCCGCTCAACGGGGGATCAGCCGCGCCGCGGTGGCCTTGAAGGACGCGGTCACCTCTATCCCCTCGACCAGGTTCATCTCCTGAGCGGAGGCGCGCGTGACCAGCGCGGTCAGCGGAAAACCGCAGTCCACCACCACCCGAAAGAGTGGCCCCTGGGGCATCAGGCGGCGGATGGGCCCGGAGAGGCGGTTGCGGGCGCTGGAGGCAGGCGCCCCCTCCTTCGGCCAGAGGGTCACATCCTCGGGCCGCAGGCAGAAGAAGACGGCCCGGCCCGGCAGGACTTCCCCCACCGTCTCCAGGTGGAGGCCATTCACATCCACCACCACCCGCCCGTCCTGGCAGGCCACCACCCGCCCGGCCACGATGGTCTCCATCCCCACGAAGGCCGCCACCTCCGGGTCGGCGGGTTCGGCGAACACCTGTTCCGGCGGGCCCACCTGGCGCAGGCGGCTCCCCAGCAGCACCGCCACCCGGTCCCCCAACATCAGGGCCTCATCCAGGTCGTGGGTGACGAAGACCGTCGTCTGGCCCGTCTCCGCCAGCAGGAGTTGCAGGTCTTCTAACAGGCCGGAGCGGGTGGGCGGGTCCAGGGCCCCGAAGGGCTCGTCCAGAAGGAGCAGGTCGGGCCCGATCGCCAGCGCCCGGGCCAGACTGACCCGCTGAGCCTCGCCGCCGGAGAGATGGGCCGCGGGCCGGTCCCGCAGGTGCCCGATGCCCAGCCGCGCCAGCCATTCGTCCACCCGCCGGGCCACTTCCGCCTTCGGGAGGCCCCGGAAGCGCAGGCCCAGCGCCACGTTCTCAAAGACAGAGGCGCTCAGCAGGAGCGGCTCCTGCAGGACCAGCGCCAGGTGGCGGCGGTACTCCCGGTCGTCCCGGGCGGTCAGCGGGCGGCCCCGAAAGCGGATTTCCCCCCGCGCGGGCCGGATCAGGCGGGCCAGCGCCAGAAGCAGCGTCGTCTTCCCGGCCCCGTTGGGCCCGATGATGGCCAGCACTTCCCCCGGCGCGATGGCCAGATGCTCAATCTCCAGGGCCGTGTGCTTCCCGTAGCAAATCAGCAGGTCCCGAACTTCCAGCATTTTCCCCCGGAATTCGCCTGGGATGTGACTATTCAGGCTTCCTCACCCCACCCCCGCCGCCTGCGGCGGCACCCCCTCCCTCAACTTTGGCTTTTTGCCCGTGGCCCCTCTGCATGGGCCCCTGGCTGCTTCTGCAGCCCTAAAAAGAAAAGAAGATTATTTTTCATTGCGGCGGCTTCGCCGTCGCGATGAAAAATATTTTCTTTTTGTCCTTTTGGCCTTACCGGAGGCGGGTTTGGGGATTTTCCCGCCCTCACTGGGAAAAAGGCCAAACTTCAGGGAGGGGGTAGCGGCGAAGCCGCTGGGGGAGGGGTGAGACTGAACAGTTACTCTGCGATGAGGAATCACCGCCGGGCTCCTCGCTGCTGAATCCAGGTGAGGGCCAGGTTGACTATGTACGTCAGGGCCAGGAGCAGGACGCTCAGGGCAATGGCCCGCGCGAACTGGCCCCGGCCCGTCTCCAGGACAATCGCCGTCGTCAGGACGCGCGTCTGCCCCCGGATGTTGCCTCCCACCATCATGGATGCGCCCACTTCGGAGATGACGGAGCCGAAGCCGGCCATCAGCGCGGCCAACAGCAGCAGACGTGCTTCCCACCACAGGGTCAGGACCATCTGGAGGCGGGAGGCCCCCAGCCCCAGCAGTTGCAGGCGCAGGCGGGGATCCAGTTGCTGCATTGCCACGGCCGTAAGTCCTGTCACCACCGGCGCAGCGATGATGGTCTGGGCGACGATGATGGCAGCAGGGGTGTAGATCAGGCCCAACGAGCCCAGGGGCCCGCTCCGCCAGAGGAGAATGGAGACGACCAGCCCGACCACGACGGGCGGGAGAGCCATTCCGGTGTTGATCAGGCTGAGGAGGAACGAACGGCCGGGGAACTTCCCCAGGGCCAGGATGGTGCCCAGGGGCAGGCCAATCAGCAGGCTGATGAGAGTCGCCAGGCCGGAGACCCGTAGGGAGAGCAGGGTAATCCGCCAGACCTCCGGGTCGTCTCCCATCAGCAATCGGATCGCGTCCAGGACGCCTTCCCAGATCAGACTCATGGTACGCCCAACTCCGCTTCGGTTTTGCCGGCCTCAGGGTAGAAAAGCGGTTGCCCGAACTGATCTACCCCGAATCGTCCGATGATCTCCTGTGTGGCAGGGTCCACCAGGAAGCGGGCAAAGGCCCGCGCACCCGTGTAGTTGACCCCAGGCCACCTCTCCGGGTTAACCGTGATCACGTGATAGACATTCAGAAGGACGGGGTCACCCTCAACCAGGACCTCCAGTTGCAGATGGGGCCGGCCGACCAGATAGGTGCTCAGGTCGGTCAGGGTGTAGGCGCTCTTCGCGGAAGCGATGGCGAGGGTAGCGCCCATCCCCTGCCCGCTCTCCAGGTACCAGGCCTGCCCATCGGGGTTCAGGCCGATGCTGGCCCACAACTGGCGCTCGGTCTGATGGGTGCCGGAGTCGTCGCCCCGGCTGATGAAGGTTGCCCGGGCCGCAGCGATCCGCCGAAAAGCGTCCGCTGCAGAGGGTATGCCCCGGATGCCCGCCGGGTCCGCCGTCGGGCCGACAATCACATAGTCATTGCGCATCACCAGGAGCCGGTCTCTCCCCCACCCCTCTCTCATCAATACTCTCTCGGCCGACGGAGCGTGCGTCAGCAGAACGTCGGCGTTTCCGTTCCGGGCCATCTGGAGGGCGGCGCCGGTGCCAACGGCAACGGTCTTGACTCTGTAACCCGTCTGCTTCTCAAAAATCGGGATCAACACGTCCAGCAATCCCGCGTCCTGAGGGCCGGTGGCGGTGGCCAGAATCAGAATCGGGTCGGCGGGCGCCGGAACGGCAGGCGAAGGGGTCCGTCCGCAGGCGGAGAGGGCCAGAGCGAGGATCAGGCCCACGGTGAGCAGGCCTGAGAGCAAACCGTTGAGTTGAGCCGTAAAACTTCCCGGTTGTATCATTTGTGCCAGTACAATTGTAACACCATCGGCCCCAACCGTCAACCCGGCGTAACTATTCGGCGCTGCTGAAGTCACCCTTCCTGGGCCGCAGGCCTTCGATCGGCCTTCGCCGACCTCTCTTTATGGGATGCCCGTGGACGGATGTCGGCGAAGGCCGACACCCGGCACGCAGGGTCCAGGGAGGACGATTTCGCTGAATCGTTACCCCGGCACGTCTTTCCCCGTTTCCCAATCCCGCACTCTACCGCTCACTTCCCAATTTCCCAATTCCAGGTATAATTCCTCGTTGTCCGCTACTGCTACCAGCAGGAGGAGACACAATGAGAAACACCTGCCAGATAGTTTTTGTGCTGGCACTTCTGGTCTCCGGAGTTTCTGCCTGTGCGATGCCCCCGCTCACGGCGCCAGTCGGCCCGTCTCCTACTCCAGCGGGTGCCCCGCCCACTGTTCCGGCCGCTCCCACGCCGGACCGTCCCCTGGCCGCGCGGGTCAACGGTCAGCCCATATACCTGGTGGACTACGAGCGGCAGGTGGCCCAGTACCAGGATGCCCTGGCCGCGTCGGGGGTGGACATCTCCAGTCCCGAAGGGCAGCAGCGTCTCCTGCAGATGCGGGCACAGATTCTGGACTGGATGATAGAACAGGTGCTCATAGAGCAGGCCGCTGCCGGGATGGGCATCGGCGTGAACCCGGAGGAGGTCCAGGCGGCCATAGACCAGATGGTCCAGGACACCGGGGGCGAGGAACCGTTCCGGGAGCGGCTGGAGCGGAGCGGGATGACACTTTCGGACCTGCAGGTGCAGTTGCGGGCGGAACTGTTGCGGGCCCGGGTGCTGGAACGGGTTCAGGCGACGGTGCCTGAACGGGCCGAGCAGGTCCATGCCCGCCATATCCTGGTGGACACCCGGGAGCGGGCGGAGGCCATCCTGAACCAGATTCGGGCCGGGGCGGACTTCGCCCAACTGGCCCGGACCTACTCGCAGGACGGGAGCACCCGCGATGCCGGGGGCGACCTGGGCTGGTTCCCGCGCGGCGTCCTGCTGGCGCCGGAGGTGGAAGAGGTCGCTTTCAGCCTGCAGGCCGGGCAGGTTGGCCCGGTCGTTCAGAGCCAGTTCGGCTTCCACGTCGTCCAGACTCTGGAGCGGAAGCAAGACGAGGCCATCAGCCCGGAGCATCGCCAGTTGCTGCAGGACCGGGCCGTCCAGGCATGGCTGGAGAGTCTGTGGAAGCAGGCGGTGATTGAGAGGTTTGTGGGAGATTGATGGAATGCGCAGTACGTGAAACGTGAAACGTGAAACGTGAAACGTGAAACGTGAAGCGTGAAGCGTGAAACGTGAAGCGTGAAGTGTGAAACGTGAGGCGTGAAGCGTGAGGAAGGGGGCTGCGATCTTCAACCTGCTCAGCGTGCTTCTGCTGGGGTTGACGGGGTTGCTGGTGCTGGTCTACCTGGTTATCCTGATCAACCCGTATGTGCCCTTCAACCCGTTCCCGCCTTCCGGGGGCACGGCCCGGATGAGCCGGGCCTCGCCGACGCCGACGGCCACTCCGCCCTTCACTCCGGCGCTGCCGCCGACGTGGACGCCGACCCCGACGGCCACCGCGACGCCCATCCCGCCGCCGACGCCCACCCGCACGCCCACCCTGACCCCGTCACCAACGCCGACCTGGCCGCCGACAGCGACGCCCACTCCCCGCGTGACCCGGGCGCCGTATCCGTTCACCTGCCAGGTGGAATATCGCGCGAATGTGTACGGCATCCCCTGGTCAGGGGTGGCGGGGCACCTGCAGGACCTGGATGGGAACCCTCTCCCCGGCTACCACGTGGCGGTCAACTGCCCGGGCATCCCGGAGACCTTTGATCATATCGCCGGAGCAGATATCCGGTACAACCTGATGTACGGGAGCGCGGCCGCGTGGGAGCGCTCCTGCGACCCCAGCGCCTACCGCGCGCTGGATATTCGCGTCCGGGTGTACGACAAGTACCCCAGCCCGGACGGCACCTTCCGCCCGGTATCCGATTGGGTTCAGGTCCAGTTGGGGGACTGGGCCACTCGCTCCCTGGGCTACGTCATCTGCACGCTGAACTGGGAGGAGTGGAGGAACCGGTAACAGGTCGCAGTTGGCAAATCGCAGGGAGCAGGAGCGGAGCGGTGAAGGCGCGGGTGCTGAACGGGCTGGCGCTGGTACTGGTGGTCGCAACGGGATTGCTGGGGGTCCTGTATGCGGTGATCGCGGTGGAGCCAATGGTGCCTCTCAACCCCTTCCCGCCACCTGCGGTGACCGCAACATCGGTCAGTTGGCCCGAGCCGGAGGCGTCCGAAGAGACAGCGGCGCTATCTCCCACGCCGTCCCCTTTTCCGACTCCTACCCCGCTGCGTCCGTCTCCGCTCACGCCGACACCAGAACCCACATATCCCTTCACGGCGACGGTGGAGGTCCGCCCGGGCGCGACGGATTGTCGGGTGATAGCCGGGGCAGTGATTGACCGGCGAGGACGGGGTATGGAGGGGTACCCCGTCCACCTCTGGGCAGCGGAGGCCGGGTTCTCTTCGTATGAGACGGTGCTCTTTTCCGACGAGGCCGGGCGCTGGCAGGCCCTGCTGCCTGCCGGAGGGCGCGGGGTCTGGTACGTCCAACTCCATGCCCCGGATTCCCGTCAGGTCTACCCGCCGCTCTCGTCCATCGTCGCCGTCGTCCTGCCCGATATGTGTTCTCGGGTCACTGTAGAATTCCGGGAACGCTGACACTTTTCACGCTTCACGTTTCACGTCTCACGTCTCACGACAATGGGCACCCTCTATCTCGTTGCCACTCCTATCGGCAACCTGGAAGACATCACCCTGCGCGCGCTGCGGGTGCTGGGGGAGGTGTCCCTGGTCGCAGCGGAGGACACCCGTAGGGCGCGTCTCCTGCTGGCCCACTACGGCATCTCCCGACCGGTAACCAGTTACTTTGAGGGGAACCGTCAGCAGAAAATGGAGCGCATCCTGCGCCAGTTGGAAGAGGGGGATGTGGCGTTCATCTCCGAGGCAGGGATGCCCGGTCTCTCCGATCCCGGCTACGAACTGGTGCGGGCCGCGCTGGACCGGGGGTATCCTGTGACAGCGGTTCCTGGCCCGACTGCCCCGGTCACTGCCCTCGTCCTCTCCGGCCTTCCCACTGACCGGTTCCTGTACCTGGGGTTTCTCCCCCGGCACAGGAGCCAGCGGCGGGCGTTGCTGGAAGAAGTTGCCGGGGTTCGGTGGACTCTGGTTGCCTTTGAAGCGCCCCACCGACTGCTGGAAGCGCTGGCAGACCTGGAGGATGTACTGGGGGACCGTCGCATCGCGGTCTGCCGGGAACTGACCAAGATGTTTGAGGAGGTCTGGCGGGGGACGATTTCCGGGGCGCGCCTTCACTTTGCCACACAGGAGCCCCGGGGGGAATTTACCCTGGTCATCGGTGGGGCGCCGGAAAGGGAACGCTGGGACGAGGAGCGAGTGCGCGCGGCGATGGAGGAGCACCTGCGGATGGGGCTCCCCCCGGCCCAGGCCGCGCGCGAGGTTGCGGCGCTCTCCGGCTGGCCCCGGCGGAAAGTATATGACCTGGCCCGATAGGGGCCGGGTAGGTATGCACTCAATCGGGGTTGAGGTCTAACTGGACATTTCTGGTCAAAACTGCAAGATTTTGCTCCATCAGCCCGATGGTCCACCAGCGGGCGTGTCCCAATTTTACCGGGTCTGGCGGCTTTGTAGGACAACCGCGAGCAGTTGTCCTACATTACAGAATGTACCCGCCAGCGGGCCTCTTGCCTTATCCCCCAGTTGGAGTATAATGAGAGTCGCTTCGTCATCTCCCACCGGACCTTCAGCACCCGCAGCAACCGCTCATTTTGTGTGTTCAACCGCCCGGATCAACCGGAGCAGGGAGCATGGAAGGCCATATCTTGCTCGTAGAGGGGGAACGGACGGCTAAGACGTCCTGCGCGCCGGTCCTGGAGAAGCAAGGTTTTCAGGTATACCGGGTGCATACCCTGCGCGCCACCTCTCTGGCGCTGGAAACCGACCCTCCGGACCTGCTGGTCATAGACACCCGATGTCTGCGCTTCAACGGGCTGCGGCTCTGTGAAGCGCTGAGCGCCAACGAGCCTCCCATCCCCATTCTGCTGATCATCCCGGAGGGCCAGAAGCGACCCCACTACCCCGGTGTGAGCGTTTTGCGCGGGACGCCCACAGCGCGCAAACTGCTCAACCGGGTGAAGCGACTGCTTTCCCCGCCGGGCAATCACTTGCTGAGAGCCGGGGAGTTGACTCTGGACCTTCAGCGACGGGTGCTCATTCGGAAGGGCGATGAGCATCGCCTGACTCCCCGCCAGGCCCGCCTGTTGGAAGTCTTTATGCGGAACCCCGGGCGGGTTCTGACCCGCGCCTTTCTGATGAAAGAAGTCTGGGAAACTGACTACCTGGACGATACCCGCACGCTGGAGGTTCACGTCCACTGGCTACGGAAGGCCATAGAGGAGGACCCCCGACGTCCCCGATGTTTAACCACGGTGCGGAAAGTGGGCTATTGCTTTCACCCATCGCGCTCGCCGGGTGTCCGCCCGCAACCGGACGCTTCGCAGGAGGTGGAACATCGCCAGACCCGTTGAACCCACCGGCCCCCCTCGTGAACGGGCTGTTCTGGTCGGCGTGGACTGGAAGACGCCAGGCGATTCGCCCGATGGCGCCTGGCCGGTAGAGGCATCGCTGGAGGAACTGGCCCAACTGGCCCGGACGGCGGGCCTGGAAGTCGTGGGGCAGGTCACCCAGCGGCTGGAACGGCCCAACCCGACCACGTTCATCGGCCCGGGCAAGGTGGAAGAACTGGTGGAACGGGTGGCGGAGACCGCCGCGAATGTGGTCATCTTTGACGATGAACTCTCCCCCCGGCATCAGCGGGAACTGGAGAAAGCGCTGGGAGACGGAGTGAAGGTACTGGACCGCACGGCGTTGATTCTGGACATTTTCGCCCAGCACGCCCAGACGCGCGAGGGCGCGCTGCAGGTGGAACTGGCCCAGTACGAATACCGTCTGCCGCGCCTGACCCGGGCCTGGACCCACCTGGCCCGGCAGGTTGGCGGGCGGGCCGGCGGCGCGACGGGGGGCGTGGGCGTGCGCGGCCCCGGCGAGACCCAGTTGGAGACCGACCGTCGGGTCATCCGGCGGCGCATCGCTCACTTGAAGGCCGAACTAGAAGAAGTGCGGGCCCACCGCAGCCGCTACCGCGCCCGGCGGCGCCGGGAGGGCATCCCGGTCGTCTCCATCGTTGGCTACACCAACGCCGGCAAGTCTACCCTCCTGAACGCGCTCTCGGATGCCGGAGTCCTGGTAGAAGACAAACTGTTCGCCACCCTGGACCCGACCACCCGACGGGTGCGTCTGCCCAGCGGGCGAACCGTCCTGTTCACCGACACCGTCGGATTTATCCAGAAACTGCCCACCCATCTGGTCGCGGCCTTCCGGGCCACACTGGAGGAGGTGGCAGAATCCGACCTGTTGCTCCACGTCCTGGACGCCACCCATCCTCAGGCCCGACGCCAGGCCGAGGCGGTCCTGGAGACCCTGGAGGCCATCGGAGCGGCGGGGAAGCCTATGGTCACCGCGCTGAACAAAGTGGACCGGCTGACGGACCCGGAAGAAGCCCTGGCCCTGGCCTCGGAGTTGCCCAACCCGGTGCTGATCTCCGCCCTGCGAGGGGACGGGCTACCGGACCTGCTGGAGAAGGTAGAGAGCATCCTGAAGAAGGACCTGGTACCGGTGGACGTGGTGCTTCCCTTTGACCGGGGTGACCTGCTCCAGTTGATTCGCGAGCAGGGGGTCGTGGAGTCACAAAACCCTACCGCGCGCGGACTGAGGGTCGTCGCCATGGTACCCCCGCGCCTGGCTGGTCTGCTGGGTGCGGGTGAATCCTGAAGGTCATCCGAACGTGCCAGGCACTTCCAGAAGTGCCTGGCACGTTCTCGTTTGACAAGTTGCCACATCGGAGTATAATATCCTTGCCGGCCCCGGTGGCGGAATAGGCATACGCAGCAGGTTGAGGGCCTGTGCCCGACAGGGCGTGGAGGTTCGAGTCCTCTCCGGGGCAACGGATGTATCACCGCGACCCATCTGCGGGTCGCGGTGATTTTTATCTCCGATGAAGTCGGTTTGTGGTGCGGCGGCTTTGCCGCCGCACCACAAACCACACTCCTATCATTTCTCCACCACCGGCAGGTCTTTCAGCGCCTCCAGTACCCGCTCCACCGGGTACTCGTAGTTCTCCAGTTTCCCGGCGAAGTAACTCTCGTAGGCCCCCATATCAAAGTGCCCGTGCCCGCTGAAGTTGAAGAGGATCACCCGTTTCTCCCCTGCCTCGCGCGCGGCCAGCGCCTCATCTATCGCCGCGCGAATGGCATGGGCCGTCTCCGGCGCGGGGATGAACCCCTCCGTGCGGGCAAACAGGACCGCGGCCTCAAAGACCGCCAGTTGGGGATACGCCACGGGCTCAATGTAGCCGTGCCGGTGCAGTGCGGAGACGAGGGGGGCCATACCGTGGTAGCGGAGTCCTCCGGCGTGGATGCCCGCCGGGATGAAGGTGTGCCCCAGGGTGTCCATCTTGGCGATGGGGGCCAGGTGAGCCGTATCGCCGTAGTCGTAGGCGTAGACCCCGCGGGTCATGCTGGGGCAGGCCGTGGGCTCCACGGCCACGAAGCGGGTGGACGCGCCGTTCTGGAGACGGTCGCGCAGGAAGGGGAAGGCCAGTCCAGCGAAATTGCTCCCGTCTCCCACGCAGCCGATGACCACGTCGGGGGACTCCCCCGCCATCTCCATCTGGAGCCGCGCCTCCTCGCCGATGACCGTCTGGTGGAGCAGGACGTGGTTGAGGACGCTGCCCAGGGAGTACTTGGTATCGTCGTGGGTGGCGGCGACCTCCACCGCCTCGCTGATGGCGATGCCCAGACTGCCCGGCGAATCGGGGTCCCGCTCCAGGATGGACCGCCCCGATTGGGTCTCCGGGCTGGGGCTGGGGACGACGCGCGCCCCCCACGCCTCCATCAGCACCCGGCGGTAGGGCTTCTGGTAATAACTGACCTTCACCATGTAGACGCCGCACTCCATCCCGAAGAGGTTGCAGGCGAAGGCCAAGGCGCTCCCCCACTGCCCGGCGCCCGTCTCGGTGACCAACCGTTTCACCCCGGCCTCTTTGCTGTAGAAGGCCTGGGCGACGGCGGTGTTGGGCTTGTGGCTCCCCGGCGGGCTGGCCCCCTCGTACTTGTAGTAGATGTGGGCGGGCGTATCCAACGCCTGCTCCAGCCGCCGGGCGCGGACCAGGGGGGTGGGCCGCCAGAGCCGATAGACCTCCCGCACCGGCTCCGGTATCTCCACGTACCGCTCCTGTGTCTCCTCCTGCTCTATCAGCGCGTCGCAGAACAGGGGCGGCGGAAGACGGGTGGGCTCGCGGGTCACCGGATGCAATAGCGGCGGGACCTCAAAGGGCATATCGGCGACGATGTTGTACCAGGCCTTCGGCAGGCGGTCCTGAGGGAGTAAGAAGCGAGTCTGTTCAGCCATCTCACACCTCCTTAAGTATGGTAGATTGGTGAAAGGTATATTGGTCTTGGAAACGAAAACGCCCGTCCCCTTGCCGGGACGGGCGTTTTTTTCCCGTGGTGCCACCCCGCTGAGGGGCCTTCCCGGAAACAAAAACGCGCCGGTGACGGCGCGTTTTTGGGAAAGCCAGCCTCACTCGTTCGCAGGTACGGCGCCGACCGCGCGGTCGGGTCCATACCCTCAGCCCGGATAACGGTGGCGACTCCGGCCCGGACTACTGCCTGACCGGCCGGCGGGCGGGTCAGGGTTCGGCGGGCGACTCCCAGGCCCATTCGGCATCGGCGCTGGTATCGGGCTTCCAGCCAACGGCCCGACTCTCTGGAACCCCGCTACGATGCCTACTCTTCCTGATCCTCGTCTTTGGGGGTATCGGTTGTTGGCATCGGCTCGCGCTTTAGCCGCCGCGAGCGCAATGACTAAGCACACTCACCAAACAAAAAGTGCCAGAGCCTGCGGCGAGAGTCTATCAGGTTCGCTATCCCACCAGATAAATGTGTGCGTGTCCAGTAACAGCTTCACCCGTTGCCCATCCAGAATTCTTCGGGTAGGGGTCCGTCAAAGTCTGGGCTGGTCCAAATCGCTCCTGCGTGTAGCCCCGCCACGCGAGAGGGTATGGGTACAAGGCGAGCCACGGGGGTCGGTCCATCCGTAAGAATCCGCTCTACCCCTGAAACAATCTGTGAAAGTAATTCCTGTAATCGGACCTGTGCTTCTTTGACATCAATTTGCCTGGTCAACATGTGTCCTTCCCCCTCGCCCGCCTCGCGGCCCTGTTGCGCTGGTTAACCTATATCACAGAACGGTGAATTTGTCAAGCGCTTCGGGGTGTGTCCCAAAATCGTCGGAAGCCCGGTGGGTCAGGCCGTAAACGGCCTGGCTGAGGAAGTACCGGGCGCTGGAAGCGCCCTCTCCCTGTTGTAAGACAACTGCAAGCAGTTGTCCTACAAACGGAACACGAGTTGCCCGGTGGAGAGGGGCGCTTTAGCGCCTCATCCTTGCCTGAGCCTGGCCGTTTACGGCCAGGCGAAAAGGCCAGCGGCCCAGCCCGACAAAACTGGGACACACCCGTGCCTCGCAGGGGCTTATCGTTCGCCACGAATTTCACGAATGGACACGAATTGTGTCCCTTCGTGTCCTTCGTGGTTTTTCACTCTTTCCCTCCCATCAACCTCCGCAGCAACGCCATCTTCCCCTCATGGACGGTCTTCCAGTCGTCCAGGAGAACCCCGCCGGTGTCGCCGGAGTTGGGGTTCAGGGCCCAGTAGAACCAGATACGGATACCCTTTGCCAGCAGGTAGTCCACGAAGGCGTCCTGCCAGACCCGGTCGTCTCCCTCGTACCACCCGCCAAACTCGCCGATGCCCAGGGGGTACTTCCCCGCCATCCAGCCGAAGTGGGCCTCCCAGATCGCGGGCATATTGGACGGGAAGTCCGGGGCATCAAAGTAGGGCTGACGGTAGACGCTGGGGCCGTAGGCGTGGGGAAGGTAGAGAATGCGCTCCAAGAGTTCGGGGGCGATCTCCACGTCCCGGTCGGCCATGTTCTCCCCCCAGAACGCGGGCCATCCGCCGTTATAGGACGCGTTGCCCACACCCTCCACAATCACCAGGACGGCGGGGTTGACCGCAAGGACGGCCTCCGCCCCCTCCCGCGCCAGTCCCTTCCACTGCCGCCAGGTCAGCGCGTGGGGCTCGTTGCAGAGGTCAATCCCGAAGACGTTGGGGAACTCCAGGGAGAGTTCGGCCATCCGGCGCAGGTCCGCCAGCCAGTCCGCCCGGGTGTACCCGTCCCCGAAGGGCCTGCCCGGAAGGGCGCCGCCGATGAGGCTGGGATCGTAAGTGTGGAAGTCCAGCAGGACGTACAGGCCCGCCTTCTGCGCTTCGTCCAGGAAATACCGGAGCCCCTCGTGGGCGTCGGCGGGGTACCCCGCGCCGCGGGCCCAGGAAGGAGTGGGATGGCCCGGAGTCAGGACCTGCGGGGAGAGAGGCAGCCGGATCGCAGTGAACCCCAACTCCCGCATCTGGGCCAGAAAGTCCGCCACGGTCCGGCCGATCCAGAGGCCGTGGGGGACCCGGTCGGGAGTCTCCAGGCCGAACCAGTTGATGCCATAGAGGGGCACCGGTTCGTCGCCCCGGAAGACGCCCTGGGGGGTGGCCCGATAGGGGGGAGGAGCGGGGACCGTCGGTGTCGGTGAGGGCGTCGGCGTCCCTGGACCAACAGCACAGCGGACCAGAAGCAGTAGCAGAAGGCCCGACAGCAGCCACCATCTTTCCTTCAGGGGTAGAAATGACCGGCGCATATGAGTTTCTCCAAATTTCGTGTCTTTCGCGCCTTTCGCAACAATTTATCCCACAGACCGCAGCACGGCCGCGTAGACGTCCTGCAGGGGAATGCCCCGCTCCCGGGCGATGCGGGCACAGTCCTCATATTCGGGTGACGCAGCAACCTTCCGCCCGTCCAGCCATTTCTCCTTCATCCGCACTATCCCCCATTCCGTCTCCACCGGAGCCTCCCGCCGGTCGGCGACGACGCGCTCCACAGGCCGCATCCGCACGCCCAGCGTCGGCGTCTCCCGCAGGATGACGGCCGCCAGCGCGTCGGCCCCCTCGGGGCGGGCCAGCGCGGAAAGCACCACCCCGGGGCGGTTCTTCTTCATCTGGACCGGGGTGAACCAGACGTCCAGCGCCCCGGCCGCGAAGAGTCGTTCCATCGCGTAGCCCAGCACCTCCCCGGTGACGTCGTCCAGATTGCACTCTATCAGGCAGACGGTCTCCCGCGCGGCGGTCTCCTCCCTTTCCCCCAGCCAGGCCCGCACTGCGTTGGGCCAGGGGAACTCTTTCGCGCCGAAGCCGTAGCCAACGGTCCGCACCCGCATCGGGGGCAGGCGGAAGGTCGCCAGTTCCGCCAGCAGTGCGGCGGCGGTGGGGGTGAGGATTTCCGTCTGAGCGGGATGGGGGCGGACCGGCGCGCCGGCTTCCGCCAGCAGCGCCGCCGTCGCCGGAGCCGGCACGGGCAGAAGACCGTGCTCCGTCTGGACAAACCCACTTCCCAGCGGGACCGGCGAGGCGTAGACCTGCTCCACGCCCAGATACTCCAGTCCGGCCACAAACCCCACCACGTCCACCAACGTATCCACCGCGCCGATTTCGTGGAAGTGGACTTCCTCCACGGGGACGGAGTGGACGCGCGCTTCGGCCCGAGCCAGCCGCTCCAGGACCGCCAGACTTTTCGCCCGCACCGCCGGGGAGAGACGGCTTCCTTCCAGCAGCCGCCGGATGTGGGGCAGATGGCGCGCCGGGTAGGCCCGGGCCAGGTCCCGGACGTGAAGACGGGTGCCGGAGATGCCGCCGCGCACCTGCCGCTCCGCCTCCAGTTCGTAGCCGGAGAGGTCCATTTTCCCCAGTTCGGCCCGCAGGACCTCCAGGGGGAGCCCCAGGTCTACCAGCGCCCCCAGGAGCATATCCCCGGCCGCGCCGGAAAAGAGGTCAAGGTAGAGAACTTTACGTTTCACATCACGCATTCCGTGCAGCGGCGGCCCGGTTGGCGATCAGTCCGGCGACCGCCCCGGCGCCGACGCCGTTGTCAATATTCACCACCGCCAGGCCGGGCGCGCAAGTCTGGAGCATGGAGTAGAGAGCTGCCACACCGCCCCCGCCCATGCCATATCCCACCGAGGTCGGCAGGCCGATGACGGGAACGTCGGCCAGTCCGGCTACCACCGAGGGGAGCGCGCCGTCCATTCCGGCAGCGACGATGATCACGTCTACCTGCGCCTCGTCCAGCATCATCCGCAGTGGCTCCACCAGCCGGTGGATGCCGGCGACGCCCACGTCGTAGGCGGTGTAGACTGTGCAGCCCATTTCCCGGCAGACCAGTGCGGCCTCTTCGGCCACCGGGATGTCGGACGTGCCGGCGGTGATGATGCCCACGCGCCCGCCGGTCTGGGGCGGCCGGGTTCCCGGGCGGCGCAGGACGGCCGCGCGCGCCGGGGCCACCCACTCCATTTCGGCCTGGCCCTCAAACTCCCGGCGCAGGAGCGCCTCCAGTTCCGGTTCCACCCGGCTGAGGATGGCCCGTCCCGTCCTCTCCAGAAAGGCACGGGCAATCGCCACCGACTCGGCGGGGGATTTCCGGTCCGCCAGAATGATTTCGGGTACGCCCTTGCGCTGGGCGCGGTCAAAATCGGGTTGGGCAAAGGGCAACATAGACGACTCCTGTTCACAGGCCAGGCACTTCCCGAAGTGCCTGGCACGTTCTAAGGGTTGAGGCTGCCGCTGCGGAAGCCCTCCAGGTCCAGGGTCACGTAGCGGTAGCCCAGTTCCCGCAGATGGCGGGCGATTTCCCGGCGGGCCGGGAGCGCGGCCAGGCGGGAGATGTCCTCCTCCAGGACCTCCAGGCGGGCCAGCGGGAAATGGTCACGCACCCGCAACTGGCGCAGGCCCCACTCCCGGCGCAGGTACTCCTCGGCGGCGTCCACCCGCGCCAGTGCCTCCGGCGTCAGAGGTGTACCGTAGGGGATGCGGGACGCCAGGCAGGCCATCGCGGGCAGGTCGGCCGTAGGCAGGCCCAACTGGCGGGAGAGTTCCCGGATGTCCGCTTTAGTCAGGCCTGCTTCCAGGAGCGGCGCCCGCACGCCCAGTTCCTCCGCCGCGCGCAAGCCCGGGCGATAGTCCCCCAGGTCGTCCACGTTGGCCCCGTGGGCCAGGACGGATAATCCCTCCGCGCGGACGATTTCTAACAGTCGCCCAAACATGGCCCGCTTGCAGTGGTAGCAGCGGTCGGGGCGGTTGGCCGCGATGTCCGGATGGGCCAGGGCGGAGATGGGAACCTGGACGTGGCGCACGCCCAGGGCGCGGGCCAGTTGGGCTGCCCGTTCCTGTTCCACCGTTGGGGTCAGTTCGGAGCAGAGGGTCAGCGCCAGCACCCGCTCCGGCCCCAGCACGTCCCGGCAGAGGGCCAGGAGCAGGGTGCTGTCGGCGCCGCCGGAGAAGGCGACGCCCGCGCTGCCCAGGTTGGCGATGATCTGGCGAAGGCGGTCAGCAGGCATAAAAGATAAAAAGTACGCGGATTTTAGAACGGCGCAGGATGCTGGAAGTGCCCTCTCTATCGGGACTTTTCAGGCCACATTCGCGCCTTTAGCCCTGTTGCACCTGGCACAAAGTAATTGGATGTTCCGTGCTGTATTGCTCCCACCCTTAGAAATTGGGATGATGTGATCAAATTCTAAATTCTCGCGGCTCCCGCACTTCACACAACGCCCTCCGTCGCGTTGCCAGACAAATCTCTTCACATCATCCGGTATGCGTTGTCTCGCCGCGGCGCGAGGTGCATCGTCTAACTCAAACAGGGTGGATGCATTTTCCACAACATCAGGGGTAATACGCCCGTCTGCACGAACGATAGCATACATATGCGCTTTTTTGAGCAAGTTCAGTCCCTGAGAGGGATTCCCATCGCTATACCTGGCCAACAGGATAGCAGCTTCTGGCACAATCTCTATTCCTTGTCGTTGGGCCGCCGAAAGTATGATAATAGCGAGTTCTGTTTCTTCGTATGGCTCAAAATTGAACACAAACATCAGGCTGCGCAAAGATTCATTAACCCTTGAGGGCCGGGAAGATGTACCAATAACGGTGAATGAGGGAAGATGCAGGCGAATGCTTCTGGCTGCAGGACCTATACCTACGGTTAAATCAAGAATGTATGTATCCATTGCGCTCACTAATAATTCTAAAGACGACTTGGTGACCTGGTCAATCTGCTCAATAATGAGCACCTCTCTTTCTCTTAAGTTGCTAAGAACGCTTGCCCAATCTCCTGCCCTTATGGATACATCGGAAATGATTCTATAGTTCACACCCATTTCGCGTGCGGCGACTGTTGCCAGGGTTGTCTTTCCCATACCATGCGGGCCGCAAAAGAGCGTATGCGGCAGCGGCATATTCTTTTGAAAAGCAGCGGCTATCAACACTACCAGTTCGCTCTTGATTTTATTTTGACCTACAAAATCAGAAAGCAGGGAAGGCCGGCTCCTAACAGCGCCACATTGACAGGTCTCTCGGATCTCATATCTGTGTAGAGGCCAACCCTCTATAGTCTCAACCTGCAGATGATAATCCCTTTTCCATTGATGTTCTTTCTTCTCCGTCTTACCAACTGTACCACAACGCCTACAAATCTGCTCCCTTACACAAGGACTTCGCTCAACCCACTCCCATGTATGTTCCCTTTCTTCAACCTGGCCTGTCGCACCACAACGCGCACAAACCTGCTCTCTGACGCAGGGAGTTCGCTCAATCCATTCCCATTTGTGCACAGGCCCTACAGTCTTTCCAGGTGCTCCACAGTGCACACATTTTTCCCGAGCCTCGCAGGATTTCGGGCCAATGTAAACCCTTTTCCACTCGTGGACTCCGAGCGTGCAAAGTAAGCGCATGACACACCCCCTGCGCTACTTACGGCGCTGGGTACCTGACGCTGTCTATTCGCCCCCCAGGTTCATTATCAGCCGACATCTGTAGCGCAGGCCGCCAGACCTGTGTGCAGGCTAATAGCCTGCGTTACGCTTGTGGTCAGGACTTACGCAGTTGGGAGGATCACTCTTGGAGTTTTGCCCGGCAACTGTTCTTCCTCCCAGCGGGGAGAACGTGCCAGGCACTTCCAGAAGTGCCTGGCACGTTCGGAAACAACTCAACTGCGTAACTCCTGGTGGTTTCAAATAGTTCACGGCACCTGGATGAACAGGAACACCGGGTCCACCCGGTCGTTCACTGAAGAGATTTCCACGTCCTCGTGGATGAGGCCGGCCCAGCAGTACTGGGGGTTGCGCTTTCCCTCCACGCTCACGAAGCGGATGCCGCCGGTCACCACTGCGCGGGTGAAGGGGGGAAGGTAGATATAGCCCTCCTCGTCCCTTACCAGCACGCTCTCGTCCCCCACCGCCCAGCGCCAGGGGTAGTTGATCAGCGCGTTCTCGCAGTGGATGCCCACCCGGAAGACACCGGATTGGATGGTCTCTCCCAGGGTGGCGTAGTTCTGGTCGCTATCATAGACGGTACCGGGGGGCGGGCCGCTGGTGCGGATGGGGGTGGCGCTGTCGTTCTCCACCGTCAGCGTGAACCAGAGGGTCTCCCTCAGCGCGACGCTCTGGGCCGACCACTCCACCTCGCCGTTGAGGATGTAGGCCCGGGGCACCCCGCCGTTCTTGATGGTCAGGGTGGACGTGGCGACCACCCGCTGCCCCATCGCGTCCTGCACCTCCGCCCAGACGGTGTAAGTCCCGTCGGGTGGGGGTTCGGCGCCCAGGTCCACCCCGGCGTCGTAGTCAAAGGTGTGCAAACCCCGCTCGCCGGGGCGGGCCGGGCTCCGCTCGTCCTCCGCCACGTGGTACCGGACGTCGTCGGTCCCGTCCGCCCGCAGCAGGTACACGACCAGCGACACGTAGGGCTTGGTCACGAAGACGTTGAACCGTGCCCGGTCGCTGATACCGTCCCGGTTGGGAGTGAAGACGGGGGGCGAGACGGTGAAGTTGCGCAGTTCCGGCAGCGTTGTGTCGGCGTCGGCGATGACAAGAGTGCCGGTCACCCGCTCGGTGTGGCCGTTCGCCTCAGTGGCCTCCACCACCCAGGTATAGACCCCGTCCTGCAGCACCCGATGGGTGACAGTGAACCCTTCAAAGGTCTCCCCGGGAAGCGTGTAGCCGTCCACGATGCCGGAGAAATAGACGGAGTACGGCTCCCGCTCGCCCGTGGGGGCGCGGGGCTGACGGTCCCGGAAGACGTAGCGGTTTCCCGCCTCGTCCAGGAAGTAGATGGACAGGTTCGCCGCGCGGGCCAGCCGGTAGCGGATGACCAGCACGTCGTCCTGGCCGTCGGCGTTGGGGGTGATGCGGTCTTTGGAGAAGGAGACGTCGGAGAGCAGGGGCTGTTCGCCGCACCCCGCCAGCAGAAGCGCCAGTATCAGGGCCCCGAGGGCCGGGAGCAGAAAACGGGTAAGTGGGTGAACATGTTGGCCGCTCATAGCGATGGAGATTATAACACGGAAACGGCAGAGTGCCAATGGAAAAGGGGCGAAAGCATGGGAGCAACTACCTGGACGCGGCAAAGATATGCCCTTGCAGCGCAGGCCGCCAGGCCTGCATACAGGCTGACAGCCTGCACTACTTACCTGCAAACCGACAAACCGATTCGGGCAGGCAATTACGGGGGGCGCAAAATTGCGGGACAACCCGGTTCTGAGTTGACAAATTGCCCTTTCCGGCTATACTCTGGCCCGAATGGAGACCTTTGTGCTTTTCTTGTCTTTCGCGTATCTATCACGTGTTTCAGGAGAGAAGCATGGTCAACCTGGACGATCCGAAACTCTACGAAGAGCAGGATCCTCAGCGGATGCGGGACCGGATTGCCGAACTGCCGGTCCAGTGCGCTGATGCCTGGCGTCTGGTGCAGGAGTTCTCTCTGCCGGAATCGTACCGACAGGTGCAGAACCTGGTGGTGCTGGGGATGGGTGGGTCGGCCATTGGCGGCGCGCTGGCGGCCGCGCTGGTCGCCGATGAGAGTCCTGTGCCCATCCTCTCCGTGGGTGGGTACGACCTGCCCGCCTATGCGGGGCCGGAGACTCTGGTCGTGGGTTCCAGTTACTCCGGCAAGACTGAGGAGACCCTTTCCACTTTTGAGCAGGCCCTGGAGCGGGGTTGTCGGCTGGTGGTGGTGGCCACAGGCGGTGATCTGGCTGCGATGGCTGAGAAGAGAGGGATTCCCCTGCTTCGCTTCTCTCCCTGCCTGGCCCCCCGGGCTGCGATTGGCTATTCGCTGATACTGCTGCTGGGCATTCTCTGGCGCGCCGGTCTGATCCGGGATCCCGGGGATGACCTGGACGAAGCGATTGCAGTGGTAGAGGCCTGGCAGCAGGAGTTGCGGCCGGAAACCCCGACGGTCCGGAATCCAGCGAAGCGTCTGGCGGGGCAACTGATCGGACGGTTGCCGGTAGTGTACGGCGCGGGATTTCTGGCCCCGGTGGCCCGACGATGGAAGAGCCAGTTCAATGAGAATGCCAAACAGTGGGCTGTTTGGGAGGAGATGCCGGAACTGAACCACAACGCAGTGGTGGGATACGGAATCCCTGCGGGAGTACGGGACCAGGTATATGTGGTGATGCTTTGCTCGTCTCTGGACCACCCCCGGGTGAAGGCCCGCTGGCAGGTAACCCGGGAACTGCTGCTTCAGGAGGGAATAGCGCCCGATGAAATCCGGGCAAGGGGAAACAGCCGACTGGCCCAGATGCTCTCGCTCATCCACTTCGGGGATTATGTGAGCCTTTATCTGGCGATGTTGAACGGGGCCGACCCCACCCCGGTGCCACCGATTGACTACCTGAAGAAACGGTTGGCAAAGATGGGGAATTTCGTATAGCCTGAAGTTTATCTCAAAGAAACTGAACGAAGGGCAACCAGTCATCTTGTTTCCTTTAATGACTACACGAAATGGTCGCGGGCCCGGGAAGGATGACGTCAGCCAACGCATGAAAAGTTACCGCAGGATAAATCCGGCAGGATAAATCCGGTGCTACATCGCAACCACCCTCCCCCATATCGTTGCGAGCCGCTGAAGGCGGCGAAGCAATCTCAACTTCCATACGAACTGAGACTGAGGATTGCTTCGGCGGCTAAGGCCGCCTCGCCATGACGACCGACAGGCAGGTGGTTACGCTCCATCAAAACAATCAACACAAGCAATGCCGCCAGGGAGTTGCTGTGATGACTACACGAAACCGACCGCGCCGGGAGCCCTGAAACGCGATGGGGGCGGGTGACAACACCACCCGCCCCCATCGCGTTAGCAGGACGTATGGGCCGCGTGTCAGAAAGAGACCACTACCGAAGGGCCAACTCCGTCTGACGGTCAAAAATATGCATCCGGTCCATATTCAGGACCACCCGCATCGTGATGCCCACCCGGGCCTTCGTCCGGGGATCAAAGCGACCCAGGAATTCGTAGTGTTCCGTATCCAGATAGGCGATGACCTCGTTCCCCATCAACTCGGTCACCGCCACCCGCGCCTCCACCGCCGCCGCCGAGATGCCCGGCGGGACAAAATCGGGGTCGTGGACATCCTCGGGCCGGATACCGAAGACAATCTCCTTACCCAGATACGGCCGATAGATCTCTTGTTTGGCCATTGGAATGGGCACGATAAAATCTCCGGTATCTATGGTGACCACTCCGTCTATGCTCACCAATTTCGCGTTAAAAAAGTTCATTGCCGGGCTGCCGATAAATCCGGCCACAAAGATGTTGGCCGGGTAGTCGTAGAGGTTCTGGGGTGTATCTACCTGCTGGAGAACCCCCGCGTTGAGCACGGCGATCCGGGTGCCCATGGTCATCGCCTCCACCTGGTCGTGGGTCACGTAGATGAAGGTCGTGCCCAGGCGCTGGTGGAGTTTGGAAAGTTCGGCGCGGGCCTGCACCCGCAGTTTGGCATCCAGGTTGGAGAGGGGCTCATCCATCAGGAAGACGGCCGGCTCCCGGACGATGGCCCGTCCCACCGCCACCCGCTGCCGCTGACCGCCGGAAAGTTGTTTCGGTTTGCGGTCCAGGAGATTCTCAATCCCCAGGATGCGCGCCGCCTCCCGCACCCGCCGGTCAATTTCCTTCTTGGGGACTTTGCGCAGTTTCAGCCCAAAGGCCATGTTCTCGTAGACAGTCATATGGGGATAAAGCGCGTAGGACTGGAAGACCATCGCGATATCCCGGTCTTTGGGCGGGACGTCGTTCACCAGCCGGTCCCCGATGTAGATATTGCCGGACGTGAGTTCCTCCAGCCCCGCCAGGAGCCGCAGTGCGGTCGTCTTGCCACAGCCCGACGGGCCGACAAAGACCAGGAACTCCCCGTCCTCAATGTGGATGGTCAGGTCGTTGACGGCGATCACGTCCCCGAACCTTTTGGTGACATGGTCGTATGTGACGCTTGCCATTGTTCCTCCTTGTGCAGATTTTACAGATTGCAGAATCAGGCCAGCAGAACCCGTACACCGGTTTCGGCCAGGTCCCAGAGGGGGGCCGAGTCGGCCTCGCGGGCGGTGACGATGACATCGGCATCGGTGACCGGCCCGATGTAGGCCGCCGCCACCCGCCCCACCCTATCGGGCGGCACCAGTACCACTACCTGTAGCCCCCGCTGGAAGAGCATCCGCGCCAGTTCGGCCTGAGAGAGACGGTCGTCCGTCAGACCCTCGGCGGCATCCACTCCCCCCAGTTCCAGGACCACCCGATCGGCGCGCAGGGTCTCCAGCGCGGACCGGGTCAGGTGACCGGTCAGTTCTCCCTCCGCGCGCTCCAGTTGCCCCCCGGTCAGGATAAGGGTATGAGAGGTATGGTCGGCAATCTGGCGGGCGATAGAGAGGCCGTTGGTGATGATGGTCAGCGGGGGATGCTCTGAGAGGGCGCGAGCGACCTCCAGCGTCAGGAGGCCGGGGCCGATGAAGACGGTCTCCCCCGCCCGCACCAGGCCCGCAGCGGCCCTCCCGATTCGCACCGGGACCGCATCGGGGGACGGTGGGGAATCCGTCGGGGGATGCGTGGCGACAGCGCCGCCGCGAATCCGCCGGGCCAGCCCCTGGGCCTCCAGCCACTCCAGGTCCCGACGGATCGCGGGCTCAGAAGTCCCGAAACGGGCCGCCAGGTCGGCCACCCGGACCGCGCCGCTCCGGGCCAGCAGGCGAGCGATCTCCGCCCTTCTCTGCGGGGTCGGTGTTCCCATGCAGTTTGATTATACAACAGAAGGGAATTTTTGCCAAGCGGTTTTCGTTCTGAAAGCGTTCGTTTCCGTTCGGTTGTAGAATGGAGTGGCCATCATTCCGTTCCCATTTCCAGCATTCCCAGGTAGATCAAGGACTCCAGATCCTCCAGCGCGTCGGGGACGTACCGGGCAACGGCAGCCCGGACCCGTTCTCGTTCCGACTCTGAGGCCAGGCCCAGCATCCGGGCCAGGTCGGCTATGTCCTGAAGGCGGGAGGCCTCCAGTTTCATCAGCACCAGGTAGGGGAGGTCCAGCACGGGCAGACCCGTCGGGTCCACACGCGGGGCTGCCAGTGCTTCCTCCACCCACGGGGCATCTCCCAGCAGAACATCTATCTCGACCCCATCGGGGGAGCAAACGGTAAATCCGGGAACTGCCAGAGAAACGCCATAGCGGTAGCCCGCCGTCTCCAGGCGATTCCGCACCGTCTGCTCGTCCTCCCGCCGGATCAGGATGTCCAGGTCACGGGTGGCCCGTTCTGGCATGTAGAGACGGGTCGCCACGGCCCCCACCACGGCCCAGGGGATTCCTTCCAGCACCGGACGAAGGTCTGGCCATTGGGTCATCGGTCCGCTCCGCAATCGTTCCGGCAGGCTGCCTGTGCCGGGCCGGGCCCGGCGGCGGGCCATTTCCAGCACCCATCGCCGCCGCTGGGTCGGCGAAGGACGACGGTCGGCAACAATACGACGGCCAACCGGCCTGTCCAGGCGCTCCAGGTCACGAATGGCGGCGTCCAGGATACGGACGGAATACACAGCGCTACTCCAGACTCAGTTTTCGCACAACCTCATCCAACGGCTCGCCGCGCTCTCCAGCGGCAACCGCCTGTTTCTGGCTATAGACTATTATAATGTAAAGTCAACGGGAAGCCAAATCTAAGAGCTTGTCTGAAAAGTTGCCATAGGTCGGCTTTTGGGTTACACTTTGAGCACGATGGATTTCATTGAGAGGAGGTACTCTTATGGCTGAGCGAGCCCAAAGGCAGCCCTACCCGACCGACCT
>Ga0272447_1000350_pt1 | contig 35864 bp, 34 predicted proteins | sample YNPCB0133_FD_194589 | JGI IMG/M metagenome (GOLD analysis project Ga0272447, IMG submission 194589) | Hot spring microbial mat communities from Yellowstone National Park, WY, United States - YNP-CB-013-3 | ecosystem: Environmental > Aquatic > Thermal springs > Hot (42-90C) > Sediment | place... | reverse complement strand
CGGTGAGCGACCACAATTGTTCCGACATCTCCCGCACGAACTCGTTCCAATAAGGCAAGGAACTTTGGTCTTTTGAAGTCGAGACCGCCGCCAACCTCTCCGACCACTTCGGCTCCAGGATAGAGGTCAACCAGTCTTGCAATCTGTCTCTCCAAGTCTGGTTTCTGCCCTCGACTGCTGACTCGGGCGTACAAAACGACTCGTTTGTCCTTCTTGGGCGCTCTGTTCGCGTCAGCGGGCCGGAGGCCAATGTAGCTGTCGAGGTCATACCTTCTCGCTCTACCAGATGGTGTACGTACTGCATGGATCCAGCCCTTCTGTTCCCATCGCCTCAAGGTGTGGAGACACACCCCAAAATAATCCGCCGCTTCTCTCGGTTTTACATATCTAGCCATACCAAGCAGCCATTCAGCATGGCTCAAGCTGGACGGTGTAGGGCAAGCGGTTGGAGAATAGGCCCCACCGATGGAGGCCAACCAGGCTGCTGCCCAACTCCTTGCCCGAAGAGGGCTACAGCTAGATGAAGGCGCTTCCCCACCCCTCCGTGGGCTCTCTTCCAGCCAGAGTTCCTCCCGTCCTGCAAATATGCCCACTCTCGACCAGGAACAACTCCAACAAGCCTACTTTTTGGCAAACGGCAAGCAGGACACTGCCCTGCGGCTTCAGGCGGCAAAATGGATGCGCAGGTAATCTTCCTCCATCTTGGCACGGGCCGGCTTCATGGCGGCCAGGGTCTGGGGCAACACCAGGTTGCGGCGGTGGTTGCCAATGCGGATGTTGAGCTCGTCGCCAGTTTTGCTCAGCTCCACCTGCTCTTTTGGGATCCCGGGCAAGTACAGATCCAGGCGGTACTGGCCGTTGTCGCTAGCCACGTTCATCGTCTGCTCGGCGTAGAACACCTCCGCCGGGTTGCGATCCCCCCAGAGATCCTTTTTCAGGCGGGCCAGGGCGTCCCACCCCACCAGCTCCTCTGGGTAAAGCGGGATCTCCACCACCGGCAGGGGGGCAAAGTTCTCGTGGATCTCCTGGCGATATTTCTGCTGGGCGGCCTTCCAGGCGGCAAAGTAGGGATCCACCACCCCTTCCGGCAAAATGCGGTTGGCAATCACCAAATCGGTGGCGACGCCGTAGAGGCTGAGGTAGGCATGGGCCCGCAGCGACTCCTTGATCACCATCTTTTCGGGGTTGGTGACTAGGCGCACCGAGGTGATGCGGTTGTCGGTGAGGATGCGCTCCAGCCGCTCGATCTTCTGGTAGAACTCGTAGGGGGCATCCAGCACCTGGTCATCCGGCAGGGGGATCCCGGTTAGCCCTTTTACAATCGGCTCGGCAATGGGGCGCAGCACCCGCGCCAACCCCTGCAAAGGTTTGTAGAACTTGCGCATGTACCAGCCGGAAACATCGGGCAGGCTCAAAAGGCGCAAGGCCGTACCGGTGGGAGCCGAGTCGATAATCAGCACATCAAACTTGCCCTCGTCGTAGTGGCGGTTGACCCGCACCAGGGCGAAGATCTCGTCCATCCCCGGCAGCACCGCCAGCTCCTGGGCCTGCACGCCATCCAGCCCGCGGGCCTGCAACACCTGCGTGATGTAGGTCTTGACGGATCCCCAGTTCAGCTCCAGCTCCTGCAGGGCGTCTAGCTCTGCTCCCCAGAGGTTGGGCTTGACCTCCACCGGCTCGTGGCCCAGGGGCTGGTCGAAACTGTCGGCCAAGGAGTGGGCCGGATCCGTGCTCAACACCAGGGTCTTCAGGCCGAGCTCGGCACAACGCCAGCCGGTTGCTGCCGCCATCGAGGTCTTGCCGACCCCACCTTTGCCGGTCATGAGGATGATGCGTTGCATGGGAGCGCTCTTTACGTTCTTTTACAGCTCTAGGCTAACCGATTTGCCCCTCTGCCCACAGCGGCCTGGAGGGCAGTTACCAGGTACACTATTGATTGCCTATGGCTGGCCAAGGAAGTAACGGCCAGAAAGCAAGCCTGTGAAGGCGGATGGGAGGTGTAAGATGATGCGTCGTTGGCCCAATCTGCTGCTGATTGCCATCCTCACATTGGGTCTGTGGCTGGGATCCCTTCCCGTCCAGGCGGCTGCCGCCTTGCCCCGAGAGCTGCAGCAGCTGGAGCAACAGGTGGAGCAGCTGCAGAGCCTGGTGGATGCCGAGGACTGGCTCGAGATCCGCTCCTACATCCATGGGCCGATGGGCATGACCCGCAAGACCTTGAACGGCCTGGCGGCCACCCTGCCGGACAAGCACAAGCGGGAGATGCGGCGCCTGGCCAAGGAGATGGGCCGCGGCTTGGAGCAACTGGACTTTGCCGCCAAAGCCTACGACCAGCCGGAGGTGGAGGTGGCCCAGGCCAAGGTGAGAAAGACGTTGCAAGAGCTGAAGGCCCTGTTTTCCCAGGCAGGGATCCCTTCATCCAGCTAAGGGAAAACGCTCCCGCAGATCTTGAACTACCGGCGGGGGCACCAGGTGATCGATGGGGCCGCCCAGCTTGGCCACCTCCTTGACCAGGCTGCTGCTGACGAAGCTGTGTTCGCTGGCGGTGGCAAGGAAAAGGGTTTCCAGCTCGGGGGCCAGCAGCTTGTTGGTGTGGGCCATCTGCAGCTCCACGTCAAAGTCGGACAAGACGCGCAAGCCGCGCACGATAACTTTTGCCCCCCGTTGGCGGGCATAAGCCACTGTCAAGCCGGAAAAAGTATCGACCTCAACGTTTTTTAGGTGGGCAACAGAAAGGCTAATCTGAGCCTGCCGCTGCTCCGGGCTGAACAGAGGGGTCTTGTTGGGGTTTTTCAAGACGGCGACGATCACCTTGGAAAACAGGCGGCTGGCCCGCTCGATGATATCGAGGTGCCCAAAGGTGATGGGGTCGAAGCTGCCGGGGTAGAGGGCAATCATGCTAGAGAGGGTACCGCTCTTCTTAGCCTACCTGCTCTCGGGCCCACGCCAGATAGGTAGCGCTTACCTGAGCAGCCGGCAGAGCCAGGATCTCCGGCTCCTGGTAGGGGTGGAGCTGCCGCAGCCGCTGTTCCAGGCGGGGATAAGCAGTGGAGGGCAATTTGAGCAACAGCAAAAACTCGGCCTCCCTCTGCAGGGATCCCTGCCAGCGGTAGTAGGAGGTGATCGGCGGCAGCACCTGGGCACAGGCCACATAGCGCTCGGCCACCAGAGTGTGTGCCAAACGATGGGCGTCGGCTTCGGATCCCACGGTGGTCATGACAACCGCCAGGGTATCGGGGGCGGTCTTTTCCTCCATCGGAAGCAAGCTCTAGGCGTCGACCTCCCCTGATCGTACCGCTGGATCCTCGGATCGCCATCCCAGTTGGGTCAAGCCCCCCGGAGCGGCGGTGTGGCCTTGGCAAAATAGGGCCGCCTTTGGTGCCAGCGCCAAGCTGTCTGCAGGATCTCGGCCAAGTCGGCATAGCGGGGCTGCCAGTTGAGATCCCGCTGGATGGCCGTGGCATCGCCCACCAAGCAGGGGGGATCCCCCGGTCGACGGGCTCCAACTTGCACCGGGATCTGTCTTCCAGTTACCGCTGCTGCCGTGGCGATCACCTCCTGAACAGAGAAGCCCTGGCCATTGCCCAGGTTGTAGGCTGCCTGCACAGGCTGGCCAGACGCCAGCGCTTCTAAGGCCAACACATGGGCCTGCGCCAGGTCGGCGACATGGATGTAGTCGCGGATACAGGTGCCATCGAGGGTGTCGTAGTCGTCGCCAAAAACAGTGATGTGGGGGCGTTGGCCGGCGGCGACTTCCAGCACCAGGGGGATGAGGTGGGTTTCGGGGTCGTGGGCTTCGCCGATTTCTCCGTCGGGATCGGCGCCGGCGGCGTTGAAGTAGCGCAGGCTGATAAACCGGATCCCGTGGGCGGTCTGGAAGTCCCGCAGCATCTGCTCCACCACCAGCTTGCTCTGGCCGTAGGGGTTGATGGGGCGCTGGGGGTGGGTTTCCGGGATCGGGATCTGCTCCGGCACGCCGTAGGTGGCACAGGTGCTGGAGAAGACAAGGTAGGGGATCCCGTGATCCCGCATGGCCTCCAGCAAGGTCAGGGATCCGGCCACGTTGTTGCGGTAGTATTTGCCCGGATCCTTGACCGACTCGCCCACGTAGGCATAGGCGGCAAAGTGAATCACCCCTTCGGGCCGATACTGCCGAATGACCTGATCCAGCCGCTGGCGGTCGGCAATGTCGCCGATTTCCAAAGGCCCCCAGCGAACGGCCCAAGGGTGGCCGTAAACCAGGTTGTCGTAGGCAATTGGCAGGTGGCCGTGGGCTGCCAGGGCCTTACAGGTGTGGCTGCCGATATAGCCCGCGCCGCCTGTAACCAGAAGCCGCATAGGCCAGGGGGAAGGGAATCCCTGTCTAGAATACAGCCATTCTCGCAGACCTCGGCTATGGCCCCGCCCTATTCCAAAAGCTGCTGCCACTCGAGATGAGGCCGCCAAGCTTCTGCCAGACGATCCAGCAGTTCTTCGCGTTGCTGGGCATAGTGGCCGTCCAACTCCGGCAAGGGATCCCAGCCTTTTTGGCGGCGCAGCTCGTTTAGCCAGTGGCGCCGCCAGCGGTGGTTGTCGAAGAGGCCGTGCAGATAGCTGCCCCAGACCCGGCCTGTGGGATCTCGCCAGCCCAGGCCTTCTTGCTCGAAGATCGGCAGGCAGCCAGCGGGATCGGCCTGGGTGGATCCCTGATGGATTTCGTACCCCTGGACGGGAGCGGGGGCGGGCCAGCGGCTTTGCGTCTGCACCTGCTGGGTAACCTTGGTGGGTTGCAAGACAGTAGTCAGCGGCAGGAAGCCCAGCCCGGGGTAGGTGCCGGCAACTCCCTCTAGGCCGGCGGGATCGGCGATGGTTTGCCCCAACATCTGCAGCCCGCCGCAGATGCCGACGATGTGGCCGGAATAGAGGCGCAGTTGGTCGGCCAGGCCGGTCTTTTGCAATGCCAACAGATCCTTGAGGGTGGTTTTGCTGCCGGGCAGGATGACCACATCGGGGGATCCCAGGCTCTGGCCGGGGTGAACCCAGCGCAGATGGACGCTGGGCTCGGCCAGCAAGGGGTCGAAATCGGAAAAATTGGCCACCTGGGGCAGGCGGATCACGGCAATCTCCAGGCAGCTCCCCCGCCCGGCACGTTCGCGGCGATTTTCCCAGAGTTGAGGGCCCGCCTCAAGGCCCATCGAATCCTCTTGCGGCAGCACCCAATCCAGCCAGGGCAGAACTCCGACCACTGGGATCCCGGTGTAGTTCTCCAGCCAATCCAGGCCGGGCTGCAGCAGCTCCCGTGCGCCGCGAAACTTGTTGATAACAATGCCGCGAATCAGGGCCCGCTCGGCCGGCTCCAGCAACTGCAGGGTGCCCACCACATGGGCCAGCGCCCCACCCCGGTCGATGTCCGCCACCAGCCAGGTGGGAGATCCCAGATGCAAAGCCACCCGCGTGTTGGCCAGATCCCGGTGTTTGAGGTTTACCTCCGCCGGGCTGCCTGCCCCCTCGCAGATAATCCACTCGTACTGCTGTTGCAAGCGGGCCAGGGCCGTTTTCACCGCCTCCCAGGCCGGCGCAAACCAGCGCTCGTAGTACTCGCCGGCGCGACAGGTATCTACTGCCACGCCGTTGAGGACGACCTGGGAAGTCAGGTTGCCCTGCGGCTTGAGCAAAATCGGGTTCATCTCCACCGCGGGCGGGATCCCGGCGGCCCAAGCCTGCAGAGCCTGCGCATAGGCAATCTCATGGCCCTCCGGGGTGACGTAGGCATTCAGCGACATGTTCTGGGCCTTGAAAGGGGCAACCTTCTTCCCCGCCTTTTTGAGAAGGCGACAGAGGGCAGCTACCAAAAGGGTTTTGCCCACGTGGGAAGAAGTCCCCACGACCATCAAGGATCGGCAAGCACTGCTCATTCGGCTCCCTTTCCCTCCCAGGCCGATTGTCCACCCTCTCCCCTAAGCCGACTGCGCTAGGTTGACGGATTGGCCCTCTGCTGGCCAAAGTCTTCGCGCCAGCAATGCAAAAAGCGTACCCTTGCGCCTAGCGGGAAGTTCCCGAATCAGCGAAGGGGAACTGCCCAAAAAAGCCTTCTGCTGTCTCAAGCAGACCTAGCCCAGCTTAAGACTGGGGCAGATGGATTCGAACCACCGAATGGCGGGACCAAAACCCGCTGCCTTACCGCTTGGCGATGCCCCAATTTACACTGCTTGACTACTTTAGCGATGCAACCTTGGATCTGTCAACGGGCTGCGGCCACCTCTCATCTCCTCAGGAAGCAAGTTGGATCCTTTGCCGAGGTCAGGGTTGACCTCAAAAGGGTTGGGCAGAGGGGGAATGCGGGCCACCTCGAAGAAGTAGGCGCGGATCTCCGGCCCAAAGTAGATAACATCGCCACTCCTCAAGTAGTGGGTAGCTACCCGCGTGCCGTTGACGAACACCCCATTGGTGCTGGACTGCCCCTTGCGGTTGCCGTCGACTAGACAATACGTAAATCCTGTGCGATTGGACTTGGTGGGCACTCGCACCAAATAGGCGTGGCGGCGGGAGACGAAGCGGTTGACAATCTGGATGGCATTGGAGGGATCCCGTCCGATCGTGTAAATGCTCTCCCGCAGGATGTAGCTGCAGGGCCGCACAGGATGGCAGACGGACAGGGTGAACTCCGGGTGAGACACCGGCTGCTGCGGGACTTGGTCGAACAGATCCAACGGCAGATCGAAGTCCTGACTGCCGGACAGATGGCCTCTGCCCACTGCCGTAGTAGAGGTAAAAAAATCGTCGTAGCTCTGGGGCAACAGCGTTTCCTCCTCGACGCTCAACTACCTGCCCGGCAGCCTGGCTCTTCCAGTCCAACTCCCTGAACCCTAGAGTTCCCAGAAACTAGGAGACACCCAACATCCCCCCGGCGTTGGCGGGCTGGTGGAAAACTCATAGGCCTTAATGTACACTACTATACACCACAGGCAGCCTTGGAGATACTCCCTTTTCCTAAAAAAAATTGGGGGTTTGGGTTCAGGTCGGAGCTATTCCCGTTTTAAGGGATCCCTTGGGAGCCACAGCCTTGGCCGCGGGCGGGCTATTCTGGGTAGCAGGTTTGTAGCCTTGAGGTGTGGGTGTGACGGAGGCCCTGTTGCGTCGGTTAGATGTGGCCACAGAGGCGGCCCTGGAGGCAGGGGCTTTGCTGCGCAGTTACGTGGGGGGCACCCTTGCCATTGAGGAGAAACGTCCGGGCGACTTGGTAACAGCAGCGGATCGCGCTTCCGAGGAGCTTATCTTGAAAATCTTAAGGCGGCACTTCCCCGAAGATGTGATCTTGACGGAAGAATCCGGCCAGCAGGGATCCCCAGAAGGCACCTACACCTGGGCGATCGATCCCTTAGATGGCACCACCAACTTTGCCCACGGCTACCCCTTTGCTGCCGTCTCTATTGGCCTGCTGGAGGGGCGGGAGCCGGTGCTGGGGGTGATCTACGACATCTTTCGCGGGGATCTCTTTCGCGCCGTACAAGGGATGGGCGCCACCCGCAACCGCCAGCCCATCCGCGTCTCTTCCACAACTGAACTCTCCCACAGCCTCTTAGTTACCGGCTTTGCCTACGACCGCCGCGAAACCCCCGACAACAACTACGCCGAGTTCTGCCACTTCACCCACCTCACCCAGGGAGTGCGGCGAGGTGGATCGGCTGCCCTGGACTTGGCCTACGTGGCCACCGGCCAGTTGGACGGCTATTGGGAGCGGGGCCTCTCCCCCTGGGACATTGCCGCCGGGATTGTCTTGGTGCGAGAGGCGGGCGGCAAGGTCACCGCCTACGATGGCAGCCCGGTGGATGTGTACAGTGGCCGCCTGCTGGCCAGCAACGGCTGGCTACACGCTGCTCTTCAGGAAGAACTGGCCCAGGTCAGCCCTCTGCCGGTCTCCTTCCCCATGCGGCGGGATCGCCGGTCTGGGGAGCAAAACGGCCAAAGTTTAAAGATCAGGTAAAGATCAGGCGAAAATTGGGTAAGGTTTACGCAAAGGCCCTCATGGCTCTTTCGCAAGGCAAGGGAGATAACTTGGCCGGGAAAAAGCTCCGGCGTCGTTGTTGGGCGGCAGGGTTTGGCCTGGCGCTGCTCTTGGGGATCCCGGCCTACCCTCAGCCTGCCCCAAAGCCGACCCTGCCCGCTCCTGCCAGCGAGCGAGCACAGGTTCCCGATTCCCGTTGGGCCGAGATTCAGGCGCGGGGGCGCATCCGGGTTGGCCTGGATCCCAGCCTGGGCCCGGCTTACCTCTACACCGACCTGGAGCGGCAAACCTACGCCGGCTTCGAGTGGGATATCCTGGAGGCGCTTGCCCAGACGCTGCAGGTGCGAGTGGAGCCCGTCTATGTGGCTTGGAGCGAGCAGTTGGCGGCTTTGCAAGCGGATGAGGTGGATCTCATCTGGGGGGCGCGGGAAGCTTTGGGCTTGGATCCGCAGCAGTTTCTCGCCACCCGACCCTACTACCTCAGCCCGCAGCGCTTGGTGGTACGGGATCCCGGGCCAGAGGAAGCTCCCATTGAGGCGCTGTCGCAACTCTTTGGCCGCAAAGTGGGCATTGTAGTTAACAGTACGGGAGCCGCTCTGTTGGAGGCGTACAACGAGAGGCGGGGCAACGCCATTCGTCTTTTTGCCACCAGCAACCCGGATCGCTTGTTTGCCCAGCTCCAGGCTGGCCAGTTGGATGCGGTGCTCGTCGATCAGCCCGTTGCCGCCCTGAGCCTGCGCCAGGCGGGATCCCGGCTGCGCCTGGCGGGGCCGCCTCTGTTCCCGATTCCTTTGGTGGGCGTGGTATCCTCACAGCATCCTTCCCTGAAGGAAGCCGTGGATGGGGCGATCGCAGTCCTGACCGAAAACGGAACTTTGCAACGCATCTTGGAGAAGTGGCAACTATGGGATCCAACTCTGATGTCCCCCGCCTCACCCGAGGGCTAGCCCGCTACGAGACCGACCATTTCGCCATCTTGGGCGTGCCCCTCACCGCCGATGCCAAAGGGATCCGACGCGGCTACCTGCAGGCGGCCAAGGCTCTGCACCCGGATCGCTTTGTCGGGGATCCGGAAGGGGCAGAGCGGGCCAACGTCCTCTTCGCCAAGCTGGTCAGCCCGGCCAACGAGGTGCTGGCCAAGGAGCGAGAGCGGTCAGAATATGAGACTGTGCTCAAGCTGCGCGTTCAACGCCTGCTGGAGTCGCCACCCCCCGATCTGTGGCCCACTGGAGAAGCTGTCAAAGACCTGGCCGAGCGCGCCGATTGGCAGGAAGAATATGTCCGGCGGGTGGAGAAGCTGGCCAAAGAGCAATACAGCTCTATGGCCACCCTGCTGGAGAAAACCGAGCAGTTGAGCGAGCTCAACCTAGCCTACCTGCTGCTCAAGGCCGGCTACAAAGGGATCCCCGCCCCTGCTGCCAAAACCACCACCCCGACGGGGATCCCAACCCCTTCCCCCAGCCGCACCACCTTGGGCGGGATCCCGGCTGCTCCACCCACCGCTCCCCCTGTCCAGCCCGCCCCTCCTTCGCCCCCAACCCCGCAACTTAGCCCCGCTGAGACCCGCTTCCTGCAGGCGCTGGACATGATCGAGCGCAAGCAGTACCGGGTTGCCATCCAGTATTTAAACTTCGCCATCAGCGCCCAGCCCAACGTGGCCCGTTACTATCTGCACCGAGGTATCGCCCACCTCAAGCAGGGCAACGCTGGCATGGCCAAGGCCGACTTCCTGCAGGCGAGCCGCCTCGAGCCGGCCAACGCCGAGTTGATGGCCGAGGTGCGCCGCTGGCTGCAGCAGGTCACCACCCAACAGCCGGTTCCCGTTCCCTCGGCCAGCCGTCAGACCTCCCAGGCCCAGAAAATCGTGCCACCGCCGCGCAAAGAGGATAGCGGCGGCTTCTGGAGCCGCCTCTTCGGCAAGAAAAAGTAGGCCAAACTCCCCTCAGGAAGCGCCCCCCAACACCAGCAGCGTGACCAGGGATCCCGTATTCCAGAGGCTGTGCAACAGGATGGGGGCCAGCAGGTTGCGGCTGTGGCTGTACACCACCCCCAGCACCACCCCCAGCATGGTCAAAGGCAACAGATCGGAAAGGTTGAGGTGGGCAAGGGCAAAGGTGAAGGCGCTGAGCAAGATGGCAGCCCCCATCGGCAAGTAGCGGCTCAGCGTCGGCAGCCAAAAGCCCCGGAACAGCACCTCCTCAAAAACAGGGGCACAGACAGACACCACGGCCAAAAACACCAAGCGCGCCCCCCAGCCATGGCTCTCCAGCAGCAGAGGCAAGATGGGGTTCCCGCCCCCTGCCTGGGGCAGCAGCAACTGCGACAGCGCCGCTGCCAGCACCACCAAAGGCAGGGCCGCCCAGTAGCCGCCCAGGCCCCAGAGAATCCAAGGGCCCCACAGCCGCACCTGCAGCACCTTCTGCCAACCGGGATAGAGCCGAAGAAGCCGGTACAACAGCGCCGCCCCCAGCAGAGCGCCCGCATTGTAGGTGAGAAACAGGGCCACCGCCTGATGCCAAGGGCTGAGCTGCTGCGTCCCCAGGCCGAGCCCGACCGTGTAAAGGCGAGGCACCAGCGCATTGAGGAGAATGAAACCCAAAAACCAACCGGTCAGGACCGCCTGCGCCCCGATCCCCGGCCAAGGCACCTCCCACGGCGGGCCCACAAGAGGACGTTGGCGCCAGAAGCTCCAGCCCAGCCAGCCCAACAAGAGCACCAGCCCCAGCAGCGCCCCCAGCAGCGGGATCCCGCCCACCACCGCCAGCCGGAACAGGGCTGCCAAGGCCAATTTTTCCTGCTGCTGGTTGAGGGCATTGAGGCTGTCGCTGCGCTGTTGCAGCCGGTAGAGCTGCTGCAGGGCCACCGCCTCAAACCAACCGTCCAGGTGGTTGCGGATTTGCACCTCGGCCTCTGGCAAGATGCGCCGTGGCGTTCCCCACAGCCCTTGTAAAACCTGTGCCACCCTCTTCTGGCCGGATTCCAGCTCCAAGGGACGTTCTGGATCGACTACCTCTTGCCACTGCTGCTGGGCTGCCTCCAGATCCTCCTGGTAGACGTAGAGCAGACCCAGGCGCAGCCGCAGGGCGTCCAGCTCCGCCTGCAGATCCTGGACAGAAGCCAGGAGGACGGGATCCACTTCTTCTGGGGTTGAGGCCGGCCCCACCGCATCTGATACCCTGGCCAATTCGGGTTTGCCCCCTGCCGAGGAAGTCGCCCTTTCCAGCCGTGCCATCCGTTTGAGGCGCTGCAGGCGTTCGGCGTAGTTGTCGGCCACCTGCTGGTAGCGATTGTGGGCCAGCTCGAAAACGTTCTGCCCCAGCAGAGCCCGCGCCAGGTCCTGATAGCGGGGATCGTCGAGGGTGCGGGCAGCCTGCAGGGCGAGATTGGTTTGCAACAGATCCAACTGCGTTTGCGGCGGCGGCTGAAACCAACTGCTGGAAAGCGAAAGCCCGACAATCAAAAGGGCCAATAGGCTCAGCAGGTTGAGGATCCCTCGGCGAACAGAAAGCCAAGCGGAAAAGGGATCGACAGAGGCCGTGGCTTCAGAGGGAGACATGGCAGCAACCGAGGCAACTCCAGCGGGTTATATCCTAGCTTCTATTGGCTTCAGCCGGATAAAGGGGTCAGCGTCGCTCTAGCCAATAACGGTAGATGGGCAGACCCAACTGCAGGCACTGCCACTCCCGCTCGGTGGGAATGCCGAAGGGGTTGTCATCGATGGGCCCCTGGTAGGGATTCCAAAACTGCGGATGCTCTAGGAAACGATCGACCATCTCCTCGGCCACTTCCCGCACGTCCGACTGCAGGAAGACGGGGCTGCCCGGTTGCAGCAGCAGGGCCAGATCCGCCACCAGTCGCGGTTGGACGATCCGCCGCTTGTGATGGCGCTTTTTAAACCAGGGATCCGGAAATTGGATGGTGACCCGGCTGAGATCTCCCGGCGCAAACAGATGCCGCAGGGAGACGTTGATGTTGGCAAACAGAAAATGGACGTTATCCAGCCCCAGCTCGTCCCGCCAAGCATTGGCCCGCTCCACCAGCGGCTGTCGAATCTCTACCCCCAAAAAGTTCCAGTCGGGCTGCTCCTGGGCCATGCGCAGCAAAAAGCGTCCGCTCCCTGAGCCGATATCCAAATGCAAGGGCTGCCCCAGTCGCCGATACACCCGTTCCCAGTGGGGTGGGGGGGTGGGTTGTTGGTACTGAGCCTGCAGGGGGTTGACGTGTTGCCGCAGTCGCTGGCCGAGACCCTTCTGCAGCGGGATCCCTGTCCAGGGGGGAACAGAGGAGCCTTTCTCAAGTTGGGCCTGCTGTGCTCGCTGCACGTCCGCTTCCACAGACCACCTCCTGCCGTCAGCCACAGCCGTAGCGAACCCAACGGTGGATCCAAAACAAACGGGATCCGGCAGCCCAGCTCTACCACCGGATGCTGTCGATGACTTGCCGCAAGATGTGGGCAGAGCGGTGCAGTTGCTGCCGCTCGCTCTCGGTGAGGGACATGGCCAGCGTGCGCTCCACCCCTTGCCGACCGACCACTCTCGGCAAACTAAGGCAGACCTCCGGCAGGTCATATTCTCCCTGGGTGAGGCTGCTCACGGTTAAAACGCGCCGCTGATCCCGTACCAGGGCCTGGACAATTTGTGCCACCCCCAGACCAATGGCATAGCTGGTGGCCCCTTTGCGGCGGATGATCTCATAGGCGGCATTGCGCACCTGCTCGAAGATATCGCCCAAATGGGCGGGATCCCATTCCGGCGAGAGCTGGCCAATCGGCGTGCCGGCGATGTTCACCTTGCTCCAGACGGCCACCTCGCTATCCCCATGTTCGCCGATGATGTAGGCGTGCAGGCTGCGCGGATCCACCCCCAGCCTCTGGGCCAACAGATAGCGAAAGCGAGCCGTATCCAAAACCGTTCCCGACCCCAGCACCTGCCCCGCCGGCAGCCCCGCTAACTTCAGGGAAACATAGGTCATGACGTCAACGGGGTTGCTCACCACCAGGAAAATGGCGCTGGGGCAATGCTCCATCAGGGCCGGGATCAAGCTTTTGAAGATCTCGACGTTGCGGTGAACCAAATCCAAACGGGTTTCTCCAGGCCGCTGCTTGGCCCCCGCCGTCACAATCACCACGTCTGACCCGGCACAATCGGCCAGCTCCCCTGCCCAGATCCGCGTCGGCTCCACAAAAGGGATCCCATGCACCAGATCCATCACTTCCCCTTCCAGCTTGGCGCGGTCGATGTCGTGGATCACCAGCTCATCGAGGGTGTTCTGGATAAGCATCGCGTAGGCGCAGGCCATGCCCACCTGCCCGGCGCCGATGATGGATCCCTTCAAAAGGCGGCGAGCAGTCAGCCCACCGGCTTGCTGCTCAAAGCGTGGCTTGGGTTGGTGCTCAGAAACGGTCATGGCTTCAGCCGCTGCACTTCCCTTCCCAGCTTAAGCCTGGCCAGGCGGAGAGAAAAAGAGCAGAGGGGCTATCGCTCCCCAGAGCAAGAAAGGCTGGAAGGGAAGAGAACTTCCGCCTTCCCGGTCGCCTCGGATCCCCGCGGGGTGAAGTGACTTTGAATGCAGCTCAGTAAGGGTTTTAATGGTTTTTTAAGAATTCTTGGGTAGACCTCAACTCCGTTGCTGGGTTAGCCGCTGCCAAAGCTCCAGAGGAATGCGCTCATGAGGACGTGGAAGAGACCGAATCTGAACCAGCTCTTCCGGCAAGTAGTGCAAAGCCACCCGCGCCGTTGCGTCTAAGAGACTGCGCCGCCGCTGGAGATGTTGCTCCGCTTCTCCCAAAAACACATCCAGCCAGCCATCTCGCTCTTGGCAGCGAATCCGCAAAGCAGAGAGAGAAGGTAGGGACTCTTGGCGATAGAGCCGGAAGCCCTGCTCAGGACTCCACCCCAGCCACCACTGGGGCGCCAATTGCCCCAACTGCCGACACCACACGCCCGCCTGAACCTGTTGCCATGTCATGCTCACCACTCCGCAACCTGCGAAGACCTAGCTGCAAATTTTTCCAACTACTTTAGCTAGGTACTCTACCAGACTCACTCGGTTTGATGCAAGTCTTTATCAAAGAGGAACCGATGTGCAATGGGGATATATTGCAACTTAATCTCAATAGTGCTATACTGTCACCCGGTTGAGTGGTGGAGTCATATCCATCAGTCTTCCTCTCTTGTCTTGGACGCAGCAGGGATCCCGCGCCGGCGGAACTGGCCATCCTGCGCTTGGCAGGGATCCCTTTTTCTCCACAAAGTTAATGAGACTAAATATCAATTAATGGGAGAGGGGGAGGTTTTCCGCCAACATCGTGTTGAAGTAGGAGGTAGCAGTCGAGGGTGATCGCGCTTGCGTCGGCGGGCCAGCAAGCGAAAGCGGCGTGAAGCGCTGGGGAAGTATCTTGAGCTATTTGGAATGGCTACCAATCCTCTAGAAAGTAAGGAGATAAACGGATGTTTTCGGAACAAGCTAGCTGTTCCGTCTTTGTTTTGTTCTCTAAAAAATGATGTTGGAAGAAGATTAAAATCTGGAGAAAGGAATTGAACCAGATGCGAGTTATCGATTAGAATCTAGATGGCGTTAACGCTAACCGCGACGAAGAGATCGGAGAGGGGAAATCTAACATCCTCTCTCCTTTTTCTGTGGAATTCCTTCCAACTCTATCTCCCGTCTCCCAAGAAGTAGGGATCCCTTAAGCCAAACTAAAGGGTTGCGCCTCGGTCTTGCAGCCATTGGGCAGCTAGCCTGTGCTGACGTTTCTGGGCATAGGCGAGGGGAGTGTGTCCATCGTGATTGCGGGGGTTTAATTCGGCCCCATTTTCCAACAGCAGCTCTAGGATCTGGATATGCCCTTCCCAGGCAGCCCAGTGCATGGGTGTCGCCCCGAAGCGGTTGCGCGCGTTGACATCGGCCCCGTACAAAATGAGAAAGCGAGCGATGCCCAAGTGTCCTTGTGTGGCCGCCTCGTGCAGAGGAGTTCGCCCCGTCTCATCAACGGCATCCACCGGTGCCCCCTTGGAGAGCAAGCGGGCGAGAACGCTTTTCCTACCCGTAGCTGTAGCCCAGTGGAGAACGCCACAGGTTTTTGCCCCTTTTTGGATCAGCAGACCAATAACTTCTGCCTGATCGGTTAGGGCAGCCCGATGGAGAGGAGTGTATCCATGGCGATCTAGCAGATCGATATCGCTGCCTGCCTTGAGAAGCCGCTCCACCACTTCCACCTGGCCGCTGGCAGCAGCCAAATGGAGCGGCGTAGCCCCTGTGGAATCCATCGAGTCGACGGAAGCGCCATAAGCCAAAAGCAAGTCCAACAGCTCCAGATTGCCGATGAGTACTGCTTTGTGAAGCGGGGTGAACCCCTGCGAATCGGGAGCATTCACATCTCCCCCTTGCTGCAAGTAAGCCAGCAATCCTTGCGGGTCTTCATTGGCAAGGGCGCGGTGCAGTGCTTCGCTCATAGTCACTCAGAAATAGGACTTAGAGACAGCTAAAAGTACTTTGAGAACAGTTAGGAGTAGAGTTAGGCAAAGTCTGGAATTTACAACTTGGGCAAAGTCTAGCACTGGATCCCTGCCTCTGAGGTAGCTGTGCGAAGAGATGCCTCTTAGCGCTCAGTCAGAATGGTCAATGCAGCACCATGCCTCAACATGAGAATGATTCTCTACTAGATTGGATCTAAATTGCATGAGCGCCGAGGGGATCCCTTGGTTCAGCCCAGGTTGGCATGGCATGATCGGCGTAGCTCCGAGCCAGAGCTGACTCTTCGCCCAGGTTCAGCAGCCCCTCACCCTCTCTTCTGCTGCCGCTCATGGACTACTATGCAATCCTGAACCTCTCTCCCCAAGCGAACAGCGAAGATATCAAGCGAGCCTTTCGCCGGTTGGCGCGGCAGTTTCACCCCGATGTGGCAGGAGAGGGATCCCGAGAACGATTTGAGCAGATCTACCAGGCCTACCAAGTGCTGAGCAACCCTGAAGAGCGGCGGCGCTACGACGCCCAACGACACTCTCCACCCAGTTCTGTGAGGGGGGAAAGGCGCGTGGTTGTACGCACCACTGGGTCAGGCTCCATCTCAGCAGAACCACCGGCTCGGGAATCCCTTGAGGCAGGGATTGCCCGCGTCAAGGCGGCTTGGCGCGAGCGTAAGTTGCCCACGGCAGTGGCTCTGGCGGAGGCGCTGCTGAAGCGGTTTCCCAACTCCAAGGAAGCCATCCACATCTTGGCTTTGGCCTATCAGCGCTTCGGCAATCATTTAATCTGCGAGGGTCGCTACCAGCAGGCAGAGGCTTACTTGAGAAAAGCTTTGGCCACAGAGCCACACAACCGCGAGTTGGCCTTTGAAATCTGGCGAGACTTGGCCCGTCTGGGCATCCGGGAGGGATCCGGCTAGCTGCCTGGCGTTGCCAGTCTCAACTGCTGGGCCGCCCACTGCCGCAGCTGTTGGCGGCTGACTTTGCCCTGGGCGTTGCGCGGGATCCCGGCACACCATAGCCATTGCTTAGGGTGCTTGAAGGGGCTCAGTTGTTGGCTCAGGTGTTGCTTTAGGTGCCTCTCCAGCTCTACGGGGAGGGCAGGGATCCCAGCCTTGGGCACGGCCACCGCCACCACCTGCTGGCCCCACTCGCCGTCGGGCAGGCCGAGCACGCACACATCCTCCACCCAGCCGCTGGCCCGGATCTCCCCTTCTACCTCGGCCGCCATCACCTTTTCCCCGCCGGTCAGGATCAGGTCGTCGGCGCGGCCCAGCCAGTAGAGATAGCCGTCTGAGTCCAGATAGCCCCAATCTCCAGGGGTGAAGCCCCGCTGTTGCCACTTGCCCAGGCCATCAGCCTCCCTCGCCAAAGGGTAGTAGCCCAGCGCCAGGGATTCCGCCCACACGTGGATGTGGCCCGCCGTCTGGGCGGGCAAGGGATCCCCTGCTTCGCCGCGGATCTCCAGGGTGGCGTGGGGCAGGGGCCGCCCCAGGCTATCGCTCCCCTGCAAAAAGGCTTCCGGCAGGAGCGTACACACCTGGGAGGCGCTTTCGGTCATGCCATAGGTGAGGGCCAAGGGCAGGTGCAGTTGCCGGGCCTGTTGCCGCAAACTGGGCCAGGTGGGGCCGCCGCCAACCAGAATGGCTCGAAACTGGCGCAGGCTCTCCAAGACTCCCGGCTGGGCGTTGAGCAACAGCCGCTGCAACTGGGTGGGCACCAGCGACAGAAAGCTGCCCGGCAAAGGCGGATCCCAGGCCTCGGCCTGCTGCTGTCGTTTCCAATCCCAGACAATCCACTGGCCGCCGCTCAGCCAGGAACGAACAGCTTGCATCAGGCCGCTGACGTGGTACAGGGGCAGGACACAATAGCTATGGACGCAATCCACGCTGAAGTGCTGCTGGTGGGCTCTGGCAGAGGCGCTGAGGGTACGCCAGGAGTGCACTGCCCATTTCACCTGGCCGCCGGAGCCACCGGTAGGGATCCCGATTACTGGCCAATCGGCGCTGGGTAGGATCTGTTGCCAATGCTGCAGAGGGGGGTGGGAGGAGGCAGAACCCTCCTGCAACTGCCCTCGCCGCCAGCGCCAAGCGGATCCCAGGCTGGCCAGAGCCTGCCCCCACTCTCGTCCTCCCCAGTGGGGATTGGCCAAGAAGAGGGGGATCCCCAGGTGTTGGCAGGCCAAAACGGCAGCCCACACTTGCAGCGGATCCGAGTCTGCCACCAACAGGGGAACGGCCTTGTCTGCCAGAGGGCGCAGTTGCTCTTCCAGCCCAGCCAGACACTCCTTCAAAGCGGGAGAGCAGTTGTGGTTGGGAAACATCTTTCGGCAAGTTCGGGCGGGACAGTTGCAGGTTCAACGAAGCGATCAAAGCGATCAAAGAGCAAGCCATAGCCGTGGAGACTTGACCCTCCACCGAGGCAATTGGGGGCGTCCCCTGTACCTTCGTTGTTTTGACTTTTGGCAGGGATCCCCCCGGGCAAGGTGAGGAAGAGTTTGGGCTTGGCTTATCATGATCTAGGTTTGAAGTAGGAGGCCTAGGTTGTGATCGAGCCAATTTTGCTGGGGATCGTTTTGGGGATGGTGCTGGTTACCTTGGCAGGCCTGTTTGTGGCCGCCTACAGACAGTATCAGCGCGGCAATAAGATGGGTCTGTGAAAGCCAGGGAGGAAAAAGCTGGCACCAAACCGTCGGCAAGAGAGTGGCTCAGCAGGTGAGGTGGCATGGCGATGCAGTGGCTGCGCACGGTGGCGGCTTTGCGGGAGCAGGTAGCGAGCTGGCGGGGATCTACCATAGGCCTGGTGCCAACGATGGGATCCCTGCACGAAGGACATCTCAGCCTAATTCGCCGCTGCCGCCAAGAGTGTGACCACACGGTGGTCAGCATCTTTGTCAACCCCCTCCAATTTGGCCCCAACGAAGACTGGGATCGCTACCCCCGCGACGAGGAAGGGGATCGGGCTCTGTGTGAAGCCGCGGGCGTGGATGTGGTGTTTGCCCCCGACCCGCAGGAGATGGGGGCCGACCCGGCCACTGCCGGCGATCGCACCTGGGTCATGCCTCCTGAGTCCCTTTTGCAGACCCTCTGCGCCCCCCACCGACCGGGGCATTTTCGCGGCGTGGCCACCATTGTGCTGCAACTGCTAAACCTGGTGCAGCCGCAGCGGGCCTATTTTGGCCAAAAGGATGCCCAGCAACTGGCAATTATCCAGCGGCTGGTTCAAGATCTGCAAATTCCCACCACCATTGTCCCTTGCCCCACCGTGCGAGAAGCCGACGGCCTTGCCTACAGCTCCCGCAACCGCTACCTTTCGGCAGTGGAGCGGCAGGTGGCCGCCAGCCTGTACCGCGCCCTGCGCCGAGGTTACGACCACTGGCAAGCCGGGGATCCCTCCGCCGAAGGGATCCTGGCCGCCGCCCGTGCTGAGCTGGAGCGCACCCCCGAGCTGCGCGTGCAATATCTGGAATTGGTGGATCCGCAAACCCTCCAGCCCCTATCGGAGGTGAAAGATAAGGGGCTACTGGCCATCGCCGCCTATGTAGGGCAAACTCGCCTCATCGACAACCTGCTCCTTTCCCCGGAAGGGGTGGATCCCTTGCCCCAAGAACAGCAGAGTGCAGTGCCTCCTTCCCCGAAAAGGGGGCGTCGCCCGCTGATTGCCATCGACGGCCCGGCAGGGGCCGGGAAGTCCAGCGTAGCGCGGGCAGTGGCCGCTCAACTGCAGCTCTTGTACCTGGATACGGGGGCGATGTACCGGGCCATCACCTGGCTGGCGCTGCAGCGGGGGATCCCGTTGGACGACGCCGAGCAACTGACCCAACTGGCTGCCCAAACCCAACTAACCCTACAAAGTGGCCCCTCGGCCGACGAACCCACCCGCATCTGGGCCGACGGTGAGGAAGTTACCCAGGCCATTCGTTCCCCAGAGGTGACCCGCTGGGTTTCTCAGGTGGCGGCAGTGCCGGGGGTACGGCAGGAGCTGGTGAAGCGGCAACGCCTCATTGGACGGGATGGGGGGGCCGTCCTGGAGGGGCGAGATATCGGCACCCATGTTTTTCCTGATGCCGAGCTGAAAGTCTTTTTGACCGCCTCGGTGGGGGAGCGGGCCCAGCGCCGGCAACACCAACTGCAAGCCCAAGGACAAGTGGTGTCCCTCGAAGAGTTAAAAGCTCAGATCGAGCAGCGGGATCGCCACGACAGCGAGCGGCTTATCTCTCCCTTGCGGCCTGCCCCCGATGCCATTCTGATCGACACGGATCACCTGAGCCAAGCTGAGGTGGAAGACAAAATTGTGAGGCTGTACCGGCAGCTTTTGGAGCGATCCGGGGCAGCCCATTTCGATATTATCTGAAGTTATCTGAACCCTGAAGATTTTCTCAAGCTTGCGAGATGGGGCCAATTCAATTCTGAGGTGTTGAGCCTTGGGGGGGCGATGCGCTTGGCCAGAACCGCTAAGGTAGGAATCCTGTTGACGAAGAGATACTGGCCTGCCCTGCTCCCCCTCGGCCCAAATCACTCGTATCCGGCTCTGGGTAGCCGCGAGCACTATGGGTAATGTCCTCCTCCTGGCTTTTCTGCTTCTCCTCTCAGGGGCCTGCTCCGGAGCGGAAACCGCCATCACGGCTATGGACAACCTGCGCTTGGAGTCCCTGATCGAAGAACAAGGGGATCCGCAAGGCCTCTATCGACTGGCTCAACAACAGCGCTCACGGATGATCACCACCCTGTTGTTGGTGAACAACTTTGTCAACATCGGCATTGCCGCCCTGGCCACCACCATCTCTATTGAGCTGCTGGGATCCCAGTTTGGAGCTTTGGCCGCCACCGTGCCCACCACGATCCTGGTGCTCCTGGTGGGGGAAGTAGCGCCCAAGTCTTTGGCGGTGAGCCATCCGCTGGCAGTGTTCCGCTGGGTGGTGCGGCCTGTCCATGTCCTCTCGGTGCTGCTGCGCCCTTTTACCGCTGCCTCTGAGTGGGTTGTCAGCAGACTGTTCAACCTGTTGGAGCTCTCGCCGCTGACAGCCACCGCTTCCCTCAAGGATTTGGAGCTGTTGATCGATGTGCTGGGGCAGCGAGGGCTACTGGATTGGCAAAAACGGCGCCTGTTTCGCGGGGCGCTGGCGTTGGATTTGCTCCAGGCTGGGGATGTGGCCAAGCCAAGGGTAAAAATGGAGACCATTTCCCACGACAAAACGCTGCAGGATGTGGTGAAGCTCTGCCTGGAGACGGGCTACTCCCGCATCCCCGTGCAGGGGGAATCCAAGGACGAGATCGTCGGCGTCATCCACCTCAAGCAGGCCCTGCGCTACCTGGAGCAAAAGGGCAATGCCGAGGTGACCAAGGCCATGTCCCCGCCTTTTTTTGTGCCCGAGACCAAGCGCGTCAGCCTGCTGCTCAAAGAGATGCTGCGCTCCCGCCAACACCTGGGGATCGTGGTGGATGAGTTTGGCGGCACCACCGGCCTCATTACGCTGGAGGACATTTTGGAAGAGCTGGTGGGGGATATCTACGACGAGAGCGACCTTTCCCCCCTGCTGCTGCAGCGGCAACGACGACAGCGCCTCTTCTCTTCTGGCTCCCCTTGAAGGAGGCCGCTAGCCGGCTTCTGCAGAGTCTTCGTTGGCTTCGGGGGGGAGCTCCACCAAACCCGGATCGGCAGGATAGCGGGCCACAAAAAAGATCCAGAAGCTGTGGATCCCCAGGCCTAGGCCCCACCCGCCCAACAGCGGCAGCAGCCACGGCCAATCCGCCCGATACAGCTGCTGGAAAAACACCAGCCCCGACGCGCTGCAGAAAAAAACAGCCAGATGCGCCGCGTAGGTGTAGCGGTCATCCAGCTTGCGAAACTCAGGATCCCGACGGGAGGGCTTCCGGGGCCAGCGAGGCGGCATGGCAGCAACCCCTCACAACTCAAAACCTTCTCCAGTGTAGAGGGATCCCTTGCCGCCGACATCACCAGGATCCCGGCCGCTACCGCCACCGGCGTTGCCACCACGTCCAGCAGGTTATCCACCCAGGGTACACAGTAGGCAGCAACCTCGAAAAAGGTAGCCACCGCAAAAACCGACAGCGCCTCTTCCGACCCAATCCACTGCAGATCGGGAGCCAACGGCAGATGCCCGGAGCGAGCTGCCAGGTTCATCACCAACAGCGGCACAAAAATGCGAAAGCCGCAGGCAGCGCTGAGGCCCAATCCCAAAAAATTGCCGGTAGGCTGTCCATTTCTGCTCCTCAAGATTGATGGGTGTGACGGGAGTCCTCCCGCCAGCGGCAACTGGGGGGATCCGTTTCGCCTGGCTGGGCGGCAAACTCCAGCGGCCCGTTTTCGGTGTAGAGGTGCAGGTCGAACCAGAAGGTGGATCCCTGTTCCAGCTTGCTTTCCAGGCAGATGCGGGTGTGGTGTTTCTCCAGGATGTTGCGCACGATGGCCAGGCCCAGGCCGGTGCCCTCCAGGGTGTGGACGCGGTTCTCCACCCGGAAAAAGCGGTCGAAGATCCGCTCCTGATCCTCCGGGGCAATGCCGATGCCCGTATCGGCCACCGCCACCCGCACCGCCTGCGGGGATCCATCCGCCTGCACGACCGGGTGGGCATGCACCGTCACCAGCCCTCCCGAGGGCGTGAACTTGAGGGCATTGCCCAAGAGATTGGTCATCACTTGCAGCAGCAGATCGTAGTTGCCCCACACCAGGGGCAGATCCGGATCGACGAACTTGCGCAACTGGATCCCTTTGTCGCGGGCTTGCAGGTGGTGGGTGCGCAGGGTTTGCTCGATCACCGCGGCAATATCGACAGCCTCGAAGTGGTACTGTTTCCCCGACTCCAGACGGGACAAATCCAACACATCGTTGACCAGGCGGGTGAGGCGATCGGTTTCGCGGTTGGCAATTTCCAGATAGTCCAGCCGCTCCTCTGGCGACATCTGCTCGCCGTACTCGTAGAGGGTCTCGATGAAGGACTTGATGCTAAAGAGTGGGGTGCGCAGCTCGTGGCTGATGTTGCTGATGAACTGGGCCTTGGCCTCGTTGAGCTCCACCTCGCGGGTGATGTCCTGCACCGTCATCACGATCCCCTTGAGGTTTTGCCGCCGCGGATCCGACACCGGCGACAGCAGGATGCGGATGACGCGCTTGGTGGGGCCGCTGAGGTTGACGCGAATTTCCTCTGCCTCTTGATCCCCGCGGGCAATTTGCATCAGGGGGCGGGCCAACTGCTGCCGCAGATCCTCGGGCAACAGCTCCGGCAAGGGCTTGCCCAAAACAGGCTCGCCCTCCCAGCCGAACATGCGGGAAGCCGCCGGGTTGAGCAAGAGTACGCGAAACTCAGCGTCCAGCAAAATGGCGGCATCGACGATGGAGAAAACCAAAGTCTCCAGCTTGGCCTTGGCGGCGGCCAGTTCTTCGATGTTCTGCTCCTCGTAGCTCTGCAGCCGCTCCGCCATCTCGTTAAAGCTGTCGATGAGCTGGGCCAGCTCTCCCCCAAAGGGCAGGTCGATGCGCTGCTTGAAGTTGCCCTTGGTGATCTCCTGGACGCCCTTGACCAGTGCTTTGATGGGGTAAGTAATGGTGAGGGCGTTGACCACGGCTCCCAGGATGGCCAGAACCCACACCGCCAAGAACACTCCAATCGCGACCTCCCGCGCCAGTTGCGTCGAGCGCACGAGGGCGGGGTTGGGGTTGATGCCAAGGCCGAGGGTGCCCAAAAAGCGGCCCTGATGATAGATGCCGACAAAAATGTCCGTCACCCGCCCGGCAGGGGTGAGGTGGGTGCGCACCAGCGGCTGACCCTCGGCAGGCGGGCGGTTGTCCGGCAGTTGGATGCGACGGGTAAGGCTGAGGGAGGTTTTCACCTCCTGGTTGGAAAACGGGATCCCGTAGTAGATGTTCCCCTCCGGGTCGGCATAGAGCAAATAGCGAATGCTGCTGGTGCTCTCAAAATATTGCCGCGACAGCTGGGCCACTTCGCCAATGCGATCTTCTGCGATCAGGGGGGCGACATTGGCCGCCAACAGCAGCCCCAGATCCCGGCCAAAGCGGGCTTCGTTAAAGCGCGCATCCTGCTGCACGGTGCTGACGGCCCAGAAGGTGAAGCTGCTCACCACCAGCGAGACCACCAGCGTGGCCACAAAGAGCAACTGGGTCTCCAGGCGCAGCTTTTGTTTCCAGCGAGACCACCAGCGCCGCAGGGATCCCCAAAAGAACCCCCCCCTTGACGGCTCCCCAGTCTCCCCCGGCAAGGGCTGGGGAGGAGAAGCAGCAGCCGCCTCAGGGGATTGGACTTCGGCAAGGGGCTCGGCAGTGCTGACAGGAGACATGAACCCGACGTGACAACCCTGAAGAACACTGTCGCCACCATTCTGGCATGGCTGCCGACAGGGTTAAGAGGGTTCGATTTTCTGCAAAGATTGTTACAAGCAGGGATCCCGAAAGGGCAAGGGGAGATGCCTCTACAGAGGTTGCAGGCCCAGCTTCTCGAGCAAAGCCGCATCGGCAGCCTGGCCCGGATTGGGCGTGGTCAGCAACCTTTCCCCGGTGAAGATGGAGTTGGCCCCCGCCAAGAAGCACAACGCCTGCTCGCTCTCGGACAGGTTTTTTCGCCCTGCCGAGAGCCGGATCTGGGCGGTGGGCAGCAGCAGGCGGGCCGTGGCGATGGTGCGCACCAGCAGCAGCGGATCGGGCGGGGGAAGCTGGCCTAGGGGCGTGCCGGCCACGGGAACCAAAGCGTTGATGGGCACTGAAGTGGGGGGCGGCGTCAGGTTGGCCAGAACGTGCAGCAGGCCGATGCGGTCTTCGTCGCTTTCCCCAAGGCCGACAATGCCGCCACAGCAGATCTGCAGGCCGGCTGCCGCCACATGGGCCAGTGTCTCCAGGCGATCCCGATAGGTGCGCGTCGTGATGATGCGGGGGTAGAACGCCGGCGAGGTGTCCAGATTGTGGTTGTAGGCCGTCAGACCCGCCGCCGCCAATTGCTGCGCCTGGGCAGCCGACACCATCCCCAGGGTGACACAGGCTTCCATCCCCAGCTTGCGCACCAGGCGCACCATCTCCAACACCCGCTCAAACGCCTCCCCTGCCGGGGCCGACCGCCAGGCAGCGCCCATACACAGCCGGGTGGCGCCGGCCCTTTGGGCGGCCATGGCCTGCTGACGCAGCGACTCCAGCGAGATCAAGGGGTAGGTCTCGATCCCTGTCGAGTAGCGGGCGCTTTGGGGGCAATAGGCGCAGTCTTCCGGGCAGCGGCCCGACTTGATGTTGACCAGGGCGCAGAGTTGAACCCGGCCAGGCGGATGGTGCTGCCGATGCACCGTTTGCGCCTCGTACACCAACTGCAGCAGCGGCCGATAGTAGATCTCGCGAACGTACTCTAGAGCAATGGCCATGCCGGCAATGTCCAAAACAAAAGGTTGAAGGGATCCCTAAAAGCTTGCCAGCGCTCTTAGGTTTGGCTATGATACGAAGTCTGTGCCTTGGGAAGGCGAACCCGCCTTGCTTAGAAACCCAACCATGATAACCGCAGAAGCAGTGGCCAAAGGTCCTATCAGCCAATTTCTTAAGCATCACTTTCGCCACTTCAACGCCGCCGCCCTGGTGGATGCCGCCAAGGGCTACGCTGCTCACCTGGAGAAAGGCGGCAAGATGATGGTGACCCTGGCCGGCGCCATGAGCACGGCAGAGCTGGGCCTTTCTCTGGCCGAGATGATTCGGCAGAACAAGGTGCACGCCATCTCCTGCACCGGCGCCAACCTGGAGGAAGACATCTTTAACCTCATCGCCCACGACTTCTACGAGCGGGTGCCCCACTACCGCGATCTCAGCCCGCAGCAGGAGCTGGAGCTGCTGGAGCGGCACCTGAACCGGGTAACCGATACCTGCATTCCCGAAGAAGAGGCGATGCGGCGCCTGGAAAAAGCTCTGCTGGAAGAGTGGACGGCTGCCGATCAGGCGGGGGAGCGCTACTTCCCGCACGAGTTCATCTACCGCATCCTGCGCAGCGGCCGGCTGGAGCCCTACTACCAGATCAATCCGCGGGATTCTTGGGTCTATGCGGCCATGGAGGCCGACTTGCCCATCTACGTACCGGGCTGGGAGGACTCCACCACCGGCAACATGTACGCTGCCCACTGCATCAGCGGCGAGATCCGCCATGTCCATACCGTCCGCACGGGCATCGAGTACATGATCCACCTGGCGGACTGGTACACGCGCACCTCGGCAGAGTGCTCCATCGGCTTCTTCCAAATTGGCGGCGGCATTGCCGGGGATTTTCCCATCTGCGTAGTGCCCATGCTGCACCAAGACCTGGGCCGCAAGGGGATCCCTCTGTGGGGCTATTTCTGCCAGATCAGCGACTCCACCACCAGCTACGGCTCCTACTCGGGGGCGGTGCCCAACGAGAAGATCACCTGGGGCAAGTTAGGGGTCGACACGCCCAAGTTCGTCATCGAGTCGGATGCCACCATCGTGGCGCCTTTGATCTTCGCCTGGGTGCTGGGGTGGTAGGGCTGGCTCAGGGATTGTCCTTATGGTTGGGGCGGGGCCATTGGGAAAGCAGAATCGCCGCTTCCCAGCGGCGCATGTCCTGGGCAATTTGCAAAGGGGTGAGGCCGTAGCCGTCCGGCTCGTCGATCTCAGAGCCATGTTCCAGCAGCAGCCGCACCACTTCAGGGTTGCCCGACCAAGCGGCAAAATGCAGGGCCAAGCCGCCGGCCCCGAAGCAGGCGTTGACGTCAGCCCCTCCCTCCAGCAAGGCTTGGGTGACCTCAGCGTTGCCCAGGCGGGCAGCCTGGTGCAGGGGGCTGGCCCCGCCGCGATCCAACCGGTTGGGATCCGCCCCGGCAGCCAGCAAAAGACGGGCGTTGAGGCCGCTCTCCACGAAAAACAGGGCTGTCTTGCCCCGCTCATCGACAGCGTTGGCGTCTTTCCCCAGCCAGAGGGCCAACTGCAGCCGCAGCGGGTTGGCAGTGGCCAGAGCCTGGGGATCTGCCGGCAAGCTGTACCCATAGAGCCCCAGACCGCCTAGCAGCAGGGATCCCAACCCGACACCTACAGCCCACCGCCTGCGCCTCATGGCCCTACTCCTCAAAGAACAGGATGGCGATCCCTTGGCTGGGCAGGGCCTGGGCCGAGAGCAGCAAGGGGTTGCTGAGGGCAGGTTGCGCGGCAGCGGCGGGAAAGAGGCGCAAAAACGCTTCTAGAGGCTGCAGATCGCACTGGGACTCCTCGGCGGCGGCGGTGCGGTACATAGTCGGGATGACCAACTTGGGCTGCAGCGCTTCGATGGCCGCCTTGGCCGCGGCGGGATCGTAGTTTTTCGGCCCACCCCCCACCGGCACCAGCAACAGGTCAGGGCGAGCCAGCAGGATGGACTGTTCCCGGCCAATGGGCTGCAGTGCCCCTCCCAAATGGACAATGTCGATCCCGGCCATGCGCCAGCGCCAGCCCACGTTGAGGCCAAAGCGGGGGCCCCGCGGCATGCGCACCCCCTGCACGCGGATCCCGTCGATGAAGTAGTCCCCCGGCTGAAACAGCACCCTGGGGTTGCCCGGCACCACGTCCAAAGCCCCTTCGTCCAGGAGACGGCTGCTGAGCAGCACCAGATCGGCAGCAACGCTGGGAGCAGGGTAGCCGGCTGTACAGCCCGCCGGGCGGAAGGGGTTGACCAGAAAGCGCTTGCCCTCCCCCTCGAACAAAACGCAACTGTGGTGCAGCCAGGTCAGTTGCAGGCTCTGGGGGGTGAACTCCAGGGATCCCCCTGTTTGAGCACCCGCCCGCTGACCCCCTACGGCAAGGGATCCCAGCAGGCCGGCGCTGGCTTGCAAAAGTTGGCGACGCTTCATGGGCACGGGATCCCTGACGCGACGACGGCAGCCGCCGGCTGGGGCGATCCCGAACCATGGTGCCGAGCCAGGCGCAGAAAGTTGCCTAGCAGGCGCTTGCCCTCTGTGGTCAAAATGCTTTCTGGGTGGAACTGCACCCCCTGCACGTGAGGGTAGCGGCGGTGGCGGATCCCCATGATGATCCCACTGTCCGTTTGAGCCGTCACCTCCAGCTCTTCAGGACAGGTGGAGGGCTCGATGGCCAAGCTGTGGTAGCGGGTGGCCGCAAAAGGCCGGCTTAGCCCCTCAAATACCCCCACCCCTTGGTGGTAGATCAGCGAAGTTTTGCCGTGCATCAACTCAGGGGCGCGCACGATCTGGCCACCGTAGACCTGGCCGATGCACTGGTGCCCCAGACAGACACCCAAAATGGGCAACTCTGGCCCCAGCTCCCGAATTAGCTCCAGCGAGATGCCTGCATCCTCTGGTCGTCCCGGCCCCGGCGAGATGACTACAGCCTCCGGCTGCATCTGGCGCAGCTCGGCCACTGAGATCTCGTCATTGCGAAAAACCTGCATCGGTGCCCCCAGTTCCCCCAGGTATTGCACCAGGTTATAGGTAAAGCTGTCGTAGTTGTCGATTACAACCAGCACGATGGCACCCGGCGACGGCACCTCATTTTAGCATTGCCCAGGCTTGGGTCTCCCCCAGCGGCAAGACTCGCAGCCCCGAGCCAACACCCGGATCAAGCTTGTATCCTGGGAGATATAGCACACAAGCGGCAGCGAGGTGGCTAGCTTTTAGGTTGTTTTCTGATGACTTTTCGGATCCCATGAACCCGCTTCTCTCCCCGGCAACCGACTTGCTGGACGAGTTGCGCAGGCTTTTCCCTTTTGAGCTGGATGAGTTTCAAATCCGAGCGATTCAAGCTCTAGCAGCTGGGGAATCGGTGGTAGTCTGTGCACCTACGGGATCCGGCAAGACGCTGATCGGAGAATATGCTATTTATCGGGCCTTGTCCCAAGGCAAGCGGGTTTTTTATACAACTCCTCTGAAGGCTCTTTCCAACCAGAAGTTTCGCGATTTCGGCCAGCAATTTGGCCCAGAGCGGGTTGGCCTGCTCACCGGCGACATCTCCATCAACCGGGAGGCGCCCATCTTGGTGATGACCACCGAGATCTTCCGCAACATGCTCTACGGCACGCCGCTTTCTCTGGCTGTCCAACAGGGGGCTTACGCCAGCGAGATGGATGCGTGGGAGCAGGCGGAGGCCCTGAGCCGGGATCCCTTGGAAGACGTGCAGGCGGTGATCCTGGACGAATGCCACTACATGAATGACCAGCAGCGAGGCACCGTCTGGGAAGAGGCGATCATCTACTGCCCTGCCCACATCCAGCTTGTTGCCCTCTCGGCCACGCTGGCCAACAGCGACCAGCTCACCGACTGGATGAACCAGGTGCATGGCCCCACGCGACTGATCGACTCCAGCCATCGCCCGGTGCCGCTGCAATTTCACTTTGCCAATCGCAAAGGGCTGTTCCCCCTGCTGGAACAAACGGAGTCGGGCCAGTGGGTTTGCAATCGCCGCCTAAAAAGCAAACTCCCCAAGTCCGGCCAGTCCTCCTATGGGGGGGTGCCGGATATGGTGCAGGTGGTGGAAAACCTGCGCCAGCGGGACATGTTGCCGGCCATCTATTTCATCTTCAGCCGCAAAGGCTGCGACCTGGCGGTGGCCAGCGTGGGGAACTTGGACTTGATCGCCAGCGAGGCAGAACGGCAGCAGTTGGCCGAGCAGATCGACCGCTTTTGCCGGGAAACGCCGGAAGCCGTGCGTCGGGATCAACTGGATGCCCTCTACCGGGGGATTGCCGCCCACCATGCCGGCCTGTTGCCCGCCTGGAAGGGCCTGGTGGAGCACCTCTTTCAGCAGGGGTTGGTGAAGCTGGTCTTCGCCACCGAGACCTTGGCCGCCGGGATCAACATGCCCGCCCGCACGACCGTGATTTCCTCCCTCTCCAAGCGCACCGACGACGGCCATCGCCTCCTGACTGCCTCTGAGTTTATGCAAATGTCGGGCCGGGCCGGACGACGGGGCAAAGATGTGATCGGGCATGTGGTGACCTTGCAATCTCCCTTTGAAGGGGCGCAAGAGGCGGCGCGGCTGGCCACTGCGGGAGCAGATCCCCTGGTGAGCCAGTTTACTCCCACCTATGGCATGGTGCTGAACCTGCTGCAAAAGCATTCTCTGGAGGCGGCGCGGGATCTCATTAACCGCAGCTTTGGCCAGTATTTGCTCTCGCTGCAAAAGCTGCCCGAACAACAGGAGCTCCAGCACACCCGCGCCGAGCTGGAAGAGATCGACCGCCTCTTGGAGGGTATTTCCGACGAAGATATCGCCCGCTACGAGAAAATGCAGGCGCAACGGCGGGAAGAGCGGCGCATCTTGCGCTACCTGCTCAAACAGCGAGAAGCCGAGCCGGATCCCACCCTGCGCCTATTGGCCTTTCCCCACATCCAAGCCCAAGAGGAAAAGATCCGCGCCCTGGAAGCCCGCATCCGCGCAAACCCTGCCCACAGGGTTGGGAAAAAGCTGCTGGGTTTACAGGAAAAGCGCCAGCGCCTGCGCAAGCGTCTGCAGCACCTGGAGCGGCAAAGCGACTCGGTACAGGAGTTGCGCTGGCAGCAATTTATGGCCTTGGTGGGGGTGTTGCAGGAGTTCGACTGTTTGCGGGAGTATCAACCTACCGCCAGCGGAGAGGTGGTAGCCGCTCTGCGGGGAGATAACGAGCTCTGGCTGGCGCTGGCTTTGCTATCTGGCGAATGTCTAGGCTGTGCTCCCCATCACTTCGCTGGGGTGATCGCTGCCCTGGTGGCCGAGCCTCCCCGTTCGGGTACCTACAGCCGGCTGCGTACTTCCGGGCTAGTCGAGGATGTGCTGCATGGCTTACGAGGCTTGCGGCGGCAACTGTTCCGCAGCCAGCGGCAACACCAGGTGTTTCACGTGCCGATTGGGTTTGAGCCTGGCTTGGCCGGGATCGTGGAACACTGGGCGCAAGGGATCCCTTGGGAACAGCTAGAGGCCAGCACCAACCTGGATGCTGGGGATATTGTGCGCCTGATTCGCCGCACGCTGGATTTGCTCTCCCAGATTCCCTACATACCCCATCTGCCAGCCGAGTTGCGGGAAAACGCTCGCGAAGCCCAAAAACTGCTGGATCGCTTCCCGGTAAGCGAGCTGATCTGAGCGTAGATTGTAAGGAATCTGCCAGGATTCGGTTGCCCCTGGGAATCCTCTGTTTGGGGAACTGGAAGTGGACAAGACAGGTTGTTTTGTCCGTCCAGCCAACTGCGTAGGGCCCACAGTCTGCTGGCGCAAACGCGATGCTGCTCCGGCGGGAAATGCCGCCGGGCCGAAAATTGCTTCGTTGCCAGAAAGATCGCTTAGAGAAGGATGACGATCTCGATGCAGCGCTGAACGGTGCTCGGCTGTGCTCAGTACCCGGTGTTCCTAGGTCTTTCGGAGCGGATTATGCTCCCGCCTGCCTAAGGTGCGGGCGGCTGTCTATGGGGGGGTCACCACCGAGCGCTTCACCGCAGCCATGGCTTGCTTCCGCGCTGCGCTTTTTCGCTCGAGAGCGGGTGGTGGGGGGCCGAGGCTTTTGTTATCCTGTCGCTTAACGGATGCAAGCACGAGTCCCTAGATTGCTGTGTCAGGGAGATTTGGCTCCATTGGCAGGCTCGGAGAGAGGATGGGATCTGATGTTTACTTGGCTCTGGACGAAACACTTTTCTCGCCTAAACCAGAGGCTGCAAAGCTTGGAGGTGGCCCGCGAGGAAAACCTTCTGTCTCCTGATCTGAGCGCCCAAACTCTGCAGGTGGCCCCTGACTTTTGGGAGCGGCAGCACCAGGCTTTCGTCTACCTGGATAAGCAGATGCGAAAGCTCAGCCGTCGCAGCAAGATTTGGGGCGGGATGGCACTGCTGGCTGTTTTGGCCGATGCTGCTTTGGTGGTTGCCGGCTTGGCGATGCTCCAGTCTTGGCAACAGATGCGGGCCGACCAAAACCTTGCTCGCATTGTCCAACAGGCTGCGGCTGCTGACCCTGTACAGCAAGCCTTTGACAACCTGGTGGCCCAATTGCCGCATATGAACGAGGCAGAGCGGTATCATGCTCTAGAGGCGTTGCAGGCCCTTTCGGCCATCGCCATGGCGGGCCGGGGCTCCTACGGCTACTCTCCTGGCATCTCTGTGTACGGCTCTGTTCCTACAGCTGCGACAACCCCTCTTGAGGCCCAACTGCAAACCATCTATCAGTTGGGTCAAATGCGTGCAGTTGAGGCGGTGCCGGCTTTGCTGACCAAGCTTTCTGACGGCGAACCGGCGGTGCGGGAGGCGGCAGCCCGCGCCCTCGGCCAAATCGGGGATCCGCGCGCCCTGGATCCCTTGCACGCTCTCCTGGCCCACGAGACCAATGAGTTGGTTCAGGACGCAGCCATTGCTGCGATTGCGCAAATGCTGCGCTGAAGAGCAGGTCAAGGACGCGTCGATTCGCTAAAAGTTCGTAGTGGGTGCTGAGGCCAGGGGATGAGAAGCGACAAGTTCGGCAGAGGGGCCAAGCTCGCAGGGATCCTGTGTTGGGTGTGGGGATCCGCCTTGCCGGTTTGGGCGCAGGATCCTTTTCGCAGCGGGGCCAATGCCCGCCCCATCAGCCCTGAGGTGGCTGCGGCGTTTGAGGAGTTTTTCTGCGCAGGCCGCTACACCCAGAGCCGAGAGAAGCTGGAAATAGCCAAGAAAGCTTCCCCCGACGAGCCAATGGTCTATGCCCTGTTGGCGGCGCTGGCCTACCAGGAGGGGGATCTGGATGCTTTTGCCCAGTTGGCCACCCAAACCCGACAAGTGGCTGCCGAGCTGAAAAAGACGGATCCCTTGCGCGGCAACCTGTATGAGGGCGTGGGCTATGGGCTGGAGGCGGCCAACACTGTGGTGCGGGAGGGGGTGGTGATCGGGCTGCCCAAGGCATTGCCCACCCTCAATCAATTGTTTGCGTCCATCCGGGCCGCCCAGGCCGTGGACAGCAGCGACCCAGAGCTGAATCTCCTCAACGGCTATATGGATTTGCTGCTGACCTATCGGGAGAAAGCGTTGAATCAATTTCGCCTGGCAGCGCCTGACTATTTGTCCTACCGCGGCCAAGCCCTGGCCTATCGGGATATGAAACGCTTTGACGAGGCGCTGGAGGCGGTGGAGCGGGCCATTGCTGCTTCCTGCAACAACCCTGAGCTCTACTACCTCAAGGCGCAAATTTTGGTTGCCAAGGGCCAAGACCGGGAGGCAGTTCCCCTTTTCGACCAAGCCCTGCAGGCTGCTGCCCAGTTGCCTGAAGCTTTGGTGGAGCAGATCCAGATGGAACGGGATCGTGCCGCCCAGCGCAGCGGGTTAACCGGCCAGTTGCCTACACCGACTCCCTCCCCCTAACACTAATGGGCCTGCGTATCAGCGGCAAACGAGCGCTGCAGACCCCTGCCGGCCTGGGCACTCGACCCACCCCTGGGCGGGTGAGGCAGGCCCTGTTCAACATCTTGCGGGGGCAGGTGGAGGGCTGTCGCTGGCTGGATCTCTGCTGTGGAGCCGGCACAGTGGGGGCAGAGGCCCTGTGCCATGGGGCGGCCTTTGTGGCCGGGATCGAGATCGCCGCCCCTGCCTGTCGCATCATCCGAGCCAACTGGGCCAAGGTGGCGCAGCCGGGGCAATCTTTCCAGGTCATCCAGGGAGATGCCCGCAAGCTGCTCAGCCGCGGCCTGGGTTTGGATCCCTTTGATTACGTCTACTTTGCTCCCCCCTACGAGGCGGGTCTGTATGCCCCCCTGCTGCCGCTGATCCCGCCCCTCCTCAAGCCAGGCGGAACTTTGATCGTCGAGCACCGCAGCAGCCACGAGCTGCCCGACCAGGTGGGATCCCTGCTGCGCTTTGACCAGCGGGCCTACGGGCAAACAGCGCTGGCTTTCTACCGGCATCTGGGAGAGGAGCGCTAGGGGAAGGGGGTGCTGACGAAGCCGATCTCCAGCAGCTGCTGGTAGGCCTGGGTGCCTAGCTCCCGGGTTGGGGTCTGGCTCTTGATGACCTGAATCAGCCAGGCTACGGCCTCCTCGGGGCGCCCGGCAGCCCGATAGACCACGGCCAGATCGTAGGCAGCCTCATCTCGGGCCTGGGCGGCAACGCGGGCCAGCTCCCGCTGCTCTTCGGAGATGCGGTTTTGGATCCCGGCAAAAGCCCGGGAGAGATCTTGGTGGTAGTTGGAGCGCTGGTTGTAGGCGTTGAACACCTGTTGCAGCAGCTCGATGGCCCGGTCGTAGTTTTGCGCTTGGATGGCGGCATCGGCTTCGGCGGCCAGTTGTTCAGCCCGCAACACGCTGAGGGCATTGTTGGGCTGTTCTAGGGCCCGAAACTGCTGCGGGTTGGGAATGAGCTGCTGGCCAGGGGGCAGCTCTTGAGCCGTGGCCCAGAGAGTCGAGCCGACGCCCAGGACAAGGCCAAGCAACAAGCCGAAAGCCAACCGCGCCCAAGAACGGCGCAGAAAGTTGAGCCCTTGGACAGTGGCGTCTTGGCGCCGACCTTGGCCAATAACAGCGGGACGTCGTCCGAACATTGGCAGGCAGTCCTCAAAACCTCGTTAACCCGTTCTACTTTATCTCACTCTGGGTGCCTCCGCCGCAGCTCAGGGATCTCCTCAGCCAGAAGTTGCTGGGAGGCTGGCTGTTTGGACGGAGTAGAGCTAAGTGGGGGCGGGCTGATTCTCAGAGGAGGTCTTTTCCGGCCTCAGCGGCAAGTTCATAATCAGCTCGTACAGGCGCAGGTATTCCAGCGCCGAGCGCTGCCAACTGAAGTCGGTGGCCATGCCCCGCTTTTGCAGCGCCTGCCAAGTGTCTTTGTGCTGAAAGGCCTCCCAAGCCCGCGCCAAGCAGGTGTAGAAGTCCAGGGCTTCGTAGCGATCAAAGCAGTAGCCCGTACCGATCCCCTTGCTGGGAATGTGATGGCTGACCGTATCCACCAGCCCTCCCGTGCGGCGGGCAATGGGCACACAGCCGTAGCGCATGGCGATCATCTGGCTGATGCCACAGGGCTCAAAGCGGCTGGGCATCAAAAAGACGTCTGCTCCTCCATAGATCAACTGAGCCAGTTGCGGCTGGTAACCCTGTTGATAGGCCATTCTGCCCGGGTGCCGCTCGGCCATCTCCCGGATCCGCCCCTCGTAGTAGGCTTCCCCGCTGCCCAGCAAGACAAATTGTGAATCGCTATAGGCCAAAAAGCGATCCAGGGTTTGGATAAGCAGATCGATCCCCTTTTGTTCCACCAAACGCGCTACCATGCCCATCAAGAACACGTCGGGGTTAACGGTCAAACCCAAGCGAGACTGGAGCGCCGCCTTGTTCACCGCCCGGCCGCTGAGGTCGTCGATGCTGAAGTTGGCCTCGAGAGCGGGATCGGTGCGGGGATCGAACTTCTCGGTGTCGATGCCGTTCAGGATCCCCCGCAGGCGCTCCCCTTTCCAGGCCAGCAGATCCTGGAGGCCCTCTCCATGGAGGCTGGTGCGGATCTCCATGGCGTAGGTGGGCGAAACCGTATTCACTTGGTCGGCGTAGAGGATCCCGGCAGCCATGGTGTTGTGGGCGGAAAAATACCAGGGCAGCCAGGTCATGCGTTCCAGTTGCCAACGCCAAGGCCCCTGATAGGCCAGGTTGTGGATGGTAAAGACGGTGCCGATATCGGGAGCCTGGTGCATCCAGGCCGGGATCATGCCGGTGTGCCAGTCGTGGCAGTGGATGATGTTGGGTTTCCAAGGGTAGTAGGTCCAGGCAAATTCAGCCACGGCGTTGGCAAAAAAAGTAAAGCGCCAGAACTCGTCCTCGCCGTAGTAGATGCGGTGGGGAGCAAAACAATAGTGGCTGACCAAGTAGAGGGGCACATCGGTGCCGGGCAAAACGCTTTCGTAAATATCGGCCACCTGCCCCATGACCTGTTTAGACCAGATGGGATCCTTGGAGCGGGGGTATTGCCCCGGTTCCGGGCCGAACTTGTCCCAGAGAAACCCGTACAGGGGCATGATGATGCGCACATCCTGCCCCAGCTTGCGCAAAACGACGGGCAGGGATCCCACCACATCCGCCATACCCCCCACCTTGGCAATGGGGGCAGCCTCCGCCGCTGCAAACAAAATCCTGGCTTGCACCACAATGCCCTCCGTGTTGCGATGACCCTCGTCCTGCTGAGGCAAGCGGATCCCGGCAAAACCCTTCCCATCCTAAAACACAAGGGATCCCTGTGCCGGCCAAGCTGGGGCAGAGCCTCATCCTGAGAAGTGTTGCAATTTATTAATTTTTCGTAAGATAGAAGGGCGGTGCCGCTCAGAAATGCTGGGGGCGGTGCTGCACTGCATTTTTGGTTGGTTGTCTTTTTCTGGAGAAAATTGTCCTATGACCATCGCAGTAGGGCGCGCGCGCCAGGAGCGAGGATGGTTCGACATCGTCGACGACTGGCTCAAGCGCGACAGATTCGTGTTTATCGGCTGGTCGGGGCTGCTGCTGTTTCCTTGCGCCTATT
>Ga0272447_1000346_pt1 | contig 36274 bp, 32 predicted proteins | sample YNPCB0133_FD_194589 | JGI IMG/M metagenome (GOLD analysis project Ga0272447, IMG submission 194589) | Hot spring microbial mat communities from Yellowstone National Park, WY, United States - YNP-CB-013-3 | ecosystem: Environmental > Aquatic > Thermal springs > Hot (42-90C) > Sediment | place... | reverse complement strand
GCCCAGAGGCCCAACTGGCCTGCCTACGCTGGCTACTTTGATGTTGCCCCTAGGGCTAGCCTTGGTGCGGCTGGGCTGGCCTTGGGAAGAACGCCAACAAACTTTGCTCAGCCTGGCCGGCTTGGGCCATGCCCTCTGGATGGGCCTGCTAGCAACTTGGCTGGAGGGTCGGGGGGATCCGCCCCTGTACCTCCTGCAACAAAGCGCCCGCTGGGGCCTAGTGGCCCTGCCCTTCTTGTGCCTGAGCGCTGGCGGTGTCTTGGCGGAGATTCCCTGGAGGGGCTGGCGGCGGCTGTTGGGATCCCTGCTTTTGGTCAGCTCGTTCTTGCTGTCGTGGCAAGCGTTGGCCTAGGGCACGATCCCAGCTCCAAACCAAAGCGCTGAGGGGTTGATCAGCCTCTTGCCCCAGCTCTTCCAGGGGGATCCCTTTTGTTAAGGAAAAGGACTACAGTTAAGGTCGAGGCGGGTCAGGTGTTCAAAAACGCCACCCCGACGACCCAAGCAGGAGAACAACGTAAGAGATGATGACGGTGCGGGTGCCCCTCGACTACTACCGAATCTTGATGCTGTCGCCACGGGCAGACAAGCATCAGATCGAACAGGCTTACCAAGAGCGCCGCGAGCTCAAGCCAGGCGAACGTTCTTGGCTGGTGGGGTTCTCGCCGCAGGCCGTGGAGGCTCGTGCCCAGCTTGTCCAGGAGGCCGCTTCTGTGCTGCTCGACCCTGAGGCACGGCGCAGCTACGACGAACACCTAACCCTAGCGCATCCCACCCTGACGGTGGACGAGGCCCTTCTGCCGGGAGTGCTGTGCCTGTGCTGTGAAGTTGGAGAGTACCCAGCGGCTTTAAGCTTGGCTCAGCAAATGCTTGATCAAGGACACCCCGCCCGTTCTGATGCCATTTTGGGGCGGGCCGTGGCCCGTTTAGAGCTAGGCCGGGAAGCCTGGCGACAAGGAGCCTATGAAGAAGCCGCGCACTCTTTGCAGACAGGCTTGGCCGAACTGGAGGAGTGTCAGGCTTTTCCTCAGCTCCAGGCAGAGCTCCGCATCGACCTGGGCAAGCTGCGCCCCTACCGCATTTTGCAGCTCCTTGACCCCAATGCCCCAGCTGCCATGGGCAAAGGAGTAGCTGCAGCTCCTGCCCTGGCGCGGCAGCAGGGGCTGGCTCTCCTCAAGGCCATGCTCGACGAGCGGGGCGGCATTGAGGGCGGTGGGCAAGATGGCTCTGGCTTGAGTACGGAAGATTTCTTACGCTTCATCCAGCGCGTGCGCCGCTACCTCACCCTGCAAGAACAGCAGGAGCTTTTTGAGCAAGAGGCGGAGCGCCCTTCCTTGGTCGCTGCCTACTTAGCTGCGCAGGTGCTGCTGACAGCGGGCTACGTGGAGAAACGGCCAGCTCTAGTGCGGCGGGCGCGCGGCTACCTGATTCGCCTCGCCCAGCGGCAAGATGTGCATCTGGAGCAAGCTATCTGCAGCTTGTTGTTAGGGCAAACTGAGGAGGCCCTCGGCCATCTACGCGCCAGTCAGGAAACCGAAGCCCTGCAGTTTATTGAGGAGCACTCTGCCGGATCCCCGGATCAATTGCCAGGCCTCTGTCGCTTTACGGAAAAGTGGTTCCAGGAGGAGGTATTCCCAGAGTTTTACGCCTTGGATCCTGCCCAGGCTAGCCTGAAAGCCTACTTCGACAACCCTCAGGTGCAGGCTTACCTGGACGAGATGCCTAGCCGCGAGAGCTCGCCAGCAGGTACCCTATCTCCACCTCCTACCCTGCCTCTATCCCAACCGCCCGCTGCTGGGGGGGCCAACCACCCGCCTGCTCCCTTCCCGCAGGGAGTTTCCCAAGAGCCGTCGCACTTGCCCAAGTGGCCTGCTCCATGGGACGGGGAGCCAGCCAGCTCTCCCCCATCAGAAGGGAGCCTTCAGGCCTACAAGAGGGGATTGCAGGAGGTGGAGCGTCACCACCGCAGCCATTCGGGTTCAAGACGGAGTCGGCCTGAGCCTCCTGCTCCTTCCTTCCACCTCCGCTTGGCTGCCGTGGTCGGCGGGGGCATTCTCTCCCTCGTGGTTAGCTGGCAGATACTGCGCAGCCTGTTCACCCCACCACCGCCGCTGGAACAGCCCCAGGTGCAACTGGAGCAGCCACCGGTTGCTCTTGAGAATTCGGATCAGGCCAAGCCCTCGCCTGAGCCTGAGTTGATTGGCCCGTTGGCTGAGTGGCAAGGAGTCCAACGGGTGCGGGTGATCTCCAACGATGGCATCAATATCCGCCAGCAGCCTAGCCTAAGCGGAGCCATTGTCGGGACGGCCCCCCGCCAAGCTTTACTGCGGGTGGTAGAGGTGCGAGTAGGTGAAGGACAGGTACCTGTCTGGTTGCGCGTTGAGCAAGAGGGGGCGCCAGGAGGGTGGGTTGCTGCTCAATCGGGCTCAACTCGCTTGGTCGAGCGACTCTAAGCCTTTTCTGCCATTTGCCTTGCCCAGGCAATAGCTTGTTTCCGCTTTCCGGTGGTGGATATTCTGCGCAATGCCCCGCTAGGGATCTATCTGGAAGAGCCGCGCACCTGGCTGCACTGTCTTGACCCGCGGGTGAAGTTGGCCTGGTTGCTTAGCTTCCTCCTCAGCCCAATTTTGGCCAGCAGTGGCTGGCGGCTGGCCGTGGTGGCGGTTCTCCTGCTCTTGACGGTAGCAGCCCGTCTGCCGCGCCGGGTCTGGTCGGGCCAGCTTTCGCTGGTGTTGGCCCTCAGCCTGCTTGCTTTTGGGATCACCAGCTTCGCCCCCGATGGCTTAGGGGTCTTCCCCCAGCCGCAGCGGCAGGATGCGCAGGTGGTGGGCTATGGACTTATCTCCAACTCCAACCTGGAGGTGAAGGAGAGGGCAGCGGCCAGCCAGGCCTGGCAACAGCAAACCCGTGCCTGGCCAGCCCCCTACCGCTACCGTTTGCTGCAGGTTTCCCTGCTAGGGCGAACGTTTCAAGTCTCGCGGCGTTCCCTCTCTGTAGCTCTGCGGCTGGGTACCCTCATCTTTACCCTGCTCTATGCCACCAATTTGTTCTTGCTGACCACCGCCCCCGAGGAAATTACGGCAGGGATTGCCCGGCTGTTACAGCCTCTCCAGCGCTGGGGCTGGCCGGTTGCCGAGGTGATTCTCACCCTCACCTTGGCCCTCCGCTTCCTGCCGCTGGTGATGGAGGAAGTCCAGAACTTGGTGCGGGCGGTGCGCACCCGCGATGTGCGTTGGGGATCCCTCAGCTTTCGGGGTGGAATGCAAACCCTTCTGGCTTTGGTGGAGCGCTTTTTTGAAAACCTGCTCCTGCGAGCGCAGGAGATAGCGGCGGCCATGCAAGCTCGAGGGCTAACTGGTCCCGACCATCCTCTGCGCTGGCACCGTCTGCAGCTACGGCGGCTAGATCGAGGAGCGCTGGCCCTCCTGCCCCTGTTTTGGCTGCTGAGAGCTTTGTCGCCCTAAAGATAGCGGCAGGAGCAGCTGGGAAACCGAGCGCCCATCAGAGGAGAGGTAGAAAAACAGCTGCCCTCCCAGGCGCTGCACAATCCGCTGGCAAAGGCTAAGCTCCAAGCCGGGGCTGGCCGCTAGCGGGGACTGGAACAAGGGATCGGCAGAGACGACCTGCTGGGGATCCCCTTGCAGGGCTGCCAGCAGGTGGGGATCAAAGCGGCCTTGATCCACCACCAGCAGTTCTGCATAGCCAGAGTGCTCCGCACCGCTCTCGCCAACGGCGACCCGGCTCCACAGATCCAGCCGCCCCCCCTCCGGGCTGCGCAAAGCAGCGGCAACCAGCACCTCCCAGAGGACCATCTCCAGGCGTCCGGGATCCCCCCAGACGGTAAGGCTCAGGTCGCCGTGGGCGCGCGGCCACAGCTTGCGTTTCTGGGCCAGGACCCCCAGCCGGCGCAGGCTCTTGCGCACCAAAGTAGCCACAGACAGCGACTGCAACTGCGGCTGCGCCTGCCAGGTTTCTGCCTGCAACAAGGGCTCCACGGAGGCGGCCAGATCCCGCAGCCCTCTGGCAATTTCCACCACCTTTTGCCAGCGCGTGGCCTCGTCTCCTGGCGTTGCTGGCACCTGGCCTAGGCGGCGCAGGCTGTCCAGCAAGGCGCTTTGCAGATCCAGCAGGCGGCGGTGCTTGTACCAGTTCAGCTCGCTGAGCACCTCCTGCCGCTCCTGCAGCGTTTGTACCCAAAGCAAGCGCCGCAGCGTCCAGCCGCAGGTTTGGGCAATCACCGTCGCTGCCGCCTGCTCCTCCGGCTCCCAAACCTTGTCTGCCTCTGCTCCCAAGATCAAAACCCCCAGTGGCTCCAGACCAGGGGAGTCGCCAGTCTCGGGGCCGCCCTCGCCCAGCGGCAGCAGCAGCCAGGATCCCAGGCCCGTCGAGTTCAACCAGGTGCGGCTGGCAGCTGGGATCTGGTCTTGGGAAAGCTGGAGGGGTCCTCTTGCCTGCAGCGCACGGGTCAGCAAGGGATCCTGGCGATCGATCTCAGTGGGGCCGGTGGGGTAAAACGCGGGGGCGGCGGCAAAAGGCGGCTGCAAGCGGGCCCGGCTCTCCCCTGGCTGCCAACTCACCACCAGCGCCAAGGGGATCCCCAACGCTTGGGCCGTCTGTTGGACGGTGGCGGCGTAGAGCTCCGGCAGGGTAGTCAGGTTCTGCAGCGTCAGACAGGCAGCAACCAGGCCGTTGAACAGTTGCTCTTGCCGTTGCCGCCGCTGTTCCAGTTGGATTTGCCTCAGGATCAGGCCCACGGGTTGGGCGATCCCGCGCAGCAGTTGCCGTTCTTCCCGGCTCCAGGCCCGCCGCTGGGGATGGAGCACCAGGATCAGCCCTTGCGGAAGGGCAGCGGGAGTGGCAGAGCCGCCGACTTCCGTGTGGGTGAGCATGAGGGAACGTACCCCCAGAGGGGCCAGTTCCTGCCGCCAGGAGAGCAGGCGCAGATCTTGGTCGTAGTTTTCTGCCACCACCACCTCGCTGCGCCACAGATCCTGCCAATCTTGCTCGCTGAGGGAGCTAAACTGCTGCGGCAAAGCCTGCTGGCCCTCGCTGCGGTACTCGTAGAAGCGGCGGGGGATTGGTTGGTTGGGATCCAGCGTCAACACCGCTACCGCGGCGGCTTGCAGGCGCTGGCCCAGGCCAACCACCGCTTGCTGGAGAGCCTGCTGCAGCTGAGCTGGGTTGGAGAGGGCCTGGCCTACCTGGTGCACGAACTCCTGGTCGTCGGCCAACTGGCGGAGGCGACGATCCAGATTTTCCAGAGGAGTGGCCAAGGCCAGCCCATGGGCGGCAGCGGCCACCAACTGGCGCTCGGCAGCTTGCCAGGTGCGGGGCACCTCCGACTGCACCCAGATAAACCCCAGCAGCTCCTGCTGCAGCCGGATCGGGGCGGCCAAAGCCGACTGCGCTCGCCATTGCTGCATCAACTTGAGGGGAACCTCGGAGCGCGCTGTCCTCAGGTCGCCCACCACCACCTGGCCTGCCGCAAGAGAGGAGTACAGGTTTCCCAATTCCCGGAGCGCAAGGCTGCCCTCTTCCATCGGGATTACCCCGGCTTTGGTTCCTCTGGCAGTGGGGGCAGGAGTAGGCCTAGCGGCGCTTTCATGGGGAACAAACCGTCCCTCCCTGGGCTTGTGCCAGTACACCTGGATGTGAACGGCGCCCAAGCAGGACTGCAGCTCCTGGGTAACCAGGCTAACCCGTTCTTGCAAGGATCCCGCCTGGCACATCGCCGCCCCCAATCTCAGGAGCGACTCTTCAAAGCGCTTTTCGGCCTGCCGTTTCCAGGCATCTTCCAGCTCCTGCAAAGAGGCTGCCAACTGCCCCAGCAAAATCCCCAGGAGCGCCTTTTCCTCCTCGTGGGTGGTAGCGCCCCACAGTTGGGATCCCAGCATCAGGATCCCCAGGCAGCGCCGCCGCCCTACCGTAGAGAAGGGGCAGATGAAGCAGCCTTGGATCCCGCCCAGCCGCTTGGCTTCTCGCTGCCAAAGGCCCATGCGCGGCTCCTGGGAAAGGTCGGGCACGCTGATGGGCCGCTGCTCGAACACCACCTGATCGAGGATCTCCCCCGGCTGTAGGGGATACGCAGCTTGCAAGAGAGGTTGATCCTCCTCTCGCAGGGTCACGCCACCTTGGCCCACCAACTGGTGATTGGCAGGGTCGTAGAGGGCTAGCCAAATTAGCGGCGCCCCAAACACTGCCTTGACATACTCCAGCGTGAGCTGAATCAGGGCCTTAGCGTCGGTCTGCTCCCGCATCTGCTGCAAGGTTGCCTGTAGGGCCACCAGCGGAGAGACTGCCCCTGCTCCACTAGAGTGAGGAGAAACAGACTGAACCATAGTTCAAGCATTGGCTGGTCAGGTTTGAGGGAAAGCAGGCCCAGCCACCTCTTGGCTCACCTTAACCCTGCTGTTTCTTGGAAGCCAACATTTCCAAGGCAGTTGGAGATGCCCCTGCAGGGTATTGTGCCGTCAATAGAGCTAACTTGCAGTCCTCACGGCCTGGTTACGAGAGGGATCCCGCGCAATTTGGACGTATTGGTTACCAGACTTTGCACAAAGCGCTGGAAGCGCTGCCGCAGGTTTTCGTCCCTGAGGTTGCCCTGCTCATCGAAGGCACTCCAAGCCCGCCCGATGGCAATTTGCTCTGGGATCGCCCAACCGTGCAGCCACCGCACAATCAGGCGCATTTGGTTAAGGGTGTCGCTGTTGCTCTCGCCGCCCAAGACACTGATGAGCCCAAAGACCTTGCCCTCCAAGTGCTCAAAGCTCAGCAGATCCAAAGCATTCTTCAGGCTGCCGCTGATGCTGCCGTGGTACTCCGGGCTGGCCAGAATGATCCCATCGGCCTGCTTCATCGTTGCCCGCAAAACCTCCACATCGGGATAGTCGGGGTAGGATTCCGAACCATCGGCAAAGGGCAACTTCATCTGCCGCAAATCAAGAAGGTGCAGCGGTATCCCCAGCTTCTCGAACTCGCGCCGCACCACCTCCAGGGCCCGATAGGTCAGGGAGTTGGGCCGCAGGCTGCCACCAATGGCCACGAAGCAAGGTGCAGAGGCTGCAGTCAGGACGGTTTGAGAGTCGGCGGTGGGGGCTTGCCCAGTTGAAGAAGACATAAGCCGTGCTCACGGATAGATATCAGTTACGCTGCAAACAATCATAACTCATACTAACTCTGTCCTGTGGTCCCTCCCCGATTTCTGCCAATTCCACCCCTCCTAGACCAAGAGCTCTAGGACCAGCGGAGCACCTGCAGCAGGTTGGAAAAATCGTCCCGCCAGAGGGGATCCCCGGCTTGGGGCAGAAGGGGCTGCCAGGGATCCCCGTCGGAACTCTGCAAAGCAAGGGAACCTCTGGCCATCAGCACCCAATGGGAAGGGGCCAGCCCCGCCTGGCGCTGGGCAGCGGTGAGATCTTCCTGGGCTTGATGCCAGGCAGAAAGCTGCAATTCTCTGGCCAAGGCAGCCAACACTGGCGCCAAGTTGAGGTGGCGGTTGGTGATGTTAAAAAGTAGCCAGCCCTGGGGCTTGAGCTTGCTGAGGTAGAGGGTCAGGGCCTCCTGGGTGAGCAGATGCAGGGGCACAGCGTCAGAGCTAAAGGCATCCATTACCAGTAGGTCATAGCTGCCATCGGGGATCCCTTGCAGGCGGAGGCGGGCATCGCCCAGGACTACCCGCACCCGCGCCCGCTGGCTGGCCCAGTCGAGGTAAGCAAAGTAGCGGCCTGCCCAGTTGGCCACGGTGGGATCCAGCTCGAAAAAGGTCCACTCATCCCCCGGCTCGGCGTAGGCGGCCAAGGTGCCGATCCCCAGCCCCAACACCGCAACCTGAGCCGGAGAAGAGCCTAGCTGCGCCCGCCACCGCTGGAGCGCCTGGCCCACCGGCCCTGGGCGGGAAAAATAGGTGAGCGGCTCCAGGGCTTTCTGGGGATCCAGGTTTTGGCTGCCGTGCAGCGTGGTGCCGTGCAGGAGGCTGCGGAAGGATCCCGCCTCGTTGCGGTACTCCACAAGGCGATGGAGGCCAAAGACACTGCGCTCGCTGGCTACTACCTGCAGCCCCGGTGGCAGCCAGAGCTGTCCCAGCAGCAAAACCAAACCCATGGTCACCCCCAGGCGGCACAGCCATCCCCTCCCGCCTTCTCCCACTAGGGCGAGCACCGCCCAGCCCAAGCCCAGCCCTACGACTGCTCCAAGGTGAAAGAGCGCCTGGAAACGAAAGTGCACCAGCAGAAGAGGCAGGAGCAACCCCAACCCCAGCCCTAGGCCCAACCGTCCTCCCTGGGACGCCAAGGCTGCCAGCGCCAGGCTCAGGAGGAGCGGATACTCCAGCACCGCCTCAAACACCTGGGGTGCTAGCAAAGCAGCAAACAGGCCCCCCAAGCTCCCTCCCAAAGCCAGCCACAGGTAAAACCGGGTCAACTGCTCGGCTGGCGGACGACAGCGAACCAACTGGCTGTGGCAGGCCCAGCTCACCAAGCCAAAAGCCCCTAGATGTAGAGGCAACACTGCAGACCAAGGCTTCACCCAGCCCATGACCTGCGCCCCTATCGCCCCGCAGGCCAGCAGAGCTGTCGTCCCCAAAGCCCACTCGTTGGGATGGATGCCGCCGAAGGCCAGCATAAAGGTCACTAGGTAAATGCTCAGGGGGATGGCCCACAGCAAGGGCACCGCCGCCACATCGGTGGTCAGGAGGGTGGTGACTGCCACCCCCAAACCCGCCGGTAAAAAGGCCCAGCCAGCCCAGCGCCAGCCCTTCCCCGGAAAGCTAGGCTCCGCTCTGCCGATTGCGACTGGCTCCCCTAGGGCAGAGGGATCTGTCCCCTGTCTTTTTAGCAGCAGCCCCACCCCGCCTAGGAGCACCAATCCGGCCACCAACGCATAGGCTCCCCTCCAGAGCTGGGTTTGCTCAGCCAAAGACAGCCGCGGCTCCAAGAGCAGCGGATAACCCAGCAGTCCCGCCAAGCTGCCGGCATTGCTGGCTCCATAGAGTCCGTAGGGATCCTTCTTGCTCTTGCCCAGCCCCCGCTGCAGCAGGGGCGACGTTCCCGAGAGGAGCCATAGCGGCACCCCTGCTCCGACTGCCAAGTTGGCCAAGAGGGCTAGGGGAGGAAAGGCCTCCTCCGGCTGCGGGTGGCTCCTGAACTCAAAAGGCAAAAACTTAAGCCCCGCCAGCATGAGGATCCCGTGGATCAGCACGCCCAGCTCGGGATGGCGGCCCCGCCCCAGCCAATCCGCCCACAGGTAGCCCAACAGCAGGACAAGCTGGAAAAAGGCCAGGCAGGTATTCCACACCAGGGGGGATCCTCCCCACAGCGGCAGCAGCAACTTGCCCACCAACAACTGCCCCCAGAAGAGGCAGAAAGCGCTGGCAAACAACGTAAGGCCAACCAGCCAAACCACCGCCGCTCCCTTCAGCGGGCCTTGACTTGCAAGGGGAAGCGCTGCCTCAGCTCCTCTTCTACCTTAGGCAGCCATTCTTCTTGGAACACCCACACTTGCCCTTGCTGCACGCGGCCATCGGGGTTTTGCGTCAGCTCTAGCCAATACACCAATTGCTTTCCCCGCAGCACCACGCCTTGCGTGGCCAAGGCAAGGCTATAGCTGGGATTGCCAGCCAGGGCCGCAGGGGCCGGGTAGCGGATGACCTCCACTGCCTGATCCAAATCGGCGGCGATCTCCGGGCCATAGACCTCGCGAATAGCTCGAAAGAGATCCTCTGCCGTCAGCCCTTGCGGGCGAAAAAAGGTCATCCGTTCCGAGCGGATCGTCTCCCGATCCAGGGGGTTGATGATCCGGCCTGGCGGGGCGACGGAGGCCAAGAAAGTAAACCGGGATCCATCCGGCTCCACCCGATGGATGTTTAACGTCTCGCCCGGGCGGGGCCGCAGCACCGGGTTGTCTTTTACCCAGCTAGCCACCTGACTTGGCGCTTGCCCAGGGATCCCCCAAGCGGCTGCCGAAAGGCCCACTGACCAGCAGGTGAGGGCCCAGCCTACCCCCAAAGCCAAACGCCGTTTTCTGCGATTTGGATCTCGACCGGCGAGTTTCCTGCCTTGCTTGGCACCCAAGACCCGCCATGGATTGAAGTCCACCTTCTCACGCCTCCGCACAAGCGAACGCAAGCAAAATGTCAAGCAATACTCCTCCAGTGTATCTGGGTCTCTCAGGCCGCCTGGTGCGCCTAAGCGTGGGCATTGCAGCCAACAGTGGCAGGGATTTTTCAGCGAGATCCCCAAATCCCGGGATCTTGTCCCGCAAAACGTAAAAGATACCTTAGGATTAACAGTAAGCAAATCTCAAACGCATCAAGTCAGCACCTCAGGAGGTGAGCGATGGCTCTTGTTCCCATGCGCATCCTGCTGGATCATGCCGCCGAACATGACTACGGCATTCCAGCTTTCAACGTCAACAACATGGAGCAGATCCAGGCAATCATGCAGGCTGCCCATGAAACCAACAGTCCAGTCATCCTGCAAGCCTCTCGAGGGGCGCGCAAGTATGCGGGCGAACACTTTTTGCGCCACCTGATCCTGGCGGCGGTGGAAACCTATCCCCACATCCCCGTGGCCATGCACCAAGACCATGGCAACAGCCCCGCCACCTGCTACTCTGCTATCCGCAATGGCTTCACCAGCGTCATGATGGATGGCTCCCTCAAAGAAGATGCCAAAACCCCGGCCAGCTATGAGTACAACGTAGCCGTTACCGCTGAGGTGGTGAAGGTGGCCCACGCGGTTGGCGTGACGGTGGAAGGGGAACTGGGCTGCCTAGGGTCACTAGAGACGGGCCGCGGCGAGGCGGAAGACGGCCACGGCGCCGAAGGGGCTCTTAGCCGCGACCAACTGCTTACCGACCCGGATCAGGCGGTGGACTTTGTGGAGCAAACCCAGGTGGATGCGCTGGCCGTAGCCATCGGCACCAGCCACGGCGCTTACAAGTTCTCCCGCCGGCCTACGGGGGACATCCTGGACATCGATCGCATTGCGGAGATCCACCGCCGTCTGCCCAACACTCACTTGGTGATGCATGGCTCCTCCTCGGTGCCTAAAGAGCTCATTGACATCATCAACCAGTACGGCGGCTCCATCCCCGAAACCTACGGTGTGCCCATTGAAGAAATCCAGCGGGCCATCAAAAATGGGGTGCGCAAAATTAACATCGACACGGACAACCGCCTAGCGATTACGGCTGCGGTGCGCCGCGCGCTGGCCGAGAACCCGAAAGACTTTGATCCCCGCTCTTTCCTCAAGCCTTCCATCAAGGAAATGCAAAAGGTGTGCGCCGAGCGCTACATTGCCTTTGGCTGCGCCGGTCACGGCACCAAAATTCCGGTCGTTACCTTAGATGAGATGGCGGCTAAGTACGCCTCCGGCGCTCTGTCGGCTCAGGTGAAGAAGACCGCTGTGGTCTAGGGATCGCTTGCCCAGCTTCTCATCGCTCCCCTCTCCTCTGTAAGGAGGGGGCTATTTTTTGCACCTCAAACCCTGCCCCTGGCAGTGCGGCAGCTCCAGGTGCAGTTAGCTCCAGGACTCTTGAGGGATCGGGCCTAGGGCCATTGCCTCCCAGAAAGGGGCCGAAGGCTGGTGCAGGACGATGCGATTGCCATCGGGATCCCGCAGCTCCACCTCTTGGCCGTGAAAGGCCTGGCGCAGAGGGGAAGGGGAGATTTGGTACTCGGCTAACACCGCCGCTAGGGATCCCAAGTATCCAGCTAGATCCCGCACCTGCAGGCAGAGGCTGGCTGCCCCCCCTGGGACTGCCAACTCCGGCTCACGGCTGTGGTAGAGGCCCAGTCGCAGTCCCGGCAGCCGAAACTCCCCATACACCGGCTCTCCCTGGGGAGGAACCCGAACCTGGGGCGGGATCCCCAGAAGGGCTTGGTAAAAGCGCAGCAAGCGAGGTAAGTTGGGGGTGGCCAAGCTGAACAAAGCCGCGGCAATCTCCATGGCAACCCTAGCCCCCCTTTTGCTTTTCCACTCTCTCCCAAGGTTGAACTATAGTAGGTAGCAAGACTTGCTGCCTCTTTACAAAAAACTGGAGCAACCTACCGTGCTGGGGCTATTTAGCCGCTTTTCCCGTGACATGGGCATTGACTTGGGCACGGCCAACACGCTGGTCTACGTGGCCGGGCGCGGCATTGTCCTGCAAGAGCCTTCTGTAGTGGCCATCGACCAAAACACCAAGCAACTTCTGGCGGTAGGGGAAGAGGCCAAAAAGATGCTGGGCCGTACCCCCAGCAACATTGTTGCCGTGCGCCCTCTGCGGGATGGCGTGATTGCCGACTTTGACACGGCAGAGATGATGCTCAAGCACTTCATCCAGCGGGTACACGGAGGTCATTACCTGATTGCGCCGCGCATTGTCATTGGCATCCCCAGTGGGGTGACCGGTGTGGAGCGGCGGGCGGTGATGGAGGCAGCCCTGCAGGCGGGGTCGCGGGAAGTGTACCTGGTGGATGAGCCGGTAGCAGCGGCAATTGGGGCTGGCCTACCGGTGCAGGAGCCCGTAGGGAACATGATTGTCGACATTGGCGGCGGCACGACTGAGGTGGCTGTCCTCAGCCTGCAAGGGATCGTGCTGAGCGAATCGGTGCGGGTGGCAGGAGATGAGCTGAGCGAAGCCATCATCCAGTACATGAAAAAAGCCCACAATCTTACCATTGGAGAGCGCACCGCCGAAGAGATCAAAATTCAAATTGGCTCTGCCTACCCCACTCAGGAAGAGCTGAGCATGGAAGTGCGGGGGCTGCACCTCCTCTCGGGCCTGCCTCGTACCGTGACGGTCAAAAGCACCGAGATCCGCGAGAGCATGGCCGAGCCTCTCTCAGTGATTGTGGAGGCCATCAAGCGTACCCTGGAGCGCACGCCGCCGGAGCTTGCTGCTGACATCATTGACCGTGGCATCATGTTGGCAGGAGGCGGAGCCCTGCTCAAGGGCCTGGACGCTCTGATTAGCCATGAAACTGGGATCATGGTTCACATTGCCCCCGATCCCCTCAGTTGCGTGGTGCTCGGCACGGGGAAAGTTTTGGAGGATTTCAAAACCCTGGGTCGGGTGTTGAGTGCCAGCTTCAAGGCCTAGCAGGGTTTGCAGCTCTCCATTTTGGGTGGGAGTGGAGTGGTTAAGAGGAGTAGTGCTTGAGTCGGCTACGCCAATGGAGGCGCAAGGTTGGGGGACTGCTCCTAGCTACTTTGGCCCTAGGGGCCGCCCTAAGCCTGCGCCAAACGAAGGGATCCCTGCTGGTAGAGGCGTACACTCGGCTCACGGCCCCACTCCGTCCAGTCGTGAATCCCGAGGAGGTGCTCCGGCAGGCCGCTACCCGTGAGCTACAGGCCCTAGTAGCCGAGTTGCAGCACCAAAACCGCGAGCTAAGGCGGCTGCTGCAGCTTGCCGAGCAAGGGCCCCAGGTGAAGATCCCGGCAGCCGTAGTGGGCCGCAGTGCCGATCACTGGTGGCAGCAGCTTACCCTTGACCGCGGCAGCCGGCAAGGGATCAAGGTAGGGGATGTGGTGGTGGCGCCGGGAGGACTGATTGGTCGGGTTGAGGCAGTAACCCCCAACAGCAGTCGCGTGCTGCTCATTAGCGATCCCACCAGCCGAGTGGGGGTGACGCTGAGCCGCAGCCGGCAGATGGGTATCTTGCGGGGCACTGGCAGCCAGGAAGCTATTCTGGACTTTTTTGATAAAAATCCTCAGGTAGAGGTGGGCGATGTGGTGGTCACCTCGGGGCTGAGCAGCCTCTACCCCGCCGGGATTGTCGTGGGAACAGTTCGGGCAATTAACTTAGATGCTAGCCCTGCTCCCCAGGCCACTGTTGAACTGTCGGCGCCGCTAGGGTTTCTAGAATGGGCCTTGGTCTACCCCTATGCTCAACCTGCGGCTTCCCCCTCTTAAACCTCACCTCAACTGGCTGGTTACCGTCCTGTCAGGGCTGTTAGCAGCGGTGGCTCCGTGGTGGCGGGGGCCGGGCTTGGAGCTGGCGGGCTTGACCCCCGATTGGCCTTTGATTTGGGTGGTGTGCTGGAGTGTGCGGCGAAAAGCTTGGCAGGGGGCTGTTGCCGGGATCACCCTGGGGTTTCTGCAGGACGCCCTCACCAACCCCTATCCTACCCATGCTCTAGGGTTAGCCGTGGTCGGGATCCTCGCAGCCAGGTTGCAGAAACAGCGCTATATGCACGAGGACTTTATCTCCATAGCTTTGATTGTCTTTGGCATGGTGGTGATTGCCGAAACGCTGATGGCGTTGCAATGGATGTGGCTGACGGCCTTTGCCCCGGCAGGCATGGCAAGTTCCCCGCTAGGAAGCCTTGGCAGCGCCGGCCCCCGCTCCCTAGAGAGCATCTGGTGGAACCATCAACGCAATGTCCTTACCTCGGCCATTTTAAGTAGTTTGTGGGCACCGGCTCTGTACTGGCCTCTTAGCCGTTGCTGGCACTCCCAAGAGCGGGATCTGCAGTAGCTGCGGAGGGAAGAGCAAGCTAGCCCAGCACCCAGCGCTGCAGGGCAATGCCAAGGAGCAGGCCCAGGCCGCCAAAGCGCACCACCTGCCAAAAGGTTGCAGGGAGAAACACTTCCAGCAGATAGGCTTGCAGCCGTTCTTCTAGCTGGCTGACTTCCGTCTGGAGCTCAGCCCATTGGTCGGGGGAAAGCTGCGACAGGCGCTCCAGCTGGCGCAGGTCGGCTAGCCGTGCCTGTAAGATCTCAAGCCTTGCTTGCAAAGCCTCAAGCGGATCCGGGGAATCGGGAGGAGCGGTCACGGCTGGGTCTTGGCTGGAGTGAAAAATCCGGTCTGAATTTCGTTGAAGGGCTTGGCTTGGATCACCCCCGGGGGAAGGGGATCCAGCTGGAAAAGAGCCCGAATGGCGTTCTCCACTTCCGTGATGGGGCGGTTGCCGATGGAGTGGTAGACAAGCTTGCCCTGGGAGTCAAAAAGAAGGGTTTGGGGAACTCGGCCGCTATAGTACTGGCCGCGCTCATCGCCTGGCAAAAGAGAATCCACTGAGTAAGGAATGAAATAGACTGCCCGGCCATAGCGAACCTGCAAGCTGGAGAGCGTTGCCGCGTACCGTTTGCAATCGCTGCTGTCGTCGATGTAGTAGACAAGAAGGGCCGGGATCCCTTGTTCCTTCGCCTGCTTTAGGGAGACGCGCGGCGGAACCATGCCCCCATTGGAGCCGTAGAGGGCAAAGATGTTGCCGTCGTAGCGGTCGTCGTTGAGAAGAGCATGGGCAGGCGGAGACAGCCAACCCGTTAACAGGAAACAGGCAACCAGCAGGAGAAGACGGAGCTGCCGCATATTCAAGAGAGGGCCTGTCGGACAACCCGGCAAGAGGGGACTTCCCCATTGTGCCACTTGCACGGCGCCGCCTTGTTCCCCTGGGCTGGGATCCAGCTGGGGAGCGGTGGATGATGGCCTCCGCCCATCGTCAGGTAGCCGGCGCTATTCGTGCCCCCTAGGCATTGCCAGCAGGCTACGCAGGAGGTTAGCTTTTGGAACAGTCTCCTGGCAGAGCGACCCTAGAGATACGGCTCTGCCGAGGCCAGCCTAGATGGAAAGCTGTCCATGGGAGGGTCTTGGATCCGGTGTTGCTAGCTGTCGAAGCCGCTGCTTCCGTTGAGCCGCCAGGGGGAGACAACCTCGCTCCTGTGATCTTGGTGGCGGTGCTGCTGGCACTGGTGGTTATCTACTTGGTCAGCCGCATTGCCGGGGAAATAGCCGTTCGCTTCGGCTTTCCTCCCGTACTGGGCGAGCTAGTGGGGGGTGTCCTGGTGGGCGGTTCTGCCCTGGGGCTGCTGGTTTTTCCCGAGGGGCCGCCTTCTGCTGAGACGTTGCCTGCTTTGGCCCATGCCTCGGCTCTTATGCAACTTTTACAGGCCACCGCTGGCCTTGACGAGGGATCCCTGGTGCCGGTGTTTGCCTCCCAGGCTGAGATCATCGAGGTCCTCTCGGAAATCGGGGTCATTATCCTCCTCTTTGAAATTGGCCTCGAGTCCGATCTGGGGGAACTGTTGCGGGTTGGCCCGCAGGCGGCGGCTGTAGCCGTTATTGGGGTTGCTGTCCCCTTCGCGGCGGGAACACTGGGCCTGCTCTACCTTTTTCATGTGCCCGTCATCCCCGCCATCTTTGCGGGGGCAGCTCTGACGGCAACCAGCATTGGCATCACCGCCCGCGTCTTGGCCGAGCTGCAAAAACTCACCTCCCCCGAAGGCCAGGTGATCCTTGGCGCCGCCGTGCTGGACGACGTGTTGGGCATTATCATCTTGGCCGTGGTGGCGAGCTTGGCCAAAACCGGCGAGGTTGATGTCGCCGATGTGGGCCTCATCCTTGTCAGCGCTGTCGTCTTTCTGGTCGGCTCTATTGTCTTGGGGCGACTCCTCAGCCCCTACTTTGTGGCTCTCCTCAGCCACCTGAAGACCCGCGGCAACCCCCTTCTGCCGGCTCTGGTGTTGGCTTTCCTGTTGGCCTACGTGGGGCAGGCCATCCACCTGGAGGCGATTCTGGGCGCCTTTGCCGCTGGCTTGATTTTGGGGGAAACGGACAAGCGCCAAGAGCTAGGAGAACAGATCAAGCCCGTTTCCGACCTGCTGGTGCCCATCTTCTTCGTCTGTGTTGGGGCCAAAACCAACCTCGCCGTCCTTAACCCCACCCTCCCTGCCAACCGGGAAGGGTTGATCATGGCCGCCTTCTTGGTTAGTGTTGCCATTTTCGGCAAGCTGGCCGCTGGCCTGGGGGCGTTTGGCAAGCCGGGCCTCAGCCGTTACGCTGTCGGCGTGGGCATGATTCCCCGCGGTGAGGTGGGCCTGGTGTTTGCTGGGGTGGGATCGGCCAGCGGTGTTCTTTCCGACGCCCTCGACGTCAGCATCATTGTCATGGTGATTGCCACCACCTTCGTTGCCCCCCTCTGGCTGCGGGGAGTGCTGGGGGGTGGAGAAGCAACAGCAGCCACCACGGCAGCTCCAGAGGCCCCTTCCTCTCTCCTAGAACTCCAAGCCGAGGTTACAGAGCAAGATCGCCAAGGGGCTGAGGGCACCCTAGAGCCTGTCCCTCCGGCCTCGGAACGGCTGGGTATTCCCGAGAGTTAATGGAACGGTTGCCGCTCCGCCCATAGGCGCCGCCAGATGGCCTGCACCAGCAGCCGGATAGGATTGCGCCAGCTCGGCCCCCCTTCTGCAACCTTGGCCGCTGCCTGCGCCGGCGGTGCTACTTGGACTGGGGATGGCTCGAACCGCTGCAGCGTGGTTGCCCGCCGATCCAGGACTGGGGTCTTGAGGCTGCGGAAGCTTACCTCCTGGAGGTACTGCTGCAAGTCGGCCTCAGAAGAGCGGCGAACGTAGTATTGCAGCCGCACCTGCTCTCCCAACAGAATTTGATCCCCGTCTTTGAGATCCCAGCTCAAACATCTCTGCCCGTTGACCGAGAGGCCGTTCGTGCTGCGCTTGCCCTCGATATTCCCATCCAGCAAGCGGTAGGTGTACTGCCCGTCCTTTTGCGGTAGCCGCAAGAGCAGGGCGTGTTGCCGAGAAACAGCCGCCGAATGAATGACAATGGCGTTGCTGGGATCCCTGCCAATAGAATAGGTGGCGGCACTGAGGGCCAAGGCTCGCCTTCCTTGCTCGTCGTCGATCACCAAAACGTGCCAAGTTTGGGAAACTGGGTCGGCAGGCATGGCTTGGGGTTAGCTTGGCTAGAGACGGAGAGGCCAAAGAGGGCCTTCCCTATGCCTCTATAATAGGGTAGGGCTTTTTGCCCGCGAGGAATTGTAAACACCGGTCATGACTGCACCTTCCTCCCTTCTCCAGGAGCTTCCTCCGATTTACCCTGGCGTTGCCGTGCGGGTCATCAACCCCAACGATACCTACTACCTCTTTGAGGGCCAGGTGCAGCGGGTTACCGACGACCACGCTGCCGTCCTTTTTGAAGGCGGCAACTGGGATAAATTGGTAACCTTCCGCCTCACAGAATTGGAAGTGGTGGACAAGTCCCGCCGCTAGCTCTCTTGGGTGCCCCTGGGACTTCCCATGCGCAGCCACTGGCAGGAACCTTTCCTCTGGATCCACGCTGCTGGGATCCTCCTTTTCCCCCTGTGGATAGGGCTAACTGTCATTGGGTTGGCCACGGGGGATCCCCTCCTGCCGGTGGGCGTGGAGCAGGCCGCAGTGGCGGTGGCAGGCATTGGGCCGGTTTTAGCCATGCAGTGGCGCAAGCCCTTCAATGTCTTCAGCCTGTGGGTGGTCGCTTTCCCTCCTGAGGAGCTCTCCCCTGACCAGCGCCGCATCCTGGCTGCTTTTGTGAGCCCGGAACACAGGATCTTGACGGTGTTGGCGGCGTTCCTACTGCTAGAGGTTCTCGAGCGTCTTTACGACTTGGCACCTCTCTTTGCCCCCCTTACTCCCGGCGATGGCAGTCGGCTAGCGGGTCTAGTCATTGCTGCCTTTGGCTTTTGGGGAGCCAATGTGTTTTTGCAGATCCCTCTTGCTGTAGCGCGGGTTCTTGTCTTGAGCGATCTGGAGCTGGCCCAGATCGACCCCATCCCTGCTGAAGAGATTGAAAGCCGCTTTTCCAGCTTTGGCACTCGCCATAACCTTTTGCTGCAGCGGCTGCTGCGCCGTTTGGCCAGGGTCCCAACCCAACCATAAGGCAGGGGTGGAAACCGGTCTGGAGCCCAAATCCCCAGGGCCAGCTTCCTCGGCCACGACAGCCACACCCTAAAGCCCAGCTTTTCTTTAGCCGAGTTTTGAGGGCAGGTTTCTGCCCCGAAGAGGCTGCAGCTCGATGTTAGATTGGATGGGATCCAGACCATCGGCATTCTCCCGACTTCGAGGCTATTGCACCGGCCATGGCGAGCAACTTTTCCTTCCGCTTCAGGCAATTTGCCCAACGCCTCCGAGAAACCACCCAGCTTCCTCCCTTTTTCACTGACCAAGCCACCAGCGAAACCCAAAACCTGGCCCGGGAGTTGGCCTTGGTGGGGGAATATGCCACCCAGCTCAGCCAGGTGGTGATGGAAGTGGACTTCCTCAACCAGCTCTATACCCGCCTCTTGAACGAGCGAGAAGTGCTGCAGCAGGAAAAAGAGAACTTGGAGGCGCGGGTCTTTGAGTTGCAGCAGGAGCGCAACGAGATCGAGCCCCAGGTGATGCACCTGCGCGAACAACTCAGCCAAGTTGCCTTTCAACTGGAGCAAACCCAAAACCGCGAGCGCAGCCTCAGCGAACGGGAACGACAGCTCTCGGAAATTGTTGCCCAACTGGAGCGCCGTCGAGCTGTGCTCAACCAGGCCATTGAAAACCTTACCAACCAGGAGGCCGACTACACCGTCCGCAACAAAGAGCTGGAAGCGGTGATCAAAGACAACGAGCGCAAAGCTCAGCAATACCTAGAGGCCGTCAACCACTACCGCGCCTACTTGGAAGAGCTAAACGCCCAGATCCAAGAGGCCCAGGCCAAGCTGAAAAGCCTCGGGGTCGAGCCCAAACCCGCTAACCTGCCGCGGCTTGAGGATATGGAAAAGCCAACTCCCATCCCCACACCGCCGCCTTCCCCTCCAATTGGCTACCCACCGCCCCCACCTCAGCAGTCTCCTCCAACCCAGCCAGGTGGCTATTGGCAGGAGAGCCCCTTCGACGACGATCCCTGGGCCTAGCCTGCCGGCAGTTGCCGTTTTGCAGCGGAGTTCAGCGTTCCCTCTTCTGACCTATCTGGGGAAGGGGTGGGATCCAACATCACAAACAGAAACGACTCCAGCCCTGCCAGGTAGGTGAGCACCTGCTCCTGAGCCGCTTCCTGGTCTATTCGATGGGCTTGGGCTGCTTGCTCGATGAGGCTGGCCACCGCCGTTGGCCCCTGCAACAGGGATCCCAGCCAGGCCATCTGGGCCCCGGGAATGGTTAGGCGCCCACGGCTAGCCCCTGGCCAATTCATAGCAAACTCCTGCTTTTTTTCGTGGGCCTGGGCGAAGTTGTGGCGAAATTCAGCGTTGTCCGCCAAGATGGGGTTGAGCTGTACCCTGCCTCTCAGCCAGTCTTCATCACTCCAGGGCAAGACCAGGGAAGAGCCAGGGTGCTCCGCCCAAAAGTCGATGAGGCGGTGGTTGGGGCAGATCAGCTCGTAGAGGTGGTTTTGCTCGGCGGGAGAGAGCTTGTCCAGCTCCGCCTCTAGCCAAGCCGGCATGGCTCTGTCTTTGAACAGCAGCGCTGGATCCCAGTCGGCGTAGTCCACGAGGCAAACCAAGCCCAGCTCTGCCTCTTGGAGCATGCGCATTAGGTCTGGGATCAGAAATCCCTTGTCCCCAGGCAAGAGGTAGTTGGCCCGGATGTTGCCGTCGTCGCTGTAGATCTTGGGATCCCAGTGCAGGGCAGCCCGCAGCTCGTCGGAGGCCAGGCTGGCCATAAACTCCCGCACCCGCCGGCAAGCTTCGGGGGTGGGCAGCTCAAACAGGCCCAGCAGCTGGAACGCCTCCTGCATGCGGAAGATCACCTCCCGCTGGTAGGCGTGGTGTAGGTTGGCCCGCAGGATCCCGTTTGGCTTGAGCACTCGCTTGAGGGCCTTTAGCCCAGCCACCGGGTCGTCCAGCAAGTAGAGCACATCGTTAAGGCTGATAAAGTCAAACTGCAACCCGAGCCGTTCGACCTCCAACAAGTCTAGGGCGTAGAGCTCCACCTCCCCGAACCCGTGGTAGCGCAGGCGCCGCTCGGCTGCTCGCACTGACTCTGGCGCCAGATCACAGGCCACCAGCCGCGCCCCTGGATTGGCCTCCGCCAAGAGCAAGGTCTCCCAGCCAGAGCCACAGCCGACATTGAGGATGGTGATCCCCTCGCTGGGCAGGATGGCGCGGGTACGGGCGTATTGGGCCGTCGTCCAGCTCAGGCGGTACAGGCTGTCGATGGCGTTGCGGCCTGACGCCTCGAGGGGTACGTTGGGATAGGGCAGTTCCTCATAGAGTTGCCGCAAAGACTCAGTCGTGCTGCCGGCCATGGGATCCGCTCCTAGGAAGCTGCTTCTTATGCTACTGCCTCAGGAAGGCCGCGATAGCGCCGGCAATGGCCTCATTGCCCCCGCGATCCAGCTCCTCCGGCGCCTGGGGAGGGTGAGGGGGATCCCGCAAGAAGTCCCAGGATCCCTCGAAAAACTCCTCGGCAGAGAGGATGCGATGCCAGCCGTAGCGCCGCAATCCCTCCACCAATAGGGGCGACTCGGCAAACCCAAAGCGGTTGACACAGGCCATGGGCGTGCCACAGCGCAGTGCCTCTGCCAAGGTGCCATAGCCCGGCTTGGACACCACCCAGCGGCAGAGGGGCATCACATCCACTGGCCGCCACACTTGACCGTTGAGAACTCGCAGGTTGGGCAAGGCAGGAGCCTGCTGGTCAAAGGTGAGAAACTGCCAGTCGGGAAAATCCTCCAGCCGCCCGTAGGGCAAGCCCTGCAGCCCCAGCCCGCCAAAGGTCAACAAAACCGTGGGTCGCTCTCGCTCTAGCCCCAGGCGCTGGGCCACCTCCTCTGCCAAGTAGCGCGGATCCGACCCCGTCAGCCCTACTGCCTCTTGGCAGGGAAAGGCGCCCATGGGCTCGGCAAAGGGCAGGCGAAACAGCCGCTGGCACCGCCCGTACAGCTCGCGGATCCAGACCACAAAAGGCTGGAACTGGGGGCCATACTCTTGATAGATAAAGTCCCAGCCGAAGTTGCTCGCCATCCAGCAGGGGATCCCGGCGGCCTGGGCAATTGCTGCAGCCAGCGGCGGCACGTCCGCCAACACCAAGGGTATCCCCTGGGCGCGAATGAACTCCGCTTCTTCCTGAATCAGTGCCTCAGCCCCGGCTTTGAACGTCTTGAGGGCAGCTAACGTAGCCGGCAGATCTGCCTGCAGACCATCGGGCTGCACCACGCCTACATCCAGGGCCCGCTGTCGATGGAGAAACGACCCCTCCACATAGCGCTCCAGGAGCCAGCGGGGGGCTGGTGTCACCCAAATGGGCAGGACATTGGGATCCCGCCGCCGCAAAGCGTTTACCACCGCCGCCAGGCGAGTGACATGCCCAAACCCATGGGCCGTTGCCGCCACATACAGAGGGACCGGCTTCACTGCCATAGCCTCAGGAAAGAACAGGCTGAGGTCTTTCCCGCCAGGAGACCCAGAGGTTGCTGGCCAAGATGAGAACTAGGCCCAGCACGGAGCCGGGAGCGATCTGCTCCCGCAACAGCACCGCAATCAGCCCCAGCGACAAGAAGGGTGTTACATAGACCCAATTGGCCAGGGATCCCCGCTCGTTCGCTAGCTCCAGCGCCCGCAACCAGAACACAAAAGTCAGGCCCATCTCCGCCAAGCCGATGTAGGCCGCCCAGCCCAGCCCTGCCATTGTCCACCTCAGCTCCTGAAACGGCAACAGTAGCAGACAGTAGCCGCTGCCGAAGAGAAATCCCATGAACAGCTTCAGGAGGGCATCCCGTCCATCCCGCACATTGAGCAGCCAGTAGAGAGCCCAAATAGCGGCGCTGCCCACTGCCAGCACCACCCCCCAGGGATCCTCCACCTGCAAGGTGCCCCAGGATCCCCCCGTGGCCACCAGCACCACCCCCAGCAGGCTTGTTCCCAAGGCCAGCAGCAGCCGCCCGCGCAGGCGCTCCCCCAACAGCGGCACCGCCAAGAGAGCCAACACCAGCGGCCAGGTGTAGTTCAAAGCCAGCGCCGCCTGGGCCGAGAGGCGATCGTAAGCCTGGAAGAGCACCCCGTAGTAGCCAAACGGGTTAAGTAGCCCCTGCAACGCCGACAGGGCAAGCTGGGATCCCTTCTGTTGGGCAACAAGATGCGCCCGCCCTGTGACCACCAGAGCCATCCCCAAGATTAGGCAGGAGCTGCCCGCCGAAAGAATTAGCAAGGCCGTCGGCGCAAGGTGTTGCAAACCAAACTTAAAGGCGCTGGCTGCCGTGGCCCAGCCTAAGATGGCTGCCGCCAGATAGGCATAGGCTCGGCGGGGATCCCTGTGCATTAGAAGCTGTCGAGATCTCGATCCTCCGGCTTCGGCTTCGCTTTGGTGGAAAGGCCCAACCGCGGTGCCACCACCCAGGCGTAGAGCAGGTAGCCCAGCCCCGCCACCACCGCCCACCTGAGAAGGGTGACGAACACCCGAAAGACTAGCCCAACCAGCAGGATACAGCCCAGGATGACCAAGACCGGCAGCAGGGGACGCCCCCACCTCCCAACCCAAGCCCAAAGGGCAGCTTTGTCCTGGGACGAGCTCCGCAACTTGGCAGCAGCCGCAGTCGCCTGCTCCAGTTCAAGCTCAAGCTGTTTCAGCCGTTCTTGCTCTGACATAGGGAGCAGTCTCTAGGATCAGAGCCACCTCCATCTTACGGGCTGCTCCTCACAAAGTCGGGCAACCTAGGCCCGCGCCGAGAGGATCTCTTGGGCCATGGCGCGGAATGGATCCAAAGCTGGGCCGGGGCGACGGTTGGGACGCGGAGCCGGGATCTCGTTGGGCACAAACGGCTTCTCGACCACCACCTTAGGCTTAGCAGGCGCAGCCGTTGGGGCAGGCTTGGAGGAAGCTGCCGGCTGGGGTGAGGCCGGGCGAAAAGGCCCGGTAATAAAATCCACCAGGCCGCCGAAGAGGATGCCAAAGAAGGAAAAAAGACCACCGAACAGCTTTTTGAGAATGCCCATAGCCAGTTGCGAAAAAGAGGTAAAGCTATGCAACTTAGCACTCATTATTGAGAGGAACGAGCATCTTGGCTATGGGTAAATGTTCTTAGACTCAGGGATCCCCCACCTCTCTGCCAGTGGCGTCAAAGCGCCGCAGAGGTAGGGCCAGCTCCAGCTCCTGCAGCTCCAAGGGTTCCAGCGGTTCCAAGATGACCCGGCTGCGCCCTAGCTCAAAGCTATCGGCTGCTGCTGGGTTCACTCTATAGCCGATATCCGCCATGGCTCCCACCGTGAGGATGCTCAAGGGATTGGGCACGCCCCGGTCGAGACGGCTGGTCATCAGCTCGCGGCCCAAGACACTCTCCCGCCAGTGGGAATCGCGGGATCCCACCCCAAATTGGTTCTCCAGCGGCACAGAAGGGGCATTGCCTCCTAGCGTGGAGAAAGCCTCAACTGCCCGCGGGCCGATAAAGCGGGGGTCATAGCCCGGCGGCGTCGGCTGATCCCGCCCCACCAAGCCCACTGTCAGCCCCTTGGGATTCCAGACACTGGGCAAAAAGCCAAGGGCATGGCCCAGCTCATGCAGGGCGGTGATGGGCAGATCCCCCCGCTCTTCCAAAGCCGAGAGGTTTTGGCTGTTGAACACAACAACGGAGTAGAAAGGCAGGCCATTGGAGGCCCGCACAAAACAGGGAGCGGCTCCCCCTAAAATCCGCTCGTTGCCCAGGTTTCTCGCCCGCACCTCCACCAGCAGATCGTCGATGGGGAAATCAAGGGGGGTGCTGGGAAACCCCGCAGCGCACTCGTCGGCCCGGATGGTGGTAGGCGGCAGATCCGGCTGATCCTCGACGATGATCTCCTGCCACCTCAAGGCCGCGCTGCGGACAATGGCTTGTTGGCTGGGAGTGAGGCTGTTGTCGGGGAAACGAACGTCAATGGTGAACTGGGGAACAGGGGCAACTGTTGGCGAAGGCAGAGTTGGAGGAGGAAGGGCTTCTAAGGAAGAGAAACCCCCTCTTCCCCCGCACGCTTTGAGGAGCAGTAGCAGCGCAGCCATGAGGCATCCAAGCAGGCGCAGGCTCCAGGTTCGGCGTCCAAGTTGCCGCAGCCGCAGGAAATGCTTCGCCCTCTTCTTTTGAACAACCATAGCTGGGCTGGCCGTCAAAAAGCCTCCGAAACGCTAACATTGGCTGCAGCGCTAGGGATCCTCGGTGTACATCAGCGTCATCATTCCCACCTACAACCGCCTTCCCATCTTGCAGCAGTGTCTGCGAGCCTTGGCGCAACAGCAGCCCGGCCCCTACGACGGCTACGAGGTGGTGGTGGTAGACGACGGCTCCACCGACGGGACGGTGGAATGGCTGCAGAGCCAGCCGCCGGCCTTGCCGTCGCTGAAACTCTTGTGCCAAGAGCACCGCGGCCCTGCTGCAGCTCGCAACCTGGGGTTTCGCCACGCCCAGGGATCCATCGTCGTCTTCATCGATAGCGACCTAGTGGTGGTGGAGCACTTCCTGGCCGCCCATGCCCAGATGCTGCGGCGGCATGGGGTTACCGGCAATCCCAACTCGCCCCACGAAGCCAAGGTCTTCACCTACGGGCGGGTCATCAACACCTGCAACTTCCAGGATCCCCGCTCCGAGCCTTTCAAGCTCACCGACTTTTCGGCCGCTTTTTTTGCCACCGGCAATGTGGCTATCGCCCGCCACTGGCTAGAGCAGGTCTGCGAAACCCCTGCCGGCCCCTTCGACGAGCGGTTTCACCTCTATGGCTGGGAAGACCTGGAGCTGGGGGTGAGGCTCAAGCGCCTGGGCTTGCGCCTGGTCAAGTGCCCCCAGGCCACTGGCTACCACTGGCACCCCCCCTTTGAGCTGCAGCAACTTCCAGAGCTCATTGAGCGGGAGCGGCAGCGGGGCCGCATGGGCATCCTTTTCTACCAAAAACACCCCACCTGGGCGGTGCGTTTCATGATCCAGCTAACGCCCCTGCACCAAATCCTTTGGGGCCTGCTGTCGCTGGGGGGCTGGTTGAACGAAAAGCGACTGGAACCGCTGCTGCGCTGGCTAATCCAGAAGGGACAATCCCAACTGGCCCTAGAGCTGTGTCGGATTTTCTTTCTCAACTGGTATAACGTGCAAGCAGTTTATGCCGCTTACAGGGAAATAAAGGCGCGAAACAGCGGCACCCACTTGGCCTGAGCCACCAAGAGCGTCGGGTAGGTCAGCTGGCCATAGTCCTTGCCCACCCTCAAAGGCTGGCCGGGATCCGGGTCAGCCGGGCCCAGAGGCTCCCACACTGCGCCAGCTCCTTTCGCAATAGCCCACACTGCCGCCACATCCCAGATCTTAGGCGAGCGCTCCACCGCGCCCAAAAGGCTGCCGCTAGCCACCAAGAGCAAGTTGTAGGCAGCTTCCCCTAGCATGCGCGCCTTGCAGGGAAATTCTGGGCTCATCCAATGGCCGCTGCGGGAGCAAAAATTAAACAGTTGGTTGGGGCCAGGTGGAGCGGTGCTGGGGCGGATGGGTTGAGGACAAGCAGGATGCCGGTCGTGGCGGGTGAGGAAGGCCCCTGCTGGGGCATCTCCGGGAAACTGGGGCCAATAGCCGTAAAAAGTCTGGCGGATAGGCGGCAAATGGACACAGCCAAACACAGGCAGGCCCCAGTGCAGCAACGCCAGCGAGCTGCCCCAGATGGGGATCCCGTGGGCAAAATTGGTGGTGCCATCGAGGGGATCCACCACCCAGCACCACTCTGTCTCGGGGAAGATGTGGTTTGACTCCTCGCTCAAGTAGCCGTGATCCGGATAAGCAGCGGCAATTGCCTCCTGAAAGGCCCGATCAGCCCACTGGTCGGAAGAGGTTACTAAGCTGCCATCCGCCTTTTCCGTGGAGCGTGCCTGGCCAAAGTCGGCTAGAAGCTGAGAGCCCACCCGGGCTGTCAGCTGGAGGGCAAACTCGGTGACCTCGCGCCAAAAGGAGGAAAGCTCCATGCTCTAATCCTAGCGGCAGCCTAAGTAGCCCAGGATCAGCCAGATCCTCTCTTCCCCGACCGCCTTCAGCTCCAAGCCGACTAGAATCGCTGACAGGTCTGCCACAGCCGGCCTTCCTCCTCCATGAACCCGCAACCGATTGGACAACTGATTGGCAACCGCTACCGGCTGATCCGACCCATCAGTGAGGGGGGGTATGGCCAGGTGTTCGAGGCCGTGGATACCCAGCTTGGCCACGAGGTGGTAGCTGTCAAGTTGCTGCGCCCGCCGCCGCCGGACATGGGGCCGGAGTACTACCAGCAACTGCAGCAGCGTTTCCTGGACGAGGCAAGGGTAAGTGCTTTGCTGGGGGAGCACCCCAACATTGTGCAGGTACGCTCCTACGGCCTGTACCAAAACCAGCCCTACCTGGTGATGGAGTACCTAAACGCCAAGCCCTACACGGGCCAAGGTTTGGACTCCGTGCTGGCGCAAGAGGGCCCTCTGCCTCCTGAGCGGGTGGTGAACTTGGCCTTGCAAATTTGCTCAGCCTTGCACCATGCCCACAACTTCCACATGGATCTAGGCAAACACTCCATTCGCGGCGTTATCCACCGCGACATCAAGCCGAGCAATATCTTCGTGCAAAAGGGTCCTGACGGCAAGGAGCGGGTCAAAATCCTCGACTTCGGCATTGCCAAGCTCATGGGAGAAGCCTCTCGCCGCTTGACGCAGACGGGCTATTTTCTGGGCACGATGGTCTACGCCTCCCCGGAGCAAATGCGAGGAGAAAAACTAGATGCCCGCTCCGACATCTACTCCCTGGGGGTGGTGCTGTACGAGTTACTCACTGGCAAGCTTCCCTTCGAGCCCGACACCGATACCTTGCAGGGCTGGTACCACGTCCATAACTTTCAGCAGCCCCGTCCCCTGCGAGACCATCCCCTGCCTCACCCTATCCCCGAGGCGCTGGAAAAGGTGGTGCTGCGTTGTTTGGAGAAAGACCCTGCCCTTCGCCCCGCCACGATGGAAGAGCTGGCTCAAGAGCTCCAGGCTGTCTATTCTCCGCGGCAAGAGGAGACCCCTCCCCGGCGTATCCCCGCGGGCTTTGGCGGGCAAGGGACTCCACAGGCTCCCTCCAGCTCGGAGGCAGATGAGAAAAAGCTGCAGCAAGCCGTGCATTGGATCGAGGCCGGCGAGTACAAGGAGGCCGTCCGCCTCCTCAGCGAGCTGATCCAGAAAACTCCCAACGACGCCCGCTACTATCTCTACCGCGGCCTGGCTCACCAACGGCAAGGCCATTGGGGTCTTGCCCAGATGGACTACCAAGGGGTGCTGCGGCTGGAACCGGGCAATCCCTTTGCAGAACAGGGGCTACGCGAGGTCGAGCAGCAGGTGGGTTCTGACCACAGACCTACCCTGTTTCCTACAGCTACACCTTGGCGGGGCAGAAGGTTGGCCTGGGCTTGGCTTTTGGCCAATGGGGCAGCAGCTGGCGGCGGCTACCTAGGGTTGGCGGCTTTGGCTCCGCTGCTGGTTCCTTTCGGATCCCTCCAAGGGGCGGTGGTTGGGGCTGGTCTTGGCCTGATGACGGGGCTACTGCAGTGGGCAGTGCTGCGGCGGCAGGTCTCTTGGCGGTGGGTGGCGGCTACGCTGCTGGCTACAGCTGTGGGTTGGCTGGCAACAGATCTCCTAGCTCCTCAGGTGGAGGGGGTGATCCCTGTCTTGGATCCGAACGATCCCTGGATCCAGAGGATCCTCCCAGCGATGGCTAGCCCCCTACGCGGCTTGCTGGTGGGTCTTGGCGTCGGTGGGCTGCAAGGGATCCTACTCGCTCGACAGGGGAAAGTTGCCTGGGCCTGGCTCTTAGCAGCAGGGGCAGAAGGGGGAGGAGCGGCTTTGCTCATAGGCTTGCTGTTGGCTAGCTCTGCTGGGAACCCCTGGTTGCTGCTCCTTGCAGGTCTTTTGGCCTCTACCCGTCCCCTTAGCGCTCTTGTGCTTTTGTATTGGTGCCGCAGGGAGTAAAGACTCCAAAACAGCAAGAAAGCCCTCCCTTGAGGGCCTCCTTAGGGATACTGTTTGCGCCGTTTTACCGTTGTTTTCGACCTGGAAAATCCACGATAGGACATCGGGGATGATATTGATAGTTTCCAAACCAAGTTTGGCTTACTACTCTCACATCCACACCCGTCCTAATTGCCAAAGGGTATCGATCGCAAAAACATAACGGCAGTCACCAACGCCTCAGTATCCTCTGGCAATCTTACCCCATTCCCCTGCGGGATCTGTCAAGGGCCTAGCAAGAAGTCCCTCTTCGGATCCCTTGCTCTGTGGCTTTTTGGGGTACGGTAGGGGCATGCGGGTTAGGTAGCTCCCGTAAAGGGGAGAATCTCTGCGTGCATCCGTTTTGGAATGTCCCTATTGAAACGTCCTTCTAGCCATGCTGGGTTCTCTGTTGGACAACATCTACGGCGCCTGGTTCCTGCCAGAACGTACCTTTCGCTTGCTGCGGCAACAGCCTGTCCTCTGGCAGGCGTTTGGGGTGGTAGCGCTGCTTAACCTCCTCGAGGCCATTCGCCGCTTCGGGTTCAACCTGCCGAGCCTAGTACTGGCAGTCCTGGCGGGATTCCTGGGCTGGGTGAGCTTGGCAGCTTTGTTGCAGGGCCTGGCCTTTTGTTTTGGGCGGGCTGCCCCCTCCTTTGCGGCCCTGCTTTGCCTGACGGGTTTTGCCGGCCTGCCCTGGCTTCTGCTGGGGCCTGCCCAAGCTTTGGGCGGGGTTGCCGGATCCCTGTTGGGCTTGGTGGCCCTGGTGTGGTTTGGGGTTTGGCAGGTGCGGGCGGCGGCGGTGGCCCTGGATCTAGAGTGGTGGCGTCTGGTAGGCCTGATCCCGATGGCCTTTCTGGGAGGGATCCTTTCCCTGAACTGGTTGACCAGTGGCCTCTTGGCCTTGGCCTCTCTGGGCTAGAGGTTAGCTGGGTACTCGTTGCAGCTCTGGTCTTTCCTCGGGGAGGATAGCGCCCTCTACGGGGCAAACCTGGAGACAGATGCCGCAGTCAATGCAAGCAGCAAAGTCGATCCAGAAGTAGTCGGTGCCTTTGGCATTTTTGTCGTTCCCAGGGTGAATACAGGCAACCGGGCAAGCCTCCACGCAGTCGGCAACGCCTTCGCAAACGTCAGTAACAATGGTGTGCGGCATGGATCCCTCCCGCGGACGCTTCTTAGTCCTGTTGGCCAAGGCAGCTAGCCTCAAGTCTGTCCGCCCTCTGCCCCTGCATGGCGGATGGCTTTGTCATTCTAGGCGAAAACGAGCGTAAATTCTTGGGGAGCCACCGCCAAAGAGCGCACCCGCAACTGCTAGCGAAGGCGGGGAGAGAGGGTGGAAGTTTGGGCTAAGCTTTCCCTGAGGGAATCCAAATTAAACGGGAGCGGCAGCCATGCGGTGCTCGTGGCCCCTGGCGCTAGGCCTAGGTTGGGTGCTCGCCTGGTCGAGTGCTAGCCTACCCACCTGGTCCCAAGGTGTGCAACAGCAAGCCTCGCTGGCCTGGACTGAAGCCTACGTGGCAGCGCTGGAGCGCCAAACAGACCTGGTGCTGACCCGGGAGCCACTGTCAGCCCCTCTCACCCGCCTGGAATTGGCCCGGTGGTTAACCGAATTTTTCGGCTACGTGCCCAACCCCAAGCAGGTGCAAGAGATTCGCGACCTTGAGCCCAATACCCCTGACTATTGGACGGCGCAGGCGGTGCTACAGGCAGGGGCCATGCGTCTTTACGAAGGCAACGAGTTCCGCCCCCAAGGGGATCTCACCCGCCTAGAAGCTCTAGCCATCCTGGTGCGGGCCTTGCGATTGCCTGCTCCCAGCCAGGCTGACATCGAGCGCTGGATGGCTCTGTACACCGACGCTGCTGAGGTGCCAGAGGTGGGGCGAGCTCTTGTGGCTATGGCAGGGGAAGCGGGCCTATTGGTGAATGTGCCGGATCCCGCCAAGCTGCGGCCCAACCGGATCCTCAGCCGTGGTGAAGGAGCAGTGCTGCTGCACCAGGCGCTGGTACATCGCGGAAAGCTGCCGCCTCTGCCGCCTCCAGTAGCCCAACTGCGTCCTTCCCCGGCGCCAGTGGCCAAAAGCGTTCAGCCTGAAATCTTGCAAACACGAGTCATTCCTGAAGCGGGAGTGGTGCTGCCAGGGCAAACCCTGACGGTCGAGGCCCAGGGCACCCCCAACGGCAAGGCCAGCGTGGATATCGGCGACCTGGTGCGGGGCTTGCCCATGGAGGAGGTGCAGCCTGGCTACTACCGCGCCGTTTACACCCTTGGCCCCCAAGACAGCGCCCTTAGCCCCGACATCCGCATTCAACTTAGCCTCAACGGGCTGGAGACCCGTGTTCAGCGGCGGCTCCCCCAGTTGGCCTTGGGCAAGGTCGCTCCCCCACGAGTAGAGCCACTGTTTCCTCCTTCAACCCCTCTGCCCCAGCCGGCCCCTGCCCCTCCTACCCCCCTGGCCGCCAGCCACGGCCCTCGCATCACGGCCATTCGCCTGCATCCTCAGCGCGACCTAGTGGAAGGAGATATCCTCACCATCGCCATCTGGGGGGACTCAGGAGGAGTGGCCCAATTTGACCTGGGCAACCTGGCCCTAAACCAGCCAATGCGGGAGGTGCGGCCTCACCACTACGAGGGCACCTACGTGGTGGCTCCCACCCACCAGGCCACCAATCCCACCTTGCGGGTTGTGCTTACCAAAGACGGCCTCAGCCAGGAGTACCGGGAGATCTTTCCTTTCTCAATCGATGGATCCAAAGGAACCCGCCCCACCATTCAGCCGGCTTCTGGGCCTGTGGTCGCCGGGCCGCCTCGGATTTTCAGCGTTACCACCAACAGCACCAACCTGCGCAGGGGCGAGATCCTCAGAGTAACAATGCAAGGGGATCCCGGAGGGCGGGCCGCTTTTCGTATTGTCGGGGTAACTCCCGAGGTAGAGATGCGGGAGGTGGCACCGGGCCTCTATGAAACTCAGCAGCAACTGCCCTCCAACATGCAGCCAGTTAACAACGGCATCATCGAGGTAATCTTGGAGCGGGGCGGGCAAAGGGCCATCCAAACCAGCCCCTCGCCCATTACCATTGCTCCTTGACCATGCGATCTCTCTAGGGCTGGCCCGTGTGGGAGGGGCCAACTAAAAACAGCATGATTCCTGACGCAGGGAGATCTAGTACGCCTTTGCCGCTTTTTCAACCAACACCCCATAGACCTTGGGGCTACAAAGTCAAGGATGGTATGTCCCATCGGGAAGAATCGTGCCCGTCAAATCTTTGAGCCGTTCCCATCCAAAGTCAAGCTTGGCACCTGTTAGGTTGGCCCCTCTGAGCTGAGTACCCACCAGTTCGGCCCCGCTCAGCTCGGCCTCGCTCAGGTCGGCCCAGCGGAAGTCGCGCTCGCCAGACTTTGCTCGAATATCTCCAACTTGACGTAGGGGAAGCCGGTACGCCTTTGCTGCCTGCACGTGCTGGGCACTGTCTGATTTCAGGAGTATCTCCCAAGCAGCAAACTTCACTTCCCAATCCCCATCTTCGTGCAGGGCTTTGATGAGAAGCTGCGCCCCTTCTTCTCCATGGTGGAGAGCCTCTTTAAGGGCCTCGATGCGGACCTGGGGATCCGGACTGGCCAGGGCTTGTCGAATAGCCACCAGGTTACCCAAGGCTCGATCCAATCCGCCAGGCCCTTGTCCGCCCGAAACAGTATTGAAGTTTTCCGCCACCGTACTGCCTCCTGGCTAGACGTTAGCTTGGCCTCAACAGCCACATGCTGCCTCGTGAGAGTACGTCAGCCCCCTCAAAAGCAGGGATTCTTTCAAGCACTCTGGGCCGATAGAGACGAGCACTTAGTGGAGCCGAGCCCAGATAGATCCCACCCAGCCGCCATGGAAGTGAAATCCACACCCACAAATTTTTGCCGTAATCAGCAGACCCCCAGGTGTCTCCACTGCCAACAGTCTGAGTAGAGCCAAGTCTTGAGTCTACTTGTGCAGAATGTATTCCCTGGCTAGACGGCTACCTCAAAGGGATCGGCGCTGGGCTGGATCTGGGTGGATAGTTTGGGAATTACCTGCAGCTTGAACTGTTGCTCGAAGACCTTTTTCTTCTCGTTCAAGCTCCACAGCTCTAGGGCGCAGTCGTCGTTGGGATGCTTGGGATCCAAAATTAGCTCCATGCGGCGGGGGCCCTCTCCCAAAAGCTGGAAACGGCAGTGCACCGCTTGGATGGCCTGCAGGCGGCGGCGATCAAGAGCACAGGCTATGCGCAGCAAGGGGCTAAGTTCCAGTACCACTTGGCGATCCCGCTCGTTGGTGAGGCGCTGGAAGTTCTCGTGCTTCTTCTTGGGGGGCGACTTACGGTGGTAGCGGGCTAGGTTGGCAATCACCTCCACCTCTTCCTCGTTGAAGCCCAAGAGTTCCCCGTGGCGGATGAGGTAGTAGGAGTGTTTATGGTGGGCGGCATGGCTGATGAAGTGGCCGCAGTTGTGCAGCATGGCCGCCGCCCAGAGGAGAGCTCGCTCCCGGGATCCCCAGCCGTGCAAGATGCCACGGGTTTGATCGAAAAGGCTGAGGGCAAATTCTGCCACCCGCTCGGCATAGGGGATCTCGACTTGGTATTTTTCTGCCAACTTGAGGACGCTACGCCGCCGCACCGAGCTGTGGTAGCGCAGCCGATCTTCAATTAACCCTTGGCTGATCATCCAATCCACGATCAGCCCTTCCCGCAAGGCCCGCTCGCAAAACTGGATCTGCTCCACCCCCAGCAGGGTCATCACTTCCTCCAAAATGACCGCCCCGGCTAGGATAATCTCTCCCCGCCTTTCCCCTAGGCCAGGTAGCTTTTGCCGCTCGGCCACGGTGAGGGAGCGCAGCTCCTTGATGTAGCCGCGCAGGGCTTCCAGGCTAAACCTGTACCCGTGCAGGCGAGTGGGGGGATCGCCCAGGCGGCGGCGGGCATCCAACTGGGCCAGGCACTCCACGGTGCCGGAGGTGCCCACCAAGGCCAGGGATCCCGCCTGGGGGGACGACTCGACCATGCGCCGCATCTGCTCGATGGGAGCTTCCAACATGCCGCGAATATGCTGCCGCAGCGCCTGCAGCTCACCAGCCGTAGGCGGGTCGTGGTGCAGGAAAGCTTGGGTCAGGCGCACCGCTCCCACCTTGATGCTGCGCAGAAACTCCGGCTCTTGGCCGTTGCCCAAAATCAGCTCAGTGGAGCCGCCGCCGATATCCACCACCGCGTGCAGCCGGTTGTGGAACTCCATGGCCGAGAGCACGCCCAGGTAGATGCGGCGGGCTTCCTCCTGCCCTGAGATGAGCTCCACCCGCAGGCCCAGCTCCCGCTCAATCCGCTTCAAAAACTCCAGCCCATTGGGGGCTTCGCGCACGGCACTGGTGGCCACCGCAACAATATCCTGCACCTGAAAGCTTTCGGCAATGCGGCAAAACCGCTCCAGAGCCGTCCGCGCCCGTTCCATGGCAACAGGCGTAAGGGCACCTGTCTGGCTGCAAAACTCCCCCAGGCGGACGGTGGCTTTTTCGCGGGAGATGATGGTGAAGCTGGGGATGTGGGGGTTGATGCGCACCACCACCATGTGCAGAGAGTTGCTGCCCACATCGATGGCGGCGATGACGGGGGCAGCTCCCGCGTCTGCAATGGAGAGCGGCTTCAGTTCAGAGGCGGCAGAGCGTGTAGCGAGGTTGGCGGGCGAGAGGCTCATGAAGCCAATGCAGGGGTGGCAACACCTTCTAGAATACTGTGCGCTTTTGCCCCTTTTTCTTGGTCAACCGCTGGCTTTAAGGGCATCTCAGCCACCCGGCTGTTGGTTGTCCTCCTTGGGGCTGCCCTTGCCTCAGCCTAAGATTAAGTACGAAGTTGTTACCGCGGGTTCCGATGTCTCGACCAGCCGAATCGCCTCAACAGGCCAGTAGTCCTCTCAAGCTGCTGCGCACTCAGGAGTCTCCCAAGCTGGAGCGCATTCGCCATACCACCTCCCATGTGATGGCTATGGCGGTGCAGAGGCTGTTTCCCAAGGCGAAGGTAGCCATCGGCCCGACAACCGACTACGGCTTCTACTACGATTTCGACCACCCCGAGCCCTTCACGCCAGAAGATCTGGAGCGCATCAAAAAGGAGATGCAGGCCATTATCAAAAAAGGCTTGCCGGTGATCCGCGAGGAGGTGACTCGAGAAGAAGCTAGACGCCGCATCGAGGCTCTTGGCGAACCTTACAAATTGGAGATCCTTGAGAGCATCCCCGAAGGCGAGCCAATCACCATCTACCACCTGGGGGACGAGTGGTGGGATCTCTGTGCTGGCCCCCATGTGGAAAACACCAACGAGCTCAACCCCAAGGCTTTTGACCTGCTCAGCGTGGCCGGCGCCTACTGGCGGGGAGATGCAACCAAGCCTCAGCTACAGCGCATCTACGGCACGGCCTGGGAGACGCCGGAGGAGCTAAAGGAATACAAGCGGCGGCTGGAAGAGGCCAAGCAGCGGGATCACCGCAAGCTGGGCAGGGAGCTGGGGCTATTTATCTTTTCCGACGAGGTGGGGCCGGGCCTGCCCCTTTGGACTCCCAAGGGAACCCTTCTGCGCTGGGTGCTGGAGGATTTTCTCAAGCAAGAGCAGCTCAAGCGGGGCTACTTGCCAGTGGTCACCCCCCACATTGCCCGCGTGGATTTGTTCAAGATCTCCGGCCACTGGCAAAAGTATCGGGAAGACATGTTTCCCCTGATGGCAGAAAGCGAGGAAGCGCGGGCGGCAGAGCAGGGCTTTGTCATGAAGCCGATGAACTGTCCTTTTCACATCCAGATCTACAAATCGGAGCTGCGATCCTACCGCGACTTGCCGCTGCGCTATGCCGAATTCGGCACCGTCTATCGCTACGAACAGTCGGGGGAACTGGGGGGCCTGACCCGCGTTCGCGGCTTTACGGTGGACGACGCCCATCTCTTTGTCCGGCCCGATCAGTTGGAGGAGGAGTTCCTCAAGGTTGTGGATCTAATTCTGGTAGTCTTCGACAAGCTCAAACTCAAGAATTTCCGTGCCCGCCTCAGCTTTCGCGATCCCAAGTCTGACAAGTATCTGGGATCGCCGGAAGAATGGGACATGGCTGAAAATGCCATTCGCCGTGCTGTGGAGAAGTTGTCGATGCCCTATTTTGAAGGGATCGGAGAGGCAGCTTTCTACGGGCCGAAGCTGGACTTTATCTTCCGCGACGCGCTGGATCGGGAGTGGCAGTTGGGCACGGTGCAAGTAGACTACCAAAACCCGCAGCGCTTTGATTTGTACTACGTAGCCGAGGACGGATCCCGGCAGCGGCCGGTAATGATCCACCGCGCTCCCTTTGGCTCGCTGGAGCGGCTCATCGGGATCCTCATTGAAGAGTACGCGGGGGATTTTCCCTTTTGGCTTGCGCCGGAACAGGTGCGCATTTTGCCCGTTTCCGACCAATACCTGGGCTACGCCCTCCAGGTGCGGGATCAGCTGCGGGAGCACGGGATCCGCGTCCACATCGATGCCGACAGCGAGCGCCTGCCCAAAAAGATCCGCAATGCCGAGAAGGCCAAGATCCCCTTCATGCTTATCGTGGGAGAACAAGAACAGGCAACCGGCACGGTAAGCGTGCGGCAGCGCCACGG
>Ga0272447_1000345_pt1 | contig 36308 bp, 33 predicted proteins | sample YNPCB0133_FD_194589 | JGI IMG/M metagenome (GOLD analysis project Ga0272447, IMG submission 194589) | Hot spring microbial mat communities from Yellowstone National Park, WY, United States - YNP-CB-013-3 | ecosystem: Environmental > Aquatic > Thermal springs > Hot (42-90C) > Sediment | place... | reverse complement strand
CATCCACCCATTCTGCCCAAGTATCCTCGTCCAGCCACTGCAGAAACTGCTCGTAGCTGATTTTGCCTTTGGGCAGGGGGCGCGTCGGCAGCGATATGACCTGTTGGGACATCAAACATCACCTCGCGACTATTATAGCACACCCTCGTGCTTAGATGCTTATCTCTCGTCTTGGCTGTAGGTACTCCTCGCGTGTGCCGCACTGCTCCAGAAACTGCACGAACTTTGCGTGCAGGCGTCGGGCGATATCGGAATACTCTCGGGCGAGGTTGCGCGTTTGTGCAGGGTCTGTTGCGGTGTGGTACAGCTCTACCTCGTCGCCAGCCACACTGTAGAGCAGCGTCCACTCTCGCTCGTGTATGGTGGAAGGACGTGGCGAAAGCACCACGCGCTCGGTTCCGTCCACTGCGCGGCTCACCGTCTCGCCCGGCTGATGCACTATCGCCCAGGAAGTCACGAAGAAGTCGCGCCATGCGACCGACTCGCCCTGAAGCAGCGGAAGTAGTGAACGTCCCTGCACCTCGAACGGTATCTCCACACCTGCCAGATCCAAGATGGTGGGCATCAGGTCGATAAAGCCAGTGAACGCCTCATGATACGCAGGTTTTGTATGGGGCACGTAGATGAGCAGGGGGATTCGCGCCACCTCATCGTAAATGGGCGAGCGGTGGAAAATGTGCCTGCCATCGCGCTCCTCGAACAGCGCCTTGCCGATAATGCCATGCTCGCCGATGTAGAACCCATGGTCGGCGGTAAAGATGACCACAGTGTCCTCGAGCAGGTTCAAGCTCTCCAGCCGCGTCATCAGCCTGCCGAACCAGTAATCCACCATCGTCACCTCGCCGCGGTAGAGCGCGCGGCAATGGTTCAGCTCGGCTTCGGTCATGAACTCGCGCCAGTACCAGTACTGCGGGTAGATGACCTCTTCGCCCTCGTAGTTGGGGTCATACAGGTCGGTGTAGTAGCGCGGCGGGTCCCAAGGCTCGTGTGGGTCGAAAGTGTCGATATACAGGAAGAAGGGCTTCTGCTGGGCGTTGCGCTCTAGCCAGCGCATGGCGGCGTTCACCGTGCGGGCAGGGAAGTAGTCCTCCTCGCTGCGGCGGTCGGCCACATTGCGCAGATATTGGCGCAGGGTATGCTCCCCCAAGCGACACTTGCGGATGTCGAAAGGAAACTCCACCTCGGCGGGGTCGGTTCGCCAGCGGTCGTTCTCCTGACCACGTATCCACTCGAAGGCACTGAACCCCCTGTCGAAGTGATAGCCGTAGTTCAGCAGGTGGGGCGTGTCGATAATCATCATGGTGGTGTAGCCCGCGTACGATAAGAGCTCTGCTAGCACGGTCTCCTCGCGGGGCAGGGGCGACCAGTCGCGGTGCGGAAAAGTCCACTTGCCGGTGAACAGGTCGGTGCGGGATGGAACCGTCGGGAACGAGCCACAGTATGCCCGCTCGAACACGTGAGCCGTCTGCGCGAATCGGTCCAAGTAAGGCGTATGTACCTCCTCGCCACCATGCACCGTCAGATTATCGCGGCGGAAGGTGTCTGAGATGAACAGTACAACGTTGAGCGGTTTTGCCGACATCAGGCAATCTCCTCCATTGCTCGCGCCAGCAGGTCTGCGGGGCGTACTCGGCAGCCCGTTTGCTCCGACTCGTTGGCGGCGATGGCGACTGCCTGTGTGCGCACCGCCTCCTCGCCGTTGGTGAGCGGCTGTTTGCCCTCGCGGATGCACTCCACGAAGTGGCGCAACTCGGCAGCGAAGGGGTCTACCGCCTCGACATCTAGCCTCACAAACCCCTCGCTCCACTCTGGTTTTTTGCGCGAGAAGATGTGCAAACCGTTCCAGTTGTGGATGCACCCTTCGGTACCCTCCAGCCACAGCTTGCGGTAGAAGGCGCGGTAGGGTGACATCCAGTTGATGCTGAGATTGGCTATCGCGCCGGTGGTGAACTGCATGTTGACCACGCCTGCGATTTCGCCCTCCATGCGGTCGGGGTTGTAGAAGGTCTCCGCAGAAACCCACTCCACCTCGCCGATGAACCAGCGCAGTAAGTCGATGCGGTGGCATCCTGCACTGGCAATCGCGCCCCCGCCCAGCCGTTTGCGTTCGCGCGCCCAGTGCCCCGGCGGGATGAACACGTCCTGCAGATGGTCTACCTGCGCCAAAATCGGCGTACCGAGCCAGCCCTCGTCCAGCAGCTGCTTGGTGCGCTGGTTCTCTGCTTCGAACCGCTCTACGAAGGCGGTCATTAGCACAACGTTAGCGTCTCGGGCGGCACGCACCATCGCCCAGCCGTCTTCCAGCGTGGTGGCTATCGGTTTCTCCACGAAGATGTGCTTGCCTGCTTGCGCCGCAGCGATAGCAACCTCCGCGTGCAGGTCATGCGGCAGGCAGATGTCCACCGCGTCGATATCCGTGCGCTCGACCACCTCGCGCCAGTCGGTCACGACGACCTCTGCCCCCGCGTCGCGGGCGCGCTCTTCCGCCAGCGACCGCTCTACATCGCAAGTAACAACGACGCGAATCACGTCTGCGCCCAAACTCAGCATGCCACGTATGTGGGCGTGGGAAATGCCTCCACAGCCGATGAGACCGATTCGAACAGCATCGCTCATGGCTCTCCTCCTTGTGGTGGCGTCCACCAGATGGCGAACGTGCTGAAATCGCGGTCAGCGTGGTTGCGCACGGTGTGATATGCATTCGCGGGGATGAAGACCACATCCCCCTCACGGATGACCTGTTCTTCGTCCTCGATCTGCAGCGTGGCTTCGCCCTGTCGCACGTAGTAGAGTTTGGCAACGGGTACACGCTCTGGTTTTTGCGCCATACCAGGTTTCAACACACCAAAGGCGCACCCGAACGGCGCTCTTATCTCTTCAGGTGCAAACACACCTTGCGCCAGTATGGTGCCCTCATGCGCGGGGAAAAGCGCATCAGGGTTAAACGAACGGATGTTCATTTAAGGATGCCTCCCTCGTTGGCTACAGTCCCGCGCCTTCCGATGTAGAATGTATACACAAAAACAGATTCGTGTCAGGAAAAGTAATCTCCTTTGCTTGCGAAAGGAGACTGTCTGCAGGATACTGCAGTACAGAAACGCGAACATAGTGAACGATTGCGATTGCCTGCAATGGGATGATGTCTCTGGGCGCGATAAGGATACTTCACTTGCCTTCCTGTAGACCTACAAGGCTAATGTTTACACCGTATTGGTGGAACCGACTGCGTCGGGGCAGACGAGTCGCCGAATGAGATTACTCCACGCCCTGCACATCGAAAGCGGTGGCGCAATACGCGGAGGACGCTGATGTGCTATTAACCGACTGGGGCAGTCCACCCATCACCAAGGAGGTATTGCAGAATGCGCGGTCATTTCGCCTCATCGCCGATGCCGCAGGGTCGGTCAAGTTCAAGCTGTCTTTAAAGGTGTTGCAGCAATGTCTCATCCCGCAGAGCATCCGTGTATTCAGTGTCAATGGCGTAGTCACCCTCAACGTGGCAGAAGTCACCATGATTACCGTATTGGCGCGTTGCTGGTAAGGGCGGTGGAAGCGACGCAAAAGGGAGACCCATTCGCAGGAGAAGTAACACTCAGGCGATACAAGCAGGTCGCTCAAACCTCCCATCCCGATTTGGGCTTGCGGCGTGCGCCGCCGCGTCTAGCGGTCTGGTAGGCATCGATGAGGCTCACCACATACACGGATGCCATCACCGACGCAAGGAACAGGAACGCACCGCCTCCGCGCTCGATGTTTTGCACGCCCCACGGGGAGAACGCCAGCAACAGAAGCAACGCCACCCAGATGCCGATAAGCACACCACCTTTGGCGCGGTCGTTCAGCAGCCACTGGGCGAGACCAGGGAAGACTATCGATGCTGCAATGGCAAGCAGGGGACTGGCAGGTTCCTCTGGGAGGTCGGCGACAGAGATGCCGCGCTGTTTCAGCAGGGCAGCTGCATATTTGCGCTCTGCCGAAGCGTAGCGAGGGGAATCGACGGGAGATAGATCGCGTGCTTTTCGGAAGGACTGGACCGCCTCCTCTAGTCGGTTGGTTCTTTCCTGAATATCACCGAGCAACTCCAGAGCGTCGGCATGGTTCGGGTCTAGCTCGAGGACTTTGCGACAGCGGTCTTCCGCCTGTAGCAGCTCGTTGCGCATCTGGTAGACATACGCCTCGCGCAGCAGCTTCTCTATCTGTTCGCGTCGGATATCGTTGTCTTCCCCAGCGGACATGGGTGTCTACCCCCGACTGTCCAATAGTGGCGCGTTACGCCAGAACTCTTCCAGCGCGTAGAACTCGCGCACCTCTGGCTGCATTACGTGAACTACCACATCACCGTAGTCGAGCAAGACCCATTCGCCCCGAACGTATCCTTCCAGCCGTACCTCGCGCTCTCCTGCTTGCTCCATGAACTCGAGAATCTTGTCTACGATAGCTCTGACCTGAATATTGGAGCGTCCATTCATTACTAAGAAGTAGTCCGCCAGAATGGTTTTGCCGCGCAGGTCGACCTGTGAAATCTCCTCCGCCTTCACCTCTTCGGCGGCGCGTAGGATGATATCTACCTTCTGCTCTGCGGTCAAGGCAGTGTGTTCCCCCCTTTCGTCGCGGTAGTCGGTGTCTCCGCGCTTTGCTCGAGTTCCTCGAGGGCGCGATACACCCGCGTCTCATCTGGGACGTAATAGCTGAGACCGTTGACGCTTTGGGACTGGCCGGGCAACACCCCAGTGAAAATGCGTTCGGGCGGCAGCTCCTTCCCCAACCGCGCCAACTGCAATACTTCGCGCGTGGTCATGTCGGTCTCCAGCTGCTTCATCACCTGTCGGGTCAGTTCTGGCAGCCTGTCTAACTGTTGCCACTGGAACATCTTCGCCGCAAGTGCCTTCAAGAACTTCTGCTGCCGATAGATGCGTCCCAAATCGCCCAGTGGGTCATGACGAAATCGCACGTATTGCATGGCTTTTTCGCCATCCAGCAGGCGATAGCCTTTTTTCAAATGGATGTACAGCCGCTGCTTGCGGTCGACGTAGTGCATATCCTTCTCGATGTCGATCTCCACCCCGCCCAGCAGGTCAACGATGCGCTTGAATCCCTCGAGCCGCACTAGTACCACACGGTCAATGGTGACGCCCAACAGGTTCTCTACCGTCTGCTTGGCAGTTTGAAGCCCTCCCCAAGCGTAGGCAGCGTTGACTTTGAACGGGCGGTGCCCTGGGATGTCGGCAAGGGTGTCACGGGGGATAGACAGTGCATACACCGCCTTTTTCTCGAAATCGACCGTTGCCACGATGATGGTGTCGGTGTTGCCCGACTGTTGGTCTAAGCCCAGCGCAAGGATGCGCATTCGAGGCATCCCCTCAAACGCGGGGGTCACCAGCTCTCTGATGGTAACTGGTTTGGGAGCCTTCTGGTTGTAGCCCAGCAGTGCGCCCGCGATGGCAGCGCCAACAATGACCGTAAACGACACCACCCCCCAGCCCACGCGACGCCACCAACCCCGTGCGCTCACCGCTGTTTCAGAACTCATTCGGCTCCTCCAGTGGCTCGTTGCGATACAGCTGATGCTTCAGGATGTACTGAACCACACTGTCGGGGGTCAGGTAACGGATGGATGCGCCGCGGCGCACGCGGTTGCGGATGTCAGTGGCGGAGATGTCCAGTAGGGGCATCTCCATGAGCAGAACGCGGCGACAAAGCCCCTCAGGCAGACGCAGGCTATTCAGGTCGAAGCCGGGACGAGACGCTGCGATGATGTGTGCCATTTGGCAGATGCGCTCTGGCTCTTTCCATGTCGGGATGTAGGCAAGTGAGTCCGCACCCACGATGAGAAACAGCTCCTGATGCGGGTACAGCTGTCGCCACTGCTCCAGCGTGTCTACCGTGTATGAGACACCGCCGCGCTCTAACTCGATACGCGAAGCGCAGAAAGAGGGGTTGCTCGCCGTGGCTAAAAGGGTCATCGCGAAGCGATGTTCCGCTGCAGACACCGCGTAGCGCTTCTTATGGGGCGGAGTGCCGCAGGGAATAAACACCACCTGTTCCAGCTGGAACCGCTGTCGCGCCTCCTCTGCGACGAACAGATGGGCATAGTGGATAGGGTCGAACGTGCCGCCGAAGATGCCTATGCGCATCCTTACGTCCGCACCTGCCCGTCGCCGTACACGATGTATTTGGTGGTAGTCAGCTCGCGCAGACCCATCGGACCGCGCGCGTGCAGCTTCTGGGTGCTGATACCGATTTCTGCGCCAAAGCCGAACTCGAAGCCGTCGGTGAAACGGGTGGAAGCGTTCACATACACGCAGGCAGCATCCACCTCGCGCGTGAAGCGTCGAGCCGCCTCCAAGCTGCGCGTGATGATGGCTTCCGAGTGTCGACTGCCGTAGTGGTTAATGTGCGCGATGGCTTCGTCCAGCGAGTCCACCACTTTCACCGCCAGAATCAGCGCGAGGTACTCGGTATACCAGTCGTCCTCCGTCGCAGGAACCGCCCAAGACACTAGCTGGCGCGTGCGTTCGCAGCCACGAATCTCCACCCCCGCCGCCTTCAGCCGCTCTGCAAAGGCAGGCAGAAACGCCTCCGCCACCGCCGAATGCACCAGCAGCGTCTCCATGGCGTTACACACCGAACACCGCTGCACCTTCGCGTTGAACGCCACGTCCGACGCCATCTGCAGGTCAGCGTCCTCATGCACGTAAGTGTGGCAGTTGCCCACTCCAGTCTCAATCACGGGAACCGTCGCCGTCTGCATCACGGTCTGAATTAGCCCTGCTCCTCCGCGCGGAACGATGCAATCCACCAGCCCGTTCAAGCGCATCAGGTATGTCGCTGCTTCACGTTCGGTGGTCTGCACCATCTGCACGCATTCGGCAGGTAGTCCTGCGCTTTGCACCGCTCGCACCAAACTGGCAGTAATCGCCTGATTGGACTGGAACGCCTCAGAACCGCCCCGCAGGATGACCGCATTGCCAGACTTCAGGCATAGCGCAGCAGCGTCCGCCGTCACGTTTGGGCGCGACTCGTAGATGATGGCGATAACCCCCAGCGGCACGCGCACCTTCACAATCTCCAACCCATTCGGTCGCTTCCATCCTTCGACCACCTCCCCAACGGGGTCAGGTAGTGCCGCCACCTGTCGGATGCCTTCCGCCATGGCGGCGATGCGCTTCTCGTTAAGGGTCAGTCGCTCCACCATCGCTTCTGGAAGCCCGCGTTCGCGCGCTTGATGGATATCGGCGGCATTTGCCTCCAGAATCTGTGCGCTATCGGCAAGAAGGGCGTCCGCCATTGCCAGTAGTGCCTGGTTTTTCGCAGCAGTGCTTGCCTGTCCTAATACCATCGCTGCCTGACGCGCCGCGTTCGCCTGCTGTACCATCTGCTCTCTAAGATGTTCCATTGCCATCCTCACCGCTGACAGATGTGTATAGTTATAACGGAGTCCATTAGCAGTCGTCAAGCCGCGTCTGCTAATTGCGCGACCGCTCGATAGCTAGGTGCTGCTCCAAGTCTGCCACCGCCTGTCGCACCGCTTCGGGCTGAACGCCTGCGGCAATGTCGGGATACCCTGCCTGCGTTAACATCTCTGGGAGATGATGGGTCAGCTGTTTCATCGTCCATAAAATCGCATCCGACATGCCGTATCCCGCCAGTTCCACCCGCTCGTCCCGACCAAGCGGGTCGTAATGGTAGTGCGGCTGGAACTTAAAGCAGTCAAAGCGCAGAAGCTGGCGCGGGCTGCCCTGAACACGCCCATACACTCGAATGTCGTAGCCCTCGTCCCCGCCGAAGTGACGGTATTCCACCGTCAGCCAGACATTGCCTGCTTCAAAAGTTCGCTGCAAGCCGTGTCCTCCTCCCATCCCGTGGTATTTTTGCGTATATGGAGTTTATCACCGAATGCCTGCAAAGCGCAATAGGGTGGGGTAGATGCCCTTGCCACTCCGAGGCTGCCACGCGGTGTCAACATGGCTCTTGGTGTTCGGGTAGCCCTGCGGTAAAATATACGAGAAACACGAGGAGGGGAGGGAATGCACGGTATGGAGCCGTTTTTGGGGTTGAGCGCGGAATGTGTTGGGCTATCTGAGCCAATGTGTGACGATGTGAAGCGGGTGGAATGCCTGCTAGCGGAGGTATTGCGCCAACAGGAAGGTGCGCAACTGCTACAGGTAGCGCGACAACTGTATGAAGAGCCTGAGAGTGAAGACCCCCTTTTGCTGTTGCAGCGCATTCCCGCCTTGCAAGACCCCGCGTTTGTTCGCCGTCTGCTGCGAGCGTATACCGTTCTGTTTCAGCTATTGAATACTGTGGAGCAGAAAGAGATCGTACGTGTCAATCGCGAGCGACAGGTGACCACTGGCACACGCCCCGAGTCGATCCGCGAGGCGATATTGCGTCTTAAGGCGAATGGGGTTACTGCCCAACAGATGCAGCAAATCCTGTATCAAATCGATATCGCCCCCACGATTACCGCACACCCCACCGAAGCACGCCGTCGCTCGGTGCTAGACAAACTGTATCGTATCGCCCAACAGTTGGCGCAGCTGACCGTGCCTTTGGCGACGCCACGTCTCGACCAGCCCCTAAACGCCGCGCATCTTCTGGAGGACGAGCTGCGGCGCACACTCATTGCCCTGTGGCAGACCGATGAGTTCGGCTCTACTGCGGTCACACCCCAAGACGAGGTGCGCAATGCCCTTTACTTCTTTCAGCACACCATCCTGGATGTGGTCGCCTGGCTGATAGACGACCTGCGCACCGCGTTGCGAGAGGCATACCCCGATGACACCTTTGATATTCCGCCGCTCATCCGTTTCCGGTCGTGGGTGGGCGGCGATCGCGATGGGAACCCTAACGTGACCCCCGAGGTTACCTGGTGGACGCTTTTAATGCACAAGCGGTTGGTGCTGCAGTATTATCTGCGCCGGGTTCGCGACCTGCGCCGTGAACTGACGCAAAGCGCGCGCCTAGTGCCCGTCAGCGAGGAGCTGCTTTTCACACTGGAAGAGGACCGCGACCAGATTGCACTACCTGCCCATATCCTTCGTCGCCATGCGCACGAGCCGTACGCCCTCAAACTTTGCTTCATCGAGGTGCGTTTGCGAGCGACCCTTCGCCACCTTAGTGCGCTGACCGATTTCCATGCCGAAGGACCCTCTTTTGTCGCCCACTTCCCCGCCTACCAGCACAGTGAGGAGTTTCTGCAGGACCTGTTGCTGTTGCAAAACAGCCTACGCCAGAATCGTGCTAGTGACCTTGCTGACGGAGGGGCATTGGCTCACCTAATTACACAGGTCAGGGTGTTTGGCTTTCACCTAGCGACGCTTGACATCCGCCAGCACAGCGAAGAACACGAGAAAGCGGTGGAGGAGATACTGCAGGCGGCGCAGGTGTTGCCCGTGAACACCCGCTACCGAGAACTGACGGAAGGGGAGAAGGTGCGCCTGCTGACGCGCGAGCTGTGTCATCCGCGTCCGCTGCTGCCGCGCGAGTGGAGCGGTTCGGCGTCGACCCAAGCGGTCGTGCAGGTGTTTGAGGTGGTGAAGCACGCTTTGCGCTACATCTCTGCCGATTCGGTGAAGGCATATGTGATTTCCATGACGCACGGCATCAGCGACGTGCTGGAGGTGTTGCTGCTGGCGAAGGAGGCAGGGCTGGTGCGCTGGAAAGATGGGCAGATGGAAAGCGATTTGGACATCGTGCCCCTGTTCGAAACCATCCGAGACCTTGCGTCTTGCCACACGCTGATGAAGCAGCTATTCGCCAACAACGCGTACCGGCTCCACTTGCGCGCGCGTGGCAACTTTCAGGAGATTATGCTGGGCTATTCCGACAGCAGCAAGGACGGTGGCTACTTGGCGGCCAACTGGGCGCTGTATGCCACACAGGCGCGACTGGCGCAGACCTGTCGCAAAGCGGGTGTCGAGTTCCGTCTGTTTCATGGGCGCGGCGGCACCATCGGGCGCGGGGGCGGACGGGCGAATCAAGCTATCCTGTCGCAGCCAGCCCACAGTCTCAACGGACGTATCCGCTTTACTGAACAAGGCGAGGTGGTCTCGTTCCGCTATGGTCTCGCCCCTATTGCGCATCGCCATCTGGAGCAGGTCGCCAACGCCATACTCTTGGCAACTGCGGGGCAAGGGCGCAAAGGGGTGCCTTCCCGCTGGTATGAGGTCATGGAACGCTTAGCACAGCATTCCATGCAGGTCTACCGGTCGCTGGTGTACGAAGACCCCGACTTCTGGACGTTCTACACGCAAGCCACGCCGATTTCGCACATCAGTCGTTTGCCTATCGCGTCACGTCCAGTGTACCGCCCACGGGAGGGAGCAGTAGGGCTCGAGAACCTGCGAGCCATCCCCTGGGTGTTTGCTTGGGTGCAGAGCCGCTATGTCATTCCAGGCTGGTACGGCATGGGTAGCGCGCTGGAATGGTTTGGTTCACAAAGCGTGCAGAACCAAACCCTTCTGCAGCAGATGTATCGACAATGGTCTTTCTTCCGGATGGTGGTCGATAACGCGCAGCTGGAACTGGTGCGGGCACACCTGCCCACCGCGCGTCTGTATGCTTCCCGCGTTAAGCCACCCGAGGTAGGTGAGCGACTGCACCAGCTTATCGAACAGGAGTATCACCGCACGGTCCAGTGGGTGCTGCGCATCACAGGGCAGACCGAACTGATGCAGAACGCGAAGATGGTGCAGCGCACCGTGCAGCTGCGTAACCCCGCCACCATCCCGTTAAGTAAACTGCAGCTCGCGTTGCTAGACCTATGGGACAAGCAGGCGCAACAGGAAGCTCTCAGCGCGTGGCACGACGCCGTGCTATTGAGCATCGCGGGCATTGCCGCCGCGATGCAAAGCACTGGCTAATAGAAAAAGCGGCGCCCATCGGGCGCCGCAAGTGCAGGTCTACGAGGGTTGTTACCCAAAACGTCTGGACTACTGCGTAGACGGTTCCGACGGAGCGGTTTGAGCTGGCTTGCTCTTGGGGTCGGCGGGCAGGGTTCCCGCTTTGAGCTCGTCGCCGTTGGACACACCGTCCTTATCCGAGTCCAGCGTCTCAATAGATTTCAGGATGTCGGCGGTTAAATCCTTTGTCTTGCGCTCCTGCATCGCTTTCTGCACGTCCTTGCCGTAGACGTTCAGCTCCTTGCCCTTCACATGGCAGACATTGCACTTCGCCGTCGCCAACGCGCTGCCTTTGGGAGCGGGATACGTCCGGTTAAACAGCGGTTGCATCTTGGGGGTCGCCAGGGCGCTTGCCATCAGGGCAAATGCGATGAGCGTGCTAATCAGCAGCTTCACTTTGTTCATGCTCCAGTTCCTCCTGTCTCTGTGTTCACCCTAATCCGACGCTATGGCTTGCTCTTGGGGTCGGCGGGCAGGGTTCCCGCTTTGAGCTCGTCGCCGTTGGACACACCGTCCTTATCCGAGTCCAGCGTCTCAATAGATTTCAGGATGTCGGCGGTTAAATCCTTTGTCTTGCGCTCCTGCATCGCTTTCTGCATGTCCTTGCCGTAGACGTTCAGCTCCTTGCCCTTCACATGGCAGACATTGCACTTGGCTTTGCCCAGAGGACTATCCTTCGCTGGGCTGTAGGTCTTGTTGAAGGTAACCAAGTGCTTTGGCGTCGCCAGTGCACTCAGCATCACTCCCAACGCTAACACTGTGCTGACCAGCAGTCTCGTTGTCATAATATTTTCTCCCCGTCGTTCTGAGTAAGGTTTCATCAACTTCAATTATATTACAGATTTGCCCAACAGCACAGAATGCCCAGCACATATTAGACCTGTACAATTCCCAAATCGATTCATCGAATTTCCGAGGCGAAGCAGGTTTATCCGCAGCGCTTAACGAATACAAATCAAGACATGGAAATAGAGCGTAACGCCCTTACGAGGTGGGGGTGTTCGAGCGAATTATCTCACCGTGCCCCCTCCGATATTGAAAACGTTTCGGGACGAGAGGCTGAGCCATGCAGGTGCAATTTCGGGATGTGGAAGGGTCGCTATCCCAGGCAGTGCGCGAGTATGTGGAGAAGAAAGTCGCCAAGTTGGAGCGACATTTCAAGAGTTTCCGCACAGCGACCGTAGTGCATGACGAAGTGCGCGGACGCCACACGATAGAGATTACCTTAAACGGCGATGGAGTGGTTTTGCGGGCGGAGGAAACCAGCGGCGATTTGCGTGCCGCAGTGGACAGCGTGGTGGACAAGCTAGAATCGCAACTAGCGCGCTTCAAGGGTAAGCGTTTCCGCTCGCTGGCAAAGCGCGACCGCGAGGACATGCTTCAGGCTGAAGAGATAATGCTACTGCTAGAGCCCGCGCACGAGGAGGCTGCTGTCGGGTTGGAAGGTGGAGAATCTGCCCCCTTCCGAATCGCACGCATAAAGCGGTTTGCGCTCAAACCCTCCACGCTGGAGGAGGCGGCGATGGAGATGGAGATGCTGCAGCATGACTTCCATGTGTTCTTGGACATGGAGACGCAGGGTGTGCGCGTGCTCTACCGACGCAAGGATGGAACCTACGGCTTGCTTATCGGAGAGGAGTAACTCGCTCTCGCTGGTGCCGAAGCCCCTTCAGGCCGGAGGGGCTTCTTTTGTTTCTGTTATAGCAATTTTGCGACTTGTATTGTAAGATATACTCGACGACAGCGTGGAAAGGGAGAGGCGAGGATGATGACAGACACAAAATCTCCACTGCAGCAAGCACGAGCAGGCTATCAGCCGAAACTGCCTCCTGCGCTCCGAACAGGTAACATCGCCGTGCAGCTGGGCGAGCCAACCGAACCAGCAACGGATAAGGAGGAGATTCGGAAACAGTTTCCACACACTTACGGTCAACCTATTGCCACGCTCGTGGAAGGCAAGGGCAACCTGACTGACAAACCCTTGAGGGTAGGAGTAGTGCTTTCTGGCGGTCCTGCCCCCGGAGGACACAACGTGATCGCGGGTGTGTTCGATGCGCTTAAACGCGCCAACCCTAACAGCACCCTGTACGGTTTCCTGAAGGGACCAGCAGGCGTCATCCGCGGCAAATACATGGAGCTCACCGCCGAGGTGATTGACCAGTATCGAAACACCGGCGGCTTCAACATGATAATGACTGGTCGCGACAAGATCGAAAAGCCCGAAGAGCTAGAAGCCTGCCGCAAGAACTTTGAGGCGATGGGACTGGACGGGCTGGTGATTATCGGTGGAGACGACTCGAACACCAACGCGGCAGTACTTGCCGAATACTTGCGTTCGATTGGCTCTTCCGCCTGCATCATCGGCGTGCCCAAGACCATCGATGGCGATATGAAGAACGAGCTCATCGAGGCATCGTTCGGCTTCGACACCGCGTGCAAGGTGTATTCGGAGCTGATCGGCAACATCGCTCGCGATGCCACTTCTGCCGTAAAGTATTGGCACTTCATCCGTCTGATGGGACGTGCCGCCAGCCACGTCACCTTAGAGTGTGCCTTGCAGACCCACCCCAACATCGCGCTCATTTCGGAGGAGGTACAGGCGAAGGGCATCACGCTGCAACAGATTGTCGACCAGATTGTGGATTCGGTGGTGCGGCGAGCGCAGGCTGGCAAGAACTATGGTGTGGCGCTCGTGCCCGAAGGGCTTGTGGAGTTCATCTCCGATATCAAGACGCTCATTGACGAGCTAAGCGCTATTCTGGGACAAGAGGAGCAGTACATCCACAGCCTGCCCGACCACTCCGAGCGGGTGCAATACCTTAGCACGAAACTCAGTGACCACAGCGCACGGGTATACAGCTCGCTGCCCCAAGACATTCAAGCGGTGCTGTTGCGGCGAGACAGTCACGGCAACGTGCCGCTCTCCCAAGTGGAGACGGAGCGATTGCTGATTGACCTGGTCTCTGACCGGTTCCGCGAGCTGCAGGCAAGGGGCGAGGCGATGGAGGTGAAGTTTAGTCCCCTGAGTCATTTCTTCGGCTATGAGGGGCGGTGCGCCGCGCCATCCAACTTTGACGCCGACTACGCCTACACGCTGGGCTATGCGGCGGCACACCTTATCCGGGCTGGGCTAACGGGCTACACCGTTTACGTCCGCAACCTGACCCGGAGCGTGGACGAGTGGATAGCAGGGGGCGTGCCGGTTACTATGATGCTTAACATCGAGATGCGTAAGGGCAAGCCAACGCCCGTCATTCGCAAGGCTCTGGTCGATCTCAACGGTAAGCCATTCCAGACCTTTGCCGCGCACCGTGAGACGTGGGCAGTAGAGGACGATTATCGCTTCCCTGGACCAATCCAGTACTTTGGTCCGAGCGAGATTTGCGATGCGCCCACCTTGACCTTGCAGCTCGAACGTGGATGAATCGGTTGGGCGAGCCGTCGGCACGCCTACAGGCTCGCCCACCACATTCGCTACCAAGACACCGTAAAAGCTAGGGATGAACCGTTTTCTCAGCTTTGACCGTGTTGCTAACGAGTACGATGCCACCCGCTTCCTACCTGAAACGGTTCGGGAGGCAGTGGTGGAGCAGATGTTGAACGCCATCCCGTTTTGCCCCGATGACTGGTTCATTGACGCGGGCGTAGGTACGGGGCGGTTTGCGCTGCCGATTGCTCGTCGGGGGGTGCGCGTGCTGGGCATCGACGTGTCGCGTTCTATGATGTGTCAGTTACTACGGAAGCACCCGCCCCCCAACCTGCATCTGGCGCAAGCGGACTTGCGCCGCCTTCCCCTGCGTTCGCAAACGGTTCGTGCAGTGCTCATCGCGCATGTATTACATCTGATCGCCGACTGGCAGGACGTACTTCGGGAATGTCGACGGGTGCTACATCGGGACGGGGTACTGTTTTTGCTGTATGAGGAGGGTAAGCGGTTCCCGGCACGGGAATACTACTTAGCACGGGCGCGGGAAAAAGGGCTGCTGCCCCCGCCACTTGGGGCACACAGCGCGGCGGAGGCGGTGCAGTTTGTTCAGGGGCTGGGTGGAGTCGTCACGATGATTGAGCATCCGTCGTTACACTGGATAGCGCGACGCACCCATGAGGAAGTTTTACTGGAGCTGGAGAGGCGTACCTACTCCCAGCTGTGGGATGTGCCCGATGATGTCCATCGCGCCTTGTTGGAGCAAGCGCGGCGTTTTGTGCGCCACCAGTTCGGCAGTGAGGGCGATACGTACACCACAGAGGCGGTGGTCAAATTGTACGCCGTTCAGTTTAATAACTGAGGTGACTTGTCGCCTTGCAAAGGGCGATGTGGATGGGATATACTAGTTTCTGTCTACACACTTGCACTGAACTTCTCTCAATTGGAGCGTTGGCAAGGTCGCTCAGAGCTTCGTTCGGGTTAGACCACGCTCAGTGAACAACTTGTGTAGGAGGCGCAGCACCAATGCCACAGCGCAACATCACCGCGTCCTTAGGAATGGCTGACCTTCCACATCCTGTCACGCGACTGCATCCCGTGCAAGAGCGCGAGCGCGCCTTCCTAATTTATGTCAATCCAGACGCCGAGCTAGACCAATATGTGGAGGAAGAGCTACGTGCGCTTTGCGACACAGCAGGGCTGGAGGTAGTGGGGGAAAGTCGGCAGCGGCGCACTCGCCCCGATGCTGCCACGTTTATCGGCAGGGGAAAGGCGGAGCTGTTGTTCCCGCAGGTGCGTGAGGCAAACGCCGATTTGGTGATTGTGGACGATGACTTGACGCCGTTACAACAGCGCAACTTAGAGGACATCTTGCAGACGCGCGTTATCGACCGCACAGAGCTCATCCTGCGCATCTTCGCACAACGTGCGCACACCCGCGAGGGCAAACTGCAGGTGGAGCTGGCTCAGTTGACGTACGAGCTGCCCCGCCTGATGAGCGTCTACACCAAATTCGAACAGCAGGCAGGACATATCGGCGTGCGGGGAGGCCCGGGCGAGACCAAGTTAGAGCAAGACCGGCGCAAGGTGCGCGAACGCATCGCCGATTTGCAACGCGAGCTGGAACAGGTTGCGCGGCAACGCAGCCTGCAGCGGCAAGGTAGACGTCGGCTACCTTTTCCCTTCGGTGCGCTGGTTGGCTATACCAGCGCGGGTAAGTCCACCTTGCTCAACACGCTTTCGGGCGCACATATTTACACCGATGAGCATCTCTTCGCCACGCTCGACCCCACCGTGCGCCGAATTGTGCTGCCCGACGGGTGGGGGGTGTTGCTTTCGGACACCGTTGGCTTCATCCGCAATTTGCCACACTCGCTGGTGGCGGCATTTCGCGCCACACTGGAGGAGGTAACGGAAGCCGACTTTCTCATCCACGTTGTGGACGCCAGCCATCCGCAACTTGAGCTGCAACAGCAAGCGGTGATGAACGTGCTGGCGGAGCTCGGCGCGCATACCAAGCCCATCATCACTGCCTACAATAAAGCCGACCTAGTGAAAGATACCTACCGCCTGCGCCAACTGGTGGCGGCGACACCGAACGCCGTGTACATCTCTGCGTTGAAAGCGGAAGGCATTCCCGAGCTCATGAACCGCATCCTGGACACCTTGCGTTCGCTGCTGCAGCCAGTGCGAGTGCGGCTGCCCTATACGCAGAGTAATCTGCTGGCGCAGTGCTACGAGCTGGGGCGAGTACGTAGTGCGGAGTATACTCCCGACGGCATTCTGGTGGGGGCGGAAGTTACGCACGACCTTGCGGAGCTGCTCACACGCTATCGCGTTGACCAACAGTGAGCGCGTTGCTGGACGAGCGCGTCGCTCACTGTCGGATGCGCAACGGTAGGATGGAGTATTTGCGTTGCTCGAAGGTTTCACGTTGCTCGTAGACTAGCACCAAATTGGTAAGGCGACGCAAGGGGCGCATTAGCACCTTGCCACGATAGTACATGCCGGTTGACGAACCCGCGTCGAGGTTAATGGCGTCCACGCAGCCCAACCGATGCATCACCATCGCCATCTGGCTCAGGGTAATCGGCTTGCGGGTGCCGACGAAGAGCAGATGGTTCTCACGTGTCAAGCCCACTGCCAGTCGCCACGCTGGGCGCAGTAATCGGCGGTCGCGAAAGCCCTCAGCCTGCGGATACACGCCTATTTTGCCAGCCGTCACTAATCGTGGGCCCGAGCGAAGCACGAAATCGTACGCGCTCCAGTCTTCGCGACGGTAGCGCTGCACGTCCACAAACTCCACCCGGTTGTCGGGGGTTACGCAGAGGGCGGTTCCGACTCCGCCAAAATGCACCATCTTGCCCTCAATAACGATGTCGCCGACTGGAAGGTAGTTCCGCAGTCCAAAGAACGTGCCGGTTACAGCGGCGGTAGGTCGGGCACGTGCCACCATGCTTTCGAGAGGTTCGGTGCGCCCCCGACGTTGCTTTGCCAGCATACCGGTGACCTTCACGTTCTCATCGTTCATATCCACGCGGATTATCTTGACTGGGATGCTCTGCACAGTGGTGGCAATCAGCTGCACACTGCCGCCGTCTGCTTCCGCAATGCCGTCAATCAGCCACCAAACCAAAGCCACCGTCAGCCATCGTACACCCATTGCCGTTTCCCTCTGTTTCTGCTCTGCCGAATCAGTTTTTCCATAGTGGCACCAGTGATTTCGGCCTTCTTGGGTCTAACTTTGGGCTGATTGGCGACGAGTGATTGGCACGGGGGAAGGCTGCCCCGTGCCATAAACTATTGTCCTGTCGGAAACGCGGGGGGAGCAAGCGGCGTGCCTCCCTTGCGCTTGTTCGTCAGCCTGCCCGCCTTCGAAATGTCTATTGGCTGAAAACCGATTTGCGATGCAGGTGAACCGGGCTTCAGCCGAAAATCGCCTTTGTCGGGGGCGACGAACAACGGGTCTGCAATCACCGAATGCACGTCCTGTCCCTTCGCCCGCCATTGTTCTAGCGTGAGATTGGTGAACTGCACTTCGCCACCTCCCTCACGCCAATAGAGATTGTAATCCAGTTTATACTGGTTATCTGCCCAGTTGCCGTGCAGCAGCGGTCCCTCGCGCCAGTAGACAATGTTGCGCTCGAAGGTGAAGGAGAGATGCTCCTCCGGACGCGACCGTTGGATTTGTCCTTCTCGTGCAAAGGCAAAAATGTTGTTGCGTACCGTGTTCTCTTTGCCGTAGTGCTGATGGAAGCCGCCCGTCTTAGTGCGATACACCACGTTGTTCTCGGCAAGGATACGGGTAGTGCCTTCGTCGAAGTAGATGCCCCAGCCTCCGTAGGACAGGCTCTCAACGTCGTGAATTAGGTTGTGGTGCAGCACTGTGCCCTCGTGGAGGCCTAGCGTGTAGATACCACCCATGTCCGATAGCACACCCTGCCCAAGATGGTGGATATGGTTGTAGGCGACCGTGTTGTGATGGGCTAGCGCCTGACCATACCCCCACGTCCAACCGATGGAGATGCCCGTGTAGTAGAAATCGGCAATTTCGTTATGCTCGATACGGTTGTAGGGCGACTGTCCGATCCAAACCCCGACCGCGGCGGGATGAAGCCTGCCACCGTGTGCGATGAGATTGTCGCGGATGACGTGGTGGCTAGCGACCTCCTCCTCGTTCTGGCGGATAGCCATCTCGCCGATTTTCACTCCCCCTGCGCCTAAGTCCGTCAGTTCGCACCGCTCCACTCGGTTTCGCTTGCAGCCCCGCCCGAACTCGAACGCCCACGCGCCAGTGTGGGTCACGCGGCAGTCCTCAAACGCGCAGTCTCGCACGCCCTCTGCGCTAATGGCGGCACCTAACACCGCTTCAGCTTGGGGAAAGCTGTAGCCCTCTGCAGGGGTCACCCATTGAGTATGGGCGAAGGTCAAGCCGCGGAAGACCAGATGTTGCACCCACCTGCGCCCCTCCACATCGCCTCTCAGTAGCAGCAGCTGCTCGGCTTTCGGCGCGACCACTGGGCTCTTCTCAACGCTCTCGCCCGGCTTCGGTAGGTAGGTCAACACCCCTCGGTCCCGATCCAGATACCATTCGCCTGGCTCGCTCAACGCCTCCCGCACGTTTTCCACAAAATAGCGGTGCCCTTTCCGCAGCAGAGACCACCACTGGTCATGGGAAGTCGTGCCCGTGAAGGTCACAATGTTTTTCTCAGTGTCCACCTGTGCGATGCGCAGCCGCGCCATCGTCCACAACTGCGTCGCCAACACCTCTACATCGTTCAACCGATACCAGTCGGGGCGGATTTCGCCCTTCTGAAACACGAAGCTGTTGGAGCCCTTTCCTGCCACCGGCGGCAGCTCCTCAGCGATGGTGTAATAACCGTTCTTGGGAAGGCGCGGGCGGTAGCGACGCTCTCCATTCACCCACAGCTGGATGAAGTTCCACTCGCCGCGCTGAACCTCCGGCAGCTGCAGTTGCCAGCGACCGTCGGGCGTTACCACCCAGCCCTTCAGCACAACGCCCCCGCTGATGACCGGCTTCTCACCCGGATAGGCGGCATACACCGTCGGCGAGTCTGGCATGCCCGAATCTTCGGGGGTGAACACCAGCGGCTCGCTTAGGATGTAGGTTCCCTTGCGCACCATCACCACTACCGGACGGTTGAGCAGTTGCGTACGGCGCAGTTCCCGCACCGCCTGCTGCGCCCGCTTCAAGGTAGCGAAGGGTCCGTCGGTGCGCTGCCGGTTGGGCGCGGGCAACTTGCCAGACCAGTTATCATTGCCGTTGGTGGCGACGTAAAAATCGGCTTTCGGCTGTGCGCTGGCAACCGCCAGCATCGCCCCTAAAAAGCAAACAGGCATTATCCTCCACATCCCGTTACGCTTCCTTTCCCACCTTCTTTGGATGGAGATTCTCGCCAGTGGCGGCGAGTCCTGCCTTCGCATCGTCGTGAAAGTTCTGCGGCAGCAAGCCTGTTCCCACATACACCAGATGGGACGGACAGCGACAGTCGCTGGAGCCGAAGCCTAACGCGACAAGCCGCGCGTTTGGCAGAGAGAGCGCTTCGCTATTCCATACGCACTCTAGTTGCTCAGTCGTCATCTGGTAGCGGATGTGTGTTACCTGTGCATGCGCCAGCAGGTGGTCGATGTGCCAGTGTCGTCGTTTCACCGAGCGCAGGTGGCGGGAGATGCGTGCTTGCAGTCCGCGCATGGCGCTGCCGGTATAAACGTATTGCCCTGCTGGGAAGGTAAAGATACCTAGCTTGCCAATTTGCACCGTTACGGCTTGGGGCAAGTGGATAAACAGTTGATACACGCCGGGTGCGTTTGGAATCCTATCCGCGAGTATCATCTTCGGGCATCTGTTTGAAGCGTTTCGCTTCCCTCAGCACGCGCGCGGTGGTGCGTGGAAACCGCTCCGATGCGGTACTAACCTTTTCCACGCGCACCAGCAGGTTCACGATGTCCGAGTGCGGCACGTCGACCTCGATGAGCTGCGGTTTGCTACCACCCAATTGCAGGATATGCTCGCCCGCCTGCTCGACTTCGGCACGCTGTGACGGGCGCTTCATCCATAGCGCCACTCCACCCACCCCTACAAAGGGCAACGTCCACTCCGCCAGTGCCCACAGGTGCGCCACCGCCCGCGCCGTCACCATGTCGTATTGCTCGCGCCATCGCACCTGGCGGGCTGCCTGCTCCGCGCGGGCATGGATGAACTCTACCGCGTCGATGCCCAGCTCGGCGCAGAGCGGACGCAGGAACAGGAAGGGGTCATGGCGCGAGTCGAGCAGAGCAAGACGGATTTGCGGAAAGGCTATCTTGAGCGGCAAGCCTGGAAAGCCCGCACCGGTTCCGACGTCCAGCACTCGAGCGCCCGACACTGGTTGCCACGCGGCAACCAGCGTGAGCGAGTCGAGAAAATGGCGTACCACCGCTTCGTTTGGCGGCACGGAGGTGAGGTTCATGCGCGCGCTGGCTTCATAGAGGCGACGGGCATATAGGTCAAATTGCTGCAGCTGCCAGTCGTCAAGCGTGATGCCCAGCGCCAGCGCGCCGGTTTTCAGAAGCGATATCTGTTCCAACATTTTGTCGGACGGTGAACGGTTGCGCTACGTGCCCATCTCCCAAGAAGTCAGATACTCCTGCTGTTCTGGTGTCAGGGTGTCGATGCGGATGCCCATCGCGTCCAGCTTCAGGCGGGCAATCTGCTTGTCCAGCTCGATCGGCACGCGGTACACCTGCTTCTCCAGCGTGTGGGCGTGCTGATGAATATACTCCGCGCTGAGTGCCTGATTGGCGAAGCTCATGTCCATGACGCTGGCGGGGTGCCCCTCTGCCGCCGCGAGGTTAATCAGCCGCCCTTCGCCCAGCAGGAATATCTTGCGCCCGTCGGATAGCACATACTCGTCCACGAACTCGCGGATGCGCCGTTTAGAGGTCTTCATCCGCTCCAGCGCATCGATATCGATCTCCACATTGAAGTGCCCTGAGTTGGCAACGATCGCGCCAGACTTCATCACAGCGAAATGCTCTTCGCGAATGACGTGGATGTCGCCAGTGAGTGTGACGAACACATCACCCACGCGGGCGGCATCCGCCATGGGCATCACCTGATAGCCGTCCATCACCGCTTCCAGCGCGCGCAGGGGGTCGGTCTCCGTCACGATGACATGCGCTCCCATGCCTTTGGCGCGCATCGCCACGCCGCGCCCACACCAGCCGTACCCTGCCACCACCACCGTGCGTCCCGCCAGCAGGATGTTCGTTGCCCGCAGGATGCCGTCGATGGTGCTTTGCCCCGTGCCGTAGCGATTGTCGAACAGGTGCTTGGTATCGGCGTCGTTGACGGCGATGATGGGGTAGCGCAGCACGCCGTCTTTCGCCATTGCACGCAAGCGAATAACGCCGGTGGTGGTCTCTTCCGTGCCGCCGCGCACGTTTGGCAACAATTCCTGTCGCTGCGAGTGCAGGGTGGAGACCAAGTCCGCACCGTCGTCCATGGTGATATGCGGTTGTATGTCCAGCACTGCGTGGATGTGCTTATAGTAGGTGTCGTGGTCTTCGCCCTTGATGGCAAAAACGGGAATGCCGTGGTGCTTGACGAGGGCAGCCGCCACGTCGTCCTGCGTGGACAGGGGGTTCGAGGCACACAACGCCACCTGCGCTCCACCTGCCTTCAGGGTAATCGCGAGGTTTGCGGTCTCGGTGGTCACGTGCAGGCAAGCGGCGAGGCGAACTCCTTCCAAGGGCTTCTCGCGGGCAAACCGCTCGCGGATAAGGCGCAGCACGGGCATGTCCTGCTCTGCCCACTCGATGCGCAACTGCCCTCTATCGGCAAGGGAAAGGTCCTTCACATCGTAGTTCATGCAATACTCCTCCTGTTATCCATCAACTGCCAACGTAATTGTTTTTGCGCACGGGGTCGACGATGACGCCGTCGAATACCGCCGCATTAGACTTTACGCGACAGCCCTTACCCACCACACAGCGCACCAGCATGGTGTCGCGCATTACCACCGCGCCTTCCCATAGGATGCTCTCTTGCACGGTGGCGTTGTCTTCCACCACGCAATTGTCGCCCAGCACCGTGTATTCCAGCACCTTCGCGCCCGGACCGATTTCGCAGTTGTTGCCGATGATGACGGGGTAGCCGATTTCGGCAGTGGGGTCAATCTTCACGTTGTCGCCTATCCATACGTATTTTCGTCTTTCGGGATAAGGTATCCGTAGGCAGACCCTGCCCTGCATGGCGTCCACGTGTGTCTGCTGATAGGTGCGCAGGTTGCCCACGTCCTTCCAATAGGATGAGGTGAGGAAGCCGAAGAACGGCCGACGCTGTTCCAGTAGCAGGGGCAGCAGGTTCGCACCGAAGCCGTAGGTAACACCACGTGGAATCAGGTCGAATATCTCCGGCTCGAACACGTACACGCCGGTGTTGGCTGCGTTGGAGAAAATGACCTCGCCGCGCGGTTTCTCCAAGAACCGGGTGATGCGTCCCCGTTCGTTCAGCAAAGCGATCCCGTACTCTGACGGGTCATCCACTAACGAAAGGGCAATGGTAGCGATGGCGTGCTTCTCCTTGTGATAGCGCAACAGTCGGGTAAGGTCCAAATCCGTGATGTCGTCTCCACCGATGACTAGAAAAGTGTCATCAAAGAAGTGTTCACATCGCTTGACGCTGCCCGCATCTCCCCACAGACGGTCTTCTTTGGAGTAATGGATGCACACGCCCCACTGGGAACCGTCCCCGAAGTAGTTCTCGATCTGATCGCCGAGATAGTGTAGATTCACCATGATTTCGTGAAAGCCATGTCGCTTCAGCAGCTCCACGATGTGTTCCATCACGGGGCGGTTCACAATGGGCACCATCGGTTTGGGCACGTTGCGGGTCAGAGGGTCCAGACGCGAGCCTACTCCTGCCGCTAGAATCATCGCTTTCATGACGGGTTTTCCTCCTCGAATCGCCGCACCATTGCAGCTACGTAGTCGAGTTGCTCCTCGCGCAGTTCGGGATGCACCGGCAGGGAAAGTACTTCTTCAGCAGCGCGTTCCGCGTGTGGGAAGTCGCCGCGTCTGTAGCCAAAACAACGGTAGGCCTCCTGCAGGTGCAAGGGCAGCGGATAATATACAGCGGTGGCGATCCCATGCTCCCGCAGATACCGTTGCAAGGCGTTCCGCTGGCGGTGTCGGATGGTAAACTGGTGGTATGTGTGCAGGTTGACTGGCGCAGTGAGCGGCAGTACAGCTTGGGTGTCTCGCAGCAGTTCCATGTAGCGGAGAGCGTTTTGGCGGCGGCGTTCGTTCCAGCTCTCCAGATGCGGTAGTTTCACCCGCAGGATAGCCGCCTGTATCTCGTCGAGACGACTGCAGTAACCGGGCATTTTGTAGAAGTAGGCTCCACCTTCGGCACCATGCACCCGCAGCTGCCTAACGCGCTGGGCTATCTCTTCGTCGTTGCACAGTACAATGCCGCCGTCTCCAAACGCGCCGAGATTCTTGGTGGGGTAGAAGCTGATGGCAGTGAGGTGACCGATTGCCGCAACTGGGATGCCGTTCTGCCTCGCACCGATGGCTTGCGCCGAGTCGTTCACTAAGTATAGCCCGTACTGCTGCGCGATGTGCCATAGCGCGTGTCGGTCGGTCATCTGCCCGAATAGGTCTACGGGCAGCAGCGCACGAGTGCGCGGGGTAATCGCCTGTTCTATCGCGTTCACATCGATATTATAGGTGCAGGGGTCGATGTCTACATAGACTGGCTTTGCGCCGAGGCGCACGATGACTTCGGTGGTGGCACCGAAGGTGAACGGGGTGGTAATCACCTCGTCGCCAGCACCAATACCGACAGCTGCTAACGACAGCTCCAATGCGTCAGTACCAGAAGCCACGCCGATGCCGAACCGCGCTCCACAATATGCTGCAACCTCTTCCTCCAGACGCTGAACGTTCTCCCCCAGAATAAATCGCCCACTTTCCAGCACGCGGGCAATCGCCGCGTTGATCTCCTCGCGCAGGGCATGATACTGTGCCTGCAAGTCCACAATAGGCACCCGAATGGTGTCGCTCATGGATTTCTCCCCTGTACCTCAAGAGATGCTTTGCTTCACCAGCCGCCTCACCAGCTCGTTCCCAACCGACTTTCGCCCTCAATACGGCTGTTAGCGGCAATCACCGCATCGGCGATTCGGCATCCCGACGCGATAAAAACGTTACGGTCGCAAATGACGCGGGTCAGGCACGCTCCAGCTCCCACATGTACCTGCTCCAGCAAAACGCAGTCTTCCAGCACACTTCCTTGCTCGATGTGACAGCCTGCCCCGATGACCACTGTGCCACGAAGGTGTGCGCCTTGCTCGACGAGGGCACCTTCTCCAATGTGGGATAATCCTCCCGAGTCAAGGGTTCCATGCATCTGCGCGCCTTTCATGCACCACAAGCCCTCAGCAAGGGGCGTGCCAGGTAAGGGAACGCGCACACGCCCACGCAACAGGTCGTTGGTAACCTGCCAGTACTGCGTGGGACCGGCGACATCTACCCAATAGCCTTCTGCCGGCGCGCCATACAGACCTTCTTGGTTGTCGATCATGCGGGGGTAGATTTCGCGTTCTATCGATACCATTCTGCCTTCGGGAATGCTCCGTATGACCTCTGGCTCCAGCACATAGAATCCGGCATTAATATAGTCCCAGCCCGTCTGCTCCACGTTGGGATTCGCTGCCAGTGCTTTTTTCTGCTCGTCAGTTGGTTCTCGCCATGCCAAAACCCGACCATCGCTGTGCAGCTCCAACACCCCGTAGGGGTTGGGGCTCGGCACAGCTTTCAAGGCGATAGTAGCGCGCGCGCCGCGCTTTCGGTGCAGGTCTATAATCGCGCTCAGGTCGAAGTCGGTTACGATATCCCCGTTGAAGACGACCACTGTCTCTTGTCGCCAAAGGCTATTGGCGGCGTTGCGGATGGCTCCTGCTGTGCCCAAGGGCTGGTCCTCCTGAGCGTAACGCATCTTCACGCCGAAACGGCTACCGTCGGCGAAGTGTTTCTCGATCGCATCTGCCATGTAATTAGTCGCGAACACAATCTCATCCACACCATGTGCCTTCAGCAACGCCACCTGATATTCCAGCAAGGGACGGTTCAAGATGGGCATGAGGGGTTTCGGGCGGGTGTATGTCAGTGGGCGAAAGCGGGTACCAAAACCGCCAGCGATGATGATTCCCTGCATCCCATCACCTCCGCGACCACGTGATTTTACACAATGGGCGAAACACCCCACTCATTATACTCGTTGAAGCGTGGGTTTGTAAAGGTAAGTGGTAGGCGCGTGCAAACTAGCGCTGCCTCGCGCGCTTGGAGGCGTTCGATGTATCTTACCAACGTGTCCCAGCGGTTGAAAGTCGCTCTGGCGCAGGCTCTCAGCCTCCACAGCTGGCTTCATCGTGGATTGCCCGCGTAGGCTGCGTGTCGAGAATGCCCATCTGCAAACACCGCCGACACGGTTTGACATCTTTCATCCCTCACCGTATAATGGATGCGGGAGCTTAGCTTCATATAACGCCTAAGCGTTTTTTGGGCACCGTAGGGGACCCCCTGGACGTGGCAAAGTCAGCTTGTGCGCTGGGGCGTTTGGAGGGGGAGTATGTGTTCCTCCGAAACCGATGAACCGCTCTACCTGCGCATTCAGCGCATCATCGAAGAGCAAATCTTGCAAGGCAAGTTACCCGCAGGAAGCCAGTTACCTGGCGAGCGCGAGCTGGCACGGCAGTTTGGCGTCAGCCAGATGACGGTGAACCGCGCCATTCAAGAGCTGGTGCGCAAGGGACGGCTGTACCGTCGCTCTGGAGCGGGTACCTTTGTCACTGACCCGCTACAACCTGTGCGCGTACACGGCGTAGTTTTGGTCATACCACATTCGGAGCAGCCCCAGGCAGATACCTATCTGCGAGAGCCGTTTCGCGCCATTCGTGACGCAGCGCAAGCACATGGACTGCCGTTGCACGTCGTGCAAGCGGACGTCTTCGAGTATCCCGATGTCGCCCATCGCCACGCGCAGGGCGCTTTGCTGTTTGTGGCTCCTCCGATCGATGCCTATGACACCCTGATGCACCTGTGGCAAAGGGGCATTCGCTTCGTGGTGATGGGGGCATCGTGGCAGTCTGGTGACCTTCCGTGCGTGGACAGTGATAACGTTGGCGGAGCGCGACGTGCTGTGGAATACCTGTTGTCTTTGGGGCATCGGCAAATCGCTTATGTTTATGGTTGGGAGCGCAGTACCAACTGCGCAGACCGTTTGCGCGGCTATCAGCAAGCCCTACATGCATGGGCAGTGCCGTTACGCCCAGAGTGGGTGGTGCAAGCTGGCTCCGACTCGCATCTGTCGGTGCAGGCAGCCCAACAGATAACCGACCTGATTATTCGCTCTGAACCGATTACGGCTATCTTCGTGGCGGGGTATTACCTGACTCTCGACATACTGAATCTGCTACGTTCGCTTAGAATGCGCGTGCCACAGGATATTAGCCTCGTCTCTTTCGACGACCCCTCGAGCGCAGCGCACCTCAATCCGCCTCTATGCACCGTACGCCAGCCGCTCTATGAATTAGGGCGACGCGCGACAGAGATGCTCTTTCAACTTTTAACCAACCCCGACGCTGTGCGCTCCTGCCGAACGGTATACCTGCCTACGGAGCTGGTGATTCGAGAGTCGTGCGCTCGCCGAGAATGAAGCCCGTTGGTTTACGAGTTTGCGCATGAACAGCAGCACAAGCTGGTGGAATTGCGGTGCGGTTTTCGCTCACGCTCGCCGACTTTGAAAGCAGGAAAACGATGAAAGGAGCAGGCACGATGAAAGCGGTCATATACTGTCCTCGCAACTGGAACGAACCGCTACAGCAGTGGTCAGCTCGCCGCGACCTTTGCCGAAAGATTAGCCGCCTACTTGGATTCCGTGACGCGGTTGAAGCAGAAGATTTCGCTGAGGTACAGCGGCTGTGTTTAAGGGAGGGGTATCAACGGGTCATCGTACCAGGCATGATGCACATTCCTCCGGAAGCCGTTCTCTGGCTAAAGACGCAACGCGTCCGAATGCACGATGCCATCAGCCTCGCATCTCATTTCGCACAGACGGGCTGAGCTCTTCAGAACGCTACGATGACGCACAGCATCCTGTTAATAAATCGCCTTCTGCGTCTCTTTGTCAAATAGGTGCGTTTTGTCCATGTCTAACACTATTTCCAGCTCATCACCTTCCTTCGCCTTCGTGTCGGCGTCGATGGTGGCAACGATCTGATGGGTGCCCAGTGTAAGGTACATGATGACCACTGCTCCCATCGGCTCGATAACGTCTACTATCGCCTTCAGAGTGTTGCCATCGTGGATGTTGGTCATCGGGGCGAGGTTCTTGTCGAAGATATCTTCTGGGCGCACTCCAAACACCACCTGTTTATCCAACCAGGGTTGCACCTTATCCGCAGCGAATTTGGGCAGCAGTAATTTGAAGTCGCCCCCATCCACGTAGTAGTCGTCTCCGCTACGCTTCAGCGTGACTTCAAGGAAGTTCATTGGCGGCGTACCGATGAAGCCCGCGACGAACATGTTGGCTGGATAGTGGTAGATGTTCAGTGGGGTATCCACCTGCTGCAACACGCCATCCTTAATCACTGCGATTCGGTCGCCCATTGTCATGGCTTCCACCTGGTCGTGCGTGACGTAGATTGTGGTGACCGCCAATCGCCGTTGCAGTTTAATAAGTTCCGCGCGGGTCTGCACGCGCAGCTTGGCATCGAGGTTGGAGAGCGGCTCATCCATGAGGAACACCTGTGGCTCGCGTACGATTGCCCGTCCCAATGCCACACGCTGCCGTTGTCCACCAGAGAGCTGCTTCGGCTTGCGGTCCAACAAGCCCTCCAGCCCCAGCAGTTTGGCAGCCTCATGTACGCGCCGTTGTATCTCCGCCTTCGGGAACTTGCGCATCCGCAACGCGAACGCCATGTTATCATACACGGTCATGTGCGGATAAAGGGCGTAGTTCTGGAACACCATAGCGATATCGCGGTCTTTAGGCTGTACGTCGTTGACCAGTCGGTCACCAATGTAAATCTCACCTGAAGTGACTTCTTCCAAGCCTGCAATCATCCGCAGCGCTGTCGTCTTTCCGCAGCCCGAAGGCCCCACTAGTACGAGAAACTCTTTGTCCTTGATTTCTAGATTGAGATCGTTGACGGCAACGACGTTCTTGAAAACTTTGGTCAGGTGTTTCAACGTGACCGATGCCACAGCTACCCGCCCTCCAATATCTAGTAGTTGTTGATGAAATTCAATATTCATCATACGAAGAACGAATACCTGCTGTCAAGTTGGAAATGCGATATCGGCGGAGGTATACTGTAGATGGATTTAACTCGATAGTTGATGAGTCGTTGCAGACGGACAACAAGCGAGGAGATAGATCATTATGCGAGAGCCGCAAGTTACAGGTAAGCGACCCACTGCGCGTGACCGCATCTTGCGTGCTGCGGAAGCGTTGTTCGCGGAAAGGGGTCTGGAAGCCACCTCCATTGGCGAAATCGCTCTGCGGGCGCATGTGAACCGCGCCTTGTTGTACTACTATTTCGAACATAAGGAAGACCTGTACCACCATCTGCTACAGGAGGGTGTCGAGAAATTACGTGCGGTGGTGTCCGCTGCCGTCAACTGTAACGGCTCCGTACGGGACGCGATTCGCCTTTTCCTGCAAGGATATCTCCAGATTGCCCATCAGAGCCCTGGACTCGTGCGGATTGTTTATCGCGAAATCGTCGGGGCGCGGCAGGATGACCAGACGAGTCAGGAGTTGGTGCGGCAGTTCATGCGAACGATCGCGCAGCTCGAGTTGGTTTTGCGGAGGGGGGTCAGAACAGGTGAACTGAAACCCCACGATACCAATAAAAGCGTTTACTTAATGCTCGGCATGGTCAATGTGTTTATCACATTGACCTATCTTGAGCAGGCAACCTATTCATCGGACGAAGTGGTGAACCACATCCTGCAAGTGTTCTTTGAGGGGCTGGGGAAGTGCGCGTAGGAGGGATGCGGCAGCAATTACGTTTCTAACACTAGCTCAGCGACGGTGCTGAGCAGCTCGGCATCGTGGCGAGTGAACTTGCGCGGTTGAAGCGTGTAAACCGCTAACAGACTATGTGGTTTTTTGCCCCCGATAGGCACTGCTAAGCACGACGCCATCCCCTCCCGCTGCACGAAGGGGTCATCGCAGAAGCGCACATCCGAAGAGGTCTGATACACCAGCAGAGGACGCCCGGTCTTCACTACCCAAGCCATGCTGGTAATGCGGGTGGCATCTTCCTCGCCCAGCCAGGTTGCCACTCGTGAGCCGCTGACGGCGAGTGGTTTAATCTGGTTGCCTTCCACCGCATAATAGATAGCTCGATCTGCCCGTAACACCTCCGCCGCGATGTTGGCGATGAGCTGGGGTACTTCGCCTTGTTTGACTGTCGTACCAATGGCTCGGGTTGCTCGCAGGAAGTACTGACGCAGGTCTTCCGATTTTTGCCGCTCCTCTTCATAGCGTAGTGCGTTGTCGATGGCTACCGCGGCCTGGTTGGCTATGGTATACAGCAGCTCGATCTCCGCGATAGTGAACAGTCGCCGCCGGCTGCTCATCGCCAGCATGACACCCATCGGTTCCATGCCGACTTGCAGCGGCACGCATACCAATGAAATCACCCCAGCGCGGTCTAGCGGTGCCGCCGCATTGCGGGAGTCGGCGGAGACATCCAGCACATACACAGGGCTTTGAAACTCCAGCACCCAGCCCGGTATGCCCTGTCCCTTTGCTGGACGCAGGCGGTCAAAGTAGGCAGGGTCGACCCCACGGCTCACGTAAGTGCGTAGCACCCCCTCGTTGCTGTCGTAGAGCATCAACGCGAACTTATCTACCTGGAGCAAACGTAATACGCTATCCGCTACTAAGTCTAGCACACTATGCAGCTCCAGCGATGAGTTGACCAATTGCGACAGCTCGTAAATAGATGTGGCCTCCTCTGCACGACGATGGGCTTCTTCGTATAGGAGCGCATTCTCGATAGCGATACCAGCGAGCGAGGCTACCCCGTTGAGCAGCTTCAGGTCTGCTTCCGTATAGGCGTTACGGCTGGTACTGGTTACCAGAAGCAGTCCTAACGTCTTCGTTCGAGACTTCACTGGTGCATACAGCGCGGAGTGGATGCGCAATCGCGGCACAAACTGCTCCACATCAGGGTCCACGTCTGCGGCGTTAACCAGACGGGCTTCGCCAGTACGTAAAACCTCGGCTTGCAATCCCTCATCGGCAGCCAGCATCACTTCCCGCTCATCGCCGTCCAGTCCACGTTCCGCTGCGATGAACAAATGCGTCCGCTCGTCATTTAACAGAAACAGCACGGCAAAAGCGTGGGGTAGGTGCGCCGCGACTTCTTCCAGAACCCTGTCCAGCACCTGATTGAGGTTGAGACTACTGCCGATGCTGTGCGCGGCGTGGTACATGACTTGCAGTTCGCGTCCTAAACGCTCGCTGCGCTGCTCCAACCGCTTGCGCCGCCAAAGGCTGGCGATGTGCGATGCTAATATCTGCAAGAGGCGGATATCTGAAGAGTCGAAGCGCGAACCGTCCCGCTTGTTCAGGGCGGCTAACGCCCCTAATATCTGCTGGTCGCATTGGATGGGCACGACCGCCGCACCACGCAACCGCTCGCCGCCAAGTAAACTTTCCATGACTGGGTCTGGGTGCAGGGGATAGTAGGGAATGGCGTTTTCCCCACGGCGCACTGTGCTTTCCATCAGCGAGTTCTCCACGCGAAACACGGTGCCCCGCAGGTCTTGAACTTCCTCACCCGCCACCGCTAGCAGTCGCAGCCGGGTCTCCTGCTCGGTCAAGAAGGCGATAGCGGTTGCTCTGGCATCGGTGAGCGCACACGCCTCCTCGGCGATTCGCGCTAACGCCTCGTCGATAGGCAAGGGGTCTACAGCTATCTGTGCCACCCGGTACAAGCCGGCTATTTGCTGCTCGACCGTAATCACGCCTTCCGCGTCCATCGTGCTGCCTCAAGGTACTGGTAAACGCGATAACATCTACATCATTGTTACTATATCTGTCAAGGTTTGTCAAGCGTGCGATTGAAGTGTTTCTCAGAAAGATGCGAACCTCGTGGCGCCAGTGGTACTCGAACGCGACCACCTGCCAGCCACTCAAACTCGCAGACACATTTGCATCCTAATTCCCCAACTTCTGCAGGTCATCCTGCAAGGCGCAGGCAGGTAGTAAGGCTTTTCATGGTAAAATATTAGTTTAGCAAAGCACAATATCCCACAAAGAGGAGGTGCAACTACCATGAGCGATGGCATTGCGGAGGCAACGGCAGCACAGGCAACCATTGAAGCCTTGCTGCGTGAGAACCGAGTGTTTCCTCCTCCAGAGTCGTTTCGGGCACAGGCGAACGTCAACGACCCCAACATCTATGATCGCGCTGCCAAAGACCCTGAAGCCTTCTGGGCGCAATTCGCCAGCGAACTGGAGTGGTTTGAACCCTGGGAGAAGATATTAGAGTGGGATCCGCCGCACGCAAAGTGGTTTGTGGGGGGCAAACTGAACGTCTCCGTGAACTGCATCGACCGACACGTGCGCACAGCTCGCCGTAACAAAGCAGCCATCATCTGGGAAGGAGAGCCCGGCGAGGAGCGGGTACTCACGTATTGGGACCTGTACCGCGAGGTGACACGGTTTGCCAACGCGTTGAAGCGGCTTGGCGTGCACCGAGGCGACCGTGTGGTCATTTACATGCCCCTAGTGCCAGAGGCGGCCATTGCTATGTTGGCTTGTGCGCGGATCGGCGCGCCGCACTCGGTGGTCTTTGGTGGGTTTTCGGCGGAGGCGCTGCGCGAGCGTATCAACGACTGCGGGGCAAAGGTGGTCATCACGGCAGATGGCGGCTATCGGCGTGGTAACATCGTACAGTTGAAGCGAGCCACCGATGAGGCTGTAGAACACTGTCCCACAGTGCAGCACGTTGTCGTTTTGAACCGAGCGATGGACCCCACACACGTGCCTATGCTGGAAGGGCGTGACCACTGGTGGCATCGCCTCATGGAACACGCACCGATGCATTGCGAGCCCGAGGCGATGGATGCGGAAGACCTCCTGTTCATTCTGTATACCTCCGGTTCCACTGGCAAACCAAAAGGCATCGCGCACAGCACAGGCGGTTATCTCACCGGCGTTTATGCTACCACCAAATGGGTTTTTGACCTCAAAGAAGACGACGTCTTCTGGTGTACCGCCGATGTCGGCTGGATTACGGGGCACTCTTACGTCGTATACGGACCCCTAGCGAACGGGGCGACGGTGTTGATGTACGAGGGTGCGCCCGACTATCCCGACCGCGACCGGTTCTGGGCGCTCGTGGAGAAGTATCGGGTCACCGTGTTTTATACTGCACCGACCGCCATCCGCGCCTTCATGAAGTGGGGACCCCAATACCCCAAGCGGCATGACTTATCTAGCCTGCGCTTGCTGGGTAGTGTAGGGGAGCCGATTAACCCGGAGGCGTGGATGTGGTATCACGTGTACATCGGCGGGGAACGGTGCCCCATCGTGGACACGTGGTGGCAGACTGAGACGGGGCACATCCTAATCACGCCGCTGCCAGGTATCACCACGACCAAACCCGGCTCAGCGACTCGCCCATTCCCCGCTATTGAGGCGGACGTGTTGAACGAGCAGGGCGAGTCGGTACCCCTGGGCGCAGGCGGTTATCTGGTGATAAAGAAGCCCTGGCCTGGTATGTTACGCACCATCTACGGCGACCCTGAGCGGTACGTTAAGCAGTATTGGAGCCGATTCTCAGGCGTCTACTTCACAGGCGACGGCTGCAAACGCGACGAGGAGGGCTACTACTGGCTGCTCGGGCGCGTGGATGACGTGATGAACGTCGCAGGACACCGTATTAGTACTATGGAAGTGGAGTCGGCGCTAGTAGACCACCCTGCGGTCGCCGAAGCAGCGGTCATTGGGAAGTCGCACGAAATCAAGGGGCAAGCGATTGCTGCGTTTGTCACGCTCAAAGAGGGCTACCGCCCTAGCGGCGAATTGGCAGACGAGCTGAAAGAGCATGTGGTGAAGAAAATCGGGCCGATTGCTCGCCCCGATGACCTGCTCTTCACCGCTGAGCTACCTAAAACCCGCTCCGGCAAGATTATGCGTCGTCTGCTGCGCGACATCGTGGAGGGACGTGCGCTAGGCGACACCACGACCCTCGCCGACCCGTCGGTGGTGGCTTCGCTCCGACAGCGCTACGAAGAGCAAGAAGTGTAAACCGAACTAAAGGGGACGGCATGCCCTGCCGTCCCTTACCCCTCCTTGACGAACAGCCCACGTTGTGGTAATGTAATACACGCTGGGGAACCCATCACTGCATCGCCGCGGAGAGGTGGCCGAGTGGTTGAAGGCACCGGTCTTGAAAACCGGCAGGCGATGAGCCTCGTGGGTTCGAATCCCACCCTCTCCGCCATTGTTTGTTGGTTGGGGTTGTCGGGGGATAGGTTGGCTAGTGAAGAAGCGTATTCTCAGATGGTTACTTGTGCTGACGTGGGGGGTCGCTGGACTGTACTTTGCCGACAGGGGCGCGACTTACTACCAACAGGCACGCACCTTGCCCTCCTCCGTGCTGGATACTATTCCCGAAATGGCTCCCCATCGTGTTGATGACCGCGTGCTGATATTTGCTCCACATCCTGACGATGAAGTGCTAGGCTGTGCCGGGGTCATTCAACAGGCGTTGCAAGCGGGTGCGCAGGTGTGGGTGGTCTACCTGACCAATGGCGATGGCTTTCGCCTGGCGGTGGAGCGACAGTTTCGCCAAGCGAAACCCACCCCCGAACAATATGTCCAATTCGGTGAGATGCGTCAGCAAGAAGCACGCCGCGGCATGGAATTGCTGGGGCTGGCGCCGTGGCGGGTTACTTTCTTAGGGTACCCAGACCGAGGGCTGTATGATCTGTGGCAGTCTAACTGGTCTGCCGCAAATGCCTTGCGTTCTTACTATACGGATACCGATACCAACCCGTACCGTGATTCATTGCGCCCGGGTAGCCTGTACTGCGGACAGAATGTGTTACGCGATGTGGAGACCATCTTGCGTCGTACGGTGCCCACCCACGTTTACGTCACACATCCCGCCGATGAACATCCCGACCACTCGGCAGCTGCGCTGTTCGTGCAAACGGCGTTGGCACACCTGCGATTGCAGGGTATCGGTTTCGCCCAAAAGGTAGTCTTACGCCAATACATGGTTCACTGCAGGGATTGGCCGCAACCGCAAGGCTTGCATCTCGACCAATGGCTGGTACCGCCGTCGCCCTTCTACGGGGTTGGGTTGCATTGGAAGCAGCTACGCCTTACCCCACAGTGGCAGACGCGAAAGCTACAAGCAATTCGCGCACACCGTTCCCAAATGCTGATGATGGCGCGCTTCTTGCACAGTTTCGTACGCCACAACGAGCTGTTCATTGAGCAGTCGGTGGTGTCGGACGTCCACCCGACTTGGGGATTTGTCTGGCAGGAAGCCACCGAAGGGGATTTTCTGCGTGAGGTGCAAGCCCCTGGCGATTTCAGCGCTGCAGAACTTCGCAGGAATGGTCGGCAGATAACGCTGCATCTGCACACGCGCGGTAAACCACGAACCGGCTATACCTATATCGGGTCATTCCACGTGTTGCAGCCCAACGGGAAGATAACCACCTTTACTTTGAAAGCGAAACCGGGCAAGCATTCACCGAACGCGCGCGTTGGCGAAGACGGGGTCAGCTTCCTGTTACCAGCGACAGTCCAAGGGTCCCTTCTTACTGTTCAGGCGCAGTCGCGATTTGCCGGACTGCCAGTGGACAAAACGCTTGCCCAAGTGGTTCGCGTCCCCTGAAAGTGCAAAGGCGCCGGTTGAACCGGCGCCTCGCGGGAGGAGAGGAGGAGGATGGTGCTCTGTGATAAGTCGGTTGTCAGGGCATCTGCAGCGGGTTAAACTGGCTCGCGCTCCATGGGCTCTGCACTGCCAATCTAATCCACCGCACGTGACCATCTGCGAACACGACGTTATTGCCGTCGTTGTGGCGAGGCCGCTGCCAGTGCGCTCGCTCACGATATGCAGCCTCCCAACCTGGATGCCGTTCCGCTAACTGGCCAGGTATCACAAACGCCATATAACTGCCTGTCGCGCCGTTCAGATTGTTCGCCTCCACCCGATCGTTGGGTGTGTCAAACGCCAGAAAGGTATTGGCTGGCACGGTAATCGCGTCCAGAGACAATCCGCTATACCCGTAAGCCATACCCATCAGGCGTGGGAACCCCAAGAGCGTGTTGTAAGCATAGCTGGGCGCGGGCACTGGGTTCTCCGGGCAGACAAAAATCCGCGCATCCTTCGAATACGGCTGCAACGCTACCATCCACGCGCGCCCAACAGGGGCAACCGCTGCGAAAGGCATCGTCGCTGGCAGGTTACCGTCCCAATCCTGCGCATACATTACAAACGCCTGTCCAATTTGATACAGGTTGCTCACACACGCGGTGCCCCGTGCTGCCGCGCGCGCACGACCAAACGCTGGCACCAGTATCGACGACAGAATCGCCACAATGGCGATAACTACGAGCAGTTCGACTAATGTAAAGCCTCTTCGCGTCTGCATGACACTCACTCCTTACGCAATAGATTTGGTGTTGGCGGGCCCCTTCTGGTGAGGGACCTCTTTGTGCCTTGCACCCCTATAAGTTGCAAAATGCGTGCCAGAACGGTGATAAAATTACGGGTTTTTCGGCACAGCCGTGTAAAAAAGTCCAGCAATCTGCCACTGCGCCCATCACTGGAGTACTTCACGGTGGAGGGCGGTCATATCGCGCGGGAGCAGACCCTGCTGGAAGGCGGTGAAGAGCGGGACACACCTCTTTTGCTAGCCGTTCACGGCGT
>Ga0272447_1000344_pt1 | contig 36392 bp, 24 predicted proteins | sample YNPCB0133_FD_194589 | JGI IMG/M metagenome (GOLD analysis project Ga0272447, IMG submission 194589) | Hot spring microbial mat communities from Yellowstone National Park, WY, United States - YNP-CB-013-3 | ecosystem: Environmental > Aquatic > Thermal springs > Hot (42-90C) > Sediment | place... | reverse complement strand
AGTCAACTGGAGAAGATGGGCGCTGGACGCTTGACGGCAGGCGCCAATGCCGGGTTTGAACTGAAGGCGCCTTGATACGCGCTCATTGCACTCATCTGTACGAACATGAACTAGCAATCAAGGTAATAATTATTCCGCTCTAGCCCGCACCGGCGGGCTTCGCCCCGGAAGCCGGAATAGCACACGGATCGGCACAGATACGACGGTTCAGCGCGGATGTTGATAAGTTTTGTCTGGAATAGTCTGGGCATGCCGTGTCATGAGGCGCCCGCTTCTGGTGAGGGGTGCAGCCCCGTCCGACAGAATGAGCACTACGCTCACTATCTCCGCGCCTTCGCGCCTCCGCGTGAGTCGGTGCAATGCACGCGGAGACGCGGAGCACGCGGAGCGGCGTCGCACGGCGTCCGCTTCCGATGGCGTGTTCAACTCCGTCCAACAAGACCAACCTTGTGAGCACTGCTATCCATGCTCAATCTTATCGGCCCGCAGTCTCCGCACGCGGGAGAGGACGCCCGCGCACCCAGGATGCACGTGGTTCAATCATTCTGCACATCGCTATAATGCTCAATCTCCATCAGCCCCACGGCACGAGAGCAAACAGGCAGCCTCCCTCAACCATGCGCAAGTACGCGCTCCATCCCTGCCTGCTGACGCATGATGATTAGCAGGGTCACGATGGTAACTGCAATCAGGGCGAACGCGGCAGGCGCAGCCTGAGTATGCACCGACTCACTGGCAGCTACCCAGATACGCACCGGCAGCGTGTCGAAGCCGGGCGGTCGCAGAAGGATGACCGTCGGCAACTCCTTCATCGCTGTAACGAATGCCAGCACCCAACTTGCGAGCAACCCAGGTGCAGCGACCGGCAACGTCACGCGCCGGAAGGTGTGGAAGCCATTGTTGCCCAGCGTGCGCGCCGCCTGTTCGAGCGGAGGCGAAACCGCGCGCAGCGCCGACTCGTTGGCGGTGACCGCCTGCGGCAGCAACCGGAACACAACGCCGATCACCAGCACCGCCACGGTACCATACAGCATCGGCGCCCAGCGGTTGAAGAGCAGCACAAAACTCAACCCGATAATGATCCCCGGCAGCGCAAATGGACTCTGGCATGCCGCAAGCAACAGACTGCTCCAGCGTCCCGGTCGGCGGGCTGCAACCAGCGCGGGAAACATCGCCAGGAATGTGGCGCCAGTGGCTGCCGCAACGGCAAGCCCGACGCTGTTCACCCCATAGCGGAGAACCCCCTCATTATTGACGCCCCAAATGCGATCAACCTCGGTCGGGAACAGCCATCCCTGCAATGTCAGCCCGCCAAGGGTCAATAGCGGCAACCCAAGCGCGAAAAAGGTCAGTGCGCTGATCGCCAGCAGCGCCAGTGGTCGCCAGCGCCCCAGGCGCACCAGGCGGCGCGGTTGCCAGCGCGGGCGTGTCATCTGGCGTTCGCGGCGCGCCATCCATGCCGCAGCGTACAGGATCGGCACGGCCATTCCGATCAGAACAAAACTCAGAATCGCAGCGGCTGACCGATCAACCTGACCGGCAAACTGCTGAAAGATTGCGAGCGTGAACGTTCGATAGCGGAGCATTGCCACTGTGCCGAAATCGGAAAGTACATACAGCGCCACAAGAAGCGCCCCGCCTGCCGCAGCCGGCATCGCCAGCGGCAACACCACGCGCCAGAGCGTCGTCCATGCAGAATGCCCCGCCATACGCGCCGCTTCTTCGAGTGATCGGTCGAGTGAGCGGAATACGGCGCCGACCGGAAGAAACACATAGGGGAAGACGCACAGGCTGATAATAATCGTCGCGCCCCACAGGTTGGTTATCTGCGGCAACGGAAACGTTCCGCGCGCGAACCCCAGCCATTCGATCGCTGCCTGATCGACCACACCGCCGCGACGGAACAGGATCAGCCAGCAGATCGCCGCCACATACGCCGGGATTGCCAGCGGAAGCGCCAGCAACACCCGCCAGACTCGCGTGCCTGGGAGATCGGTGCGTTCGACCAGCCATGCCGCGCCGATGCCAAACAGCGCGCTCAGCAGCACCGTTGTTGCGGTCAATGCCAGCGTGTTGGCCATGAGCAACGGAATCTGTCTCGACCAGAGGCGTTCCCAGATGGCGGCATCCGCTTCGAGCGCCCGCAGCAGAATATAGACCAGCGGGATGATCGCCAGCACGCCAACCAGCAGTGCTATGCCGTTCAGCAGCGCGGATGGATGCCGTTGCAGCAAGGCGCTGCGCGGCGCTCTGCGGTTGTAGGGCAGGGAAATCGCGGGTTTCACAGCGACGATCCTTCGTTTGTTCAAAATGCAGGGATGCGGTCTGTCGCATCCCTGCACAGCAAACCACGCGCAGCGTATCACACGTTACAGGGCGTCATTACGGCATGCCGACCTTCTGGATGAGCGCTCTGGTCGGTTCCAGTTCATCCCGCAGTGTTTTGAGCGGGAAAGGGTTCAACCTGAACGAATCGAGCGGCGCGACTCCTTCTGCCAGCGGCACACCCGGCACAATCGGGTACTCATAGTTCCGCTCGGCATAGATCTTCTGCCCGGCTGGCGAAAGCATGAAATCGACGAAGATGCGCGCCATTTCCGGGTTTGGTCCGCCCTTAATGATACCGGCATTGGTCGAATTGACCATCAACCCCAATCCGCCATCTTCCTGATCGGGGTAGATGATGCCAACCGGCGCCCCTTCCGCCTTCGAGAGATGGTAGTAGTAATGGTTGACCAGCCCAAGTTTCAGTTCGCCGGCGCCAACCGCTTTACGCACATCGGTATGCCCGCCGAAGAACTGCGTGTTGTTCTCCAGCAACCCCTGAATGAAGGCTTCGGTCGCCGGCTCGCCAAGTTGATTGCGCATGATGACCAGTTGCGCCATCATTGCGCCGTTGGTGCTGTTGGCCGAGCCGATCGCGTCTTTCCACTTCGGATCGGCAAGATCGGTCATCTTCTTTGGCAGTTCTTCGGGTGAAACCAGGTCTGTATTGTACATGATGACACGCGCACGGAGCGTCAACGCGACCCAACTACCATCGTCGGCGCGATAATCTGTCGGCACTGCCATCACTGCCGCCGAGTCATTCGGCGCAAACACGCCATCAGCAGCCAGGTTCTCCATCGTGAGGATGTCCGAGTTGATCAGCACATCCGCTTTCGGATTGGCGCGTTCCTCAAGAATACGCGCAGCCAGTTCGCTATTGCTTCCGTTCAGAACGGTGACCTTGATATCAGGGTAGGCAGCATTGAACGCTTCGATGACCGGTTTGAACAACGCTTCGGCGCGCGTCGTATAGACGACCACCTCACCCTTTGGCATTGCTGCGGGTTCGGTGGGTGCAGCCGTTGGTGCAGTCGGCGCCGCTGTGGGTTCGGTGGGTGCGGTCGTTGGTGCAGCCGTGGGTTCGGCGGGTGCGGCGGTTGGCGGAGTCGCGGCAGGTTGCCCGCCGCATGCTGCGATCAGCGCTACGCCGATGATCAGAGTCATCAGACGTGCAACCAAGGGTCCTGGTAGACGATCCATGTGGCTATTTTCCTTTCCGGGCAGCAGTATGCGCCATTCTACGTTCGACGAATGATGACGCTGCGGAGCGTCCCTATCGAGTGCTTGCAGCGCAAAACCTGGCGCGCCAGTACTTGTTGAGCAAAGGTTAACCCGCGTTGTTAGATTACTCTAACATCGAAAGTTTGTCAAGTTTCATCTGGTAGAATAGCGAAAATACCGGGAAAGAAAAGCGACGCTCGCTGCCAGAGATCGAAGCAAAGGGTGCGCCGTCACATGCGTACCGGTTGCGGGGCGATGCGCTGAAGGCTGGCGTCTTCAGAAGGGAATGTGGAATCAGGCGGCGGGCAGCACGAAACTGAACGTGCTCCCTACATTGATCTTGCTTTCGACCCAGATGCGCCCGCCGAGAAGCCTGACGAGCGGTTTGACCAGCGACAAACCGAGACCAGTGCCGCCGGCTTCCACTTTGAGCGGGTTTTCAGTGCGGTAGAAGCGCTCCCAGATGCGCGGAACATCGTCAGGCGCAATGCCGACGCCAGTATCGCGCACATCGATCTGAATGTAGCGTCCAGGGCGCAGCCCTTCACGTTCGTCTTCAGGTACCGCCTCGGCAGTGACTTCGCGCGCTTCAATGGTGATCAAACCGCCGCGCTGCGTATACTTGACTGCATTCGATACCAGATTGAACAGAATCTGATTGAACCGGTGGGCGTCGGCGCGCACCAGCGGCAAGCCGGCAGGAAGGCTCAGGGTCAATGTTTGCTGTCGTTCGTGCACCTTCGTCTGAAGATCGAGCAGGACTTTGCTCAGCGTTTCTGCGACGTGGATCGGGCGAATTTCCAGTTCGACGCTGCCGGTTTCGATCTTGGTGATGTCGAGCAGATCGTTGATGATGGCAATCATTCGTTCTGCATTCGACTGAATGATGTTCAGAAACTCTCTTTGGGTCTCGTTCACCGGTCCGAGGTTGCCCATCGCCAGCAGTTGGGTGAATCCCTTGATTGAGGTCATCGGGGTGCGCAGTTCGTGCGAGACGGTGCCGATAAATTCGGTCTTGAGACGGTCCGACTCAACCTCGCGGGTGCGATCACGAAACACAGCGACAGCGCCAAGCAACTCTTCTTTGGTCGAAATCACTGGATCGAGCGTCACGCTAATCGTACGCGGTCCAAGCTGGAAGGTCGTTGAGAGAGTGCGCGGTTGAGCGCGCTCGTCCCATGGATGTGCCAGCAGATCATCCAGCGGCAATTCACCGACGCGTCGTCCCAGAAGACGGCGCAGCAGATCGCCGAGGTTCCATGTCACCAGTTCATCAATCGGTCGGTCGAGAATTTTCTCGGCTGCCAGGTTGACCGTAAGCACTGCACCGTTCTGATCGCACACAATGACTCCGTCCGAGAGGCTTTGCAGAATAGCTGTACTCTGGCTCACTGCCTTTTCCTGCCATTGCTGCATCTCATAGCGACGCCAGTATTGCTGTTCCACCTGCTGATACATTTGCGCATTGTAGATACCGATTGCAATCTGATTGGCAGCTGCAGTCAACAGGCGCAGATGTTCATCACGGAAGTATCCTGTCTGTTCGTGGGATAGCACGAGCACACCGAGCAACTCGTGATGAGCGATCAGCGGCACGGCAATCATTGAGCCGCTGCGTTTTGCCGAGACGTCGTCCTCGGGCGGTGGCTCCCAGTTGGGGTCTGTCGTCACATCCGCTACGTTCAACGGCTTGCGATTCTGCGCCACTTTACCGACGATCCCTTTTCCCAGAGGGAAGCGAACATTGCCGACATTGCCATGCTGTCCCAGCACTGCGCGATTGATCAACTGATCGGTCTCGCGATCAAGCAGCATGATTGACCCGTGCTCGACACCGATTAGTTGTGCCAGCCTGGTGAGCGAGTTGTTCATAATGGTATCGCTGTCAAGCGAACTGTTGACTTCGAGCGCGATTTCGTTGAGCGTGCGAAGTTCCTGGGTACGCTCGTTGATGCGCGCTTCCAGCCGTACATTGAAGGCGCACACTTCGGCATACAGACGTGCATTTTCCAGCGCAATTGCCGCCTGATTCGCAACCGAGCGCACGAACTCTTGCTGTGAGCGGTCTTTGAGTGTGTGGACATCTCCCTGACAGACGATGATGCCCGCAATACCGCGTTGCGTTACAAGCGGCGCCGTCAGAACCGCAAGGTTTGCGATCCGCCAGTTGATCTGCAATGACGCGGGAATGTCGGTCGCGAAGATCGATTCTCCTTGCGTGAATGTCTGCACCACCAGATCGTCCTGCGCGTCCAGCGGCATGTCGCGGGTGTCCGGCAGAGGGGCGCCGTGGCGCCATGCCAGTTCAAGAGCGTTAGCATCCGGCTTGAGCAACCAGATATCGACGACTACCGGGGCAAGCACTTCTGCGAGGGAAATGCAGATCTGTTTCAGGTGCGCTTCACGATCATCGAGAGTGGATGACAGTTCACGCGCCAGCTGGTTGAGACGTGATATCTGCAGGGTGGTGCGATCAGTGACTTCTGCATCGCGGTACAGACTTTCAACCAGCAGACGGGTTTCGTTCAGCTCGTGCAGCACTTTGTGTGCAGCTCTGACCCACCGCTCGACCAGCATGGTGATGGCGCGATCAATGAGATCATCGAGTGCATCGAACAGGTGGTAGAAGGTTTCTTCTCGCGTTAGGGATGCGCCTGTTTCTATCGTCTCCCGAAACAGGTCATGGCGAGCCATGCTGCGCAACCGCTGGAAGAGCATAATCTGGCGTGGCAGGTCGTCTTCACCGATGCTGCTCCGCAACGCCCGTAGCGCACTCAGGCACTCATCAAGTGGTTTCTCATCACCGCCTGCGGCGGCAATCAGACTATCGTATATTGTCGTCAGAACAATCTTTCGCTCATCGGGATGAACAGGAACGGTTTCACCATTTCCCGACGTCGTAGCGTGTTCAGAAGCGAAGAGATCATCACCGGCAGCGATCCAGCGCGGCAGGAGGTGCGTGCGGTTGGCGCTCAACCAGTGGGTCAGATGGATCGGCGTCGTATGCTGCATGGCGTTATCGAACTGCAGGTCTAAGTTTGAACGACGACAACAGTGGCGTCATCGGAATGTTTGCCATAGGTTTGCACAATCCGCTCCGCCAGTGTCTGTGGCGGTTGGCGAATATCCAGGTGCAGGTCTTGTGTGAATTGCGATGATACCCCGTCACTGTACAGCACGAAGAGATCTCCAGGATCATACACATAGGTCAGTTCGAGTAACGTCGGCAACCGGTAGCCCAGGATGCCGTTCTTCGAGATAGGTTTAATGGGCTTACGACTGTAGACGTAGATTCCAATGTTGCCAACACCCACGTATGTTGCGCTGCTGTGCAGCGGATCGAGCCGAAGCAGGCCAGCGACCGCTCCACGGGTTGTGTGCAGTGCCTCGTGCGACAGTCGGATCAGTTCCTGGAGTGGTTGCTCCGCGCGTTCACGGAAGATCATCTCTGCTATGCGTGCAGCGCGGGCAGCTTCCTCGCCACCGCCCAGTCCGTCAATGACCGCTGCCAGCAGTCCGTTGCTGTTCAGCGGCGTCACCATCCATGAATCGCCAGAAATCGATTGCCCCTGCTTGGCGCGGTTGCAGGCGCCCCACGTGATACTCATCGGCGGACCTTTCCAGGCCCGCTAGTGCGCTTGCCGGGCCACTTCACCGCGCGCACGCGCGTCCCTACGCCGACCGTCGACTCGATATAGAACTCGTCCATTAACCGCCGGACGCCGGGAAGCCCAGCGCCAAGGGTTTGCGCTGTGCTGTACCCATCGCGCAGCGCCAGCGTGATGTCGGCGATACCAGGTCCCTGATCACGCGCTTCGATGGCGATGCCACGTCGCTCGCCGTCTTTGACCAGTTCGATTGCCAGTTCTCCGCTGCCCGCATGGGTCAAAATGTTGCGCGTCAGTTCCAGAACGGCTATTTCAATTCGTGTGCGGTCAATGTCGTCGAATCCCAGGGCGGTTGCCATATCGCGCGCCCGCCCCATTGCTACATACACATCGACTTCGCGCGTTACAGGACAGACGACCGACTCCATCTGAGTTTACTCCTGCGTGCGTATGATTGCCAGCGGTCAGTGTTACATTTCGCTGACACGCATGGCGCCGATAACCGTTTGATTGCGATATCCGTGTTCTACCCGCAGATTTATGATCTGTGGACAGACGATCCCGGCGCCGCCAGGTTGGGACGATGGGCATAGAATAGCCTGTCCTGCCGTCAAATCGCCCGCTCTCAAGTATAGCCGACGAGCAGCACGGGAGTCAGATCAAAATGCATTCAATATCGACGCGAAATGAGAATCACAGGCGAGGTTGAGGATGGAAGGCAGACGTTCTTTGCGACGGCACGCTTCTCGTGTTCCCGTGAAGGTCCTGATAACGTTGAGGGTGAGGCGGCGCTCAGGTCTCAGCCACTCTCACCCCCCTTCGTTCTGCTTACTTCCCGGTGCGCTTCTTGATCTCTTCGGTCAGCAGCGGCACGATCTCATTCGCATCGCCGACGACTCCATACGTGGCAATGCGGAAGATTGGCGCATCCGGATCTTTGTTGATAGCGACAATCGTCCGCGAGGATCGCATACCCGCCAGGTGCTGGATTGCGCCCGAAATACCGATAGCCATATAGAGTTTCGGGCTGACCGTCTTGCCCGTCTGACCGACCTGATGCTCATACGGCACCCAGCCAGCATCGACCACTGCACGTGATGCGCCATAAGCACCGCCAACTGCTTCGGCGAGCGGAGGTATCAGTCTGTAGTAGTTCTCAGGCGATCCCAGACCACGCCCGCCTGACACAATGATCGCGGCATCTGCGAGATTGACGGCGCCCTGTTTCGGCGCAACACTGATAACCTTCGCCCGCATTGGCACCGCTGGCATTGCTTCAGTCACTACAGTGCCCGAACGACTGGGATCTGCCTTGGGTTCGGGGAAACTTTGCTTGCGTACCGAAACGACTGCTGTCTTGCCGGGGGCGAATGTCAGCGTATTGATCACATTACCGCCGTGCGAACTGCGAACGGCGCTCACCACGCCATTCTCGATCGAGACGTTTGTCGAGTCAGCGGAGACGCCAGTATCGAGTTCGGCTGCTAGCGCAGCGCTGAAATCGCGCATCTGGAAACTTGCTCCAGTGAGAATCAGGGCAGGCTGGTACTTCTTTGCCAACGCTGCAGCAGCGCCGACATACCCATCGGTCGTATACTGCGCCAGGGTGCTATCATCGACCACATATGCCGTATCGGCGCCATAACTGAAAGCGACCGAAGGGATATCACCAACGCCCGAGCCCAGGATCAGTGCGCCGACCTTCATGCCATTTGCATCAGCCAGTTCGCGCGCCTTGCCGAGCAGTTCTTTCGACACCCCAGCGACGTCACCGTGCGCACTTCGCTCAATGAAGACCCAGATCTCGTTTGCCATAGACATGCTCCTGTCAGATAACCTGCGCTTCTATCAACTTATCGACCAGTCTGGCAACTTTCTCTGCGGCGCTCGCGCCCTCGATTATCTCTCCCTTCGGACGCGGTGGTGGCGGAACGCGGTTCACCAGGTTCAGGGCTGGGGTCAGATCGGCGGCGCTGAGACCAAGATCCGCTGCTGACCAGGTGGGAATCTCGACTTTGGCGACTTTGCGAATGCGCAGCAGAGATGGGTAACGCGGTTCATTGATCCCTTTAACGACGGTTACAACTGCCGGAAGGCTGGCCTCGACCGTCTCAACCACTTCCTCAAGGTGGCGTTCGGCAACGATTTTACCGCTTTCCAGGGTTGCGATCTTGCCGACATAGGTCAGTTGCACCCAGCCGAGCAGCCGCGCCAGTGCTGGCGCGAAGGCGCCGGTTTCATCATCGGTGGAGTTGCGCCCACATAACACCAGATCGACATCGCCAAGTTTCTTGATAGCGGCGGCGGCTACCCGTGCCGCGCCCAATGTGTCCAGCTTGGTAAATGCTGGGTCGCTCAACAGCAACGAGTCAGTAGCGCCCATTGCAAGTGCACGACGGATCTGTTCCTTCCAGTCTTCTGGACCAATGGAGAGCACAGTGACTTTGCCGCCCAGTTTCTCGTTCCATTGCAGCGCCTCTTCGACGGCATATTCATCGAAGAGATTCATGATCTGCTCAATCCCATCGGCATTGATCGTCAGATCGGCGTTGATCTTGACCGAGTTGTCGCGCGGAACCTGTTTCATACAGACAACGATGTGCATAGCGCCTCCCTCTGTGAGCCGCCCAAACGGCTGACCATCAGTGCTGCTTCCCAAAACCACGCTCATTGGCGTTCATTGTGACACGCTGCATTATAACATGATGTTGATCATGCCCATTCATCCGGGTTGTATGCTGGCAACTCACGGCGCAGCGGTCGATTCTCGCGCAAGCCAAGCGCAAAATCTGCCTGAAGCAATTCTTGCAGTTCGCGGGTGCCTTCGTAAATGATAGCGCCGCGCGCATTGCGAAGATACCGTTCAACCGGGTATTCATCGCTGTAGCCATAGGCGCCGTGAATCTGAATGGCATCGTCAGCCGCCTCAAAACTGCTGACCGTGGCGTGCCATTTGGCAAGAGTCGTTTCACGGGTGTTGCGACGTCCCTGATTCTTCATCCATCCGGCGCGATAGACCAGCAGACGACTGGTATCGAGTTTGCGCACCATATGGCTGATCATACGCTTTACTAGCTGGTGCTCGGCAAGCGGAACGCCGAAGGTGTACCGTTCCTTCGCGTAGCGGATGCTGGCTTCCAGACTCGCCTGGATCAGCCCGGTTGCTCCAGCCGCGACGGTGTAGCGACCGTTGTCGAGTGCGGTCATTGCGATCTTGAACCCCTCACCCTCTTCACCCACCCGATTAGCAACTGGCACCCGCACATCTTCCAGAATGACGGATCCAGTATTGCCAGCGCGCACGCCGAGTTTGCCGTGAATCGGATGGCTGCTGAAGCCTGGCATAGTACGTTCGACAATGAAGCACGAGATGCCACGGTTTCCTTTCGACGGATCGGTTTTAGCAAAGACCAGAAAGTTGTCGGCAATGTCGGCTAGGCTGATCCAAGTTTTTTCACCGTTCAGGATGTAATAGTCGCCGTCGCGTCGCGCGGTGGCAAGCATTGCGCCTGCATCAGTGCCGCAGTTGGGTTCGGTCAGGCAGTAAGCAGCGATTTTCTCACCTTTCGCCTGCGGGATCAGATATTTCTGTTGCTGCTCTTCCGTTCCCCATTGAAACAGGGTCAACGAATTCAGTGCAGTGTGAACGCTCATCACTACGCGCAGGAAACTATCGACGCGCTCCAGTTCTTCACACACGACCGCCAGCGCCAGATAGTCCATACCAGCGCCGCCGAGACGTGTCGGCAGGCAGATGCCAAGCAGTCCCAACTCACCCATACGTTTTAGCACCTGCCAGATATGCGGGCGAGTTTCCGGTCCGTCCATGACCGCGCCGCTGCGGTCCCATTCGCGGATGTGTGGCGCAACTTCTTTTTCAGCAAAGTCGCGCACCGTGCGGCGCAGCATCTGGTGTTCCTCAGTCAGGAACATATCGTAGTTGGCTGTGAAATCCATGATTTTTCTCCTGAAGAAGCAGGAACTGAGAACTAAGAACTGAGAACTGAGAAACGCTCCATGACATATTACCTCATACCTTCGCGGGCGGCACGTTTCCTGCTTCCAGAATGGCGCGGCGCGCATCGACCCGTAGTAGCAGCGCCATGCCAGCGATGAAGAAGACCATTAGCAGCAGGATCGCCACCCGGTAACTGCCAGTAAACTGCAATGCCAGACCAAACACCAGCGGACCGAGCCAGCTGGTTCCTCGTTCGCTGACCTCGTACAGGCTGAAATACTCCGATTCCTGACCCAGCGGGATCATCTGGGAGAAGAGCGAGCGACTGATCGCCTGACTCCCGCCCAGAACAATCGCAATCGCTGCTGCCAGAAGGTAGAACTGCGTCGGGTTGCCTGGTTGCACCCAGCCGTATGCTGCAATGATGACCGATGTCCAGATCACCAGGCTGACCAGAATGGCGCGAGTTGCACCGAGCCACTCAGCAACGCGCCCGAACGCGAGGGCGCCAACAAAAGCAACAAACTGCACCATCAGGATGGCGGAAATGAGTGTTGACTGCTCCAGTTTCAACTCCTCGGCGCCAAACTGCGACGCAAGCGCAATAACCGTCTGGATGCCGTCGTTGTAGAGCAGATACGCGCCAAGAAACAACAGCGTTTGCGGGTAATTACGCGCCTTTCTGAGCGTCTCCCACAACTGTTTGAAACCGATGGTCACATAATGCTCCCCCGGCGGAATACGTTTGATCGGATCGCGTCGGCGTAGCGTCAGCAGCGGAATGATGGTAAAGATCGCCCACCACATACCGGCGGACGTGATACTGATACGCACCGCGTGCTCGGACGAAACGCCGAACGCTTCGGCGTTCTGGAACAGCAGCAAATTGGCAACGAGCAGCAATCCGCCACCGAGATACCCGAGCGCCCATCCCTGGGACGATACCGCATCGCGCCGATCTGGACTGGCAATCTCCGGCAGAAAGGCATTGTAAAACACAATCGACGCGCCAAAACTCAGATTGGCGATCAGGAACAGTATGCCGCCAAACAGATAATTTCCGCCATCGAGAAAATAGAGCAGCATTGTCGCAATAGCGCCAGCGTAAGCGAATACCCCCAGCAGATGCTTTTTCAGGTGCGTGTAATCAGCAATTGCGCCAAGGATTGGCAAAAAGAGCACCTGCAATAAGACCGAGAGTGAAACCATATACGGGAAGAATGCCCCGGCAGCAACGGGAATGCCCAGCGGGTAGACAAACCCATCTGCATCAGCAGCGCGGCGCGTTACTGCAGTCAGATACGGGCCGAGGAAAACGGTGACGACGGTGGTCGAAAAGGCGGAGTTTGCCCAATCGTAGAAATACCAGCCAGTCTGTTCCCGACGATCATCGATAGCAGCGGCACCGGCGCTGCGGGCGATCTCGGCGCTCATGCACTCCTCTCCTCACTGCTCAACTGCTGCCCGTTATCGTCCACGCCACGTTGCCTGGCGTTTCTCAAGAAACGCCGTCGTTCCCTCTTTCGCATCGTCGGTTACTGCAATAGCGCCAAACAGCGCCGCTTCGTACATGCACCCTTCCGACAGCGGCATATCCAGACCACGGTTGATCGCATGTTTGATAGCCGCAATCGCCAGCGGCGCCTTTGACGCAATCTTCATCGCCAGTGCGCGTGTCTCTTCCATCAACATCGCTGCTGGTACGACCCGCTCCACCAGACCCAGACGCAAGGCTTCCTCGGCGGTGATCATATCCCCGGTCATGCAGATCAGGCGCGCAGCTGCCGGTCCGACCAGGCGCGGCAAGCGTTGAGTGCCGCCCCATCCGGGAATGATCCCCAGGTTGATCTCCGGTTGGCCAAATTTTGCTGTATCGGCGGCAATGCGGATGTCGCAGTTCATGGCAAGTTCCAACCCGCCGCCAAGCGCAAACCCATTGATCGCCGCGATGATCGGTTTCCCAATGTGCCGCATGAGCAAACCGAGATGGTGCGCAGCTTCGCTGAATCGTCGCGCTGCTTCGGCGCTAGTGAAGGCTTGAATCTCGGTAATATCAGCACCGGCAGCAAAAGCGCAGTCGCCAGCGCCGGTAATGATCGCAACGCGCTGGGAAGCATCTTTGTCAAATGCGCGGAGCGCAGCGTCAATCTCGGCGATCGTCGCCTGGTTAAGCGCGTTGCGCACGCGCTCGCGGTTGATCGTGATCATCGTTAGGGGACCCTCAACAGACACCAGGATGTTCTCATAGGTCATAGGAATTCCTCCTGCTAGACTATTGCGCGCCATGTCCCTTAGCACGTCGGTACTTTCTTCCCTTTCGTCGCGAGGCGCTGCGCACATTAGCGGTTCATGCAACTTTCCTGCTTTTGTTTCCGCATGGGGAACGTGAGTATTATAACAGGATCGGCGAAGGCGGATTTGGCGATTGTCTTGACGCTTTTGTGGACAGTCACAGCAACGCGGTATACTAAGCGAAAAGGTATGTCACCGCAGTGGCGCAGCGCTCGCAGAGGAAGACTCTCCGCGCGTCACGCACACGCATCCTTCGCTATGCACTCATCATGGTTCGTTTTTAGGGTTCTCTGAGCTCTCGGCGTCTTAGCGGTGCGTTTTTGCAGTGAAGTCGTGTATGGAAATATGAAGGAACTGTCCTATGCACATCGCAGGAAGCAGCGCGCTGGTAACTGGCGGCGCATCAGGGTTGGGCGCAGGGGTGGCGCGTCATCTCGTTGCCCTTGGCGCGCGCGTAACGATTGTGGACGTGAACCACGAAGCAGGTGCGGCGCTGGCGGAGGAACTTGGGGCACAGGCGCAGTTCGTTGCCGCCGATGTTGCTGATGCTGAACAGATGCGGTCAGCAGTCGAAGCGGCGGCAGCTGTCGGCGACCTGCGGATCCTGGTCTGCTGCGCCGGGATCGCCACGGCAGAGCGTACACTGAGCAAAGAAGGACCGCTGCCGCTTGAACGTTTCACGCGCGTCATTGCTGTTAATCTGACCGGTACGTTCAACGCAGTGCGTCTGGCTGCGGCGGTGATGGCCAGCAACACACCCAACGACGACGGTGAACGGGGCGTTGTGGTGTGCACTGCATCGATTGCAGCATTCGAGGGACAGATCGGGCAGGTGGCATACAGCGCTTCGAAAGCAGGCGTCGCTGGCATGACGCTGCCGCTGGCGCGTGAACTGGCGCGGTACGGCATCCGTGTGGTCAGCATTGCTCCCGGAACCTTCGATACCCCAATGCTGGCAGGGTTGCCAGAGGCGGCGATTACCGCACTGACGCAACAGGTTCCTTTCCCTTCGCGCTTGGGCAGACCTGCCGAGTTTGCGGCGCTGGTGCAACATGTTATTGAGAATCCGATGCTGAACGGCACAACGATCCGCCTGGACGGTGCGTTGCGCATGGGTCCGCGGTGAGGAATGTCTGGAAATAATTGCATTCCAGGCAAAGATACCATCGATAGAGCAGCCCAACACATCGCTGAGCCCCTGTTGTCCCTAGTCGCCATGTCGTCGCGTTGAGCGGCGGCAAGGCGAATTATTTTGTAGTATCATGGAAAAAGATGCTATGCCGTTCCAGGTCCAAAAAGTCTCCGCCTCCACAGATACTGTTCGTGCCCATACCCTTCCGGTTGATGAGCGCATGCGTGTTTATGCAAACGTTTTCGAGGCGATTGGTCAACCGCTGATCGTGACCGATCTGACCGGTTCCATTGTGTACTGGAATGGGAGTGCAGAAACGGTCTTTGGCAAGCGTCGGGACGAGATGGTTGGTCGGTCGGTGATAGCGGTATCGAATAGTGACGCATGGCGACGGAATATCACGCATGCGCTGGAAGAAGTTGTGCAGCGGGGTCAGTGGAATGGCGAACTGATAGTGCAGCGGAGTAATGGCGTACAGGCATTAGCAGTCGTGAATGCACGTCTCTGGCATCACGAACGGGATTAGATTGCAATCGTTATTATTGTGACCGGTATCAACCGTCAGAAACGATCTGAGTCCAACATGGATCGACGAGTAAGACGCAGACGACGTCAGAATGCCGATCTTTCGCACCGCTTCAAACGCCTCCTGAACAGCTTGCGTCGCACGAACCGTCGGCTGCGGAACGAGATTGCTGAATACAGGCGCAATGAGCAAGAACTTCGTTTTCAGGCAAAACTGCTAGCGACTGTCAGCCAGGCAGTGCTTGCGACAGATACGTCGGGGGCGATTACCTACTGGAGTCCATCCGCCGAGCGCATGTTCGGTTGGAGCGCTGCCGAGATGATTGGTGCAATCGGGTTTCATCTGGTGGCTGGTTTGCCGGATCTTGAGTTAATTGGCGCGATGCGCGCAGCGATTGGCACTGGCAAATCGTGGGAAGGCGAATTCATGCTGAGACGCCGTGATGGTACTGTTTTCCCCGGATATGCTGCGATTTCTCCGATCTTCGATGAGCAGAATCGGCGGATCGGTGCGGTTGGCGTCGTTAGCGACATAACTGAGCGAAAGCGTGATCAGCAGGCGCTGGAAGAGGCCAATGTCCGTCTTCAGGCGGCAAACGCCGATCTGCAGTTAAGTCACAACCTGTTACACACGATTGTTAACAATCTGGACGATGGGCTGGCATTGATCGATAGTCAGCGCGTCATTCAGGTAGTCAATCGTCAGTTTGCACGCCTGTTCGAGATGCCGCCAGAGCATCTTCCTGGTACATCGTGCGATGATGTTTGCCCAGCAGTCGCGCCGATCATCGCCCGCACTCTAAGTGGGAGTGTGAAATCGTTCGAGCGCGTCTCTCATTTGCGTCCTTCGGGTGAGGTGATAACACTGGATGTCTATGGTATTCCATTGTGCGACGCAAGCGGCACGCAACGTGTGGTGCTGCGCCTGGTTGATGTGACCGAGCGGCTGCAACTCGAAGCGATCATGCGGCAGAACGAACGCCTGGCGGCAAGCGGTCGCCTTGCGGCAGCGGTTGCGCACGAGATCAACACGCCGTTGCAGTCCATCCAGAATTATCTGTACCTGCTGCGTTCATCGTCCGTCGAGCAATCGGCAGCGTTTCTCGATCTGGCGAGCAGCGAGATAACGCGTGTCTCGACATTGTTGCATCGATTGCTCGATCTCCAGCGTCCCGGTGATCGTTTAATCGAGTTGATTGATAGCAACGCGATTATTGAACGGGTGGTCTTGTTGCTGGGAAGCGCCCTGCGCGGGTGTAGCATTCGCGTCGAACAGGAACTGGCGCCGGATTTGCCGCAGTTTTTAGGGCAGCGCGACGCGCTGATGCAGGTGTTGCTCAACCTGTTGCTGAATGCGATCGACGCAATGCCGTGTGGCGGCACCCTGCGCATTGTGACACGTCGGGCACTTGAAACCATCGATCAGTCTACACGCTGGTGCGTGCAGATTGCCGTCGCAGACAGCGGTCCCGGTATCGCATTCGATCTGCAGGAACGAATTTTTGACCCGTTCTTTACGACAAAGCCACATGGATCGGGTCTTGGGCTGGCAGTCAGTCGTCAACTTGTTGAACAGCACGGTGGATCTCTACGTGTACAGAGTATTCCTGGCAATGGTGCCACGTTTATTGTCTCGTTACCGATTCCAGAGGACGCGTGAAGCCGCGCGTGAATGCTCTTGCTCTACTTTTAGAGGCATGTCCGCGCGCTTTATAATGCCAAAGAAAGAGGTTCTCCAGGGATAACATTATGACTCGCTGGCAGGGTCGGGTTCTCTTGGTTGAAGATGACCCCGCTGCACTGACATCACTGCGGCGCGTTCTGGAAGGAGCTGGCTATCATGTTACCGCCGTGGCCGACGGCGAAACCGCCTGTCGGTATCTCGAAATGGAGGATCACGGCGGGTATGATGTCGTCCTTACTGATCTGCGCATGGCGGAAGTTGACGGTCTCGCTGTGCTTCGTGCAGCGCGTCGCCTCTCTAATCCGCCCGAAGTGGTGGTGTTGACCGGCTACGGCACGTTGGGAACAGCAATAGAGGCGTTCCGCGCTGGGGTCTATGATTATCTGCTCAAACCGTGCAAACCGGAAGAACTGCTCAATGCCATCGAGGGTGCACTGCACCGTCGGTATGATCATGCGCTCCAACTTGCTGCACTGCGTGAGCAGGCGCGCCACGCTGCCCGCGATCTGGATGAAAAGAGCATTATTGAGCAGGTGCGTTATCTGCGTGTTGGCGACCTGCTAATTGATCGCTTCAACCGGCGGGTGATATTCCGCAACCGGGTCGTCCAGGTGACCCCAACTGAATATGAATTGCTGTACTGCCTGGCGGAAGCGCGCGGTCGAACGCTGTCGTTCCGTGAAATTGTACAACGTGCGTATATTCACGCGCACGTTACAACTGATGAGGATGCTCATCAACTGCTCAAAACCCACATCCACAATCTGCGCCATAAGATCGATCCGGCATATATTGTGAATGTGCGCGGGGTCGGGTACCGATTGATCGATCCACGCTTTTTTCGTAGCGGTTTGTAACTGTTCGCGCCAGTGAACGTTTATTTATTGTGGTACCTGGGGTAACACACGCGCCTGGTGGCGAGGGCATCATGCCTTCGTCGTGTCTACAAGGGCGAAATGCCCTTGCTTCCAGGAGCAATGTGAATACTTATGTGGTACGCACGCTATCCATTTATCGTCTGTGCAGGTCGTGATATACTTGTCAAATATGATGTCACCTGCCGATATGGTAGCGAAGTCGGTCGCCATTGATCATTGTCCGGCACGTTCGAACCGGGTTCCTGACGCGCAATGATGAGAGGTACATGTGCCGCGTGTTATTCGTCCTGATGATTGGGATCGTCTGTTTGCTCCAAATGCGCCGAAACGCGGCGGTCCGCTGCGCGCGCTGGTGAACCTGATGGTATTCGCGTTCATTCTTGGAGCATTGATCATTGGCGGCGCCTGGCTCGTTAATGAGCGGCAGCAACAGGCGGAACGCTTCGCAGCAACTGCAACCGCATTTGTTGAGACGGTAATTCCGCAGCGAACTAGTATTGCCGCTGCGACACAAACGGTCGAAGCTCAGGGAACGGCAACGCGGATTGCGTTACGCACGGCGACGGCGCAGGCGGCAGTCACTCCGGGCGCTACGCTTGAAGCAGGGATCGGGAGCGGTGAAGTCGTTCGGGGCGGCAATCTGCGTCGTGAACCGCGCGTGACGCCTGAAACGGTCGTTGGTCTGATCCATCCGGGTGACAAAATTACGTTTCTGGAGCGACGGGTTGTTAATGGACAGACGTGGTTTCGGATTCGCGTCGATCAACCGGCGACCGACCGCGCAGGCGACGGTGTGCCCTCTGGAACAGAAGGTTGGGCGTCAGCACTGCTGCTCTCGACACCTCGGTGACCTGAGCGCGCTGCCTGTTCTCTCCTGTTCAACGTCTTGTCTGTCGTTTGCATCATGCAGGAGAACCCATCGTGGAATCTGGAATCAGATCGACAGTAACTCTTGGATGTGTCCTGAACGATCCTCGTTTTACCTTCTGGTCCATCCTGCGCCACGGAATACGGTCGCGGGCTGCAGACCACGGAATTGCCGTCATTGACTGGGCGACCGGCACCGTCGAGGCGCAGGCTGGTATGGTTGCCGATCTGCTGCAGCGTCGGGTGCATGCGCTGATCCTGGGACCAGCGCACGAAACGCGCGCGTTTGCCCAGCATCTCGAGCTGGCGCACCTGGCACGCGTGCCAGTAATCGAGGTCAACGGCGGTATTCTTGAAGGATATGTCAGCGCAACTGTTCGCTCCAACGAACGTCAGGGTCTGACACGCATTGCCGAGTTGCTCGTAGCGCATCTGGGCGATCGCATGCGAATCGCTCTGATCGCCGGTCCCCGTAATAGCCGAGCTGAGATCATGGCAGAAGTGCTGCAGCAATGGCCCGGTGTGCAGATTGTAGCGCAGTCTACCGGCGATTGGACGCGCGATAGCGGCAGGCGTCTTGCGGAGGAGTGGTTGCGTATGGGGCAACCAATGGATGCCATTTTTGCCGCTAACGATCCGATGGCGCTCGGCGTTGTTGATGCTGTCGAAGCGCTCAACCTCACCGGCAGCATTGTGGTTGTCGGATTTGACGGATTACCAGAGGCGCTCAGGGCAATCAACAGCGGCGCCATGCTGGCAACTGTCGACCAGGATCCGTTGTGTATCGGGCAGCAAGCAGTTGACGTTGCACTTCGGGCGCTTCGTGGCGATCCAGTTGATCGACAGATCCTGACGCCCGGTGAATTGATTACCCGCGACACGGTGACCGAGTCGGCGCTTCGCGCGCTCGATTTGCTGCCTGGCATCATGCGCGACCTCATCGAGAGCAACGCCGAGCGGCAACGATTGCAGGAGGAGATCATTGCCGCGCAACGCTCAACTATTCAGAAGTTGTCAACGCCGATCATCCCAATCGACGCGCGCACCCTCATCGTGCCGTTGATCGGCGCTATCGACAGTGCGCGCGCTGCACAAATGACCCAGACCATTCTTGAAGCCATCAGTGATCGACGCGCTGATGATGTCATCATTGACATTACTGGCATTGCAGTGGTCGATACAAGTGTCGCTAACCACCTGATACAGACAGCACAAGCTGCCAACCTGCTTGGTGCGCACATAACCCTGGCAGGCATGTCGCCGGAGGTTGCACAAACCATTGTGCAGTTGGGAGTCAAACTAGGTCAGTTGACAACCTGTAGTAACCTGCAAACAGCGCTGGAAGTCGTGCAGCGGCGACGCGGACAGCGATAACCAAAGTAGCACCATAGGCGCTTACCCGCCGCTGCTGACGTCGCGCGCCATTTGCGCGCGACGCGCTTCCTTCTGACGTTCCAGGTAGGACAGCACCGCATAGGCTTCGGAGATGTCCTCAATGCTGACCAATCCCAGATAGATCTCACCCTCATACACGGCAACGACGCGAGTTCCCTCTGCACTCATTACCTGACGTACCTCATCGAGTGTCGCGCTCGCGGGCACACGCACAAACTCGCGTTGCATAATGCCAGTAACGTACAGGTCGCGCGTGTCGCTTGCCAGCGCCCGCAATACATCGTCGCGGGTTACGATGCCGACCAATCGGCTTCCCTGCATCACTGCAAAATCGGGTTGATAACTGGTCAGAATGTAATCAACCACTTTGCTTACCCGGTCGCCGATTTCGAGTGTAAGGGCGTGACGGTTGTACGCATCGCCAACGCGCATCGTGTCGAGCATAGTGCGTGCCTGTCCTTCAGCGTTCTCCTGACCTGCGCCGAGAAAGATGAATACCGCGACAAGCGCAAGCAGAAAATTGCCACTGATGATCCCCAGAATACCGAGCACAATTGCGATACCCTGACCGAGGAACGTTGCAATCCGTGTAGCGCGACGGAAACCGATGATCATTGCCAGCACGGCGCGCAGAATGCGGCCGCCATCGAGCGGGAAGGCAGGGAGCAGATTAAAGAGCACCAGCATCACATTAGCTTGCAGCAACCAGAATGTCAACCCCTGGATCGATGGCGCCGGAAATGCGCCACGCCCGATTTCCAGCGTGTCAATGTCAAAAATGCCGAACACCAGCGCCGTTCCGGTCACCAACAGCAGCACAGCGGCAATGATGACATTCACCAGCGGACCGGCTGCGGCGATGACGAGTTCATGCCAGGCCTTTGACGGATTGCGTCCCAGCAACGCCAGACCACCGAGCGGCAGCAGAATGATTTCACGCACCGGAATGCCAAATGCGCGCGCAGCGATACCGTGCCCCAATTCGTGCAGTGTTACGCAAAGGAAGAGCAACAGGATCAACAGCGCCCCGAACGCTGCCCCGACCGCGCCATACGACACGCCGCCAGCGATCGCGCCAAGAATGACGATCAAAAAGAAAGTCAAATGTATCTTGATATCGATGCCGGCAACCTGCGCAATTCGAAACGACCAACCCATATTTTTCTCCTCGCATTCAGTTGATCACTTTCGGGATAATTGTATCGAAGAGTAAAAAAGTTTTTGTCTTTGACTTCAAAAGAACGCGTCGTCAAGACACCAGGAGCGTAGAGAACTCCAAAAACTCAACTATCTTCTAAACCCTGGCGTTATGATACCAGATTCGGATCGATCACATACGACCACCAGTTGTTGCTGACCCCAAACGTCTCTCCACCGACGCGCGGCAGATGACTGAGCCACCACAGATGGTGCAGGCGCATATCTCCGCCGCCCCATTCGCGGCAATCGACCCATCGTGCGCGACCCGGCAATTCAGGAAAGGTCAACCAGTCGTCGCAGTAACTGATGACCGGTCGCGGATTGCCCCAATCGTAGTCATGTTCGGAGTTGGGCGCAAAATGCACATTCCCGCAATGCGCCTGACCAGGATGGGTCTTGTCGTAGCGCGTAAACAACGCCCACAGGTTCTGTTCCGGCGGATGTGACGCGAAGACACGGCTCATAATCGATTCGACCCGATGCCCGAAGTTTTCTAGCATACAATCGACATCGCGCTCGTAGTTAAACGCCATGATCACAAACCTGCCAGAACAATGCCCGGTTTCCGGCACCGGCGGAGAATTGCACCAGAACGCATTGCGCCCGACCATGGTCGATTCGTAGTCGCCGGCATATGGGAAGGAGAAGAACCACACCTCATCGAACTCGCCGCGTTCATAGCGCTCGATCAGATTGAATGCCTTAACCTGCGCCACATAGTCGATCCGGTCAGGTTCGTGCATCTGGCGCGACCGCCACGCAGCGACATAACTTTCGCCAGTGTAGCGAAAGCCATCGATCTTGGGAGGAAACCAGTCGGCATCGATACGCTCAACAATCCGATACCGCACGTACCCGCCACTCGCCTGTTCCAGGTCAGCAATATACTGCCGAGCCAGACGCTCTGGATCGTTCCATCCGAAAATCTCGGTCAGGCGTCGCCCGCCTTCAGACAAAACCGGAGGATTGTGAACGATCATGAGGACACGTGGAGTAACCGGTTCGACCGGCGATGCCAATGTGCGCGTCGAAGGAAGATGAGAAGCGACAGGTCGAGACTCCAGCGCGCGATTGAGAAGACGGCGGAGAAAATCGATCATTCGTTGCTAATCAGTATCGCTAGCGATCACGATCTGCGAACGGATTCCCAGAGCAGCGAGTTGTTGCAGACAGATAACGATATACTTCGCAGCGATACGTCGTTCCTCTTCCGTCGTGTCAAGCATCGGATCATAGCCAGGCAATTGCGATTTCACTAAGAGTCCGTCGAGGATTTCCTGCTCATCGGGAGTGAGTGCATCCATGGCCGTTACTTTCTGGTCGGTTGCGGAGGCGCTCCTGAAGATAGCGCCACATCGCCGAAGCGGGGCGTTGCTCGCAGCACGACCAATACTATCACACATCGGTACGCTCTTATAGTACCACAGTTTTACCTTCCATGACTGTATGTCGAAAAACAACTACTGCGTCACACGTCAACGATTCGCTCCGTCCATCGTCGCCAGGCGGAAGATCGTCGTATGGCGGTAGACATCGCCCGGTCGTAGGACGGTTGATGGGAAATGCGGATGATTTGGCGAATCGGGAAAATGTTGGGTTTCCAGGCAGAGCGCAGCGTGCTTTGTGAATACATGCCCGTTGCGTCCAGTCGTGGTTCCATCGAGCGAATTGCCGGTGTACAGATGAATGCCAGGTTGCGTGGTCAGGACATCAAGCATGCGACCGCTGACCGGATCAACCAGACGCGCTGCGGGGCGCAGTTCGCCAGCGACTCCATCGACTACCCAGGTGTGATCATACCCCCCAAGCCCATTGCGGATCTGCTCATCGTTGGTATCAAGGCGGGCGCCAATCGCCATCGGCGTAGTGAAGTCCATAACGGTACCGCGCACGGCACGGATTTCACCTGTTGGAATAAGCGTGTCGTTGACCGGAAGGAAGAAACTGGCAAAGAGTTGCAACTCGTGATGGAGAATATTACCTGCACCCGTCAGATTGAAGTACGCATGGTTCGTTAGGTTTATAATCGTTGCGCGATCAGTCGTTGCATGGTAATCGATGCGTAATGCGCCATCGCCTGTCAGTGCATAGGTGACGACGACCGTCAGATTTCCTGGATATCCTTCTTCTCCGTCACGACTGACATATGTGAGTTCCAGCGCCGGTTCGTCGCCATCGGCAAGAGGACGTGCCTCCCATATCACCCGATTAAACCCAACTACCCCACCATGAAGGTGGTGTGCACCATGGTTGCGCGCGAGATGGTAGGTGGTTCCATTGAGCGTGAAGACCCCATTGGCGATCCGGTTGGCAAAACGCCCGACAATGCTGCCGATATATGCCGAATTATTCAGATACAAGGGCAGGGTATCGAAACCGAGGATGACATCACCAGGGCGCCCGTGCCGATCCGGTGCGCGCAGCGACACAAGCGTGCCACCGTAGGTGATGATCTGCGCTTCGATGCCCTGCGCGCCGCGCAGCGTGAAACGTTCGACCGTCCGACCATCAACGACGCCAAAAGGTTCGGCGATTATGCTCATCAGTGTGCTCCTTGCGCGTCTAGCAGATTGCGCCATCCTGGCGCAGATAACGATGTTCGCATCAGGTTTTGCATGACACGAGTCCACTGCAAAAAGGGTATGTCACCGCAGAGGCGCAGTGTTCGCAGAGGCAGGTTCCCTAGCGCGTCACGCACCCGCATGCTTCGCCATGCATCCATAATATTGGTTCGTTTTCAGGGTTCTCTGCGCCCCCGGCGTCTCGGCAGTGCATTTTTGCAGTGAAGTGATGACATAACATTATCCATCGATGTCGTCCAGCAGAACGCGCACTGCAGCTTCAAGTTGCGCATCACGCCCATAGCGCCATTCTCCAAAGCGCAGCGGTACATCAACATCCACTGGTCGTCCGTGGCCTTCCAGGTCTTCGCCTTCCAGTGTTGTGACCCGAAGTTGGGGCAACTTAATCGATGACCCATCAATAAGTCGCCGCGTGAATGTGCCGATCACCGCGCCAGCCGTCGGACGCCCGACAACCTTTCCCAGCCCCTGGCGGCGATACGACTCGCTAAAGGTTTCGGTGTTTGAACTTGACAGTTCATTCGTCACCAGGACGGTAGGCTTGTTCAGCACGCGATTACCGAAGATGTGCGACGAGTCAGCAGCGGTGCGATTGCGGAACGTGCTCATTAGCAGACTACGACGCATCAGCACATCGAGAATAAACGTTGCCGTGTGACCGCCTGAGTTGAAGCGCACATCGATGACGATCCCTTCCTTATGGTGCGCTTCGACGTCGAGATCAGCGAGAAACTGCTGGTAAGCATCGTAATTCATCTTGCGAATGTGTACATACCCCAGGCGTCCATTACTTGCCCGGTGAACGATCTGCTCATTATCGAGCACCCACGCCCGGTAGCGGAGCCAGTCGTACTGATTCGCTGAAACTGGACGCACCTCAACATCACGCTGCGATCCCGACGGATTGACGACGCGCAGGACGACGCGCCGACCCACGGTTCGTTGGAGCAGCGCATCGAGCGATGTATCGCGCGTGAGTGTAACGCCATTGACCGCCATGATGACATCGCCAGGTTGAAGCGCGCCATTTTGCGCTACTGCTGCCGGGCTGTCGGGGATGACCCTGGCAATACGCAAGCGTCCGCTCCGCAGATACTCAACTGGATCGAGCGTGATGCCGAGGTAGCCATCCTGTCCGCTGGCGCCACTCCCCACGACGCCAGCGTGCGAGGAACGCAATTCACCAATCATCAAATTGATAAGGAGATACAGTTCAGCGGTGGTTTGCGCTCCCTGGATCAGCGGCGCATACTGATCGTGAATTGCACGCCAATCGACGCCGCGAAAATGTTCATCGTAGAAATAGTCGCGCAGCAAACGCCAGCACTCTTCGAAGATCTGGCGTTTTTCCTGCGCAAAATCGATCATTACTTCGGCTGTGATCGAAAGGGTCGTCTGCTCTCCTTTGGGAAATTTTCGCACAGCAATGGTTCCGTCGTCGAGGAAGCAGATGCTCTTGCCATCGGGAGCGAACCAGGCATGTGATTTCAGCCCGGACGTGTTGGTCAACTGCCGTGGACCCTGATCGGCGCGCGCTTCGTCGAGCGGCAAGGTCCAGAGATTCTGTCGTCCGGCAACTGTTGCGCTACAGATCAGATCGCGTCCATCTGGGCTAATGCACAGCGCAGTTGCATCCATTTGCGGCGGTGTCAACAAGCGCAATCGTCGTTCGATACCGCTCAGGATGATCCTGATCTCTTTGACTGTCTGGGATACTTTGACCGATTTTGAACCTTCCTCCTCGTGCACTGTTCTATCTGCGGGCAGCGAATCGGGTTCAACAATAGGAAGAACCGGTAGTAGTTCGCGATCCGCATCGGTACGGCGTTTATGGTCGGGAACGTGCGCAGAATGACGCAACACGCTTTCGCTCTTGTGCGTGCTGCTCTGAATTGTCTCGAACAACCGCTCGAATTCAGCCTCGCGAAAAATGGGCGGTTGTGGTTGCAGGTCAACACGTGCAATCTGCGACTCGGCACGATACTGTCCGGTCGTGAAGACAATAAAGCGACCATCTGGCGACCAGAGCGGTCCTGCTGCGTGAAGGTTGCTAAGGAACGAAATCTGGTGCGGTTGTTCTTCATCAATGCGCTGTACATAGAGATTACTAAAGAAGCGCTTGTCCTGGGCGCAGAACGCCAGCCATCGACTGTCGGGCGACCATGAGAACGACGCGCCGAACACGAAGCGCGCCCGGACGAACGCACGGTCATCGCCGCTAACGACATCGATTAATCGTATCTCGTCATCTCCACAGGCATAGGCGATCCAGCGTCCATCTGGCGAGAAGCATGGTGCACTCTTGCGCTTTGGTCCGTATGTCAGGCGTGTTTCGCTGCGGCTGAGAAAGTCATAGCGGTACACCTCTTCGTCGCCATGACGGTCAGAGACATACACCAGACTGCGACTATCGGGCGACCAGGAAATATCGCTATCGCGGAACGCCGTCTGAGATACGCAGTACGCCGGTCCCTGGCGTGGCTCACGCTCATTTTCTTTGTCAGCGAAATCGGCAAAAATCTTGCCGCGCACGATGAATGCAATTTTCTTACCGTCTGGTGAGAGCGCCAGTTCCTGCACATCACGCGTATACGTCTGCACCCGCACCGGCGTCAATTTCGCATCCTGCCGAACCGTAATCGGGATCGATGCCGCGTCTCCGGAGGCGAGATCGAAGATCCAGATGCCAAAATCGCGCTCGAACGCAATCTTTTTGCCATCAGCGCTGATTGAGGGCCAGAGCAAACGACCGTCCGTGAACGAGGTCACACGTTCGGCGACACCCCCATCACGCGGTACAACCCACAGATTCTCACACCCATCGCGATCAGAAACGAAGTAGATCAACCGACTATCAGGAGCCCACAGCGGGCAATAATTCAGTCCAGGCGCATCGCTCAGCCTTTTGAAATCGTCGGCGTCCGGCGCGTTCGATACCAGCCAGAGTTCCGCCCCGCCGTAGGGATTTGGTCCGCGTCGCCACCATGGATCGCGCAGCAGGCTGAACGCTACCCAGCGGCCACATGGCGAAATGGACACAGTGCCGAGACGCTCATACGGTTGCGCGATCCAGCAGATCGGTGTGCCTCCTGAAATGGCAACCCGATAGATCGCCGTTCCCTGACGCTCACGCTGCGAGGTGAAATAGAGAGCGTCGCCATCGGGCGACCAGCACTCGACGGCACTCTGCATGTCGTGGTACGTCAACCGACGCACTTCACTGCCATCGAGTGGCACAACATACACGTCTCCCTGACCGGTTCGTGTCGAGGTGCAGGCAATTGCCGCACCATCGGGCGACCAGCGCGGCAGCGTATGACCGGCGGGATGGGCAGTCAATCGCTCGGCGCGACCTCCATCGGCAGCCACAAGCCAGATATCGCCAGCATACACAAAAGCAATACGACTTCCCGTAGGATCGATAGAAGGTGCGCGTAAATAGGGACGTGCAGAATACTGTTCGGTCACAGAGCCATCTCTTTCCTGTTACAGGGTGTCGTGCAGATTATAGAGGCGAGTTGCGCAAGAGGCAAACAGAACATAGTTACACATCTGTTCGTCGGAAGCAATGGCGCGTTCCGGTGTTGCACCCGGAACGGGTTCTGCGAAGCATTCCTGCTACCTGAACTGACGCTGGTCAGGTAAGGTTTTGTCACAGCGAACGATGGAACTTCTGCGCGTCGTGATTCGTCTCATACCGGGATCGCGATCGGCGCTTGTCGCCGAAAGAGAGAATGGTTTCTGTCGTTTCGTCTTCTCAGAGCGCTGAAGCGTTTTGAACCGAGCGTAAGTCTTCTCGCACAGCCAGGCGGGCTGATATCTGGCTTCTTTCAAGTTGAATCTCAGCCTCATGTCATTGCGGGTTGACATGGCGAAGGCTATACTATGATATCGCGAAATGCTGTGCAAGCAAGCCAATGCCGTCTCAAGCTGTGTCGGCTTCGCTGTCATACACATTCTCGCTTTAGGGCTTCAGGAACGGAATGCAACTCCGTCGCTCACGTTCATTCCATCCCATCCAGCGGCATGGTATTCGACAAGTGAAAGGCACATATATGCAACATACATGGCTCCTGGTTCTTGCGACGGTGCTGCTCGTATCGTGCGGCATGCCGCAGCCATCAGGTGTTGCGACACCGGCGTCTCCAGGCGGAACGCCATCAACCGGTCAGAACCAGCCAGTCACGATCTCATTTGCAGTATGGGAATACGAGCGCAGCGTCTATCAACCGCTGGCGGAACGGTTTATGTCCGAACATCCCAACATCAAAGTGGTGCTTGTACCACTTGACGATATCATGATGTTCGAGCCTGGCAATAACGCACCTTCCAATCCGCTCGATCAGTTGCGCCGGGTTGTATCGGCTGCCGATACCGCTCCCTCATTTGCGGTGACTCAGGAGGCGTTCGGCACACCTTTGCTCTTCGACCTGAAGCCGCTGATGGACGCCGACGCGACCTTTCAGCGCGACGATTTTTTCCCTGGAACCATTGAGCGCTATACCGCAAAGGGCGGGGTCTGGGCGCTGCCGCGCTACCATTCGGCGCCGCTGATGGTCTACAACCGCACCCTGTTCCAGAACGCCAATCTGCCCGAACCGCGCCCCGGATGGACGTGGGAAGAAGCGCTGGCGGTCGCCGAGCGCCTGACCGAGCGCAGCGGCGCAACCACTCTGATCTACGGCTTTATAGAGCCGAGCAGCGGCGTGTTGCCGCTTTTGGAGTTGCTCAGCGCACAAGGCATCGATGTGCTAAACGCAGCGCCGATGGAAACCGATCTGACTGCGCCGGAGTATGTCGCTGTCGTTGAACGTTTGCGCGATCTATACCGCCGCGGCGTCCTGGTCGAACCATACCGGCATGTTGGCCGCGCCGACGACCCCACGCAGTTGGTGCGTGAAGGGCGCGTGGCGATCTGGAGCGATATGACCTATATCAGCAACGATGACGGCACACGATGGACACCGGATTTCCCGGTGGGGCGCGTCCCGTTCCCGGCCTCGGCACTGATGCAGTTCTTCACATATAGCGAAGGGTTCATCATCAGCGGCGGCACTGCCCACCCGGAAGCCGCCTGGCGCTGGATCGAGTGGCTTTCGCGCCAGCCGACCGAGCAGCCCGAATATGAAACAATCGGTCGTATTCCAGCACGGCAATCGGTGGCGCAGCAGACCGACTTCTGGAACAAACTCGATCCGCAGACTGCCGAGGCGTACCGCTGGACGCTGGCGAACAGCAAGCCAGCTCCGGAGTCGCCGTCAGGTTTCGCCATTATGAGCGCGTTGAGCCAGGCGATGCAAACCGCACTCAGCGATCCGAAGGCAAATGTGCGTCAGGCGCTGGCGGAAGCACAGCGTCAGATGCAGGAATCCATCGCCCAACAGGAACTGACGCCGACGCCGAAGCCCAACCTCAACCCGGTGGTGGTGGCGACGCCGGAGCCGCAGGAAGCACCGGTCGGCGCAACAACCATCACCTTCATTCTGTACGGCTACAATCCGGCTGAGCTCCGTCGGATTGCGCGCGCCTTTCGCGAACAGCGCCCTGATATCTTCGTGCAGTTGCAACCGTTCGAGTGGACGCCGGACACACCGCAGGCGACCGCCGCGACGCTGGCGCAGACTAGCGACTGCTTCTCCTGGAGCGGACCACTCCAGAGTAGCGATTACCCGGCACTGCTCGACCTGCGCCCGCTGATTGACGCTGACCCTGCCTTTCCGCGCGATGATTTCCTGCCAGCATTGCTAGCGTACTACAGCAACGGGGGACGCCTGTACGGACTTCCCTACGCGATCAGCATGCGCGTGCTCTCGTACAACCACGCCGCGTTCGAAGCCGCCGGGCTGCAACCGCCGCACGCCGACTGGACGCCAGACGATTTTCTGGCGGCAGCGCAGGCGTTGACCAAAGGCGATGGTGATCAGCGGCAGTGGGGCTACATTCCCCTGGGCGGACCGCAGGCCGATCTGCTTTTCTTCGTAAGTCAGTTCGGCGCGAGCTTGACTGTCGGCGACGGGAAGGACCTGCGCCCCAACTACACCGACCCGCGAACGGTCGCGGCCATTCGCTGGTACCTCGACCTGAGCGCCGTCCACAAGGTGACGCCGTCGTTCAAGTTTCACTACCGGCGCGATGATCCTGGCGGCTTTGAAACTCGCTCCTTCGAGCTGCTACAATCGGGGCGGGTAGGGATGTGGCTAGGGTATGGCGAGACATTCGAGAACGTCGCCTTCATACCGGCTGAAGGAGGACCGGCGCCAACGGCTGCGCCGTTGAGTCCAGTCGCACGTGACATCCGGATTGCGCCGTTGCCGGTGGGCAAAGCGGGATTGCCGCCCAACGAGGTGTTTGTGCGCGGTCTGTTCATCTCAGCAAAGACGCAACAGGCGCAGGCGTGCTGGGAGTGGATCAAGTTCCTCTCCGGGGATGTGACGGTGATGTACGGCGATATGCCTGCCCGCCGTTCAATTGCGCAGTCGGATGCGTTCCTGAAACAGGTTCCACCGGAGCGCGCGAGAATGTTCGAGGCGTTCCGCGCAGCATTGGCAGTACCAGTGCGCACGACGGTCACGAGCAGCGCGAATGCGATCTACAGCCCCTCTCACGACTCGTACTGGCTCTTCCAGGCGTTGAGCAACACGCTGGAGAAGGGGGCGAATCTCGAACAGGAACTCGCCACTGCGCAGCGGTTCGCTACGGCATTCGCCGAATGTATGAACCGTGACGGTGCAAAGGCGGCGCGATGTGCGAAACAGGTCGACCCCGATTACAAGGGGTACAATGTTGAGGAGGAAGAGATGCCCATTCGACCAGCTGGTTATGTGCCGTAAGATATAGAAACCGGTATTTGCCCTCTTGCTATGGGGGGTTGATGAAGATTGAGAACTCAATTCAAGCGTGCGCGCCAGAACGGATGGGCGATCCAGCTTACTATGGGGGTTGATGAAGATTGAGAACTCAATCCAGTATCCCGAACTGGTAGCGGTGCTGATGGAGATTGGGCACTTAATCCGGTCGCGCTACGGGGCTAATGAGGATTGGGAATATAAACCGGTATACCGAACTGTCTGCAGGGCTAATATCGAGGATTAATCGAGGATTAAGTCCAGTGTTCGCCCTTGCCGTGGGGCTAATGAAGATTGAGCATATAATCCAGCATACCGAACTGGCCATGGGGTTAATAATTGAGAGTCTACGGTATGTGTCTCCTGCTGTTGGGCTAAAGCCCTCGGCTCTGCAGTGCGAAGACCGCCTGCACGGGCGAGAGTGGAATAATTGCTTAACATCTCGGTCTTCAATTCACCAGAAGCAGGCGCCTTGTACGATATGTCAGACATAACGATGGGGTCAGATATCTAAGAAATGCTGTAATACTTGAAACTAAATAAGCCCCAGACTATACGACGCAAAGCCCACTTTTGCAGGCTATACCGAAATTATAGCAGTTCTTTATATGGTCGAGCCTTCTCGAATGACCGCAATCACCATTGCGCGCCTTACGCGGCAACCGAAATGAATTTTGGTCTATACTCCGCCGAAAGCAGACGTCTGGCGCGACACGGCAGATATGAACGATGCCAATATATCCGAGCAATGCTGTAATTTAGACACCTGGGAGCGCATACGCTTTGTCCGAATGTTACTCCTGCCTTGCGCGCAGACTCCGATATTCAGGCAGGATGGGTGCATCGCTTGCGATAGCTAACTGGATGCTTGCCAATATGCGAAGAATAATACCCTGGATCGGACTGATCCTGGTAGTGCTGCTCACGGCATGCAGCGCGACTCAGGCAGCGCAGGAGCTGCCGACACCAACTCCATTACCGCCCGACCCGGTACTCGAACGACCGACGTATACTGTCCAGCGCGGTGTGATTGAGCGCGTCTTCACAGTTACGGCGCGTGCTACGCCGGTTGATATGGTGCGTCTAGCGTTTCGCCGTGATGGCCGTGTGAATGTCGTGTCTGTCAGTCGCGGCGATGTGGTGAAAGCAGGAGACGTGCTGGCAGAGTTGCAACAGGAGGAAGCGCTTGATGAACTCCGGCGCGCTGAGGACGATCTGGCGCAGGCGCGGCGTGACCTGGAGAGCGCGCGCCTGGCGAAGGAGAAGCGGATCAAGGAGCGCGAACTCGGCGTCGAGCGTGCGCGGCGTGATCTGGAGCGGTTGTTGCCGGGCGGCGAAGCTGACATCTTCAAAGAATTGCAGGATCGACTGGAAGCTGCGCAACGCGATCTGCGCAATACGCGTGACGACGCATCATGGGCGAAAACGTCGGCTGAGGAAGCACTACGTGACAGCGCTGAAGCACTGTCGGACACGCAGAAAGCGTACAGTGTCGCTTACTGGAACTGGGACTGGGTACAGCGCTATGGCACCGATCCCGAAAACCCGTTCATCAAGAATGAAGCGGGTGTGCTGGTTCCCAATCGCCTGACCGAGAAGCAAAAGGAAGAGTTTCGTGTGAAACTGGTGCAGGCAGAGCGCGCTTTGCGCGACGCTGAGCGTAACCTGGAGCAGGCGCAGCGCGCCCGTGATCGTGCGTTCGATGACGAGGTGGTTCGGGTGCGTGAGGCGGAGAGGAAAGTCGAAGAAGCGCAACGCGCAATCGATATGCTGCTGCAAGGGCGGAACAAAGTGATCGAAGACGCCCAACGCGCACTTGAGCAGGCGCAGATTGCGCTTGAAGAAGCCCGGAGTGAAACGCTCAACAGCGCCATCCGCGCAGTGGAGAACGCTGAGCGCGCGCTGGAAAAGGCGCGCCGCCGCGTCGATGATGGGCGGGTGATTGCGCCACAGGACGGTACGGTTCTGGCTGTCGCCATTGAGCCGGGTGTAACTGTCACCGCGTTTGAGCCGGTTATCGAAATCGCCGATCCATCGAAGCTGGAGTTTGCGGCGAATCTCAGCCCACAACAGATGCGCCTATTGTCGGAAGGGCAGAGTGTTGAGATTCGCCTGCTGTCGCGTCCTGATCTGGTGATCCCCGGCGTTATTCGTCGTATGCCAGCGCCCTACGGTTCTGGCGGAAGCGGCGTGGTGCAGGATCGTGATGTGACCACGCGCTTTCAGGTCGTGGATGCGCGTGGTCAGCAGTTCGAGGCTGGCGTGACGGTTGCGCGGGTCAGTATTGTGCTGGAACGTAAGGAAAATGCGCTCTGGTTGCCGCCAGAAGCCATTCGCTCGTTCGAGGGTCGCCGCTTCGTCATCGTGCGTGAAGGGGAGCGTGAACGTCGTGTCGCCGTGCGAGTCGGCATCGAAACCGAAGAGCGCGTCGAAATCCTCGAAGGGCTGAACGAAGGCGATGTCGTGGTCGGATCGTAGGTATGCGCCTGATACTGTCAACTCTCTCTGTGCTCACCGCTGCGCTCAAGCGTCTGCGCGCCAATCTCGCACTGACGTTGTGCGCATGGCTGGCAGCCGTCACTGCTGTCGCTCTGGCGTCCGCCATTCCGGCATATGCCGAAGCCGCCAACCTGCGCCTGTTGCGGGATGAAATCCGGCAGCAGGAGGAACGTGCGGGGCGGTCGCCGTTTGCGCTCCTGTTCCGCTATGTTGGCGCGTGGAACACGCCGCTGGAATGGGAACGGGTTGCGCCAGCCGACGACTATCTGCGCCGTGAGGGGATACCTGGTCTCGATCTGCCGATCGACAGTTTTGCGCACCATGCACGCACCGCGCCGCTGCGTCTGTTTCTTGCTTCTGGAGGCGAAACCGTATTCCTCAAGAACGCTCCGCTCGGTTTTATCAGCGGTCTCGATGATCGATTCCGCATCGTCGATGGGCGGATGCCGCAATTGGCGGGGAACGCACCAGCGCTGGACGTCATGATCTCGCGCGCATTTGCTGATGAAGTCGGATTGAATGTTGGTGATGCGCTGACAATCATCGCAAGCGGAGTGCGTCCGACACCGTTGCAGGCGCGGGTGGCTGCGATCTGGGAGCCGATTAATCAGAATGATCCGGCGTGGTTCTTCCCCCCCCAAACGCTCAGCGATGTTATTCTTGTGGCGGAAGAGAGTTTCACCGGTCCTGTTGCCGAAGCGCTGCGCAACGAAGTTGATCAGGTGCTCTGGTTCGTGCGGTTGGGCAGCGAAGGGATGACAGGAGCGCAGGCGATCCCTCTGTTGAGCCGGATTGAAACGGTTCGTGCCCGTGTTACTAGCGTTCTCCCCGGATCGCGTCTCGAACAGGGACCGGCAGAGATGTTGCAGCGGTATCAATCGCGTGTATCCACGCTGACGACGCAACTGTTCGTATTCAGTACACCGATTCTGGCGCTTACCCTCTACTTTGCGGCATTGATCGCCGCATTGATCGTGCGACGACAGTCCAGTGAAATTGCCCTGCTCAAGTCGCGGGGTGTCAGGAGCGTCCAGATCCTGGGGATGTATCTGGTCGAATGGTTCATCATCGGTGCAGCGGCGCTGGCAGCCGGATTGCCGCTGGGATTGGTGTTTGCTGCCGTGATGAGCCGGGTGCGCTCGTTTCTCGATGTGGATTTCTCAGCCGCCAGCGTACCACTGTCGCCTGGAGCGCAGAGTCTGACGTTCGCCCTGGCTGTCCTGGCGATAACCGTTGTGGCGGCGCTGATCCCGGCGCTGGCGGCAACGCGCCGCACCCTGGTGGACGAACAGCAACAGGCGGCGCGTACTGCGCGCCCTCCCTTCTGGCAACGCGCCTATCTCGATCTTCTCCTGCTCGTTCCTGCGGTATACGGCGTCTATCAGTTGCAAACAGGCGGCGGTCTGTTCCAGGGGAGCGCCGATCCATTCGGTAACCCGTTGCTAGTGCTGACGCCTGCCCTGATCTGTTTTGCGCTCGGATTGCTAGCGCTTCGTCTCATTCCACTCGTGCTTGAGGCGCTGGCGCGACTGGCAGCCATTCCCGCGTGGGTGGCGCCGCTGGTGACCCTGCGTGCACTGGCGCGACAGACCGACAACTACCGTGGCGCGTTGCTGCTCCTCATTCTGACGCTCAGCCTGGCGATGTACAGTTCGACCATGGCTGATGCGTTCGATGGCGCGATGCGCACCGAACTGACCTACCAGGTCGGTGCGATGACGCAACTCTTCGAGACCGGTGAGAGCACTGAGCGTGTCCGACCTGGTCAACCAGGCGGACAACCGCAGCTGCCGCAGCGTGACATTCGTGAGGGAGCGCGCTTCCTGTTCGTACCGGTGAGCGAGCATCTCCAGGTACCCGGCGTGCGCGCGGCAGCGCGTGTCGGTCGCTACGATGCCACCGTGAATATTGGTGTTGGCAACCGGCAAGTGCAACTGATTGGGATTGATCGCAGCGATTTTCCTAATGTGATCACTCGATTTGATCGCGCCTGGGGCGGCGGCGAGTCGCTTGGCGGGTTGATGAACCTGCTGGCGCGTTATCCAAACGGCGTGCTGGTCAGCCGCGAACTGCTGGGCAACGGGTTGCAAGTTGGGGATGCGCTCCCCGCCACACTGCGCATCTACGGCGACCAGCGTGAGGTGCGTTTCCGCATTGTTGCCGCCATCGATCTCTGGCCCGGCTTCTACCCGCAGGATGGTCCAATCGTTGTCGCTAATCTGAACTATATCTTCGACGAAATGGGCGGGCAGTACCCATACGATGTCTGGATCACCCGTGATCCGCTGATCCCGATTGACGAGGTGGTTGCCGGTGTGCGCAGACTGGGCATCCCGGTGATCGATACGCTTGATGTGGCAACACTTATAGCCCGCGAACAGGCGCGTCCGCAGCGGCAGGGGTTGTTTGGCGTGCTGACCATCGGTTTTCTAACGGCTAGCGCGCTTACGCTGCTCGGATTTATGGTTGCTAGCATCATCACGGCGCGGCGGCGAGCAATCGAGTTGGGTATGCTGCGGGCGCTTGGGCTGAGCGGTTTTGGAGTTGCAGCGGCGCTTACACTGGAACAACTCCTGCTGATCGGCGTCGGTCTGGTGACCGGAAGCGGAATCGGTGCAGTGGCAGCCCTGCTGATCGTGCCCTTGATGCAGGTTGGTGTGGGACCGTATCCCGGCGTACCGGCGTATCCGCCACGGCTGGCCTGGGAAAGCATGACCAGCATCTACGTCGCCTTTGGGGTGACGCTGGCATTCGCACTGCTGGCGCTCGGTGTTGCATTGGCGCGTATCCAGTTGTTCCAGGCGGTGAAACTGGGGGACGTGAACTGAGGTTGAAGGTTGAAGGTTGAGGGTTGAAGGTTGAAGGTTGAAGGTTGAAGGTTGAAGGTTGAGGATTGAAGGTTGAAGGTTGAAGGTTGGGGGTTGAACGGTTCTCAGTTCTTGGTTCTTGGTTCTTGGTTCTCGGTTCCTGGTTCCTGGTTCTTAGAGCCTGTCCGAAAAACTGTAACCTTTTCGCCTGCCGCGTGATCGCTGTGCGTACCGCCGGGTTATTCGGATAGGCTCCAAGACGTGGAAGTCCGACGGGCTTGTCTACGGGCAAGCGGGATGCGCCCCCTTAAGCCCACGCAGGCGGGCTTCCTGCCTGCCAGCCGCGACTTCAGTCGCCAGGCGGCGAGCGGAAACACCCTGTCGCACAAGGTTCGTCGTTTCGACACTCGAAACAGTCATGCGACCCAGTGTGCTAAGAGCCTATCCGAAAAACTGTAACCTTTTCGCCTGTGGCGTGATCGCTGTGCGTACCGCCGGGTTATTCGGATAGGTTCTTAGTTCTCAGTTCTTGGTTCTCAGTAGACTTCATCAAGGTTTAGTGGTATACTAT
>Ga0272447_1000342_pt1 | contig 36439 bp, 40 predicted proteins | sample YNPCB0133_FD_194589 | JGI IMG/M metagenome (GOLD analysis project Ga0272447, IMG submission 194589) | Hot spring microbial mat communities from Yellowstone National Park, WY, United States - YNP-CB-013-3 | ecosystem: Environmental > Aquatic > Thermal springs > Hot (42-90C) > Sediment | place... | reverse complement strand
CCAGACTGGCTCGCCAAATACACGCAGATGCCCAAAGAGTTCAAAACGGGCGATGTAACATCAAAACTCTACATATCATTCGTAGCAATGCTAGCAGCAGACACACTCGTAAAAATACCATGGCTAGCAGCATTCAAAGCAGCCCTAGTAGGGGATAAGAAGGCCCTATTAGCCAAACCCGGAGCCATGTCAGACCTCATAAACATAATGGCTATAACACTCCAAGCCCTAGCCCCCATGATAACACTCCTACAAGTCCCAAGAGCAAAAATGGAAAACCCGTCGTATAGCGGTGAGAGAGCTACAATAAGCCTCTCAACCCCCGGGGACGTTGATTTGGATAACCTAAGAGCATCCCTCGGAGTCATAAGATATTTAAAGCCCGGGGTTATTGAATCACTCCAACTCACAACATACAACATAGAGGTTTTAGCTAAGCTAATGGAGTCAATAGAATCCGCATCTAGAACACTCATAAGACTATCCCACAGGACATCCGATTTAAACCTCAGGATGGCTTTCGCAGACCACTACTCAACACTCCAAAGCCTAGGATCCCATCTTGAGGACCTGCTATTAGCTATAATGAGCGTCCCCAGCCTAAGGCCTACAGAGGAGCATGTTGAGGCCGTAGGAGATCTAATAGACTTGATAACCTCAACGCTTGAGAGCTCAATAAACACAACAATAACAGCTATGAAGGCAAACGCGCTGTCAAACAGGGTAGAGGAGCCCGTTGTATTCATAGAAGATGTTTCAACAACACCTGAGGGTTGGATTGAGGTTTCAATAGCTAACGTTGGTGATGTTAGTGCTAATGTTAAGCTTAGTGTTGTTGAATCAAATGTGCTAAGCTCATACTCATCTGAGGTAGCAGTTGGAGCTAGAAGTGTTGAAACAGCTGTTCTAAAACCACAGGTTAAACGGGCTGCCAGGATAGCCCCTGTGGTTTTAGAGCTAGTTGTAAACAATGTTTCAAACACATACAACGTTAGCCTGGTATTCGAGCCGAGCGTAAACCTAGAGGTCTACGGTGATAAAGCAGTTGTATACAATGGCCTCGTAGAGTTCTCAAACAACAAGTTTAGAGTTTCAAACCTAACATTCATATCAATACTCGTTAACAGCTCTGACGGCAGATTCCTCCTATACCTTGATGGCAGCCCTGTTAGAACTGGTCTTATAAGATTTGGTAATGCAACCCTCGTGTCAGCTAGCTTCACCAGACCTATAACAGGTGTTTTAGAGATTAAAACTGTTGACTCGAGGATCGAAGTTGTTAGAGGCTCTGGTGTTCTAGAAACAAACCTAGGTGTATCAATTGAATCAGATAGCCCTGTAGAGGCTAAAATCGAGATGTTGAAGGACAACCCGTATCCTGAGGCGGGCCTCAGCGGTGGTGGTAACACGGTAGTATACTCGATAGATGTTAGAGGTGATAAGCCTGTGAAGGTAATAGTGAACTTAGATGTTCTAGGTGTTAGTGATGTTAGCCAGGTTAAAATCTATAAATACAGTTCTACTAGAGAGGCGTACGTTGAGATCGAAGATTACACTATTGATTCAAAATCTAGGACTGTGACATTCACATTAAAACCCGGGGATCCAGTGATAGCCATTACATCTAAACCCATAACGCCAGGTGGTGAAGGTGCTAAAATAGTTTATACCACGGGTAACGTGAGGCCCCCCAGGTCACCGGAGTTTCAGGGTGGTGTGGGGGTAGAGGAGGCTGGGAGGAGCTTGTGGTTTTACGTAGCCTTGGTAGCCATAGCTGTGGTTGCGGCTTTCGTAGCTTTAATTGCATTAGCTAGGTTTAGGAGGAGGTCCTAGACCTCTCTACACCAGTTTTTAAACTCTAAGCCTTCTCTCTTCAACCTAAGGGGTTTGTTTGGGTTCTAAGGAGGATTACGAGGGCTTGGTCTCCGAGATACTCAGCTGTACTAGATGTCCTCTCTACTCTTCTAGAACGAGGGCTGTCCCCGGCGAGGGGCCTCTTAACGCTAGTATAATGTTTGTTGGTGAGGCCCCTGGTAGGAGTGAGGATCTTGAGGGTAGGCCTTTCGTTGGCTCAGCTGGTAAGCTTCTAGACTCTCTACTATCATCTATTGGTGTTGAGAGGGGTAGTGTTTACATAACTAATGTTGTTAAGTGCAGGCCTCCAGGTAACCGTGAGCCCTTTGATAGCGAGGTTAGAGCCTGCAACCCCTACCTTAGGAGGCAGATTTCAATGATCAAACCTAAAATTATAGTAGCCCTCGGTAGGATCGCGGGTAGAACACTCTACGAGATGGCCGGGCTTAGATGGGACAGTATAAGAGCTGCGAGGGGGAGGGTTGAGAGGGTTAGAGTGGAGGGGGTTGATTTAATGTTAACAGTTACATTCCACCCAGCAGCCGCACTCTACAATCCAGGTTTAAGAGAGGAGCTTGAAAACGACTTCAAAAACGTGATAGCCCCCCTGGTTAGAGGGTTTAAAACCGTGAGGAAAACCACTCTAGAGGAGTTTTTCAAGTAACCTCTCCTCAGACTGCTTTGAAGTTTCAATCGATGAGGAAAAGGGAGATCGGCTACGAGGAGGCCCTCATAACCCTGTATGAAAGCCATGTTGAGATTGTTATGCCTAGAAGGAAGGATAGGAGTATTACGAGGGCTACTATGACGTAGTAGTTTAGCGTATTAGCGTTTGACCCCGGAGCTCCGGGCACCATGGGCTGGGCTGGAGGGGTGGCTCCAGCGATCACCCCTGTTGGCGATGCGACTTTCAACAGTAGGGTGTACCATAGTATTGTTGAGGCTACAGCCTCCTCTAGCAAGCCTAGGGATGCGATGTAGTCGCCTAACCCGTATCTAACCATGGCGTAGTCCGCGTAAGCTGGGGCTAGGCCTGAGACGAAACCACTTGATATTATTGAGGTGGCTAGAAGTGATTGGAGGCTTGAGAGCTCCTTCAAATAACCATTAACTATATCATCTCTTATAACACTGGGTGGCACGAATATCCTGGCTAGGCTTTTCGAGAGAGCTTCCCTATAGAAACCTAGGGCTGCTAAATAGTTACCCTTTGAAACCTCACTATCAGCCCTCTTTAGAAGGCCCTCCACAATCTCAAGGTATACTTGGAGGGATGTAGCCTCGCGTTCTGGAAGGTTATAGGCTCTAATCATGTATTTGACCAGCTCTGAGGCGTAGAGCACGCTAGATCTAACATAGTCACCGAAGGTTACAGCTAGAGCCCTAATGAAACCCTCCTCTATAGCCGGCCTCTCCCCCCTCAGGCGGTCTGCTATGGATATCCATGTTCTAACCGTGTCGAGCCTCGCCTTAGCGAAACCTAGATCTAAGGCTAGGTCGCCTAGCGTGTAACCCCTATCTATCATTGACTCCACCCTTTGGATTGTCGTATTAGCATCAGCAAGCCTAGAGTAGGCTGTGGCTAGGAACTCGAGGTAGTATGCGGAGCCACTCCTAGGCTTCGAATCCAGCTCTGCTTTAAGCTGTCCGACCTCAGACTTTAAGCTAGATACCTCTCTTCTAGCCCACTGAACACCTCTCTCCTCAAGGAGGAGGTAGTATTGGGATTGTAGTGCTATAACGTAGGCTACAAAAGCGAAGCTAGCCGCTGCGTAGGGGTGCCTGTCTACAACCTCTCTCGCCCTAGAAACATTACCTTCAATCCAACCTAGAGTCCAAGGTAGCCTGGCTCCCCTAAGTTCTCCTAGGAGCCTCTCTGATTCACCTATATACCGTTGAGCTGTCTCCCTCATACTCCTATCGTACTCCCGGGGTAGAGGGTAGGAGGCTGTGATATTAACTTCAGGAACCCCCCTCACGCTCCTTAAACCTGAGAAGAGCCCTCCAACAGCCACCATTGACCTACACTGTGGCCCCAGGTCGGGGAGGCTTGCTAGAGGTAGTATGAGTGTGTAGCCGGAGCTCTGAGCAACATTACATTTTACATCAACACCTCCAACCCTCGATGACAGCCCATCAGGAGATATGGCCCCTGTTACAGCAAACCCTCTAAGCCCCATGTTGGAGTATGTTACTAGCATTAGATACGTTAGAAGGGCTACGGCGAACCCCCCACTAGGTCCTTCAACCTCCTCCCTAGTCCCAATTCTTATGGTTGCATCCAGGGAGCCCCAGTAGTAGCCTGCATACAAGCTCCCAGTCTTAACGGCCATAGTCATGCTAGCCCGCGTAGTCCCCCCTACTGTAGCCTCCCCTCTCTCGCCTACAACTCTTATGGCGCCCGATCCCGGTATCACTATTGTAACTGTAACGTTTATCAGACTACCTCTACCACTACTCTCAACAGCAGGTACTATAACCCAGCCTGTGAGGACTGCCCGGTCCTGTTGCTGGGCTATGCTAGCATAGCTTAGGAGTAGGAGTATTGTTAAAACATATGCTAGCATGAGCTTCCAGCGCACCCTTCACACCATACCTACCTTTAAACACCTAAACCTTAAATTTTAAAGTTCTAGACCTCACACTATGATCTGTGGCGGTGGCTAAAGATGCCTAGGAAGGAGGAGCAGAAGGGGCAGGCTAAGCAGGAGACTGGGAAGAGTAAGGAGCTTAAGATAGTATCTGTACAGGTTGTAACCAGAGATAAGGTTGTTAAGAACCCAAGGCAGATGGCACTCCTCTACATAGTAGACTCCCTAGGGCCTATGCATGAGAGGACTTTACATGATATAGCTAGACACATACAGGATCTAGGAGGGGAGCTTGGATACGAGTTTAGAAGCCTTGGCGTAGGCCTCCACAGCCCGGAGTTGAAGAACGATCTCATAGCCTTAACCTACGTCGGCTTCGTGGAGGTCGACCCGGTTAGAAGGAAGATTAGATCCACAGGTGAGGGTAAGGAGGCGTTGGAGAAGTATGGAACCCCGCCTGGCATCGTTAGGGTTGTGGAGGAGAATAAGGTTAACCTGAAGAACCTTGTAGCCCTCTTCGACAGCCAGGTTGACATGCAGCTTAGGAGGAGAGCTGAGAGGCCTACAAGGAGGTTCCCCGGTGTAAGGCCTGGGCTACTGTGATAGCTCACCCCCTTATAGCTAGGATTGTTAAGGGTAGGGAGCTAGCTTACATCTACGGCCCTCCCGGTACTGGGAAGACTAGGATTGGCGTCCACCTATTCAGGCTAGCTAGGAGCTTAGGCTTAAACCCCATCTTCATAGCTACTGAGGCTGGTTCAGTAATAGTAGTTGATAGCCTGGAGGGCGAAGCTCGGGTAGCTAGGACAGCTGATGACCTAGCTAGGCGTGCTGGGGAAGCATCGCTTAAAGGCATGTACGTCATAGTTGACACCATAAACTCCTACTACAGGGGGGAGCCTGATATGTATTCAAGGAGGCTCCTAGCTGCAACCCTAGCCTTCATGAGGGTGACAGGTGGGCTAGCCTTAGGCCAAGCCTCAGAGTTCTCCGGTATTCTAACGAGCCCGGGTATCGGGATTGCCGAGAAGTACGCTAGGGTGGTAGGATACACTAGTAAGGTTGAGGAGGGGAAGTTCATGTTAAAGATTGTTAAGCCGTGGGAGAGGATACTCTTATTCAAGGTAGAGGGAGGGGATCTAAGGTGGCTCTAGACTTCAAGCCCATAGACAGCCTTTACGAGGGGTTAATAGCGGTAATCCCAGCGATGTTCGCCAACGCAACACCCGTCTTAGCCCGGGGGAGGAGGCCTATAGACGGGGGGTTGAAGTTCTTAGACGGCCGTAGACTACTAGGAGATGGGAAGACGTGGGAAGGCCTCATAGCAGGGTTGGTAGCTGGAGCTATCGTAGGGTTTCTCTTAGCACTGGTGCTAGGCGAGCCTCAGATAGCTTACATAGGCCTACTATCATCGATAGGAGCTATGATAGGAGATCTCATAGCATCATTCATTAAAAGAAGGCTTGGAATGCAGAGAGGAGCACCGGCGCCAATACTAGACCAGCTGAACTTCTACGTAGGAGCAGTAGCACTACTATACATAGCAGGGTTCACCATAACACCGATAATGTTCATAACACTGGCTATCATCTCAGGCACAGCACACATAGCAGCTAACATGGTAGCCTACAAACTGAAACTAAAAAACGTACCATGGTAGAATGCTCCGGCCGGTGGCAATTTAAGATATAAAAACTCCCTTTAATATTGGGAGCTTAACGGTGTACGCTCATGGATAACTATGTTATCTTAAGCTTCAGCCCCCTCCCTCCAGAGTTTATAAAGAGCCTCATAGCCCCCTATAGGCCTATGCTCGATAAGGATGTGGATGTTATAGTCTTTAGGGATGTTAGTGATAGGGAGAAGTTGTTCTCATATATTAGGGAAGCTGATGTTATAATAGGTGATTATACAATGCAGACACCAATAACTAGGGAGATGTGCTATGCTATGAGCAAGGTCAGGCTTATAGCTCAGCCCAGTACAGGCTACGACCACATCGATATCGATGCATGTGCTGAGAGAGGGATCCCCGTAGCTAATATCGGTGGAGCTAATGCTGTTAGTGTAGCTGAGTACACTATAATGGTTGCCTTAGCTCTTCTAAGAAGACTCATAGAGTCTCATGAGAGAACGAGTCGTGGAGAGTGGCCTCAGTGGGAGATGATGGAGAAGGGGACTTTCGAGCTTAATGGTAAAACCTGGGGTATAGTGGGGTTTGGGAGGATTGGGAGGGAGGTGGCTAGGAGAGCTAGAGCTTTTAACATGAAAATCCTGTACTATGATAAGATACAGTTCCCAAGGGAGGTTGAGGAGGAGTACGGGGTGGAGTACGCGCCTTTACATAAGCTACTAAGAGTAGGCGATATAGTATCAGTACATGTTCCACTAACACCGGAGACTAGGCGTATGATTGGCGAGAAGGAGCTCAGGCTTATGAAGCCCACAGCTATTTTAATAAACCCTTCACGCGGTGAGGTTGTAGATGAAGAGGCCTTAGCGAGGGCCCTTAAGGAAGGCTGGATCTTCGGTGCAGCAGTGGATGTTTATAGTAGAGAGCCTCCGGGTCTCGACCACCCGTTGCTTAAGCTGAGAGGTGTTAATTTGATACTAACACCTCACATAGCTGGAGCCACAACGGAATCTAGGATTAGAATCATAGAGGTTACAATAGAGAACGTAGTGAGGGTTCTTAGGGGGGAGAAGCCTATCAATGTTGTTAACATGCCACTGTGAGGGTGCCGATTTTGGCTGGATACACCGTTTCATCCTTCATTGTCGAAGCTCTCGCAGGCCTAGGCGTTAAGAGAATCTATGGTCTTATTGGCACTAGTGTGCTCGACTTCTTTGACACGCTACATGATTACAGGGATAGAGTTAGGCTTGTGACCTTTAGGCATGAACAGGTGGCTGTTAGTGCTGCTGATGCAGAGTACAGGGTTTCAGGTAACCTGGGCGTAGCAGCTGTTCATGCCGGGCCAGGGTTTTTAAACACTTTGATAAGTCTAGGTATAGCCTATAAGGATAGGGTACCATTACTACTACTCTCGGGTGGGGTTAAGAGAAGGCTTAAGGGGACTGATGCGTGGCTTGAGGTGGATCAAACAGCTATATCAAGCTCTGTAACGAAGGGATCCACACGTCTTAATAGCGAGGAGGAGCTCCCCTTAGTTTTAAGAGAGTTGCTTAGAAAGGCTTTTAGAAAGCCTAGAGGCCCTGTTATGCTGGAGGTACCCGAGGATCTATGGTCTAAGCCTGTTGACGCTAACCCCCGAGATGTTAGGCTAGGAGATCTACTGGAACCACCTAGACGGCCTAGTAGAGAGGATGTATTAAAGGCTATGAGGTTACTGGCTAAGGCTGAAAGGCCAGCTATAATGGTGTGCGGGGAGGCCGTAGGTGATGGGGTAGAGAGTGTTATTAATGAGATAGCCGAGAGGGTGGGCGCCTACATAGTTACATCGGGGAACGCTAGAGGTGCTTGCAATGAGCTCAACCCACGATGCCTTGGAAGGGTTGGTTTTGGAGGCGGATCTATACCAGCGGATAAGGTTTTAGAAGAGGCTGATGTACTATTAGTTCTCGGAGACGAGCTAGACGACATAGCTACTTACAGCTACAACGTAACACCTAAAGGTGATATCATAGTGGTCTCGGAGAACCCGGTGGCTGAGAGGAGACCCCTCTACTATGCATTACACGTAAACTCAGACCCCTACCTATTCGCTGGACACCTACTTGAAGCTCTTAGATCTGAGGATATAAGGCTTTCTAAACCTTCATGGGATGACCTTGTAGATAGGTATGCGAGATCCTGGAACTACATGGTGGAGGAGGCTCTCTCTCGAAGGTATACTGGTTTCGCTAATCCATCGAAGTTCTTCAAACTCCTAGGCGAGAAGCTCCCTGAGAAGCATGTGGTGGTAGCCGGTCAGGGAGTCCACATAGTCTACACCTACACCTTCATGAAGTTTACGACTCCAAGGAGGTTCCTTGCATCCACAAACCTTGGAGCTATGGGCTATGCTTTCCCAGCATCTCTCGGAGCAAAACTAGCTCTCCCAGACCACGAGGTAATAGCAGTTGTAGGGGACGGAGAGTTCATGATGACAGTACAAGACCTTGAAACAGCTGTTAGAGAGAGCATACCAGTTAAAATAGTGGTTGTAAACGATTCCTCGTATAGGGTGCTCCTGCTAAGACAGAGGATACAGAAGAGGGGTAGACTCATAGGAACAATACTGACAAACCCCTCCTTCGAGGCCCTCGCCAGAGCATTTAGAGTAGAAGGTTTGACTGTAAATAGAGATGATGACATAGAGTATGCAGTCAAATCTATGCTGGAATCAGATAAGCCGTTCGTAGTAGACCTACAGATAAGCCAGGAAGATATCCCACCACTCAACATAGAACCATCTATAAGGATGGCCGGCTAAACGCAACATCCCAAACCCGTCCATCCGAAATCCAATTGTCCCTCGGTAAATAGCAACTCTCCACTCCCAACACTCGTAACTCAGAATCCAATCATTCTACTACTAGGCGGGCGTTTAACCAAGCCATAGAGATCTTAAAAGCTTCTAACACATCAACTTCTCCTATAGCCCATGAGGGTTTAAGACGCTTTTTAGCTCTAAAAGGGAGCTTAGAAACTTTGGATAAATCGAGGTGACGTGTTTGGAGAAGGCGGGTTTCCTTAATGTTATATTCTCTAGGAGGTCTGTTAGGAGGTATGTTAGAACCCCTATACCTGAGGATCACGTACTCCTCATAATGGAGGCTGGCCGCAGGGCTCCTACAGATGCTACGTTACAGCTCTGGACTTCCATTAGGATCTCGGATAGAGGTTTAAGGGAGAAGATTGGGGAGGCCATAGGCCAGGAGCATGTGGTCGACGCTTCAGAGTTCTTCATTTTCATAGCGGACCTTTATAGACTTTCCAAGCTACTAGAACATAGAGGTTATAAGCTGGGCGATGTCGAGGAGCTCCTACTACTCCTAGCAGCTGTTGATGCAGCACTAGCAGCTGAGAACATGGCTTTAGCAGCTCAGGCTCTCGGCTACGGTTCATGTTTCATAGGAGGTATCCATAATATAGCTGAGGAGATCATAGGATGGCTTGGGCTTCCCGAGAAGACGTACCCACTCTTCGGCCTAACAGTAGGTGTCCCAGCTGAAAATCCACCTGAAAGACCCAGGCTACCTCTCGACATGTTATTCCATGTGAACAGGTATAGAGAGTATAGTGAGGAGGATTTAGCTAAAGCATATGATTCAATGAAATTCCAGAGCTGGGGGGATTGGCTTAAGGTGATAAAAAGATATGTTGCAGAGGGAGGGGTCTTTGGAGTGAGAAATAGAGAGTTCCTGCGGTTAGCTAGAGAGCAAAAGTTGCTCGTACATGTAGGTTGAGGGCACATGTAGGGTATGTGGAGGGTGTTTCACCCCAACCATACTTCTAGTTTATGGGCTTTCTCTTATTAGCTCTTGGAGGGGGCGAAGGCTTTTTCCCCAATTTACAATGTTATGTTGGGTTTTTAAAACACCGAGTCCCCCTATATATAGTACTTCCCATATGGTATTTAGGTTTTTACCTGGTTTTAGAGTTCTAGGCGGGGGTTGGTGGTTAGGAAGGTTTATGTTGAGATTCTATCTAGGGCTTTGGTTTTGGTTGTTGTTACACCTTTACTAGTTCGTGTTTTAGAGGGTTTTCTATTGTTGTTTGAGGGTTTAGGTGGTTTTAGTTTTATTGAGAGGCTTTCTCCCGATACTGTGGTTCCAGTGGTGTTTATGGTGTTTCAGCTTTTCTCCCTCACCCTCCTGGTCTTATCCGTTGTCTTCTTGGAGCCTATTCTCTACTCTCTCTCCCTACTCCCTCTAGCTGTAGTTGGGTTTGATGTGGGTGTTATCTCTAGCTTCTACATTGTATCCACCCTCTTGATACTACACTTCCTAAGCGTTACCCTCCAGGGTTATAGGGAGGGGCAGTTTTCAGCCTTTAGGGTTAGAGGCTTCCCAGCTCTCGTAATATCCCTGTTCTCGCTAGCTGTTATGGTGGTAGCCTTATCCTACGCTGTATCCCTTCTATCGTGGTCTTACATTGAGGCTCTTAGAGGTGTTAGTGTGAAATCAGCTGTCTTAAAACCCCTCGTATCATTCCTCTCCGGCAACCCTCTAGGCAATGTACTCGTTCTAGCCCTAATCCTCTCAGCCTTCTACCAAGTGGTTATTAACGTATCAGAAACCCTAAGCCTCTACCTTAAACCCTCAAGGGATGTCGCTGTTAAAGCCCTAACCCTAGACCCCTACACCCCGATAAAACCCCCTCTAACATCGATTAGAAACGCTATGATAACGCTGGCAGTATCGCCAGTAATATACACTCTCCTCATCCTAGCTCTCGAAAGGCTGGGTCTACTAACACAATACGATGGCGGCTTCCAACTATACAATACACTAGCTAGATGGACTATAGCTGTGGTAACACTAACCGTAACCTGGCTACTTCTAACAAGAGCTCTAACAAGATTCGATGAGAGGGAACCAGGGCTAGGAGGCCTTATAGCAGGGTTAACCCTAATAATCCTACTATACACACTACTCTACACAACAGGACTCTGGAACCCCGGAGAGGAGGGTTTAAGCCTAACCAGGGCAGATCAATATGTAGCATCAATGATAACAGGATACTACAAAACCCTACTTAGCATACTAGAAATAGCCCCCATGCTAATAGGGCTAGCACCCTAAGAGCAGGAATTCAAAACACTAAAACCTATAAAAGCCCCAGCCCTCACTAACAACTCCTAGGATGCCGGGGTAGCTCAGCTAGGTAGAGCGCCGGGCTGTTAACCCGGTGGTCGAGGGTTCAAGTCCCTCCCCCGGCGCCAGCTACCCCCCAGGCTCTACACGTTAAACTACGAATAATGGGGTTTGAAAGCTATTTCAGTTTCACTGTTATCCACATTATTTACACACTTTTACATGTGAGACCTCCTAATGCTATCCTGTATGCTGATGAAGGCGAGCTTTAAAACTAGAGTATACGATAGGTCATATAGGTTAGGTTTGCGAGGTTCAGCTCTAGTAGGCTGCTTTAACTACTATGTCTAGTAGCCCGTCGCTCCTCAACCCCCTCTCCAGCCTGTATAGCTGTTCTGGTGAGATGTCGTATTTCAAGGCAACCTTGTAGGGGGGGATTCTGTTAAGCCTGGAGTATAGTAGGAGTATGAGGCTTCTCAAAGCCCCCCTATTGCACAGCCTCCTCCTGAACCTGTAATGTGTTATGAGCTCCTCTAGTATCCTACGTGCTACATGGCTTGTTTTAAGCCATTCTACAACCTCCCTGGGTAGCCTAATGTGTTTAGGTGATCCTATCCCGTTTATAATGAGGTTCTCGCTATCAATAAACAGTATTATATCCCCTATGAAGGGGTTCCTACCCAAAGGCGGCCACCGGTAACTCGGGTTTCCAGCGGGGTTAAATAGGGTTTGTAAGGTGGTTATGCTAGGAACGTTATTTATAAGGTTTGATCGCCAGCTTATACGCATAGATAGGTGGTGTGGTTGAAGGCTAGGGTTTTCATAGCTTTAATACTCCTAGCTTTCACAACTATAAGCATACTACCGTCTACCGGTTCTAGTGATAAACCTCTGGACGTAGATGTGAGGAAGCTCTTAGACAGATCCACCCCACCATACTCTCAAGGCGAGCTTAGCGGTCGGTTCATAGCCTTTCCAGGTGGGACGCCCTCTAGTGATGTGAGAGCTCTAGTAGAGCGTTCTGGTGGTAGGGTTGTAGGGGAGCTTAAGCTCCTAGGAGGCCTTATAATCGAAGGCCCTCCAGGCGTGGCTGAGATGCTTAGACTTAGGGGGTATAATGTCTACAGGGATAGAATCCTCTACCTAGTAGAACCTCTAAGGCTCCCCTTCGAGGCTATAAGCCCCATGCTCGGTAATGGAACTCCAGCGATAGGAGCTCCTAGGCTGGTCTCAATGGGCTATAAAGGTTCCGGTGTTAGGGTGGCAGTCATAGATACTGGTATTGAAAACCTACACCCGTGGCTTGTGAGGGACGGTAGGAGTGTTGTAGAGTGGGAGGTTGACGCTACGGGTACCGGCATAGAGGACTACTGTGGTAAGAGGATTGGATTCTACTGGGGTGGAATTCATGGGACCCACGTTGCAGGCATAATAGCTAGCCAGTATGAGAGGGCTCCAGGTGTAGCTCCTGGTGTCAGCCTCTACGATGTAATAGCGTTCCCTGAGATGGTGGATATGATGTTCTTCGGATGCTTCGGGACCCTAGCCTCCTACGTGCTAGCTGGGATAGAGCTGGCACTCCTAGGCCCGGATCTGGAGCCCGATACAGGGGATGAAGCTGATGTGCTAAGCCTCAGTCTAGGCTACATAGCCCCACCTGAGATACAGTACGCTATCAAAGCTGGTATCCTAAAGGACCCCGTTATAGATGCTTTGAGGAGGGCTGTGAGTAAGGGTAAGGTTGTTGTCGTAGCGGCTGGTAACTCTTACGGGCTTAACATGATCAACGCTCTATGCCTAGCCGACGGAGTCATATGTGTTGGAGCTTCAAGCCATATGGGTACAGTTGATCCAAGCGATGATATGCTAGCATGGTTTAGCTCTAAAGGCCCAGGACCTCTGGGCACGCTACTACCACATGTTGTTGCCCCAGGTGTCTACATATACTCCTCTATACCAACAGATCTAGCTAAACAATACTACTTCCCAGAGCCTGGATATATGCTCTCGGGAACCTCCATGTCCACACCCTTCGTATCGGGATCGGCAGCTTTGTTGATAAGCTACTTTAGAGCTAAAGGTGTGCCTGTAGAGCCTAAGGTGGTGGTAGCTCGCCTGGTTCAAACCGCTGTAGACGTTAAACCTCAAGGTGTGGAGGCGTTCTGGCTACTCCCGGATTGGTATAAGGAGTATTTAAGGCCGTATATACCAGTACCTCCGGTGAACACCCCCATTGACCAGGGTGGCGGGCTTATCAACGTTTCTAAGGCCGCCTTAGCTGAGCTAGAGCTATCAATAGAAGGAAGCCCTGTAGGCTATTTAATCCTCAAGAAGCAACCCTACAGGTTCAATGTTACAGTTAAAGTGTTGGTTAGCGAGAAGCTGGCACTAGATGTCTCAAAAGCCCTCATAGAGTTCTGGGATGCATACACCTTCAAGAGTGTTAGTGATAAGATTAAAGTAGTTAACGTGATCTCAGGTTCTACCACAAATGTTACTATTAACGTTTCAAACCTCGACCCAGGTGTTTACGCTGGATACATAGGATTTAGAGTTGTTGAAACTGGGAATCTCTACAGGATCCCAGTCCTACTAGTGGTCCCAGTAAACGTTGATGTTGAGGGGTTTAGATTCCTAGAGCAGTTTGAGCTAGTAACTGGAACCCGGGATATATGGGATATTGTGACCTTATATGTCAACGTTGAGAAGCCTGTATCAGAGCCTCTAGCTATAACAACCCTCTCGGGCCCAGGAGCTCCGGGCATGGTATCCGTGACTTTTACAACCCCCTCTGGTAGGTACTCCTCCTTCACCAACACCATGGGCTACATACTGTCAGAGCCTGGCTTATACACTTTGAGTGCATGGATTCTATATGCCTTCGAATGGCCTACGAACTTAGAGTTCACCCTAACCCTTGGGATTCCAACTCTAACTGAGAAGGTTAGAGGGGCTGTGGAGGGTATACAGCTCCTAGCATCAAGGGTAACCCTTCTTGAAGCCTCCCTAAATGCAACTATAAAAGCTCTTGAAATGCTTAGGCTTGAGCTCCAAGGGGAATCACAGCTCCTCAGGGGTAGGATAGCTACACTAAACCAGTCCATAGCGGAGCTTGATAGAGCTCTGAAAGGTCTGGGAGATCAGCTATCCATAACACGAGGTGACCTGCAAAGACTGTCAACAACCCTATCCAATGTCAATACAACGCTATCGCAGAGGATAGCCGAGGAGGCTAGAAGACTTGGAGATCAGATCAACACGCTAGACTCTAGATTGCAGCAGGCGAGAGGAGATCTAGAGGCGCTGAGAGGGGAGTTGAACGCTAAAGCTCAAGAGCTTGCATCCAGGATAGGAGAGCTAGAAGGGGCCCACTCCACCACAAGGATTGTAGCTGTGCTAGCAACGCTAATAGGTTTAACAGCTGCAGCCCTAGGAGCCTACGGATTATTGAGAGGTAGGGTTACATAGTAACCTCTCCCCCATCATTTTTAAACATGTTCAATAGGCTAGACTAGCTTAGCGGAAGCTCTCCGATTAGCACTATAAGCTCTCCTTCACGTCCTATGAATACGTAGAGGCGTTTATTGATAGTTCTATTCTCTGCGGCTGATCCAAGCACTTTGATGGTCTCAGCCAGCTCTGTTGATGTAGCTTTAAGTTTAACCCCTGCTTTGTCAGCTTCACGTATTACCAGGTCTACAGCCTCTCTAACGGTGAAACCCTTTTCTAGTACTACTGTAGCTATTGATACGGCTTTAAGGTAGGATGCTAGAGATTCCAAGTCTCTCCTCGCTCTTCTCCTAATACGCCTCTCTATGAGAGCTACATTCTCCCTAGTAGTCCCCAGGAGTTTGGAGACTGTGGTTTGGCTTAGACCCTTTGATCTTAGCTTGAGAATCTCCTCCTGCCTCCTCGTTAACACCGGGAAACCCTCACCCTGTAAACTGCTTCAAGTAACGGGGGGATATAAATAGCTGTTCTAACCCGAGATGGGGTTAATAGGGCTCGGTAATGTATGTGGTTTATGTTAAGGTGGGTTAGGTGGCCGGGCTGGCTACCTCTGGTTTAAGCTTAAGAGGTCTAGCTTTTCTCGCCACACTCCTAGCTGTTGCTGTTTTAGCTGTAACATATTATGCGTCTCAGATATCTCAGCACGAAGTGCTTGTCGTAGGATCTCCTACGACCCTCTACGCTTCAGGGCTAGCTCAAAGGCTCCTGGAGAGCTTTGGCGCCAGCTTAGACTACAAGGTTGAGTTCAAGTACATTGTCAAAGGTAGTGGGGATCTCCTAAGGCTCCTAGCCGACGGATCCATATGCTTAGCCTTCACACATTCCCCCCTACTTGAGAGGAGGTACGTTGAGGAGGGTAAGATCAACTGGCATGGGGTATTCGCTTACAACCGCTTCACCATCGTAGGACCTCGTGGTGATCCAGCAGGCGTATCAAAGGCCTCTAACGTAACTGAGGCTTTTAAGAGGGTATTCGATGCTGGAGAGAGGGGGGTTGCAATGTTTGTGAGCAGAGGTGACCTATCGGGAACACATGTTAGGGAGCTCCAGATATGGAGCCTAGCTGGTTTAAACCCTGAGGGTAGGAGGTGGTATCTTAGAACATCACAGGGTGCACCTGAAACTCTCATAACAGCTTCTAATCTGAAGGCGTACACGTTCGTTGATAAAGGTACGTTCAAGGAGCTGAAGTCTCAGGGTAAGGTGGGCGACCTTGAGATACTATTCACCCAGGACACCTACCTCCTAGTGAACGTCTACTCGATAGTAACATCTAAGCATGACAGGTGTAGGGAGGGGCACCTGGGGGAGCTCCTAAGATCTATAGTGGGGTACGTTCTAGGCGAAGGCCAGGATGTCTTGGAGAGGGAGTATGCTGTAGAGGGGACCTTCTACCCCGCTAGGGGTATGGTGGAGCTTTCGAAGCTCTGGGAGCAGCTGTCAACAATAGAGATTAAACGTGGTGGTTAAAGGTGGCCGAGCCTCTTGTTGATATAGTGGCTAGGAGCATCTATATCTCGTTGGCAGCAGCATTAATAGCCTTCACGTTCGGAGCTCTCATATCGCTTTTAATGCTAGTAACTCCTAGGAGGCTCTCTGAGATGCTGATAGGCGTTTTCGACGCCTTGGTGGGTGTTCCAACTGTAGTTGTAGGGCTTATAGTATACATGCTCATATACCCCGGAGGGCCTCTAGGCTTCCTCAAGCTCCTGTATACACCTACAGCTCTCATAGTAAGCCAGGCCCTCGTAGCCCTACCTATAGTGGTGACACTACTCTATAGGTACTTCGAGCAGTTGTGGAGCGATGTTAAGGAGCTCGTTCTATCACTTGGAGCCCCAGCTGGTAAAGTTTACCCTCTGATACTAAGAGAGTCTCCTCCAGCCCTCATAGCAGTATACCTCATAGCGTTCTCCAGAGCCATAGGAGCTCTTGGAGCTGTAATGGTTGTAGGTGGTGGGATTGAGGGTTTAACGAATGTCATGACAACAGCTATAGCCCTGGAAGTCCTACTAGGTAACTATGAGTACGCTCTAGCACTAGGGGGAATACTAGTGGTGCTAACCGTTGGGCTGTCGATAGTCGCGAGGGCGATAGGGGGTTTGGTTTGGAGGTAAGATTAGAGGATGTATGGTTTAGCTACGATGGTAGAAGGTATGTGCTAAAATCGATAAACATGGAGATTAAAGGTGGAGGGTTACATGTAGTCATGGGCCCTAACGGCTCCGGTAAAACAACCCTACTTAAAATCCTATCCCTTATCTATAAGCCCACGAGGGGTAGTGTTATCGTGGATGGTAGGAGCTACTGGGATCTAGGGCCTGCGGAGAGGGACTTGGTTAGACATCATATAGTGTACGTACATGATAAGCCCATACTCCTGAGGGGGGATGTATGGTATAACGTTAGCCTGGGGTTGAAGCTAAGGGGCTTTAATAACTATGATTACCTGGAGGAGCTCATAAAAAGGTATGGGATATCAGAGCTCCTGAAATCCAGCTCTAGGAGTCTAAGCGCTGGTCAGAGGAGGCTTGTCTCCATAATTAGAGTTCTAGCCCTAAAGCCCAGGGTCCTAGTCTTAGACGAGCCCTTCAACCACCTTGATAGCAGTAGGGTTAAGATGCTATTAGAAGATATAATAGCTATGGCTGAGAGCTCCCTTGTAGTCATTGCTACACACTATGTGGTGAGGGAGTTAAGGGATAACGCTGTCAAGATGTACGAGCTCGTAGAAGGTAGTCTGAGAGGGTAGGATTAGGCCTGCACTTACTCCACCACCAGGAGCTTACAGTTCAACCCACAACTTCTAATAACACCAACTGCTAATACGAAGAGCCTGTCTACAGACTCTACTGCTAGAACCCTAACAGCACCTCTCCTCAACCTATAGTTCATGCCGGTGATTAGACTTTTCACCTCCGACTCTGATACCACGCTCTTCCCCTCACCCCTAATAGTTACTATGAGATCTAGATCCCCGGTAACCCCTCTGAGTAACCTCTCTAGAGCTCCTACAAGCTCACTTTTAGCCTCAACGTGTAACGCTATGGTTGCTGGTATAAGCCTTGTCATGAACGAGAATTCAACCCTTCTCGACAGCCTTGCTATGGTTGCTGGATCAAGCCTCCTTGATAGTACTAGTAGCACTCCGGGGAACCTAGTCCTTCTAACCTCTACACCCTCATCCCATGGTGTGAACGAGTCTAGGAGCTCCTCCACAAGCCACGTATCCCTGTTGGGCTTGCTCACAGCTACCGCTTTGACGAGCTCGGGCAGTAGCTCGCTAGAGGGCACTCCCAGCACCTCGGACTCCTAGCTTTGCAAACCCTCCTTCCAAGGGCTATTAGGAGCCTGTGGGCCTCCTCAGCCCTCTCAGCCCCAAAGTACCCTAGGAGTGCCCGTGAAACCTCCATGTAATCCCTCCTCCTAGCAAGACCCCATCTCAACGCAACCCTCATAGCATGGGTATCCACAGCGAACACAGGAGCCCTCCTGACGACTGAGAGGAATACATCAACAGTCTTGAAGCCAACACCTTTAACCTTCAAGAGCTCCTCCCTAACCCTAAAGGGATCCTCTCTTAACAGGAAATCCTCACCACCAAGCCTTGCAACATGCTCTGCAACCCTCTTGATAGTCTCAGCCTTCTGCCTCCATAAACCAGCGACCCTTATAGAGGATGCTATGTCATCAACAGAAGCCCTCAGTATATCCTCAAGCCTAACACCAACCCTCTCCCTCAACGTGAGAAAAGCCTTGATGGAATTCCTATCATTGGTATTCTGGCTGAGAATAACGGAGACCAGGACTGGGAAAGCACCCTCACCAAGGCTATGAGCAACCAATACAACATACTCCCCAACATCAACCCTAAAAGCCTCAGATAAAACTCTGAAAACCTCACCCCCACTAATAACATCAGCAATACCAGCCAAGACAGGGGACCCCTCATAACCCTACATCCAGAAGCCTAGAAATTAAAACTTATAGTATAGAGTAACCCCTGGGGCTAACATCAACACGTGGAGCCCCAGCAGGAGCCATCCAACCATAACGTTAAAGTAACCTCCCACATCGCCGGGGTTACCCTAACGATTTTCGGTTAAGTCGAACTCGCCATGCTAGCTATGTTGTTCAACCCCTTGAACGGTCACGTTCAACGGTTTAAGCTTTAGGTTGTACGAGCTCCTCTAGTAACGTAGGTGAGGTGTATGTGGAGGCTCTATCTAGGCCTAATCGCCCTCACTATCATCGTGTTAGGCGCTATTCTAGCTCTACAATCGATCTCTCACGCTCCTAGGAGCTTTAAGAGCACGCCTACTCCCAAGCCACCACTTCAAGCGTACCCCCTAGAAAGTCTAGAGCTACCCACCTCGAATACCTCAACGCAGGCTTCTACGGGAGAAGGTGTTGGTAGTACAAGCTTCCGGGTTGAGGTTGCAGACTCTAGCCTTGAGCTCTCGGTTAACTGGAGGTTTATAGTGGATGAGGGGTTGTTTAGAGAGCTAGTTGCTAGGATTGAATCCTACGGCCCCGAGTACTTTGGCATGCACCCTAGTGATATCAGAGTCCTGGAGCTCCTCAAAGAGGATCCCCGTGTCATAGCCATACTTGAGGTTAACATAACGCTAACCAACAGGGGGTCTGAGAGCGTCTATGTGCTATGCTGGGGAGGCTACTTCTACCTCCCTAGGAACGAGCTAGTGGAGATCCTCAAGGTACATGATACCAGATTCCTGTTTACATACGTATCATTAGAACCGGTTAAAGGTGAGGTAGCAGTCGGTGGTATGGCAGCACTAGCTGCGCTCGTAACGGTGAAGCTTAAACCAGGAGACTCTATAAACAACATACACTACTTCGTGATCAAAAAGCCTTCGCCCGAGGAGCCTTTCATAGCGAAGCTCCATGTGAAAACAGATCGTATATGCAAAGTCTACGATGTCGACTGCGAGCGTGGAGTTACCAGTAAACACCTAGAGACGACCATGGATATCGAGTTTGGATAGCGTGGAATCCCTCTAACCTTAAAGTTAAACCCCCTAGCAGATATTCAAAGGTTAGCTAGTTCTGTGGAGGAGCTCCTGGATTGAGAAGTTTAAACCCTATGGCTACCCGCTTACCGAACCTCTAACCGGGGCCCCAATAGGATAGGGGGCTCTGGACATGGTCTTAAGTAACCCCTCCATGTCGGACAACCATGGGGGTTACTTTAAAGACCTAAGCTTCTTGGCAAGCAGGGTATACTCTTGAAGGGGTACTTGGAGAGGAGGTATGCTCTTAGAGCTCCTAGTGGGGTCTGGTTCACCTAGAGTAACCTAATTGTCACGATGAGAATTTCGACAGTCCCTAATCTTCCAGATAGCTGTTTATGACCTTTAAATTCAATAACCTAACTGTACCTGGTGGCTTTACCTGCTTCTACCACGATCCTCTCCATGTGGTAGTCTATACCTCGCAACTTCCGAGTTGAGTTTCGCTTCGTGGAATCCCCAGACGTGTAGTGTCCACGCTGAATCCTACGAGCTTGGGAACCACGTGCTAAGCCCCCTTGCTATCCTACAGCTCTATCGAGATCCGCGGCAGTCCACCTCCCTCTCTCGGTGGCCCTCTCGATTATATCATTCATTTATAGTGTATTGCGAGGGTTTTCTCAGCCTCCTCTGTAGCCTTGTACAGCTTCTCGCTAGTCTTGACCGGATCTTTGTGGATGAGAGCTCCGCCCCCCTCAAGGTGCTTCAAGGCGAGCTCTATATGCTGTCTTTCTCCAGGTCTAAAGCTCATAGAATTCACTGAGCAACAGAGGGTTAAGAGAGCTTAATAACATCGGTGGAGAAAATAGCTATTAAAGGTCCTCTGCTCGGGGAGCCATAGAGCCATCTTACCTTATAAAGTTTAGCCTCTAGATAACATATCTCGGCTGGCAGGCTTGGATGTAGGTGGAGGCTACAATCCTCGTGTGTACAAGAGGATGCTTAGGAGGCTTAGGAGGAAACTTGAGGATTACGCTAGGTTCTCATTAGACCTCCTTGGTGGTGTTGAAGGCTCGCCTGATGTGGTTGAGAGTGTTAGAGCTAGACTTGAGGAGCTCATTGCTAGTGGGGGGCTTGAACAGCGGGATGTTGATAAGGCTAAGGCTGTATTGGAGTTTCTGAGGAGTGCTCCTGGATGGCAGGTGGAGTTGTTTAGGAAAGCTTTAAACAAGGAGCTCTCTAGAAGAGCCGCTAAGAGTAGCAAAGGGCAGGTTAAGAGATCTCAGGTGGGGGAGTGGAGGAGGACGCTTAAGGAGATTAGGAGGCTTAAGGATAGGCTTAGAGGTTATGCTGACTATGTACTAGACATCGTTGGGGATCTAGATGACTCTGTAGATCTAGTGGATCAGGTTAGGGATAACCTGGAGCTCCTCCTAGGCAGAGAGGACACTGTAATACCCGATGTCGTAGAGTTCCCAAGCGGAGAGAAGTATAATGCTAGGACTATCCTGGAGTTTATAAAGAACGCCCCCCCATGGCAACTTGATATGTTTAGGAAAGCCCTGGAGAAGGAGCTCTATAGGAGGAGGAGGCTTCAAGAGGATATAAGGAGGATAGAGGAGGCCCTGGAGAAGTATATCGAAGAACGAGGGGTCCACGTACCATTCCACATTATAGAATTTGATAGGATAGCGTGCTTCGAAGGCAAATGCCACTACATGTTCAAGGTTGAAATAGGGTCTAAGAGGTTTCTAGACGAGTTCGAGGGGACGCTGGAGGAGCTCATAGACCTATTCAAGGGTATTGTAGACGTTGAAGCTGAGAACGTAGAGAAGCTCGTCTTGAAAGCGGAGAGGGAGAGGCGTAGGGCGGTAGGCGAGCTACGGGGGTTCCAGGAGCTTCTAATAGAGTTGGAGAAGCACATCTACGGCAACGCCATACTCACAATCTCAGGCCATAAACTAGCAAGGCCCAGACAGTGGGAGGGTCTATCAGACGAGGTTATAACAGCTCTGAACATGGGCCTCCAGAAGGTTGGAGAACTAGAGATTATAAAATGGGATGCCTCCAGGCTGAAAGAAAACCTAGTAGTATACGGTGCAGACCCAGAATTCTGGCCAGAGTTCTACAGATGGCTCTCAAACTCACTAAAGAAGAGCAAAACCATATCAATACTCCTCAGAAGCTTCACAAAGAAAGTAGATGAAACAACAGGACTCCCAATAAAAGAGATAAGAGGTTACATAGTGAGCTTAGAAGGGAACAACATAAAATACCACCAGTTAACAGCAAGAGAGCTCCTAGAAGCATACACAAGAGACCCGGAGACAGGAAAGAGAATAGAGCCAGAACCAGCAGTAATATTCTGCGGCCCAGGAGACGAAAAGATATACCCTACACCCTAAACACGCAAGGCAAGGATAAACTCGTTCTAAAAAGTAACCATGATAGCTAGGAATTCTCATTTAAACTCCATCTACTACAGCTCTAAAACCTTAAAGCATTCTTGGAACACACAACAAGGAAGTTTCCCCAACACTATTCCAAGCGTTTCCCCGCTAACAGTTTGATGGTATTTCCAAATACCTGTATTTCCGTTAGCGGGGTTGGGCCTTGGTGTGGGATCACTAGCCTCACCCACACCTCACGGGCTCCAATCGAGCCAAGTGCCATTCATAATACTAAAACCCATAATCAGCCCCTAATCATATAAAGTTTAACCCCAAGAAAACCTATCTCTCCCCCTTCTATACCCCTCTTCATGTCTGGGCAGCTTTAAATCCAATGTTATCTTGGGTAAGGAGTGTACCTCCAAGGTGGCCTCTAAGCCACCCTATGTCGGATTTGATAAGGCTCCTAGGAGCTCTTAGGGTAACCTTTTATGAGAATCGATATCAGCATTGTAGATGGATAAAGCTATTCTCTACCAAGGGGTGTTTTTAGAAGACATCTCTATTTGATTATGTTGATATTAGATGTCTACTACGAATCTTATTGTCCAGCATCCCATCTCCTCTTTCATGCTCATCTGGGCGTATGTCATTGCTTTGACTACCGTTCTGCTTGGGTGTTTTTCTGGGTTGAACTCTTCTCCCCACGCCTCTGCTTTTAGCCTTGCGTAGTCCTGGTCTACCTCTATCTCTTTCACTTTGAACTTACTGAATACGAGCCTCTGTGAGTCCGTGTATGCTATGAGCTCCTCTATCCACCTGTATAGTAGGTTGAAGAGGTCGTAGCCTTCAACTTCAACTTCAATTTTAACCTTTGGCTCTACCATACTCGTGTCGGTCATAACCTCGTATGTTGCTAGGGCTGCTGTTTCAAAAGCCTCTGATAGGCTTGAGCCTCTAGCTTCTATGAGTACATCTGCTGTATGCTCTAGGTGCTCGAACCCCCTGCATGCGTTCAACCCAGGGGCACCCAGGGTTTTTAGTTACACTCTAGCTATTAAGGGTTTCCCCTTTACACCCTCTACCTTGCTATCCTTGTTCTTCTAGCTCCTCTAGCTCTAACCCGAGCTTCTTTAACAGCCTTCTATCTCTCCTTAGCTTTCTTACCAGGTTCTTTAGGTTCTTGTAGTAGTTTAGGAGCTCCCTTACATCCTCTGTTGTAGTCCCGCTTCCAATGGCTATCCTCTTGATCCTACTCTTATCCACTATATCCGGGTTGTCAAGCTCCTCGTACGTCATACTCTCCATTATCGCCAGCCACCTATCTATCTTCTCCTCCCCCAGCCTAGCGGCATCCTTCATCACCTCAGGTGCTAGTGTTAGCCCTGGTATCATCTGGAGCACCCTTGTCAGCGGGCCCATCTTCCTAGCTGTCTTCAACTGTCTATACACTATCCTTAGGTTCAGCTTACCCCTCACTATATCCTCAGCAGCCTTCTCCAGCTCCCTAGCCTCCTCTACAGCCTTTAACCTCTCAAGTATACCCTCCAGATCCCCCAGGCCTAGTAGTCTAGCAACAAACCTCCTAGGCTTGAAGATCTCTAGCTCCTCAAGCTTCTCCCCGTAGCCTATGAATTTAACAACAGCCCCTGTAGCTGCTACAGCTGATAGAACCCCCCCGCCTCTAGCAGTACCATCAGTCTTAGTAACCAGTATACCTCCCACCGGAGCGTACTTGTGAAACTTGGATGCAAGGTCGTAAGCCTTCTGGCCCATAGCAGCATCTATGACGAGTACGACCTCATCAGGCTTAACCCTACCAGCTATACGCCTCATCTCCTCAAGTAAAGCCTCCTCCTCACCATAACCATGCCTACCAGCAGTATCAACTATTACAACCTCAGCCCCCCGGGCCTTCAAAACCTCGACACCCTCATATGCTATGGTAGCAGGGTCACCTGAATCCAGGCCGTAGAACATAGCTCCAGCTTTCTCAGCAAGAGTCTTAAGTTGCTGTAAAGCCCCAGGTCTATAGGTGTCAGTAGAAACAAGACCCACCTTGTACCCACGGCGAGCATAGAATAAAGCTAGCTTACCAGCACTAGTAGTCTTACCAGAACCCTGAACACCAACCAAGAGGATAACCCAAGGTCTCCTAGGGGGGTCTACAGAAGGCTCCCTATCACCTCCAAACAGCTGAGAAAGCTCATCATAGACAATCTTAACAAACCAATCCCTCCTACTAACACTCGCAGGAGGCTCCTCCCTAAGAGCCCTCTCCCTAATCCTCTGAGACAGCTGGAACACAAGCTTAACATTAACATCAGCCTTCAAAAGCTCCCTCTGAAGATCCCTAACAAACTCGTCAACAGCCCTCTCATAATGACCTCCGCTGAGAAACCTAGCTATGGCAGCTCTAATCCCCTCAAGCAAATCTAACACCAAGTAAAGAATACTAGCTAACTAAAGTCTTTAAGAACATCGAACTCATGGAGAGCGCACAACAAGGCTAACATGTGAGGCTAGCGTGGAAACCTGAGATTACGCTAGTACAAGCCAGAGCGGCACCCTCTAAGCTCGGAAACCAGTAGATGGAGTAAGGGTAAAGTATAATAGGTGTGCTTTAAGGATAAGATTTTAGGTGTTCGATTATGGTTAAGGCTCCTCAAGGTTACAGGCATAGGACTAGGAGGTTGTTACGTAAGGATGTAAGGGAGAGGGGCGCTGTTCCCAAGGCTAGTGTGCTTTTGAGGGAGTATAATGTTGGGGATAGGGTTGCTATTAAGATTGACCCTAGCTTCCACTACTGGGCTATGCCTCATAGGAGGTATCATGGCTTGACAGGCGTGATACTGGGGAAGCGTGGTAGCTGTTATATCGTTGAAGTCTACCTAGGCGATAAGAGGAAGACAATCTTCGTATCGCCTGTACACATAAGACCCCTTCCAACTCAAACCTCTAATTGAACAGGGGGTCTTCCTCTTTGGACAGGGTTATTCTAGGAAAGAGATATATTAGCCTACATGAGGCCAGGGAGGCTCTCGAATCGAGGATAAAATCTGGGGTTAAAGTGGTCGATGTACATGAGAGGACGTGGAGTTACCTATCGCTATTCGGCACTAAGGGGGGCGAGGATGCCAGGAGGGCTTTCGAGATGTTGAAGAAACTAGGTTTAAACGATGAGACAGCTGTTAACCTACTAAACATATGCCCTGAGAGTGAGGGGGAGGTTAGAGCTGTACTGGTGATGGAGAGGGAGTCTGTTTACGACGTGGAGCTGGTCAACAACATACTATCCATTTTAAGGAGGCTTTGCTCCAGCTAAAAGTTACCATTTAAGCCCTGGATGTAAAATTTCAACCTGGAGAGGAGGCTTCCCGGTGAGTTAAGCTTTGAACGTGGGGTCTGCGGATAGAGAGCCTAGTAGAACGTCTGGCTTTAGATCACAGCATCCGGCAGCTGTGGAGGTTGAAGCTTTAATCCTAGACTACATGCCCCAAGGCTCCTATAATGACCCGCACAAAGAGCATAAGGATAGACCTGTAGCACAGGCTATAGGTGTTAGGAGGTTCACATTAATGGACGGCATACCATTATCCGATGTGGAGGTATTCCAAAGGGTTACCTTGGCGAGGAGCGTTCTAAGAACGATAATTCAACCAGCGGACGTTAAAGGCCAGAAGTTTAAGAAGCTCACAATACTCCTAGCATGCCTACCGGGCCCTGAGAAGATGGTGTACTGCTATCCTATGACACCCCTTGATAGGTGGAGCCTTGATTCCCTAAGAGCTACAATACAGGAGGAGGGAGGGTGGAGCCTTCTAGTAGACTCCCCCCACGAGCTCTCAGCGATAGCTGAGGAGAAGGGGCTCTCACCAGCTATACTCATAGTACCACCTGTTCCGCTGAAATACGAGGATTTAACGGATATAGCTAAGAACAACCTATTGGAGGCTGTTAAGATGATTATTAAGAGCGATGAACGGATATACGTTGAGTTCTTCAATATAGCGGAGGCTGTTAACATAAGGCTTCACGCCCTAGAACTATTCAAGGGTGTTGGTAAGAAGACCCTAGCTAACTTCCTTGAGAGGAGGAAGCAGAAGCCTTTCGAGAGCTTTGAGGAGGTGAAGAAGGTTCTAAAGATAGACCCTGCTGAGGCTTTAGCAGAGAAGATAGTGGAGGAGATAAAGAGGGAGGCCAAATACTATGTCTTCATAGAACCTTCAGACCCTGAGGCACAGTACCTAGGTTACCTCGATAAGGTTAAGAAGGCGTACTTCTCTAAGAGGAGAGGGCTTGGCACGTAGACTTCAATGGACTCTTCCTAGTAGGGAGGAGCTCCTGAAATGGACAGTTGAAACTTTGAGGAGGCTTGGTGTTAAACCTAGGGATAGACTCGGCCAACACTTCCTCGTAGACCCTCGTGGTGTAGCTTTATTCCTAGAAGCCCTAGCAAAGTGGGAGTCATCGGATATGATGGAGGTCGGGCCGGGTCTGGGCGTCCTAACGGTATTAGCGTCTCACATAGCATCACGTATAGTAGCTGTGGAGATAGACCCTCTACTAGCGTCTCACATAGCATCCCTAGCCTCTGACAACGTGGTGGTTGTTAGGGGGGATGGCTTGGATCATGTTACTTCAACGAGTATAAGTGTGGTGTACTCTAACACACCCTACAACATATCAAGCCAGCTTATAGCTAGGATAGCTAGGAATAATAGGATCACATACTCCCTCCTAGGCGTACAACTAGAGCTAGCTAAGAGGATGACTGCAAAGCCGGGAGAGGAGGATTATGGTAGGCTAACGCTCCTAGCTAACAGATACTTTAACGTAAAACTACTTGGCGTAATACCCTGGAGCTCCTTCTACCCAGAACCTGAAGTCTCGGGGGCGGTTGTGGAGATGTGGAGGAAGAGGAGCTGGGTGGAAGGTGATGAGAGCTTCGAGCTCCTAACTAGATGTTTATTCAGTAATAGAAATAAGAAAGCTGTTAAGATAGCATCCAAATGCCTGGGAGTAGAGCTAGGGAAACTCTCATGGCTTGGGGAGAGGAGGGTGAGAGAGCTGGGGTTGGAGGATGTGGAGAGGCTGATGGATATAGCGAGATGAAGCTATGCACCTCCTGGAAATGCTATAAAATAAGGGTACACAAATGCGTTTACAAACCCGCAGAGGACAGTGTACTAGCCTTAGAAGCGTTGTATAAACTTTACAAGAGAGGGTTTAAATACGATAGGATCGTAGACCTTGGAACAGGGACTGGAATCCTAGCTTTAGCCGCCTACGAGCTCTTCGACCCTAACATGCTCCTTGCAGTCGACATATCACCCTACGCTGTTAGAAACGCATCATGCAATCTACCACTGGAAGCTCACGTAGTTCAATCGGATGGCTTAAGCTTCCTAAACACAATATGGGATCTTGTAATACTAAACCCACCATACTTACCACTAGAACCTGTAGGCCTAGGAGATACGTGTAGCTGGTGGCTTGAGCTCAGCTGGAGTGGCGGTGGAGGGGTTATGGAGAGGCTTGTCGGAGATAGCATGTCGAAGGGAGGGGAAGTATTGCTAGTGTACTCCACACTCTCACCAGTAGGAGTTGAAAGTATAGCTGGGAGCGCCCGCATAGAGGTGTTGGGCTCGCTGAGATTCTTCTTTGAAGAGTTAAAAGTGCTCTACCTTAAACCTAGATTCTAGAACTCCATCACTATGGAAGCCCTAGACCATCCATAACCTTAATATGTGGTATAACAATAGAGTGGAATTGGGGGTTCGCGTTTGGATAAGCTTAGGCTCGTGCTTGTTGGTGTTGAGGGGGCTGTTAACCTGGGTATGGTAGCTAGGCTTGCTGATAACTTTGCTGTTGAAGAGCTCTACCTGGTCAAGCCTGGTGCTAGTTTAGAGGAGGCTCTTGAGTATGCTGCCAGGTCTGCTAGGAGGCTCTTGAGCGCCACCATAGTTGATACCCTTGATGAAGCTCTTAGAGATGTGAACCTCTCCATATGCACTTCAGCCTTAGCGTCTAACGAGGATATCCTAAGGGTGCCCGTTAGCCCTAGTGAGGCCGCCACTATAGCCTCTAGCTCTCCAGGCACCGTAGCCCTTGTTATGGGTAGGGAGAGTGTTGGACTGACCAGGGAGGAGCTTGGAATGTGCACCCTACTATCAACTATAGAAGCTAACCCCGCCTACCCCGTCTTAAACCTGGCTAACGCCACGGCAATAATGCTTTACGAGCTCTACAAGGTTAGAGGTAAGCCCCATTACAAGCTGGAGCCCGCAGACCCTAAGATCGTGGGCTTGGTGGAATCCTATGCAAGAGCCCTAGCTAGACAGCTTGTACACGATGAGAAGAGGGTTGAGGATATAAGCTTAGCCCTCAGGAGGATAGCTGCTAAGAACATAGCTTCGAAGAGGGAAGTTGAATGCCTCCTAATGCTCCTATCGAAAGCGTGTAGGAAGATTGGAGAATGTAGGGTTGAAGTACACCCTAGTATATAAGCATAGTGCTACCTCTAGACACTCATATAACTTATTTAAGGCGTGGTAGTATAGGATGTTGGGGGGTGTCTAGGTGGCTTTAGAGATTAGGCCTGAGTGGAAGAAGTTTAGGTATCGTGGTAAGACTTTAGAGGAGCTGCTTAAGATGCAGTTACGGGAGCTAGCGAAAATCCTCCCCGCTAGGCAGAGGAGGAAGCTACTTAGAGGGTTGACACCACAGCAGCAGAAGCTAGTACTCAAGATTAGGAAGATTAGACGTAAGCTTGCTGAGGGAGCTCTAGACAAGCCCCCTACTATTAAAACACATGTTAGGGATATGATAGTTTTACCTGAGATGGTCGGGTTGACGATAGCCGTTCATAATGGAAAGGAGTTCATCCCAGTTAAGATCACCCCCGAGATGATAGGCCGTTATCTCGGCGAGCTTGCACCAACATGTAAGAATGTTCAACACGGAGAACCAGGGCTTAAGGCTACGAGAAGTAGCCTCCATGTTGGAGGGCAGAAGTAATAGGGTGCAAGTCTATTGCCTACATGGAGTTACTCTATTAAATTTAGAGATGAATCTAGGATAGCTAAAGCAGTTAAATGGGATATACCGGTGCACCCCAAAGTCGTAAGGGAGGTTTGTAGCGTACTCAAGGGCATGAAGTTATCTGAGGCTAAAGAGTTCCTCGAAAGGGTTATGGAGAAGAGGGAGGCGGTCCCCTTCAGGAGAGCTCATGGCAAGCAAGCTCATAGGAGGGGTTTAGCTGATAGATGGGGGTGGCCTGCTGGGAGATACCCTGTTAAGGCCGCATGGTATCTCTTAAAGTTACTTGATAACGTTGAGAACAATGCCGAGGTTAAGGGTTTGGATTTAGAGGATTTAAAGATCATCCATATAGCAGCCCATAAGGGTATGACGCTTAAAAGGTGGATGCCTAGAGCTTTTGGCAGAGCCACCCCCAGGTTCAGGGTTACAAGCCACGTTGAGGTGGTTGTTGCCGAAGGTGAAGCCTAGTGACTAAGGTGAAGAAGTTCTTCCTAGGACAAGCTCTCTTAAAAGCTAAGATAGATGAATACCTAGCTCAGAACTTCTACGAAGCAGGGTACGCTGATGTACATTTAGTTAGAACGGGTTTAGGAACTAGAGTGCACATATACGTTGAAAGACCTGCTCTCGTAATCGGGAGAGGAGGGTCTACTATAAGGGAGTTGCAGAGGATTATGAGTAAAGTGTTTAACCTGGAAAACCCTCAGATTACTGTAAGCCAGCCTGAAGCCCCCGAGCTTAACGCTAGGGTTCAAGCTTTTAGAATGGCCAGGTTGATAGAGAGGGGTTTCCACTTTAGGCGTGTAGCTTTTGCAATGATAAGAAGGGTGATGGCTAACGGAGCTCTGGGCGTTGAGGTAACCATTAGTGGGAAGCTTGTGGCTGAGAGAGCGAGGTTTGAGAAGTACAAGGAGGGTAAGGTTTACAAGGCCGGTCATGTCACCGAGGAGCTGGTGGATAAGGCTGTAGCCTACGCTAGGCTGCCAATGGGTGTAATAGGGATTGAAGTTGTAATAACTAAACCTGGAACTCCCCCAGACTATGTTGCCGTTAAGGAGCCTAGCCAGGTTGAGGAGATTGTAGCTAAGATAAGGGAGGAGGTTAAGAGTAAGAGGATGGAGACAGCTAGGTTGGAGGAGTTAGAGGCGGTTTTGGAGGAAGAGGAGGAGTTGGTTTTGGAGGAAGAGGAGGAGAGCGAGATTGCCTCCAAAGCATAAGGTTAGAGCTAGAGATATTAGGGGTATGAGTCCAGAGGAGAGGTTAAAGTTGCTTAGAGAGATGCAGGTAGAGTTAGTGACACTACGTTACAAAGCATCTGTGGGAACTCTAACTAACCCCGGTAGGCTTAGGGAGGTTAAAAGGAACATAGCGAGAGTGCTAACGGTGATGAAGGAGGAGGAGGTTAAGGGGGCTAGAGGTGGAGCTGAGCAAGGATAACATTCTATGCCACGAGCTCATAGGCTTAAGGGTTAAAGTGTTAAACCACCTGGACCCCAGCCTGGAGGGCGTCGAGGGAGCAGTAGTCTGGGAAACCACCAGGTCTATTAGAGTGGATAGGGGGGGAAAGGTCATTTCAGTACTTAAGCCCAGCTCTATACTCCTAGTAGAGATACCTGGATCTGGATGGGTTAAGGTGAGAGGTGACGATATATTGGGTAGCCCGTTTGAGAGGGCTAAGAGGATGGCTAGAGGTGAGAGGTGCGATGCCAGCGTTTAAACAGGTTAAGAACCTTAAAGTGCCAGGGGTGGAGCCGCCTAGGGATGTGTGTTCTGATAGGAACTGCCCCTGGCACGGGAGTTTAAGGGTTAGAGGTGTCATACTAGAGGGTGTTGTGGTTAAGGCTAGTGCTAGGGGAATGGTGGTGGTAAGCCATGAATACCTACGCTACGATGAGAAGTATAGGAGGTATGAGAGGAGTCGTAGGAAGATACACGCCCACCTACCAGGTTGTATTAAGGTAACCTTAGGCCAGAGGGTTTTGATTGGAGAGTGTAGACCCTTAGCTAAAACTGTTAAATTCGTAGTCCTAGGGGTGGTGGGCGGTGGCTAAGAGGAAGTATCTTATAACATCAGCTAGACCCAAGGTTAATGCAGGTCTCCAGGTGGGTAGCTATGTTAGCGTTGCCGATAATAGTGGAGCTAAGGAGATAATGGTTATCAACGTTCCACTTATAAAAACCAGGCTTAGAAGAGTCCCCTTCGCTGGCGTGGGGGATCTTATAGTTGCATCTGTTAAGAGGGGAACCCCTCAGATGAGGAGGCAGATTGTATACGCTGTAATAGTAAGGCAGAGGAGGCCTTTCAGGAGACCTGATGGAACATGGGTTTCCTTTGAGGATAACGCTGCAGTCCTAGTAAACCCTGACGGTACGCCTAGAGCTAGCGAGATTAGAGGGCCTATTGCTAGGGAGGCTGCGGAGAGGTGGCCTAAGGTGGCTAAGCTAGCCACCATGATAGTCTAGGGTGGGTGGGATGGCGAGGTTAACTGAGAGTAGACAGCCTAGGAAGCAGAGGCTCGCTCTGTTAAAAGCCCCTCTGCACGCTAGGCAGAAGCTTATAAGCGCACCTCTAAGCGAGGAGCTTAGGGAGAAGTATGGTGTTAGAAGCCTCCCAGTTAGGAAGGGTGATAGGGTTAGGGTTGTTAGAGGGGATTTCAAAGGGCATGAGGGGGCTGTTGTTAGAGTTGACCTAAGAAAGACAAGGATATTCGTTGAAGGGGTTACTGTGAAGAGGCAGGATGGAACACCTAGGTTCGTCCCCATACATCCTTCAAAGGTGGTTATAGTGGCTTTAGATCTTAAGGATGGGTGGAGGAGGTCTATAGTTGAGAGGAGAGGTGGAGAGGTGGCAGAGGAGGCTGGGGGCGGCAAGCCCGAGGCTCAAGCCGGAGAGGGAGGTGGTGTAAGTGGCTAGAATGGGCGCTAGGAGGCATTTAAAAGCTCTGGTTGCACCCGAGTTCTGGCCTATACTTAGGAAAGAGTATAAGTGGACTGTTAAGCCGAGACCAGGACCTCACCCCATGGAGAGGAGCCTCCCACTACTATTGATTGTGAGGGATATTCTAGGTTATGCTAAGACCGGGAGGGAGGCTAGGAAGCTTATAGCGGAGGGCTCCTTTAAGGTTGATGGTGTGGTGAGGAAGGATTATAAGTTCCCGGTTGGCTTCATGGATGTTATCGAGGTTACTAAGGCTGGGGAGTTCTACAGACTCCTACCATACCCTGTTAAGTTCTTCAAGCTTCAACCTATATCGAGGGAGGAGGCTGCGATTAAGCCTCTAAGGATTGAGGGTAAGACTACTGTTAAGGGGGGTCATGTGCAATTACACCTGTTTGACGGTAGAAATGTTATGATAAGAGTTGGAGACCCCAGGAATCCTGTTGAAGACGTATACGATACTTGGGGTACACTAATACTATCTATCCCAGGCTCGGAGGTTAAAGGCTACATAGGCTTCGGTGTGGGGAAAGTGGCTGTGGTAATAGGGGGTAAGGCTGTGGGCAGGGTTGGGAGGATTAAGTCTGTGGCTTGGGGTTGGAGGAGGGAGGCTACAGTTGTTACACTAGAAGATCCTAGGGGCAATCTATTCCAAACCAGCCTTAACTACGTGTTCATTATAGGGGAGGATAAGCCCGTCATAAGGCTACCGGAGGGGGCCTGGCCGTGAGCTCCGCTATTCTAACACCAGATATTGTTGAGAGGATTCTGGAGGAGTGGAAAAAGCAGCCTATGAGGAAGCCTAGGATAGTGAAAGTTACATTAAACATAGGCGTCGGGACTAGTGGGGAGAAGCTCGCTAAAGCCCATAAGGTTTTAGAGCAGATAACGGAGGCTAAACCCGTGCCGAGAAGAGCTAAGAAGACTGTGAGAGCTTTCGGGATAAAGAAGGGGGAGAATATAGGAGTGGCGGTTACGCTAAGAGGGGAAAAAGCTTTATCCACATTGAAAAGACTGTTTGAAGCTGTAGGTAATAGGGTTAAAGCCTCCAGCATAGACGAGCATGGAAACCTGTGTTTCGGCATACCAGAGCATATACAGATACCGGGTATAAGATACGACCCCGAAATAGGAATATACGGTCTCGACGTCTGCATAACAATTTCAAGACCAGGCTCAAGAGTAGCCATTAGGAAGAGAGCTAGAGCGAGAATACCGAGAAGGCATAGAGTGACAAGAGAGGAGACTATGGTTTTATTAAGCCAACTCCTAAACATAACATTTACATAGGAGGTGTTAGAGACTGGCTAAATTCAAACCACCAAACCCTAAGAGGATAGGTAGAGGAGCGCAAAAATGCCAGAGGTGTGGAACGAGAGACGCTGTCATACAGAAGTACAACCTCTACCTATGCAGACAATGCTTCAGAGAAATAGCCTACACACTAGGCTTCAAAAAATACATGTAAGAGGGTGAGAACATGGTAATGCTAGACACACTAGCAAACGCCCTAGCAACAATAAAGAACTGCGAATGGAGGGGTAAAAGAGAAGCAATAATAACACCAGCATCAAAACTAATAGCAGAAGTACTCAGGGTAATCCAAAAAGAAGGCTACATAGGAGAATTCGAGTACATAGACGACGGAAGATGGGGTAAATTCAGAGTACAACTACTAGGAAGAATAAACGACATAGGAGCCATAAAACCGAGAACATCAATAACATACAGAGAACTAGTAAAACTACCAGAACACCTCAAAAAATACCTAGCAAGCAGAGACATAGGAATACTAATAATATCCACAAGCCAAGGAGTAATGTCACACAAAGAAGCAATAAAAAGAAGAACAGGAGGCATACTACTAGCATACGTCTATTGAGACAAAGATAATAAATAGAACCCCCCAGAAACCCACCCTAACCCCTTAAAAGCGCTGCAGAACAAATTCTACCTACGGCGGGTGCCTCCAAAGCACCCGCGCGGATACAACGCCTCCAACCCGGAGGCGTGTTTGAATTGAGTTAGGTTTATATGGAGAAGCATATAAACTGTGAACCCCAAAGAGATCCGAACCCCAAGGCAACCCCCTTGGGGCATAGGATCTCAGAGGGGCTTAACGGTTTATATGCTTCTCCATATAAACCTAACTCAATTCAAACCGCCCCCACCGGGCCCGGGGGCTTGGAGGCGTTGTATTTCCGGAAGTGCTTTGGAGGCACCCGCCACCTACATTCTAGTTTTCTAGAGTTTCCTTGGATGGTGTTCTAGCTTCTATAATGTGGATAAGCTTTTAGGGATTGTTGCAGGGAGTTATCGGTTGGCAAGGTGGCTGAGGTGGATTTGTTACTACTAGCTGTATTCGTGTTTACAATCTTACTCGTGATAGTTGCACCTTATGAGAGGGCTTTGATAGCACTTTTTGGAGTGATAGTCATGGTCCTGGTCTCTGCTAGCTACACGTTTGGTGACGCCTTTAAGTCTGTTGACTGGAATGTTATAATGATCTTATTTGGTATGTGGATGTTATCAGGTTATCTTTCCAAGTCCGGGCTTCCTCAGTATGTGGTTTTTATTTTATCAACTAGGGTTGGCTCGTATTCAGCGTTACTATTATCCATAATTTTAGTGGCGGGGTTCATAACATTATTTGTTGACAATGTTCTTGTGATACTACTTCTTGGAGGGCTGGCTGTCAGGGTGGCTTTAAGAGCTGGTATGGACCCCCTGGTGGCTGCAATGACTGTTGGTCTTGCAGCTAACTATATGGGTACAGCGCTACTCCTAGGAGATCTGCCACCTCAAATGTTGCACGGTATAGCGGGGGCGGAGTTCTTGGATTTCATATGGTTTAGGGGGGCTCCTAGTAGTCTCCCCCTACTATCCCTTTCATTCATACTTACACTCCTAACACTATACCCTTTATGGTTTAAGGCTACCAGGACTAGGATGGGAGGGGATGCGAGCTCCACCATAGAACTTGAAGCCCCCAAGCTTGATAAGATTACAGCGTTCGTAGCAACATTTGGATTCATAGCATTCATTGTTCTAGCTTCGATAAGGCCAATGCTAGGCGTAGAGCTTGGTGCTTTAGCAGTGTCAGTAGCTACTGCTACTTCGGTCTTGTTGGAGCTCCTAAGATATAATTTTAAAGGCAATAGCATCCCGGCCTTTGAGGATGTTTTAAGGGATATGGAGTGGAGGGTGATAATATTCTATATATCGCTCTTCATGCTCGTAGGAGGGCTTAAAGCGGGCGGTGTTATAGACGAGGTATCTAGGATTGTAGCATCCTACATAGAAAGAGATATACTACTATCCTACACTCTAGTTTACTGGGTGACAGCACTACTATCAACAGTAGTAGAGCATGACGCAGTCATACTATTCCTCCTAAAATCCCTAAAAGAAACAGGAGGTATACTAGGCTTGGATCCGTGGCCACATTACTGGGCAGTAGCCTGGGCTGGAACCCTGGGGAGTAATGCCACAATTGCCGGAGCTCCAGCCTTATACCTATCACTGGTTATAGCTGAGAAGGCTAGAGGTACTCGAATCTCGTGGATTGAGTGGTTGAAGATAACAATACCCTTCACTATAATATCGCTATTAATCCACTACATCCTCAGCATAATAGTAGTACCCTACTACATAGACTAGAGAGGGTGCGAGGCCTCAACGTTACAGCTCCAAGCCCCAGTATCTCCCTAGAATTCTACGGAGTCCTTCTGTAATCCTTCTAGGCGGCTCTCTAGGCTCTATTGCTCTCCTAAACTCTTTAAATCCTAGGAGTACTTCAACGTACTCTCTTAATCCGTATCTAAGGCCGTCCCCATAGCCTCCTTCTACGTTTATAACTAGGGCTTTAATCCTCCCTCCGATCCACTGGCTTCTTATTGCCCAGGCTATGTGGCCGTACGCCTCCTTAGTTGCTCTAAGCATCGTTAACGGGTCTCCCTGGTATGCGTCAAACCCAGCTGAAACTACCACCGCCTCGGGTTTAAACACCTCCATAACAGGTTCTAGGACCTTCTCTACGAACCAGAAGTATTGAGGGTCGCCTGAGAATGCTGGGAGTGGAATGTTTATCTTCGTCCCCTCCGCCCCTCCTCCTCCTATATCATCCACGTCTCCTGTCCCAGGATATATGGCCTCCTGGTGTACGTCTATGTGGACTACTTTTGGATCCTCCCAGAACACATCCTGCGTTCCATTGCCGTGATGCGCGTCAAAGTCGATTACTAGAACCCTTAAACCTCTATCCTCTAAGGCCTTAGCCGCTATAGCTGCGTAGTTAAATATACAGAAGCCCAGCGTAGGAGCACCCATAGCCCACCCGCTTCGACCAGCATGGTGACCTCCAGGTCTAGGCATTAT
>Ga0272447_1000341_pt1 | contig 36461 bp, 29 predicted proteins | sample YNPCB0133_FD_194589 | JGI IMG/M metagenome (GOLD analysis project Ga0272447, IMG submission 194589) | Hot spring microbial mat communities from Yellowstone National Park, WY, United States - YNP-CB-013-3 | ecosystem: Environmental > Aquatic > Thermal springs > Hot (42-90C) > Sediment | place... | reverse complement strand
ATCGCTACCCCTGGAACCGCTTTGCGCAGGTGCCTTTTTTGCAAGAGGGGGAGACCGTGGCGGAATGGCTCAAGAGGGTGCTTCGTCCTGCACCCCAGAACCTTGAGGGATGCTGGTGGCGTGTGGAGGGGGACTGGCTGATAGTCAAGCACAGCCGTTTCTGGTACCTGCGTCCGACGGAGCTGCCCGAGCAGACGGTGAGGCAGCTCGAGCGCAAGGTATCACAGCGAATACCGCTCGGTTTGAACGACTACGCTGCCGTCGCGCGTGAAACCACCATCGTCCACCGACGGCGGTTGGTCAACGAGCCGATGGGTCATACGGTTCGCTTCTCGGTGCTGCCGCTGATGCGAGACCTGCCGATGCTGCGGTTTTGGGGAATGTTGAGTGCGCCGCAACAGAGCGTTGTGTTACGGGACGGAGGGATACCGTTGGCGTTGCTCTCCCGCAATCAACAGGAAGCTTACTGGCAGAGTGCGTGGGAGGCGGCGTTGTTTCACGCCACCAGCTTCGACCTGTCTGTGAAGGAGGAAACGCCTGCACCGTTGCCCGCTTTTGTCCTGTCGGTTTCAACGGCTCAGATGTATGCGTTAGAAAGTGCGGACTCGGTTACTTTGGCTGGCACATGGGAGATTGCGCAACAGCTTCTCGAGCAAGAGAAGAGGGCTCGTCCAGGGGTGCAGGTGGCTGTTCGACAGGTTACGGTGGTGAACTACCAGTCCTCCTGGCTTCTCTTCCCCAATCTACGCCTGACGGGTAGCCTCGAATTCAGACCGATGGGGCCATAGCAGAGATACTGGAGGTATAGAAGGAAAAGCGTCCCTCCTGACGAACAGACTCTCACTTTCTCCCGTGAGGTGGACGTATGTGGTGGCAGGGGGTGCTTGTGGCACTGTTCTTCTTCGTATTGCTGGGTGCTGGTGTGGCGCGTGCGGATGTCCCCGAGGATTTTCCCCGCTTCGAGGTACCCGGGCAGGAGAGACCGCTTCAGACCCTGCGGCGGCTGTTCTGGTTGCACTACCCGGGCGCAGGGCCCAAGGCCACACTATGGGATGAGTGGCTGTCCCGCACCTCGCTGTGGCCTGCCGTCGATAGCAACGGCCATGCCGACGCTTTCCGCCAGCAGTGGAAGGAAGCGCTGAGCCGACGCATTATCGACGACGAAGGCTACGTCGCCACGCACCAGCACGCCTCTATTGCACACCAGCTGGGCTGGCCCTTCCCCTTCTGGAATCAGGGCAGGCGTACCGCAGGCTGGCACTTCTCGTTTAAGAACACGGTGGGACCCGGCTGGCGCACCGATCAGATGAGTACGCCCGACGGATGGAACCTTTCAGGCGCGGAGAACGCGGGTATCACCGACGAGGGGTGGAGAATTGTACTGACCGGCGCGAACGCCTCGGTGACCACTCCCGCCTGCGATATTGACCCCTTTGAAGCACCCTTTCTGCAGCTGCGGTGGAAGGGGAACGGGGTAGAGGAATCTCAACCCTACGTGGAGTGGACAACCCGATCAGAGCCTGAGTTTTCGCCGCAGCGGCGCATCTACTTCTCTCCACACGTGGGCGAGCACATCCACTATGAGATGATTCCCGTCTATCGCCATCCGCAATGGAGAGGTGACATCACCCGCCTGCGCATTGGCTTTGGAAACCCCAAACCGGGGGGCGAAGTGGTTATTCAGGCGTTCTTTACCCAGTACGACACCCGACACAACATCAACGCGCAGAACTTCGTGCGGGGATGCGCCACCTACTTTTGGTGGACGCGCGACCTGAACTTCCTGCGCCAGAACCTGAACCGGATGCGGGTGGCTATACGCTATATGATGACCGAGCATCAGACGCTGCAGCGCAAAGTGGTTTACACTCCGTGGGTGGGGCATGACGGGCGCAGCGGCATCGAATACACCCGTGACGGGCAGAAGCACATCCGACACGGGTACGGCATCGGCAATAACTACTGGGACCTGTTGCCGTTTGGCGACAGGGACGTGTACGCCACCATCCACTACTACGACGCGCTGCGCAAAATGGCGCAAATCGAAACCGAAGTGCGACGTCACCCGGAGTGGAACATGCCGAGAGGGGTGTTCGAACTCGACCCACAGGAGCTGCTTCGCCATGCAGAGGAGGTGAAAGCGGAAGGCAACCGCCTGTTCTGGAACCCGAAGACCCGTCGCTACGCGCCCATCGATGCCGACGGCAAGATGCACGACTACGGCTACACCTTCCTGAATCTGGAGGCGGTCTATTACGGCTTCGCCCCACCTGAACGCGCCCGCGACATCCTGAGCTGGGTCAGCGGCGAGCGCATCGTGCAAGGCGATACCTCCACCGAAGCAGATATCTACTACTGGCGATTCGCCCCACGTGCCAGTACCAAACGCAACATCGATTACTACTTCTGGGCATGGAGCGCGCCGGAGAGCATCCCGTTCGGCGACCAGGTACAGGACGGCGGCGCGGTGCTGGGATTCTCGTACCATGACCTGATGGCGCGGCTGAAGGTGCGGGGCGCGGACGACGCCTGGAACCGCCTGCACGAGATACTGCGCTGGTTCGAGGAAGTGGAACAAGCCGGCGGCTACCGCAAGTACTACGATGGTTCCCGCCCGGGCAAGCTGCAGGGCGGGGGCACCGCAGGCGGACTGGGGCTGGATATGGAGTTTTTCGAGAGCGTGCTGGTGCCGCAGGTGATGCTTTACGGCTTTCTCGGTTTCCAGCCAACAGCCGATGGGTTTGCGATAGACCCCAAGCTGCCCTCCGGCTGGGAATCGTTACGTATTGACCGTATCCGCTGGCATGGAATCACGCTGGCAATTACGGTGACGCCGACTACTATCCGCATTGAGAAGGATGGAGATAACGGCGAAACGCCACTGGTTCGCTTGCCCTCGGGCTCATGGAGGGCTACCGGCAGGATGGCAAGCGGTGAGCAGCGTCGGTTGAACCTACGAACTGTAACACCCGAACTGCATCGCCTCGATTGGCAGGGTTTGCAGGAGGTGGTGCTGGAACGCTGGAACCGATAAATGAGGAGGAACACCGGAGATGAAACCGATAACCATTTCTCTGGAAGAATACCGCGACAAGGTATACGCCTGCTGGATGGGCAAGAACATCGGGGGTACTCTCGGTGCGCCCTACGAGGGACAGAAGAAACTGCATTCCCTCACCTTCTATAACCCCGTGCCCGACAGGGCATCTGCGAATGACGACCTGGATTTCCAGCTGGTCTGGCTGGAGATGTTGCGCGAACGGGGTGTGCAAATCACTCTGAGCGACTTCGTGGACTACTGGAGTAAACACCTTGCTTCCTACCCGTGGAACGAGTATGGCTTCTGTATGCGCAATATCTCCCGCGGGTTGCGCCCGCCGATTTCAGGCTGCTTCGAGGACTACTATATCGACGAGATGGGTTCGCCCATCCGCAGCGAGATTTGGGCGTGTGTGGCGCCGGGCGACCCCCAGCTGGCGGCTTCGCTGGCGTGGATGGACTCGGCGATGGACCACGCAGGCGGCGAGGGCACCTACGGCGAGATGTTCTGGGCGGCGGTGGAGAGCGCTGCGTTTGTGGTTTCCGACCCGCACACGCTGATTCGCATCGGATTGTCCATGATTCCGGTCTGGTGCCGCATTTCGCGCGTGATCCGCGAGGCGGTGTGGTGCTACGACAACGGCGTGCCCTGGCAAGAGGCGCGTGAGCGTATCCTCTTCAACTTCGGACACAATCAGCCCTGTCACGCCGTGCAAAATCATGGTTTCACCGTACTGGGCTGGCTGTACGGTAAAGACTACGGCGACAAACTTTGCACTGCCGTGAACTGCGGCTACGATACCGACTGCACGGGCGCAACGCTGGGTTCGTTGCTGGGCATTCTGGGCGGCACGAAGGGCATCCCGCAGGAATGGATAAAACCGATAGGCGACGCTATCGTGTTGCACCCTTACACGCGCGGAATCGACGCCCCCAGGACCATTGCCGAACTGACCGAGCGTACGGTAGAGGTGGGTAAGAAGATGTTAGAGGCAAACTCGGACAGCGCGGCTCTGGGCGACGCCACTCGCCTGCCTGATAACCTGCTCTCTCTGCTTTTCCGTAACGAGCGGGCATTACTGGCACTGAGTCGCGACCCGCAATCCGCTATCATACACACAAAGGGCCATGATATCGCCCTGCACTACAACGGCGAGCCGGTGCTGCGCTCGGGCATCGAGAAAGTTATCGGCGTATCGGTGAAGAAAAATGACGCGCCGGTGTCCGCCAGCGTGACTATACGGGTACCAGCGGGCTGGCGTGTTCAACCTTCCAGTGAGCTTTTGGGGCAGCAGCGCTTCATCCTGTACGCCGATGAGGTGGCAGACTGCAATACGATAGAGGTTACCGCTACGCTGGATGGCACGCTGTTGAACGCGACATTCGCGATGCTGGGACCGGGGGAAGCCAGAGGCTATCCCGCTGGTCAAAACGTGCCCACCTGCTCGAGGTGCCACGCGCGGGTAGAGGCGTGCATTTGCGAGAAGTAACCCTCACCTCCAGTCCCTCTCCCGAAGCTTCCGGGAGAGGGACTTTCACTTATCCCTTCACCACGCCGATAGGACGCAGACGGGCGACCTTGCGGGAGATACCCACGCCTTCACACACGTCTACCACGTTTGCTACGTCCTTGTAGGCGTAAGAAGCCTCTTCTGCCAGCGTGCCCTTGTTCTGGGCGCGTACGTAGATGCCTTTCTCCGCCAGCTCCTGTGCGATGTTGCGACCCTGTGCTTCACGCATCGCGCCATGCCGGCTCATCATGCGCCCCGCACCGTGACAGGTGGAGCCAAAGGTCTCACGCATGGCGGTTACCGTGCCCACCAGTATGAAGGAGTACCGCCCCATGTCGCCTGGAATCAGCACCGGTTGACCCACATGGCGATACACCTCTGGCACAGCGGGGTGTCCGGGACCGAAGGCGCGAGTAGCTCCCTTGCGGTGCACGCATACCGCCTTGACTTTGCCGTTTATCTCGTGTTCCTCTATCTTGGCGATGTTGTGCGCCACGTCATATATCTGATGCATGCCCAGGTCTTGCGGTTTGCTGCCGAATACCTTTGCAAAGGCCTGCCGCACCCAGTGTGCAATCGCTTGGCGGTTTGCCCAGGCGAAGTTCGCCGCGCACGCCATTGCCGTCAGGTAGTCTTCGCCTTCTTCAGAGGTAATCGGGGCGCAGGCGAGCTGGCGGTCGGGCAGTTCGATGCCGTACTTCTTCTGCGCTTTTTGCATGACGTCCAAGTAGTCATCACAGGTCTGGTGTCCAAAGCCGCGCGAGCCGGTGTGTATCATCACCGTAATCTGTCCCACCTGAGTGATGCCGAAGGCCTCGGCGACTTTGGCGTCGTAGATTTCGTCCACCACCTGAATTTCAAGGAAGTGGTTGCCACCGCCCAGTGTGCCCAGCTGCGTCTTTCCCCGCTCGATAGCGCGATTGGAGATGTTGGACGGCTCGGGCGGAAGCAGTCCTGTGAGGGTGGTGCTTTGCTCGCTACGCTCGATGTCCTCCTCCCAGCCGTAGCCGTGTTCGATCATCCAGATGGCGCCTTTGCGCATCACCTCGCGCAGCTCCTGGGGGTTGACCTTAATCAACCCCTCGCCCTTCAGCCCTGCGGGAACATCGCGGAAAATCTGGTCCACCAGCTCCTTAATGCGCGGCTGTACCTGATCAATCGTGAGGTCGGTTCGCAACATGCGGACCCCACAGTTCGAGACCACGAAACCATTCGCCACGAAGTTATGGTCAGGATGCATTACAGTCAGGTCATAGACCTCTTTGACATCCTGTACGGGTGTAATGCGGGCAATGCTGTCCCACACCATGCCGCTCGATTCAATTCCCGCAGTTGCCTCCTTGAGGTATTCTGGGAAGGTGGGAAACTGCTTGGGCACTCGAGGTGTTCGGTTCGGGTTTTCGTAGATGCCGCGTTCAATAAACCGCTGGTTAACGCCGAGCGGTTGCAGGTTTTCGGTAATCTCTTGCAGGGTTTTGCCCTGATTGTGCATCCGCAGCGCGGTGAGGGATGCCTGCTGACGGGCTCTGACTACCTGAATTTTACGCTTTACGTACTGTGCTGCCGCGTTTGCCAATGCTCGGCGCGCGCGATTATACTCAAAACCAACCTGTGACCATAATCGCAATAGGTTTTCGGGGTCATTGCGGATAAGCAGTTTGAACCGCACGGAAACGTCCCCTTGTTCATTGACCTGTTCTACTTCCTCGCGTAGGGGATGTACTTCTATTTCGAACTCGCGAAGCATGTTCGCTATCTGCAGAAGGAACCGTCTGCCGCTTTCCGCCTGGTGTGGTCTCTTGCTCATCGAAAGCGTGGGATACTGGAAGTGATGTGCGTGTCCCGGCAGGGGGGCAGGAACATTCATCTCAGCGCCAAAGAGCGCTGCGAGGAATAGCCGTTTCTGCCACTTGGGCGCGCGCTGCAGCCACGACGGCACCTCGTATGCCTGCTCTGTCTTTTTGCCAACAGGTGCCCCTAGGGCTGCCATGACCAATGCAAAACCCGTGCTAACCACCTTAAAAGCGCATTCCTGGTATTCAAAGTGTACCTTCTTGTGGGGTTTCACAATGGAGTGTTGGCGCAACCTGCGGTAGACCTGCGAGGGAGTGATACCGACACGCTTGAGGTCGCGGCGGATGTCCTCCAGGTCCGCTTCTTTTCCGTAAAACCAGGTGACGCCTTTCCCGGTTTTGCCTTCGAAATAGAGCGTGCCATCACCCATCAAGTAGCCCAGCAGCTTGATGAAGAAGGGTGTGGCGGGCGAGTCGTATCGCAATGGAAGAACCTTCAGTCGTCTCAAGTATCTGAGTATTTGCTCGCCACGGTTTCCCGCCTCCACGTCACCCAGGTCCTTTAAGCGATGGATGATGTCCTCTTCATCGAGAATAACCTCGTCACTGGGCTGTTCGTAGGGAACCCCTTCGAAAGGATACAGGGCGATGACGTCTCCAACCTTCAGCTCCTGCAAGGGCTTCATTCCGCTCGGCGTTAAGAAGGGGTGTTCCACGCTTGCCCGAATCACATCCCCTGCCTCTGTACAAATCTCATAGACAGGGTTATCCGCGCGCGCTTTGATGTAAGCGCCGATACTTGCTGTGTCGGACGATTTTCGGGAGAACACCTGGCAGATAATCGTCTCTTGGTGCCACCGGTGCTGCAGGTCGCCCATGGTCAGGGTGTAGCCATGCTCGCAGAGAACTCGTGTTTCCTCAGTTAAGCAGTTGATGTCAAATCCGACCCCTCCAGGTGACACTACACCCTCTTTGATGTCCATTGCCGCCACTCCACCAATGGGGAACCCGTAGCCCCAGTGGATGTCAGGCATGGCGATGGAGTAGCTCTGAATACCCGGCAGGGTGGCGACGTTTGCTACCTGCTCCGGAGACTGGTCCTGAACAATCTGTTCGACTAACTGCGCGCTGGCGTAGATGATGCCGTCCACGCGCATGCCTTTTTTGTAGTCCTTGGGAATGCGCCAGCGATAGGTATCAATCCGCTCTAATTTGCCCTCCCACTTTTCGCTCATACCATTCACCTCCCCAACAGCATATTATACTCCAGCTGAACAAAGTTTGTAGAAAAAAGAAGACAGTGCCCCTGTCGCCCCGCAACAATAAAGGGTACAGAGACGTTGCCGCTCTGTACCCTCGCCATCTGCCGCTCGAGCAGTGTCAGCGCAGTATTGGTTCCGGACTGGAGCCGACCTCCGTGATTATCCACTCGCTGCCCATGCGCTCGACAGTATAGCTGATGTAGGTGGTGCGTATCTGTCCCTCTTCGTCCTCGTACACGTGCTGTCCGTACAGCACGTAGGCGTCATTGGTGCGTTTGCGGATTTCATCAAAGGCGAAGCGCACCGTGCGTGTGTTGCGCATGGCATCTATCGTCATGGCGAAGTAATCCTCGGCGGGTATAGAGTAGGCGTACTTGCCGCGTAGATACACCCCCATGAACATATCGAAGCGCAGGTGTCGGCGTATCAAGTCGGGACTATTGTATCGCCATGCGCGCTGGATATCGCCGATGGTCACGTCCAGCCGCGAGGGCAGGTTGCGCTCCAGATAGTAGCTTTCGCGGTAGGTGAACACCGGCACTTCCACGAACACCGGTCGCTCTATCACCACGATGCGCTCGGTAGAGATGTACGCGGGCATCGTGGGATAGAACACGTACACCGACGGACAGACGCGGTACGGTTCGTACACACGCACATAGAAACCGTACGCCACGCCGCGCGGATAGTGACGCCGGTACTGGTCGTTGACCGGCGGGAAGTAAACCTTCGGCTGCCATTCGCCGGTTCGTCGTGCCAGGTTAATCATGCCGTTGCTGGACGGGCGTGGGCGGTTGCCGAAGGGTGTTTCCACCTCTGGGGGATACACCCAGTATTCCCCTGGTCCGACAGGCGGTTGGTTTCGCCCGCTGGGTTGGGGGCGGTTGCCCCAGGTGTTGGGCAGAGGAGACGGCTGGCGCGTCGGGGCAGGTGCAGGTCTGTTGTTCCCTCGCTTGCGGAAAAGGTCGTTGTCGTCGGAGTTGTTGCCGGGTGATACAGACGGCGCGCTGCGTCCATCGCTCTTGCTGGGCGACGGCTTGTCGTCGGACTTGCTCTTGCCGCTTTCGGTCTTCTTAAACAGCTTGCCGAGGTCGTCTGCGGACGCAGGCACTGCCAACGCCATACCGATGGCAAGCGCTGCCGCCGCTATCAGCAATCTCCCGCGGGAAACACGAGTTTTCATAAAAACACCCTCCCTTCCAGTGCTTACACTAATTAGACTGTTCCACATCTTGCCAGGTTACAGATTGCTTGCTTTGCACCGGGGGCAGGATATAGCCGTAGTATCTGCCCATCCAGTACGGCAGCAGCCAGAACACGCCGTCGCTTTCGGTCTGTCCGCCATCGCCCTGCACCGCCCGCCAGGGGTTCTCGTCCAAGCGCATCACACCGCGTTCGCTAGGCGGAGGTAGACGGTCGGTTTGCCATGTTTCCAGCTCCGGGGCGCGGACGCGCTTAAGGTCTTCGCGGCGCGTGTTGTCTACCGTCCAGCGCACCAGGTCCAGCGGAGCATCGCGCAGGAACATGAGGGAGTCCTCCATCTCCGCAGGCGCGCTGGTGAGCGAGGCGTACAGGAAGTGGAACCAGGGGTTCTGGTCGTGCTTCACCCCTTCGTACCACCTGTCCAGTGCCTGTCTGTACAGCCGTTTGAGGTCGCCATCGTTTTCGTAAAGCAATAAAGCGGGAAAAGCCAGCGCCAGCAGTTCATCGTCGATATGCGTGCGCCACGCGGGGTTGAAGGTCTTCGCCCGCTTCACGTTCTCACGATAGCCGTACTCGTCCAGCAGCCTGCGATATTCGCGTTCGTACTTCGGGTCGCCTGTGATATGGTAGGTCGCTTTGAGGAAGGAGAGTATCTCCACCGAGTTGATACCGCGTTCCGGTGCCCAGTCTGGGTCTCCGTTGAGCTTCTCCGGTGACCACACACCCCAGCGGGTGTGTGTGCCGTCGATATCGCGCAACACATAGCCGCCACCGATGATGTAGTCCATCACGCGGCGCACATGCTCGCGCACCTGTCGCTTATCCTGCTCATCGGCGGCGAGGTCGTAGAAGAACAGATATCCGTAGAAGTGCCCCGTGATTTCGTCGCTGCTGGTATCCCCTTTCCAGAGCCATTTGCCGTCTTTGCTCAGCCGCCATCGCTCGAGCACGCGCTTGTGACGCGGGTCCCTTACATGTTCGTCTGCCCACTCGGCGTCGGTGTACACGCGGTTGGGGTCGTTCATCGACTTCCAATCCGCAGGGATGACCGTTCGCGCGACGAATCCGGGCGTGTCGGTAACCAGTTGCAAGAATCGCAGGGCATGAAACGCTCGGCGGGCGTTTGCTTGCGCCGCTGGGTCTTTCGTCACCGCGTATCGGAACGACTCCATCGCAAGATACATGCCTGTGTATTCGCCGTCGTTGTCGTCATCGCGTGGTTTCCAGCTGTGGACATCGCCCGGCACCTGCAGCAAACACTTCTCGACCAGACCGGGTTCACGCACATGGCGAGCAAGGCAAACGCTCAGGTAGTATTGAGCCTTTTCCGACAGGGTCAGCATACGCCTGCGTATCGCGCTGAGCCCGCCAGCGGTAGCCACCCACGCAGTTCCGTCTTTTTCAAACGCGACATCACGTACGTCATCATCTGGCAGCCAGCGCAGGCTGTGCAACAGAGACCAGCGTTTGCCGTCGGTACGGGTGACACCGACCGGCGTGCCCACCCACATCCTGCCATCTGGCGCGCGACGCACACACTGTACCTGCGCGCTGGGTAGCCCATCGGCGGTGGTCAGTTGCCCGACCCGCTGTCCATCGCGATGAATGGTAATGCCCCCGAGACCGCTAATCCAGAGGTGCCCATTTGGGGCGAGCGCCAGTCCCCGCACCGATGCGCTCAGCAGGTGCTGCTCGTCGTAGTGCCAGGTGGTTCCAGATGAAGAGTGATGGAACAATCCCACGTCGGTGCCAATCCAGATGCCGCCGTTACCGTCTGGCAATACCGCTCGGACGCTTCGCGCACAGGGCAGGTTTTGCGGCGTTACCGAATCGCCTTTTATCCGCCACATCCCATCGGGACCGAAAGCCAGTATTTCGCCGTTCACTTCACACAGTGCGGATACCGGGTGCGCGATGCCAGGCACTTTTTGTAAACCACTATCGAGAGCGCGATACAGCCCATCCCATGCACCCAGCCAGACGCGCCCGTTACTATCCGCGAAGGCGACGAACGCGGGCCCTGCATGTTCGGGGGCGGTCGCTGCTCTCCAGCGGTTCTGTGTTTTGTCCAGAAGGTAAATGCCAGCGCGGGTTGCCGCCCAGATGTTGCCTTGGATGTCCACAGCAACCGCGCGTACATCATTTGCCCCTGAATCTCCCAGAGAGTATTTCTCAGCGGTTTCCTGCAGAAAAGGCGTATCCACAGCGGGCTGGGCGATGCTCGCCGTGAAGAGTACGAACGACAAGGCAAGCGCAACCAAGATGGATGTTTCTGGCATGATATACCTCATGCTTGTTTAGAGTGTGCAAGATTCACGCCCTCATAAATCAGCTCGACAGGCACGTCGATCCCAACGCTGGGTAAGTGGAGTTTCTGGGTAAGGTCTGTATATTCGCTCCGCTGCCACTCGCCACCGTGCTGACGGATGAAGTGTTCCACGTGCGTTCTATCCTGCGCCACCAGCAGGTATTCGCGCAGGGTGGGGATGCGCTGATACGCCGCGAACTTTTCACCCCTGTCAAACGCCTCGGTGGAGGGCGAAAGCACCTCGATGACCACCGTGGGGTTCAGCAAGGTGTCCTCTTGCTCGTCCTCAAACTGCGGCTGACCACACACAATCACGACGTCGGGGTAGAAGTAGGCTTGTGCTTCAGCCACCTTCACGCGCATATCGATAGCGAAAGCCCTGCAATCCCTACCCCGCAATAATTGACGCAGCTCGCTGGCGATGTTCAGCGTGACCGTGTTGTGCCGCTGCGAAGCCCCCGCCATCGCGATAACCCTTCCTGCAAGGTACTCGCTTTTGGTGGGAGCCAGTCGTTCGGTTTGCAGATACTCGGCTTGCGAGATAGTGCGGACGGCACGCACTGCGCCCATTCTATGCCTCCTGTGAAAAGAATATGCCTTCGTAAATGGCTTGCAGTGGCAGCGACACGGCTCCGCCAAGCAATACCACGCTTTGCTCTGGCTGGTCATATACTCTACACGACCACTGTCCATCGGGCTGACAGATGAAGTGTTCCAAGTGCGTTCTATCCTGCGCCACCAGCAGGTATTCACGCAGGGTGGGGTTGAGCAGGTTGTCTTTTTGCTCGTCCTCAAACTGCGGCTGACCACACACGATGACTACATCGGGATACAGGTAAGCGGGCAGTTCTGGCACCTTCACACGCATATCGACGACATACCCTCGGCACGACTTGCCTCTGAGCGAGTGGTACAACATTCCGCCAAGGTTAAACACGATGATGTTGTGCGGTTCCGATGCACCTGCGAGGGCACGTACCTCGCCCGCCAAATACTCCCTTTTGATGGGATTTTGCCGTTCTGCCTGCAGGTAATCCGTCTCTGGGACATGAACTTTGAGTGAGTGCGTTGCCATTTTGGTTAACCCTTTACATCCTACCAGTGTTCCTCGCCGTTTGTCAATTGCTTTTCCCCGCAGGATGCACAGCAACGAGCAGAAGCACTGTGTGATATAATAAGCGTGGAGGGAGGTCCCTCCCACATCGACGGTAGCGAGTTACAAAAAAATCATGCGAAACATTCACGATTTATTGGAGTATGCTATTCCGCGACGCGCTTCCGATGTCATCCTCAAAGCTGGCAGTCCTCCGGTTTTAAGGATTGATGGCAAAGTGGTGGTCAGTGATTTGCCGCCGCTGACTCCTCTGGACTGCCATGAGCTGGCTTATAGTATTCTTTACAGCGCTGCACGTGATGCTCTTCTGGCGTCCGCTCATCCCCGCGCGAGCGTGGAGCCGCTGGATGTGGACGAGAAGATGCAGCAGCTGGAACAGCACGCCGAGATTGACACCGTTTTCACCGTCGGGGGACTGGCACGGGTAAGATGCAATCTTTTTCTGCAGAGGGGCGGTATCAGCGCTGCTTTACGGATAATACCCCTGCAACCACCCACCATTGAGGAAGCCAACCTGCCGCTGGTCTTTAAGGATTTCGTCTCTCAACAGCAGGGCTTAATTCTCATCACCGGGCCCACCGGCAGCGGCAAATCCACCACCATGGCGGCGATGATCGAGGAGATTAACCTCACCCGCACTGCCAACATCGTCACCATCGAGGAGCCGATAGAGTACGTCTTTGAGGACAAGCAAAGTGTGATTCTACAGCGCGAGGTGGGAACGGACACCGCCTCCTTTGCCACTGCCCTGCGAAGTGTGCTGCGACAAAATCCGGATGTGATTGCCATCGGGGAGATGCGTGATGTGGAAACCATGCGGGTTGCGCTGACCGCTGCCGAGCTGGGGCATCTGGTGCTTGCCACCCTGCATACCATGTCTGCTCCTGCAACCATCACACGCATTCTCAACAGCTTCCCGCCAGAGGAGCGTGTACCGTTGCGGGTGCAGCTGGCGAATACGTTAATCTGCGCGGTGGCGCAACGGCTGGTCATGCGTGCCGATGGGGAAGGCAGGTTGCCCGCGGTGGAGATTCTGGTTGGCTCGCCTACGGTGCGCAAGCTGATAGAGGAGGGTAAAACCGACGACCTGTATGCCGCCATGCGCGAAGGTGAGCATTACGGCATGAACACACTGAACCAGGCTCTGGAGCGGTTGTACTCGGCGCAGCTGATTACCTACGAAGAGGCTCTGGCAAATGCGGGGAACGTGGCGGAGCTAAAGCAGATGCTCCGCCACCGGTAAGCGTTCAGATTAAATCCGCTGCGGTGATGATGCTCTCGGCAATCTCGCGCATCTTCTTGTTCTGATTGCGCGCCTGGAAATGGATGCGCTTGAACGCCTCCTCTTCGGTCAACCCCAGACGCTGCATCAAGATGCCCTTGGCGCGCTCGATAAGCTTGCGGGTCTCGAGGGCTTCCTTCAGTTCTTCTACTTCGCGGTTGCGCGCCTGAAGCTCGCGGAAGCGGAGCATGGCGATCTCAATGGCAGGCCCCAGGTCCTCTTTGCGGAACGGCTTCACGAGATAGCCAAACGCCCCCGCCTCGCTTGCCGCTTCTACCAGCTCCTGTTCGCTGTAAGCGGTGAGAAAGACAATCGCACAGGGACGCTCTTGAATAATCGCGCGAGCTGCCTCGATGCCGTCCATCTCGGGCATACGGATGTCCATGAGGATTAAATCGGGTTCGTGTGCCCGGGCAGCCTGCACTGCCTGCACCCCGTTTTCGGCCTCGGCGACCACCTGATGACCGATTTTCTCCAGCCTCGCCTGCAACATCATGCGGGTCAGAGGTTCATCTTCAGCGATTAAAATACGGTAACTCTCCATGCCCATCCCCTCACTTTTCCAACTTCTCTTTGCCTCCGACACGTGCCGGAAAAGCATAAACCATCCCGTTCAGGGAACCGATGACGAAACGTTCACCGTCCGTATCGGGTACGCAGAAAACGTGTCCCTCTGCCAGCTGATAGCTCTGCAGTATCCGCCCGCTGCTCGGCTCAATCCAGTATACCACCCCATCGACCGACGCCGTGAAGATGGCGCCCTGCGCCAGCGCGCACCCAGAATCATACATCACTCGCCCCGTTTCTGCAACCCATCGCGACTGTCCAGTACGTATATTTATGGCGTAGACCAGCCCTCGATTGCCCAGCGCACCACAGTAGACCATCCCGTTTTTGAGCAGAGGGGACGGATAACCGAAACTGTTGCCCGACGCAGAAGGCAGTTCCCACAACACCTCCCCGTTGTTGACGCGCATCGCGTGCAGTACTCCATCGTTGGAAGGAACCACGACACGCACTCCGTCTGTAGCCGGCGAGCCAATGGCGGGGGAGTAGTAGAACGACCTCCCGAACTTCTGTTTCCACCTCAACGCACCAGTGCGGGCATCCAGCGCATAGACGTGGTTGTCCCAGCATCCTGCGATAAACATCCCGCGCACCGGCACGATGCGCGATTGCACGAACATATCCGTCTGGAAATCCCACAGCGGTTTGCCATCGCGTAGGCACAATCCGTAAATCTTGCCGTCACCCGCAGCGGTGCATACCACGTCCTCATGAATCCCCGCCGAAGCAAACACGGGAGGAGGCAGCTTCGTCTTCCAGATGGGGCGACCGTCGGACCGGCGCAGGCACGCGACCACTCCCGATGTGCTTCCGATAACTACCACATCCTCAGTTACTGCCGGAGCGGCAACCAGCGTGCCACCCACAGGCGTTTTCCAGCGCGCCCTGCCGGATGCGATGTCCACAGCATACAATATGCCGTCGAAACTGCTGATGTAGACGGTGCCGTCGTATACGACAGGTTGCGCCTTGACGGAACCGCCTGTTCGGAAAACCCATAAAGGGCGTACCACACCGGGCAGTTGCACGACGGTGGACGTTTCATAAGGCTTCTGTTCGCATATCGCCCGAAAATCCACCCGATGCGTGCCCGGAACCGCGTCTTGAACAGGCAGGCGCACGGTGAAGGAGGTACCGGTGCCCTCCACGGTCACATTACGCCATTCTCCGTTGCCGATGCGGCTCTGCCACTGCTCGGGGCGCATGCCTTCTGGCGCACGCCACTGCAGTCGCGCAATCAGTGCATCGCCCTGCAGGCGCACGTTCTGCACACGCAGCTGCGGTACCGGTTGAGGCGCACGAGGTAACTCTGCCAGCAGAATAGGTTGCGCGTTTTCCTTCGTCACGCGCCAGATGCGGATCGTGCTGGCGTCTATCTCCGCGCGGTGATAGCTGCCCTGATACAGTCCGCGCGCCATCAAGAACAGCACACCATTGCGCCACCACGTGGTGTCCCTGTGTCCATGACCCACAAATACCGCCTTGACGTTGTATGGGGCGATGATGTCCAGCAGGCGGTGTTCGTTATCAACCATTTTCGCGCCGGAGGCGACCCAGTGATGGAAGAAGAGGAAAACCGGAGCGCCTTTGGGAAGCCGACGAAGCCGCTTTTGCAGCCACTGCAGGTCTGCCTCTTCGAAGTGCCCGTGATGTTCCAGTAATGCCGTGCTATCCAGGGCAAAAAAGTGGCATCCCTCCCGTTCCCAGTGCCTGCGCAGGGGACCCAGCCACCTGGCGAACCCTTCCTTGCCGATTGCGCTCCAACGCACATCGTGGTTGCCTGGCACATTGATGAGCGGGATACGCAGCTCGCTCATGATTTCGCGGTAGCGCCGGTACTCCTCAGTGGAACCCAACTCCGTACAATCGCCAGTGTTGACGATAAAAGCGGGTTGTGGGTCGAGTGCATTGAAAGTCTGAATGTAGGCGCGGGTTTCCTGATGATGCGCCGTGATACCGATATGGGTATCGGTGATATGCAAAAAGGCAAACGGTTCTCCCCTTGCGGCGATGCTGAGAAGTAGGATAGCACCAAGCCAAATTATCCGTTTCCACATCGACTGGTACCTCTTTCCGCATGTGATGTGCGCACTGCAGACAGCTCCCCTGCCCGCTAGGGCTGCTAACGCTGCAAAAGATTCTTCTCCGCTGGTGGACATGCTCCCTGCGTGTCAGTGCGAGGGTGCGGTGCTAGCGACGGAAACAGGGAAAAGCTGTCCGCTGGTATAATTAGCAGACAAAGGCGAAAGGAGGACAGTATGGCGCTGGACAGTTTCTTGCTGATGCTGATTCTCATTCTACTCTTCGCCCGCATCATGGCGCAGCTGGCGGAGCGTGTGAAACAACCCCCTGTACTGGGCGAGTTGATTGCAGGGGTACTGCTGGGCGCGAGCGTACTCGGTTGGGTTCCCGATAACGAGATCCTGCATCTGCTGGCAGAAGTGGGCGTGATGCTGTTGCTATTCGAAATCGGTCTGGAGACCGACCTAGGTGCGCTGCTGCGGGTGGGGGCGAAGTCGCTCGTGGTGGCTCTGATTGGCATCGCCTTGCCGTTCGCGGGGGGATACCTGACCTGCGTCGCGTTGGGCATCACTGGCAAGACCGCCATTCTGTTCGGAGCGGCGTTCTGCGCGACCAGCATTGGTATCACCGCGCGTGTGCTGTCTGACCTGGGCGTACTGAACAGCACAGAGGGACGTATCGTGCTGGGGGCGGCGGTTCTGGATGACGTGTTGGGATTGGTGATTCTGGCTGTGGTCTCGGCGATAGCGATGAAGGGGAGCGTGAGCCCGCTATTCGTTGTGCAGACCACGGTGGTGGCGCTGCTATTTGTGGCGGTAGCGTTAATCGTGGGCAGGATGCTTGCCCCTTCTATCCTCCGGGTGGTAGACCGAATGACGGTGCGCGGTGCGCTGGTAACGGCGGCACTGGTGATGGCATTCGCCTTCGCGCTGGCGGCAAAGAAAGTGGGTTCCGCGGCGATAGTGGGTTCGTTTGCGGCGGGACTGGTGCTTTCCTCCATCGGGCGGACGAAGCAGATCGAGCATGAGCTCAAGCCCATTGCCGATTTCTTTACACCCATCTTCTTCGTCAGTGTCGGTGTGGCGGTGAATGTGCGCCTGTTTAATCCCTTTGACCCAGCGAACCGCTCCACACTGGTGCTTGCGCTGGTGGGCACTGTGGTGGCGTTTTTGGGTAAGTTCCTGGCAGGCTGGGGAGCGTGGGGCAAGGGCATAAAAAAAGCCCTCATCGGCGCGGGGATGGTTCCACGCGGAGAGGTGGGTCTCATTTTCGCGACGGTGGGCAAGCAGAACGGTGTGCTGAGCGATGCCCATTATGCGGCACTGCTGGCGGTGATATTTCTGACAACCTTCGTTGCCCCCATACTGCTGGCACTCTTCGCTAAAACAAGCGTCACTCCCGAAACGGAGGAGGTTCCCGTGCATTGACATGAAACGGCTCGGCGAGAGCCGAGCCATCTTAAAAGGCTTTTCGGGCAAAAGCAGGCGTCATTGCAGTACCGACAGGTGCGACGCCCCGCTATTTCGGAGGATGCACTTCGATAATCACTGCCACCTCCTGGCAGTCGTAGAACTTGGGGCAGTGCACGCATTCCGTCCACACTTTGCGGGGTAGCTCGGCGCGGTCGCACACGCGGAACCCCAGTTTCTCGAAAAACCTCGGTTTGTAGGTGAGCGCGAACACCCGCTCGACGCCGATGAGGGGAGCCTCTCGCAGGCATTCCAGCACCAGTTGCTTGCCGTAGCCTTTTCCCTGAGCCTGTTCGGCAACCGCCAGTGATTTAATCTCCGCCAGGTCGCGCCATAGCACATGAAGCGCCACACAGCCCACCACCTCGTCACCTTCTTCCACCACGAAGAAGTCGCGCAGGTTTTCATAGAACTGCGCCAGCGAGCGGTGTAGCATCTCCCCACGGTCTGCATAATAGTTGACAAGGCGTTGCATCGCCGGAACGTCCGCCGTGCGCGCCTTCCGTATAGTGCCCCTCATACCCTGTTGTTTTGTTCTACTGTGGGAACTTCCCTGCAATCAGGCGGTTGATGTCGTTGGCGGTGACCAGTACCAGAATGGAGAGCAGGATAGCCAGTCCGACCATCTGCACCGCCATCTGCTGTTTGGCAGTGAGACGACGCCCTCTACGCAGCCATTCGATGAAGTAAAGCACCAGGTGTCCCCCATCTAAAATCGGGATGGGAAAGAGGTTCAGTATGCCCAGACTGATACTCAGAGCCGCCATGAAGCTGAGCACCCGGTGCAGCCCCTCTTTCGCGGCAACGTGGGTCATCTGCACGATGGCCACCGGGCCACCCACGTTATCCTTGACGTTCTTGGTGAAAAGGTGTTCGGGAATCGCCATGATGAGGTTTTTGGTGATGCGTGTCCCTGCCACCAGCGACTCCCAGGGCGACAGCCGTTTGACCTCGAAGCCGGGTATAAATCCCAACCGCCCCTCTTTGCGAATGACCTTTTTGCCGTCCTTGACCTCTTCGACCTCGTACTCCTTCGGGGTACCGCTGAGCAGGACGTACTGGTTATCACGCTTGACGCGCACGAACAACCGCTTGCCGGGGCTGCTGTGGATGACTTTCATCATATGTTCGCCGTCGCGGATGGGTTCCTTGTTAATCTCCACGATCACGTCGCCCATTTTCAACCCCATGCGTTCCGCTTCGGTGCCGGGCAGAACCTGTGCGACACGGTTCATGGGCTTACCGATGTCCAGCCCGACCGTCATGCCCATGATGGAGAAGATAGCATAACCCAGCAGCAAGCTCATGACAGGACCGGCAAGCACCACTGCGTTGCGCTGCCATATCGGTTTGGAGAAGAAGGTGCCCGGAGGCGGGGTCTCTTCGTGTGACTCCATGCCGGCGATACGCACAAAGCCTCCCAGTGGGATCGGGCGGATGGTGTACTCGGTGTCACCTCTGCGTGCCAGTACAATCCACTTGGGACCAAACCCGACAGCGAACTCTTCCACGCGCATCCCGCACCATTTCGCGACGATAAAATGACCGAACTCATGTGCGACAACGAGTATACCGATTGTGAGCAGAAAATAGAACAGGGTTTGTAACACCTGGTATTCCAACGGCGAAACCTCCTCAACAGGCAACGATTTGCGGCAAACCCGTTGCTACCTATTCTTACGTTCATTATACCTGTTGCGCGTTTCCGATTGGCTACGAAAAGCACCAGATTATGGACTTTTCCAGAGGCGTGCTTGTTCCCGCGCCCACAGGTCCACCTCTCGCACGGCTTCCAGCGTCGCGGGTTGAGGCTGATGCTTTTCCATCACGTCGCGCGCACACTGTATAATGTCGGTAAAAGCGATTTCTCCCCGCAGGAATCGAGCGACAGCCACCTCGTTGGCGGCGTTCATGGCGGCAGGCATGGTGCCTCCTGCTGCCAGTGCGTCGCGCGCCACCCGCAGCGCGGGGTATCGGCGCAGGTCGGGTTCGCAGAACGTGAGCATACCGACCGCGGTCAGGTTCAAGCGGGGCAGGTGAGTATCCACCCTTTCGGGGTAGAGCAGGGCATACTGAATAGGCAAGCGCATATCCGGTAAACCCAGCTGCGCCAGCACCGAGCCATCCTGCAGTTCCACCAGCGCGTGCACGATGCTTTGCGGATGCAGCACGACCTGTATCCTGTCGGCGGGCACCCCAAAAAGCCAGTGCGCTTCGATAATCTCCAGTCCTTTATTCATCAGCGTGGCGCTGTCGATCGTGATTTTGGCTCCCATCTGCCACGTGGGATGCTGCAGGGCACGCTCTGGGGTGACGAAGGGCAGTTCTTCAAGGGGGAGATCGCGCAGTGCGCCGCCAGAAGCGGTCAGCAGGATTCGGTGCACCGAGTCTGGTCGTTCGCCCTGGAGGCACTGGAAAACGGCGGAGTGCTCACTGTCGATAGGCACTACAGGCACACCATGCTGTTTCGCCAGCGACATCACGCTCTCTCCTGCCGCAACCAGTACCTCTTTGCTTGCCAGCGCGATGCTTTTACCGGCACGCAACGCAGCAACCGTCGCCGCCAGCCCGCAGACTCCAGCCACGCCCACGACCACGGTGTCCACCTCGGACAGTGTGGCGATTGCTTGCAAGCCTTCGTCGCCCGCATAAATGTGCCAGTCGGGTTGGCGCAAGCGCAGGGCAGAAGCAGCCTGCTCGTCAGCGAGGGCGACGTGCCGCACGCCAAACTGATGAGCCTGTTGCCACAGGCGTTCGTGGTCGCGGTGGGCGGCAAGGGCTATCACCCGAATGCGGTCGGTCAGGCGCGCTACCACATCCAGACATTGTGTGCCAATAGAGCCAGTGCTTCCGAGAACGGCTATCCGCTTCATCCCTCATCCAGAATGCCGCCGAACTTGCGCACGCGGTGCTGGTAGCTGACGATGGCTTCGATGAGATGTTCTGTGCGGAAGTCGGGCCAGAGGGTGGGGGTTACCCACAGTTCCGAGTAGGCGGTTTGCCACACAAGAAAGTTACTGACGCGCATTTCACCGGCGGTACGAATAATCAGGCTGGGGTCCGGCATGTCCGGTGCGTACAGGTGCGCCCGAATGGTGGACTCATCGATCTCTTCGGGCTGCAACTCACCCCGTTGGACGCGCTTGGCGATAGCGCGCACTGCGTCTACAATCTCCGCCCGTCCGCCGTAGTTAATGGCAAGGTTCAGGATGAGCCGGTCGTTTTGTGCGGTGATCTCCATGCCGCGGCGCAGTTCTTCCTGAAGGCTGGCGGGCAGCTCGTGGACACGCCCAATGACGCGCACCTGGATGCCGCTGATGTACATCTGGCGCAGTTCCTGACGCGCCGCTTCTTCAATCAGAGCCATCAGTCCGCTGGTCTCGTCCGGCGGGCGACGCCAGTTCTCGGTGCTAAAGGTGTAGAGGGTCAACATCCTCACGCCGAGCTCGGCGCAGTCCTTGACCACGCGACGCACCGTTCGATAGCCCTGACGGTGCCCGACCAGACGGGGCAGACCGCGCTGTACCGCCCAGCGACCGTTGCCATCCATGATGATAGCGATATGCTCGGGCAGTCGCGAAAAATCCACACCGGCCTCTCGCGCTTTGACGACAGCCACGGACTGTTCGTCCGTATCAGCCTGTGAGGAGAGGGTTTCCATCCTGCTCACCGGAGCCTTGCTCCGCTTATACCTCCATCAGCTCTTCCTCTTTCGCCTTCTGCAGGCGGTCGATTTCGGCAATATACTTATCGGTCAACTTTTGGACCTGTTGCTCGGCGCGTTTCATATCGTCTTCCGATACTTCGCCCTTCTTTTCTAACGCCTTGAGATGATCGTTCACTTCACGGCGTACATTGCGTATTGCCACGCGCTCCTCTTCCGCTTTCTTGTGCAACAGTTTGATGAGCTCCTTGCGTCTTTCTTCGGTCAGCTCGGGGATTCGGATGCGGATGAACTGTCCGTCGTTGTTGGGTACCAGGTTCAGGTCAGATTTCAGAATCGCTTTCTCAATCCACGGCAGGCTGTTTTTGTCGTACGGCTGGATAAGCAGCAAACGCGGCTCGGGTACGGTGATACTGGCAATATGATTGATGGGAGTAGGCGTGCCGTAGTAGTCCACCATCACGTGTTCCAGTATCGCCGGGTTGGCACGACCTGTCCGAATGGTGGCGAACTCGTGCGCCGCTTTTTCCACCGTTTTCTCCATTTTGTGTTCGGCTTCCTTAAGCAAATCCTCCATCATTTTTCCTCTCCTCCTACCAGAGTGCCAATGTCTTCGCCCAGAACGGCTCGCACGACGTTGCCCGCACGGGCGATGTTGAAAACTATAATCGGCAGACGGTTTTCCATGCACAGGGTCAGCGCAGTCAGGTCCATCACGCGCAGCTGACGTGCGATGGCTTCACTATAAGTAATATACGAGAATCGCTTCGCGTTTGGGTCGCGTTTGGGGTCGGAATCATAAACCCCGTCTACATTCGTTGCCTTTAGGAAAGCCTGTGCATGGATTTCCAGCGCGCGCAGTGCCGCGGCAGTATCGGTGGTGAAGTAGGGGTTGCCAGTTCCGGCGGCCAGGATGACCACGCGCCCCTTTTCGAGGTGGCGGATGGCGCGACGGCGAATGAAAGGCTCGGCCACCTGAAACATCTGGATGGCGGTCTGCACGCGGGTAGGCACGCCCAGCTGCTCGATAGCGTCCTGAAGGGCGAGCGCGTTAATGACGGTAGCGAGCATGCCCATATAGTCGGCGGTAGCGCGATCGATGCCCGCCTGCGCCGCGTGTTGCCCTCGAATGATGTTACCGCCGCCGATAACGACCGCGATTTCCACACCCAGCTGGTGTGCATCCACAATCTGCTGTGCCAGAGAGCCGATCACCGTGTAGTCCAGTCCGCTTCCCCGCTCTCCGGCAAATGCCTCGCCGGAGAGCTTGAGAAGCACCCGTTGCCAGCGGGGTTGAGGAGTGGATGTTTCCGCCCTCATGGTTACGACCCGCTACTCTCACCGACACGGAAGCGCACCCATCGCTTCACCGTTAAAGGCTCACCTACCGTCTTCGAGAACTCTTCGATGACCTGCTTGACCGATTTCTTCTCGTCGCGGATGTAGCCCTGGTCTAGCAGGCAGATTTGCTCGAAGAACTTGCTCAAACGCCCCTCCACGATTTTGTCTATCGCCTGAGGCGGCTTACCTTCGTTCAGGGCACGCTGTTTTTGCACTTCACGTTCTTCGTCTATTAGCTGCTGGGGTACCTCTTCGCGTGTCAGATATCCTGGGCTGCCGAAAGCGATTTGCATCCCGATTTCGCGTGCGAGGTGCAGCGTTTCGGGGTGCTGGGCGCCCGCTTCGGTAACCGCTTTCAACTCCACCATCACACCGATTTTACCGCCGAGATGGATGTAGGTATCCACGCAGCCGGTGCTATCGGTGCTGAAGGTGGCTATGCGTCCGATGACAATCTTTTCACGAATACGCGCCACCAGGTCCTCCACGCGCTGGCGCACGGTGCGGTCTGGCGCGACCTGGCTGGGTTGTTGGAGGAACTCTTCCAGCGAACCCTCGAAGCCCGTATCCACCAGCTGTTGCACCAGTTCCTTCGCCAACGACTGGAATTCGTCGTTGCGGGCGACGAAGTCGGTTTCGGCGTTCAGTTCCAAAAGCGCGCCGCGACGGCGGTCGGGGCTTGCCGCAGCAACCACCACGCCCTCAGATGCCTGCCGCGATTCGCGCTTGACTGCTGCGGCGGCACCCTTCTCGCGTAAAATCAAGCGGGCGCGCTCCATGTCGCCCTGAGCTTCAATCAGAGCCTGTTTGCATTCCATCATACCTGCGCCAGTCTGTTCGCGCAGTTCCTTGACCATTTGCGCTGTGATTTCCACCGATGTCTAGTCCTCCTGTGCTCGTCGTGTGCGCTGACGTTCGACCGTTTCCTCTTCTTCGAACTCGCTGTATTCCTCATACATCCTGGCGTACTCGTCGTCCTCGTCGGGTCGAACCAGGATATCTTTTTCTTCTTCCTCAACCTCCTCGGCTTCCGTTTCCAGAGGTTCTTCGTACATGGCTTCGCCTTCTTCGGGTTTTTCTTCGCCTTCCGCTTCCTCAGCCTCTTCGGCGGCTTCCACCACTTCCGCGCCCTGCCATTCGACCGCCTTCACCTCGACGATGGCGTCGGCGATGCGGCTGCACAGCAGCTTAATGGCTCGGATGGCGTCATCATTGCCCGGAATCACATAGTCCACCTCGTCGGGGTCGCAGTTGGTGTCGACGATGGCGATGATGGGGATTTCCAGACGGTGCGCCTCTTGCACGGCGATGTGCTCTTTCTTAAGGTCCACGATGAATACGGCGTGCGGTAGCCCCGGCATATCCTTAATGCCAGCCAAAACCGAGTTCAGCTTTTCTTTCTCCTCGCGCAGCTTGGCGGCTTCCTTTTTGGGCAGGCGGTCTAGCGTGCCGTCCGCCTCCATCTTTTCGAGGTCATTGAGGCGTTTGATGCGTTCCTGAATGGTTCTCCAGTTGGTCAACATCCCGCCCAGCCAGCGCTTGTTGACGTAAAACTGTCGGCTGCGTTCGGCGGCTTCGCGCACCGCTTCCTGCGCCTGCTTCTTGGTGCCTACGAACAGGATGTGCCCGCCGTTTTGTGCCACCTCCTGCACGAACGCCTGCGCCTGTTCGAACAGGTGAAGCGTCTGGTGCAGGTCAATGATGTAGATGCCGTTGCGTGCGCCATAGATATAGCGCTTCATTTTGGGGTTCCAGCGGCGGGTGTGATGACCGAAATGAACTCCTGCTTCCAGGAGCTCTTTCATGGTGACCGTAGCCAAAGCCGTTTTTCCTCCTTTGCCTTCAGGTTGTGCCTCCCGCTCCATCCGCCCCGCGCGCAATCCCGGGCGGGACACCGGCGCACGAGTCCGGAGCGGTGTGTCATCTCGTTTGGTCGCACAGCCAGTTTACCACAAAACGGTGGGGGAATCAAGCTGCCCAACTACGCCTGCGATGCAAAAGCCTCGAGAGAATCCGCTGGCGATGCAGGATGCTCCGTTAGCGACAACGAATTATTATGCTCACAAAACATTCGGGAGGGTAAAGCCACATGAAAGTGCAAATGGGCGTTCGCGAACTGGAGCTGGGTGGCCCATATCTGGGTGAACTGCGCGATTGCAACGCACTCATGGAGAACGTTGAAGCGTTGCGCGAGCGCATGGCAGAGGATGGCTACCTGCTCATCCGCCGCTTCCACGACCCACAGCGGGTCAAAGCAGCGCGGCGGGTTCTGTTGGAAAACCTTGCCGCGAACGGGCAGATCGACACGCGCTACCCGCTGGACGAGGGGGTCATCGCCGAGGGGGCACGCGGGGCGTTCCTCGGCGGGGCAAAGGCGGTAACACATACGCCGGAGTTCCTGGCAGTCGTCGAATCTCCAGAAGTCATGCAGTTCTTCACCGACTTTCTGGGCGCGCCGGCAATCACCTTTAACTACAAGTGGCTCCGTGCGGTGGGTAAGGGCGAGTTTACCGGTGCCCACTACGATATCGTCTACATGGGCAGAGGAACTACCAATCTGTACACTGTCTGGACTCCTCTGGGCGACGTGCCCCTCGAAAAGGGACCGCTTGCCATTCTGGAGGGTTCGCACCGGCTAGAAAGGCTGAAAGAGACTTATGGACGGGTGGACGTCGACCGCGATAGGCTGCAAGGCTGGTTCTCCAATGACCCTGTCGAGATGGTGGACAAGTTTGGTGGACGATGGCTAACCACCGAGTTTGAGGCGGGCGACGCCATCATTTTCGGCATGTTTACCATGCACGGTTCGTTGAATAACGTCACCAACACGTATCGCCTGAGTTGTGACACCCGCTACCAGCGTGCGGACGAGCCTGCAGATGAACGGTGGATTGGCGAGAACCCGAAAGGGCATGAAGTGCATGGCAAGGAAGGCCTGGAGTCTATTCAGGAAGCGCGAAAACGCTGGGGGGTGTAGCGCGCCTTGTCCGGACGGCACCGCCCGATCGCTGAACAGGTAGAGGTACCGGTGCGTCTGAACCGGTCTCTGTCCGCAGCGCAGCGACGAGCGGCTGAAGAGTCTCGGCTACAGCTCGTTCATGCCAGTTCTGGTTGGCAAACCTGGGCGCAGCAGCTGGACGGCGACGTGTGGGCGTCAGTGCCTCTCTCCATGCTGCGAGAAAGGTGGGCACTGCAGATATCCACACGACGTGCTTCAGCCCTGGTCATCGCCCGGCGCGACCGCGCGACGCGACAACTGCTCATCGAAGAGGTTGGGAAACCCGTTTTGCAATACAACTACTGGACGGTGGATCGCCCTGAGCGCCACGCGCAGGTGTCTCCTGAAAACCGTATCTACTCGCGCCCGCGCAGTAACTACATCCATCCCCTCTACGGGCTGGCAGGCGAGTGGATGACGGAGGACTGGCCAGTAGACCATCCCCACCACCGCGGGATCTACTGGGCGTGGCCCGAGGTAGACTATCGCGGTGAGCGCGGCGACCTGCACGCCCTGCAACGGGTCTTCGCCTGTCCGACGGGCAGGTATCGGGTCACTGACGGACCGGTTTTCGCGGAGATACTGGCAGAAAGCCTGTGGCGATGGGAACTCGCCGAGCCGATGGTGCAGGAGTGGGCACGGATACGGGCGTACCGGCGGAGCGCGGCGGGACGATGTATCGACCTGACCTTTTACATCACCGCACTGAAGGAGCCGGTGCTGCTGGCACGGCGTGGCACAAACTCGTACGGCGGGCTGAACATGCGCCTGTCCGCCATAGAAAGGCAGAAGTTCGTGCACCATACGCAGGGCAAGCAGGCGTGGGCAGGTGCGTTTGGCGTCTTTCCGGGGACGAAGGAGACAGGCGGACTGCTTATCTTGCCACATGCGGAGAACCCCCACCATCCGCCTGACTGGGTGGAGTATCCCAACCTGAACTGGATACAGCCCACGTTTCCTGCAGCGGGGGTGCGCTACGAGTTAAAGCCGGGCAATCCGCTGACGTTGCGCTACAGGTTATGGGTCTGGAACGGCGAAGAACCGCCGCAGGATGTGTGGCAGGCGCACTGGGATGCGTATCATCTGGCGACCAGAGGAGGGGAAATATGAGCAAGGTCTCGCGCCGAAAGCTTTTACAAATGGGCATTGGCACGGCAATTGCCTTCCCGATGGTGGTACCCGCTTCGGCGGTAGGGCGAGGGGGAAAGCCTGCACCCAGTGAGCGTATCGCAGTCGGTCTCATCGGCGCGGGCGGTATGGGTAGGGCCAACCTGCACAACTGCGCACAGTATCCTGACGTGGTGGTAACCGCTGTCTGCGACGTGTGGAAGCAGCGACTGGATGCCGCGCTGGAGCCATTCCAGCGCACGGCGAAGGGCTACCGCGACTACCGAGAGCTGCTGGAACGTCCGGAAGTAGACGCGGTGATTATCGCCACGCCGCCCCACTGGCATGCCCTGCAGGCGATACACGCCGCGCAGAAAGGCAAGCATATCTACCTGCAGAAACCGATGACCCTTTATCCCGACGAGAGCCTGGCGGTGCGCAATGCGGCGCGCAAACATGGTGTGATTACGCAGATTGGTACGCAGATTCACGCCAGCGATAACTTCCGCCGCGTGGTGGAATGGGTGCGCTCTGGAAAGCTGGGGCATATCAGCGTGGTGCGCACCTTTAACGTGATGAATCAGGGGCCGCAGGGTATCGGTCATGCTCCCAAAGAGCCACCGCCTGCCGACCTGGACTGGGAGATGTGGTTGGGACCTGCTCCCAAACGCGGGTACAACCGCCTGCTGGTCGCCGACGCCTACTACCACAGCTCCTTCTGGGATTACTCCGGCGGCTGGACGATGGGTATGGGTCCGCATATTATTGACCTGCCCGTGTGGGCGCTGGATCTGGGAGTGCCACTGATTACCCACAGCACGGGAGGGCGGTTTGCGCTGAATGACGACGGCGACGTGCCCGATACGCAAGAGGTGCTGTGGCAATATCCCGGCGTAACCATGACATGGATGATGAACCTGTGCAACAGCTTCGGTTTTGACTTTGGACGCGGACAGCCTGCCAGGCGATTGGGTATCTACTTCCATGGGGTCAACGGCACTCTCTTCGCGGATTATAGCAGGCACGAGGTGGTTCCAGAGGGTGAATTGCTAAAAGACCCCACGCCGCCTCCCCAGAGCATTCCGCCCTCGCCGGGGCACGAGCGAGAATGGCTAGACTGCATCAAGACGGGCAAACAGCCCAGCTGCAGTGTGGAATACCACTACCGCATCGACCTTGCGCTCACACTGGCAAACGTGGCGTACCGGGTGGGGCGAGCCATCCGATTCAACCCGCGCACGGAGCGCATCGAAGGCGACCGCGAGGCGCAGCGTCTGGCTCGTCCGCAGTACCGCCCACGTTGGAAGTTTCCGGAGGAATACCTGCGGTAAGAGAATCTGCCTTTCTTGATGAAGTGCAACCATTGAGGTGTATAGGGGGTGCTGACAATGAGAACGAAAGCTCGCAAATTGCCTGCCACCATGCTGGCGCTGGCTTTTCTCTTGGGGTTGGCTTCTCGATGGGCTATCACTACCCTCGCTGGATACGCCTGCTGTGCGCGAGGCGGTCAAACGTTTCCCTGATGAAGACCCCATGCGTTTGGGCTTCCAGTACGCTCGGCAGGATGTGCGGTTTCCGTCGGATATCGCTCTTGCTTTTGAGGTGAGACATATCGCGTGGAAGGACGGATGGGCATGGGTAGAGGTCACAGGGGAAAACTACGTTGCCGACATCGCTGCGCTTTTGCAGAAGGAGGGGAGTCGGTGGTACGTTCGCGGTATTGTGAACCCTGCATACGTGACCTGTCCAGACGAACACGCCTGTCTCGATGTGCTGGCTTACCTGTACCGTATCTTTCAGGCAAAGGCGGCTGCCGCGCCGCGGGATATATTCCCTGAAGGCGATGCTGCGTGCGCTGCGGAAGGCAATCCCTGTCGAGCGGGTGGTGCTTCTGGTAAGGGAGTTCGAAATGCAGGGAGACAGGGTGCGCGTTACGGTGCACCCACGCAGTCCAGATGGCATGGAGCAGTACGAACCCGTGACGGCGGTTATGCAGAAGGAAGGAACCGTTTGGGGTGTCGGTTCGATAGACACCGCACGCGATGAAGAATGACCCATCCTGCAAGTCTACTCCCGGCTTACGGCAGAGGGGCGTGTTTATGGCCGACGCATCACCAAACCGGAGGTATTCATGGCGCAACCAGTGGCAATCGCTTTGAACGACCATCCTCATCTCGGGCAGGTGTTTACCGCCGAGGAGAAGTTTAACCTGCTCTGGGTTTCCGTGCCCAGCTGGAGCAATAACGAGGGCGGCTTCACACTCACTTTGTGGGATTCGCCCCGACGCAGGCTCCGTCTGGCGTCGCGGACGTTTACTGACATCCGCGATAACAGCAGGGTCGCCCTGATTTTGCCGGAGCCCGTTCCGCCCGGCACCTACTACTGGGAGGTCTCCCAGCGTACGGGCAGCACGCGCGTGGGACTTTACGCACATCGCCTGGAGAGCGACTCTTTGCAACCCGCGTATCTGGGCGACCAGCACGACTTCACCCACGCCGGCATCGATATCTTCCATCCCCATTACAACCTCGCCGATGGCTGGCGGGAGGACGGCAAGCACGATTGGAGCGGGTTCGTGAACCTGCTGTCGCACCTGCTGGGTATCAACCGAAAGGCGTACTTTCTGATACGGCTGGGTGTGTTTGCACCGGAGTGGTGGAAAGCCAAGCATCCCCACGAGCTGATTGGCTATGCTTTGGAACCCGACAATCGGCAGGGCCAGTTTGGATGGGTGCGGCATCCGTCTTTTGCCTCGGAGGTATGGCGACGCGATACCGAGGCGGTGCTGCGTCACTTTCTGCGCTTTGTGGAGCGCAGTCCCCTGCGCAGTCGCGTTATCGGCTACCAGATAGCCAACGGTATCTTTGGAGAATGGCACTACTTCGGGGCGCGCTACCTGCCCGATACTAGCCTGCCGATGCAACGGGCGTGCAGCGGTGTTCCCGACGCCAAAGCCCGAATGCACGCTTCGTTGGGGCTGTTCCGTGACCCGACGACAGAGGCGGAGGTCATCCGCTACTACCAGCGCTTCCATGACGTTTGCGCCGATACCATCCTGACCTTCGCGCAGGTGGTGAAGCAAGAAACGCGCGGCAGGGCGCTGTGTGGTGCGTTCTATACCTATCTGCTGGAGAACCTGTGGATTCAGGAGGGTGGTCATCTCGCGCCGCAAAAGGTGCTGGCAAGCCCGTACATCGATTTTGTCGCGTGCCCCTACGCCTATCAGGGAGACGCACGCGATGGCGCGGGCAACTGGTTGGGACGCTCGCGAGGCTTGGCGGGCGACGGGGGGTATCGTGTGCTATTGGAGAGCATCCATCGGCATGGCAAGCTCTACTTCGCGGAGATAGACCCCAGCACCTGCCTGGAAACGCAGCCCGAGCACATGGGCAACGGCGGTGTCGGCAGCGAGACGCTGCGAGGCAGTCGGCTCATCTTGCGGCGCGACCTGGCGCACATGATGACGCAGGGCAACGCGGGGTGGCTTTTCGATATCGGTCCGGGTTGGTTTGCGGAAAAGGAGTTTCTGGAAGAGATTCGCGCTTTCGTGCAGCTGGGCAGGGAACGTGTCCGCTGGAACCTGCAGTCCCCCGCGCAGGTGGCGGCGGTGTTTCAGCCTGAGAGCTTCTTCTTCACCGCACACTGGAAAACTGTCACGGGGGAAGGCGAGTTCGACCTGTTCGGAGACTATTTCCTCAACAGGCAATCGCGCGCTATCCATCGGCTTGGTGCGCCGGTGGACTTTCTGGACATCAATGACCTGAATCCAGGCGACGCGAGGCGGTACCAGCTGTTGCTGCTGTGCAACTGTTTCACCTTGAGCGATGAGCAGGTGGAGAAGTTGCGCCGTCTCTTTGCGCAAAGCGGTGCGACGGTGGTCTGGCTCTACGCTCCCGGATATGTTTGCCCGGAGGGTATTTCGGTGGAGCGTATGAGCCGCTTGACGGGGTTTTCGCTGCGCCCGTTGCACGAGGCTGGAGCAATGCTGATCGAGACAGATGGCAGGACGTGTGGTTTGCCGGGGGTACATCAGCCTCGCTTTGTGGTGGAACACACCTCTGCCGAGCAGTTAGGTCGGTGGAATGATGGTAGCGGTGTGGCTTTTGCCTGCAAGCAGGTAGACGGGTTCACCTCGGTGTATGTGGGCACTGCGCCCGTGCCTGCGGAGATTCTTCGACCGCTAGCGCAGGAGGCGGGGGTACGTTTGTGGAGCAGTCAGCCCGACATCATGTATGCCTGCACGGATGCCGCCTCCATCACCGCCACGTCCGATGGAGAAAGAGAAATTCGCCTGCCCAAACCCATGCGTCTATGGCAAAGCGACTCCAGCAGGCAGACTGTCTTCCGCCTGAAGATGCGCGCAGGAGAGACGGTGGTGTTCATCGCGTCCTGAGAGTTAGCGGAAGGTTCGGTAGATTTTTGGGGATTTTTTCGAAAAAAGTTGCTGGGAACCCTTTCTGTGGCACGATTCTTGCATCGAAAGAATCATGGGAGTGTTAATCCCCCATTACACTCGGAAAGGAGGGTTTTTGGTTATGCAGCGCACCTTCGCAGGTGTCTTGATTGCTATGTGTGCCGCTTTCGTCTTGTCCACTGCAGTTGCGCAGGCACAGGCTCTCAACATGGACCTGGTGGGAAGTTACAATACCCCAGGCGAAGCGATTGGCGTGGTAGTGTCTGGCTCGCTGGCGTACGTGGCTGATGAAGGCGGTGGATTCCGCATCATCGATGTATCCAATCCGGCTGCTCCCCAACAGGTAGGAGCTTTGCAGACCGCTGGGGTCGCGCAGGATGTGGCTGTGTCCGGCAACTATGCCTACATGGCGGCGGCAGGTGGGGGCTTGCGCATCATCGATGTTTCCAACCCGAGTAGCCCGCGAGAGGTTGGATTCTACGACACGCCTGATTTTGCCTATGAAGTAGCGGTCGTCGGTTCTGCGGCTTTCGTCGCAGACGGTAACGGCGGCTTGCGCGTGATCGACGTCTCGAACCCCGCCGCCCCGCGTCAGATTGCCACACTGGGAGGTTCGATCAGGGGTATCGCCGTATCGGGCTCGCTGGCGTATCTGGCAGCTACCAGCGCAGGACTGCGTATCGTGGACATCTCTGACCCTGCAAACCCTCGGGTGGTCTCAACCCTGAACGTCGGTTACGCGTACGACGTCGCCGTATATGGCAACCGTGCGTACGTTGCCAGCTGGTATGCAGGCATTCGCATCGTGGACGTGTCCAACCCCGCCAGTCCGCGCGTTGTGCGCACTATCAACACGCCAGAAAACGTTTGGGAGCTGCACGCGACTGGTCGCTTTGTCTATGCTGCAGCTGGGGCGTCCGGCGTGCGCATGTATGACGTGAGCAACCCGTCCGCACCGGTAGAAGTAGGCTATTACAACACGCCCGGCTGGGCAGAAGGCGTGTTCGCTGTCAGCAGGTATGTGTATGTTGGCGATAACGCGCCCGGGCTGCTGGTGTTGCGCTACACGGGTGTCATGGACTTCTCGGTGCGCGGGCAGGTTACGCTTGGCGACTATAGAGCCAGCCCGCAAGGGGTGCAGGTGCAGGTCGAGCTGCGACAGGGCGGTTCCGTCGTGCGTCAGGAGACCGTGACGCTGGACGACAACGGCGGATACGTCCTTGCGGAAGTGCCACAAGGCACCTATGATATCGCCTTCAAAGCCAGCCACTGGCTGCGGCGGGTGCTGACCGGGGTCGTGGTCGAAAATGACCTGACTGGCGTGAACGTCACGCTGATCAACGGAGATGTCGACGGCGACAACGAAGTCACCCTCGTCGACTTCGGGCGGCTGGTCGCCGCGTTCGGCTCGATCCCCGGCGATGAAAACTGGGATGCCGATGCCGACCTGGACGGCGACGAGGAGGTCACCCTGCTGGACTTCGGCATTCTGGTGAGCCACTTCGGTGAGCTGGGTGACGAGTAGCCTCCTCGGTTTCCCCTCCCTCCGCACAGGAGGGAGGGGTCTTCGCAAAAAGCAGGATTTTTCAAAACCCTTCGCGAATTCGTTCTCAAACGACACCGAAATACTACCCAAAAATCGTTTCATTGGGGTAAAATATTTTCGGCGTTTGCGATTGTGAATTCGTTCACGTGGCGAAGGGAATGAAGGATGCTTAATACGTACATTCCTGTGCTGGTGTTGGCGGTGCTGGCAGCGGTGCTGGCTGTCGGCATGGTGGTGCTTTCCTTCCTGCTGGGTCCGAAGCGACCCGACGCCCGCAAAGTGTCTGCCTACGAGTGTGGCGTTACTCCTGTAGGATCCGCGCGCGAGCGGTTCCCCGTGAAGTTCTTTCTGGTAGCGATGCTGTTCATCATCTTCGATGTGGAGACTATCTTCCTTTACCCCTGGGCGGTTATCTTCAAGGACGCGCCGAAATCGGTGCAGCTGTTTAACCTGATGGAGATGGGTGTGTTCATTGCCATTCTGTTTGTGGGGTATTTCTACATGCTGGGCACGCGCGCTCTAGAGTGGGAAGAGTCCGAGCGGGCACAACCGCGGCGCGTGAATCTCAGTGCGGTTGCCCAGCGACTGGACGCCGCGACCGTCTCGCGTGAGGAGGTCGCATCGCCCAACTGAGGAGGAGACCATGAGCCAGACCAGCGCACAGGAGATGAACCAGCGGACAGACGTATTGCTTCTTCGGGAGCGGTTCCCGCAGGCGATACAGGAGGTATATACCTTCCGCGGCGATACGTGGGTGGTCATCGACAAAGCCTATCTATTGGAAGTCTGCCGCTTTTTGCGGGATGACCCCGAACTCAGCTATCGATTTCTCTCCGACGTAGTGGGTATTGACCAGCTGGGCAGGCGCGAGCCGCGCTTGGAAGTGGTATACAACCTGTATTCGTTCCGCACGTTCACGCGGTTGTTTCTGAAGGTGCGTGTGAATGAAAACGAAACCATCCCGTCGGTGACGGGTATCTACCCGGGTGCAAACTTTCCGGAACGGGAAGTGTACGACATGTTCGGCATTGTGTTCGAAGGACACCCCGACCTGCGGCGCATCCTGATGCCGGATGATTGGGTAGGACATCCCCTGCGCAAGGACTTTCCGCTGGGTGGCGAGCAAGTTGTCTTTGACCAGGGGACGCTTGGTCCATCTATTGAGGAAGTGCAGACCCCGCATCCCGGAGAGTCCTTCTTTGGGAAAACAGGACTGTCCAGCAGGGAGTAACAGGTGGAGGCAAGCATGAGCATTACGCCAGAGCAGATGGAGATATTACCCGGCGCCGCCGAAGGCACGATGATTATCAACATGGGACCCCAGCACCCCAGCACGCATGGCGTATTGCGCTTGGTGGTGGAGCTGGACGGCGAGACTATCGTGAACGTAGTGCCCCACATCGGCTATCTACATACGGGTATTGAGAAGACCTGCGAATACGAACAGTACCAGAAGTGCATCCCGCTGGTGGAGCGGATGGACTATCTCTCTGCCATGAACAACTCGCTGGCGTTCGTGCTGTCGGTGGAGAAGCTGCTGGACATCGAGGTTCCGCCGCGCGGGGTGTGGATGCGTATGATTTTCAGCGAGCTGCAACGCATTGCCAGTCATCTGGTGTGGCTGGGAACGCACGCGCTGGACATCGGCGCGATGACGCCGTTCTTCTACTGCTTCCGCGAGCGCGAGCGCATCCTCGACATGTTCGAACATCTGTCTGGCGTGCGTATGTTCCCCTCGTGGATACAGGTCGGCGGCTGGCGTGCGGATATGCCCGAAGGGCTTCTGGAGAAGATCGCGGCGTTTGTGGAAGATTTTCCGTCCAAAGTGGACGACTATGAAGGGCTGTTGAGAGAAAACCCGATTTGGGTCGAGCGCACGCGCAACATCGGCATCATCACGGTGGACGAGTGTATCGCATTAGGCATCAACGGACCTATACTGCGCGGCAGCGGCTACGCCTACGACATCCGTAAGGCGAATCCGTATCTCTACTATGACCAGGTGGAGTTCGACATCCCGACAGGAACCGTGGGCGATGTGTATGACCGTTTCCTGGTGCGGCTGGAAGAGATGCGTCAAGCCACGCGCATCATTAAGCAGTGCCTGGAGCGCATCCCGGAGGGACCTGTCAGCAGCAGCGACCGCAAGGTGGTTCCACCGCCACGCGAAGAGCTCGACAACAGCATGGAGTCTCTGATTCACCACTTCAAGCTGTGGACGGAGGGCTTTCGTCCACCAGAGGGCGAGGCATACGTGCCCATCGAGGGGCCCAAAGGCGAAATCGGCTACTATGTGGTGAGCGATGGCAGCAACCGCCCGTGGCGGGTCAAAACGCGACCACCTTGCTTCATGAACTTGCAGGCGCTACCGCTGATGAGCAAGGGACACATGGTAGCGGACATCGTGGCAATCATCGGAAGCATCGATATCGTGCTGGGGGAGATCGACCGATGAGCGAGCGGATTCAGCTGAGCGACTATCCGCGCGTGCGACGCATCGATGAGAAAAAGCCACCCGAACTGCGCTTCTCCCCGCAGGCCGTGGAGGAGCTGGAACGCATCAAGCAGCATTACCCGACAAAGCGGGCGGCGATGTTACCCGCGCTTTGGATTGCCCAGCGGGAGTATGGCGGCTACCTGCCGCCCGAAGCGTTGATGGAGGTCGCATACCGCCTGGGTACGTCATACGCGGTGGTCGAGGGTGTAGCATCGTTTTATACCATGTATAACAAACGTCCCGTCGGGCGGGTGATGCTGGAGGTATGCACCAATCTGACCTGTTCCATCTGCGGAGGCTATGAGGTTCTGCGCTATCTGGAACAGAAGCTGGGCATTCGTGTAGGCGAGACCACGCCGGATGGGCAGTTCACGTTGACAGAGGTAGAGTGCCTGAACGATTGCGGCAACGCCCCCGTGATGCAGGTGGGCAATCGCTATGTTGGCAATCTCACCCCCGAGAAGATCGATGCCTTGCTGGAAGAGCTGAAACAGACTGACCAGCACACAGTAGTGCAGCTGGCGGATACCGTCGTGCAGTGTCATCTATCGGAGAGCGACCGCCAAGCGATTGCCGAAGCGCTGGCGAAAAGCAGTGTCTCGCAGGAGGTAGACAATGGGTGAGTTGAGGGTATTATTCCAGCACAGGGACGTTCCTGGTATCGAAAATCTCGCTGTTTATGAACAGCACGGTGGCTACAGCGCGTTGCGCAAGGCGTTGGGGATGACCCGTCAGCAGGTCATCGATGAGGTGAAGGCATCAGGCGTGCGCGGGCGAGGCGGTGCTGGCTTCCCCGCATGGATTAAGTGGAACGGCATCCCGAAGGACGAGCGACAGCCTCACTACGTGCTGTGCAACGCCGACGAAGGCGAGCCGGGCACCTTCAAAGACCGCGAGCTGATGATGCGCCTGCCGCACCAGCTCATCGAAGGCATGATTATCGCTGGCTACGCCACGCTGGCGAAGGTCGGTTACATCTACATTCGCGGGGAATACACCGAGCCTGCCCGCGCGATGCGCCGCGCCATCGACGAGGCATATCAGGCGGGCTATCTGGGCAAAAATATTCTGGGCAGCGGGGTGGACTTCGACCTGTATATCCACATGGGCGCAGGATCGTACGAGTGCGGTGAAGAGTCGGCGATGATGAGTTCGCTGATGGGCGAGCGCGGTCAGCCGCGCCTGAAGTTTCCGCATGCGCCCCTGCCCACCATCGCGGGCTTGTGGGACTGCCCGACCTTGATAAACAATGTGGAGACCCTGTCCTGCGTCCCTGCCATCATCCGCAACGGCGGTGCGTGGTATGCGTCGATGGGCACCGAGA
>Ga0272447_1000340_pt1 | contig 36590 bp, 32 predicted proteins | sample YNPCB0133_FD_194589 | JGI IMG/M metagenome (GOLD analysis project Ga0272447, IMG submission 194589) | Hot spring microbial mat communities from Yellowstone National Park, WY, United States - YNP-CB-013-3 | ecosystem: Environmental > Aquatic > Thermal springs > Hot (42-90C) > Sediment | place... | reverse complement strand
GGCATGTGGCCTGGCTTCCCCCGTACGCTCCCGAGCTCAACCCCGTGGACCATGCCTGGGCCTACCTGAAATACGGGCGCCTGGCCAACTTCGCCCCCGATTCCCTTTCCGCCATCCAGCAGGAGGTAAAACGGGAAGCCCACCGGGTGAATCGTCGTCCCGACGTCCTCAGAGGGTTCTTCCGACACGCCCAACTCCTTTTCTTATGATCTGGATAGGACGATACTTATGCAGACATCAATAACCGATTCCGAAGCGCCGTTTCACCTCCGCGTGGGGGATCGGGCGAGCGCGGTTGCGGGCGCGGCGTTCCACCAACGTCTCCCGCGCAGCGTCCGTCAAGGGATTATCCGGAAGGATTTCCCCCGTGCCAGTCTATAGACCCGGAAATCACGGTCCAGCGTGAACACCGTCCTGAGGCCACGTTCTTCTGCCAGGGCTACCAGGGACGCGTCCGCCAGATCCATCGGCAGGCTTTCGTACTGTGCCATCCACTCGGCCATGCGGCCCAGATGGCGCGGCATGTCCACCACCAGGTCCCCACGTTGCACCAGGCGCCAGAGTGCCTCCTGTGCTCGCCATCCGCCCGCTTCCCCCAGCAGGTACATCGCTTCTGTGAACGCCGGCCAGGTCGTCAGCAGCGGGCCACGGAGCTGCTGAAGTGCCTTCCGGCACCTTGCGTGATCCGTTTCCCCCTCGTCCAAGAGTGCAACGAGGGGCCCGGCATCCGTCAGCGTCAACGCGCTCTCCTCAAGGCTCCGCGGAACGCTTCACCCGTTCGCCGGGCTCGCCCGCCGGAAGACCTCACCACTCCGAGGACGTCGGACAGCCGGAGGGGGAGCGAGTCGCGGGCGACCTGTTCGACGTACTCTGCCACGGCTCGTCGCACCAGCTCCGACACCGTGACCCCCTCTGCCTCCGCCACCCGCCGCAGCCGGAGCTCTAGGTCCCTGCCCAACCGCACGCTGGACGGCATTGCCACAGCCTCCGTGATACGTTTCGATCATAATTGTATTACGAGGGACCGGCCGGATCAACGGAGTGAATGCGGCGCGCCCTGCCCCGGAAAGGCCGGAACAGCGAGGTCCGAGGACACAGCGTGGCCGGAAATCCCTGTGCAGCTGGTTTTCCGGCTGGTGGGCCGTGAGGGACTCGAACCCCCGACGCCCGGGTTAAAAGCCCGGCGCTCTGCCCGCTGAGCTAACGGCCCCGCAGCGATTGTAGCACCGCGGCCAAACCGCTTCGCTCCGGTACAATAGGTCCAGCCCGCGGTCCTCGGGAGGTGTGGTGAGCGGAGAAGGGTACGCGCTGCTCGCGGCCCTAGCCTTCGCCCTGAGCACGGTCTTCACGCGGCAGTTCGCGGTCGGGGCGCACGGCCGAAGCCCCGTGCCGCCGGAGGTCGGGGTACTGGTGAGCCTCCTCACGGACCTGTTGCTCTTCGGGGCGCTGGCCGCGGGCGAGGTGCGGCGGGGAGCGGCGAGCCTCCTGCGGGTGGAGTCCGTATGGCTCTTCATGCTGGGAGCGGTCGTGGCCAGCATGCTGGGACGCAACCTGGCCTACCTCAGCGTAAAGCAGGTCGGCGCAGCGCGGTCCACGGCGATTCGTCTGTGTAACACCCTCTTCGCGGCGGCGGTGGGCTGGGTCTGGCTGAGGGACCTGCCGCGGCCGTGGCAGGTGGGTGGGGCGGCCATGATCACGGTAGGCCTGTGGCTGGTGGTGACGGAGCGGGAAGGGTGGTCCGAGGAGACCAACTGGGTGGGCGTTGCCACCGCAGCGGGGGCGGCCCTGGCCTTCGCGGTGGGAGACACGGCCCGGCGGGCAGCCTTGCACATCACCCCCTCTCCACCCCTGAGGGCCTTCGTGGGAGTGTGTGCGGCCTTACCGGCCCAGCTGCTGTACCTGCGGCCGTGGCGCTGGTCCCCGCAGGCGCTTCGGCAGGTCTGGCGGCCGGACGTGCTGGGCAGCGGCTTCTTCAATACCCTGGCCCTGCTCCTGCTCTTCTTCGCCGTCCAGCGCGCCCCCGTGGCGAACGCGTCCTCCCTGTACAACCTCCAGGTGCTCCTGGTCATCGTGCTGGGACGCCTGATGCTGCGGGGAGAGGACCCGGGCGGAGGGCGGCTGGTGGCCGGCAGCGTCCTGGCGGTGGCGGGCGCAGGCTTGGTGCTGTGGGGGTGAAGGACGACGCGTTTCCGGGACAGGCTCGTACGTGAGCGGGTACGGTTAGGGTATGGTTATAAAGAAAAACGGCAGGAGGTGAGGTGCGTGGCAGAGGTGACCATCACCCCCCGCGACAACGGGCCGTACCTGGTACGGGGTGCGGTGAAGATCGTGGACCCGGAAGGGAGGGAGTGGACGGTAGACCGGGAGGTCATCGCCTTGTGTCGGTGCGGAGGCAGCGCCAACAAGCCCTTCTGTGACGGAACCCACGCCCGCATCGCTTTTCAGTCGCAGTGCCGGGCGTCCGGTTGAGGGGTCTGCGGTGCTGGCGGTAGGAGTGGGTGGCCCGGAGGTGCGCGGTTGCCTGAGGTCCGCTCGGGCGGGGTGAGGCTTCACTACCGGGAGGCCGGCGCGGGCCCGCCCGTGGTCCTCCTCCACGGGTTCCCACTGTCTTCCGAGGTGTGGTCCGAGGTCGCTTCTCTCCTGGCGCCGGACTTCCGCGTGGTGGCCCCGGACCTGCGGGGCCACGGAGCTTCCGACGCGCCGCAGGGCCCCTACACCATGGACGCCCTGGCGGAAGACGTGATGGGATTGGCGGACGCCTTGGGACTGCAGCGGTTCGTCCTGGGCGGACACTCCATGGGGGGGTACGTGGCCTTCCGGGTGGCTGCCCGCTGGCCGGAGCGCCTGGAGGGTCTGGTCCTGGTGGCGACCCGGGCGGAGGCGGACGGCGAGGAAGCCAGAGCCCGGCGGGTGGCGGCCGTGGAGCGGATCCGCAGGCAAGGCGGCCGGGCCTTCGTTCAGGAGTTCGTGCCCAACCTGGTCAGCGAGCACACCCGGCGGACGCGGCCGGCGGTAGTGGACCGCCTGCTGGCCCTGGCCAGCTCCGTGCCGGACCACGTTTTGGCCGCCTGCCTGGAGGGGATGATGCAGCGCCCGGACAGCCGTGCCCTCCTGGGGACCTTCTACTTCCCCGCCCTGGTGGTGGCTGGGGAACTGGACGCGGTGGTGCCCGTGGACTCTGCCCGGGCCATGGCGGAAGCCCTGCCCACGGCACAGCTGGTGGTGATCGCCCAAGCAGGGCACGTGCCCAGCGTGGAAGCCCCGGAGGCTACGGCCGCGGCGCTGCGCGGGTTCTTGGCGCAGCGGAAGCCGTAAGGGCCGCCTGCGTTTCCAGGAGCCCCAGCTGCTGGGGCCGGGGGGGCGGCTGCAGGACTGGGGTGGACAGGAACCGGACCTTTCGCCTGGCGCCCTCCACGCGCCCGGCCACGACCCGACGGTAGCTGGAAGGAGCGTACCGCCCGGGGTACAGCTCCGTGTACAGGGGCACGAGGTCGGGGTAGTGGGTCTGGAGGAAGGACCAGAAGGCCTGCCGGGTGACCTCGCCCAGGTGCAGGACGTTGTGCGCCACAAAGTGGGCGCCGTGATGGGCGGCAGCGCGCACCACGGCCTCGAGGTTGTGGGGCTGGTCGGTGAGGCCGGGCAGCACGGGCGCCAACAGAACCCCGGTTCGGATGCCGGCTTTGGAAAGCTCCTCCACCGCACGCAGGCGGTGGCGGGGTAAGGCCACGGTGGGCTCCAGCTGCCGGGCCAGCTCTGGGTCTAAGGTGGCTACGCTCAGGCACACCGTCACCCCGGCCTTTCGCGCCAGTTCCTGCAGGACGTCCACGTCCCGCAGCACGAGGGGCGACCGAGTCACCACGCTGGCCGGTGTCCGGGACTGTGCCAGGACTTCCAGAATCCGGCGGGTGATTCGGTATCGCGCTTCCGCGGGCTGGTAGGGGTCGGTGGCGGTCCCCACCGCCACCAGCTCCCGCTTCCAGGAGGGACGTGTCAGCTCAGCCCGAAGGATCTCCGGGGCGTTGACCTTGACGAAGACCTTGCTGGACCACTGGCCCACCCCGTCCTCTTCCAAGAACCAGTGGGTGCGGCGGGCGTAGCAGAAGGGGCACCCGTGGGCGCAACCCCGGTAGGGGTTTACGGACCACCCGAAGCCCATGCCGCAGACGCGGTTGAGGGCGCTCTTGACTCGGACCTCCACCAGCTGGGGCGCCACAGCCCCATCCTAGGCGTACATGTGTTCGCAAGTCAAGACTCCACTTCCTCCTCCACCCCCGTGAGGATGGTGAGGGTGGCGCCGAAGCGGCGAACCATTTCCATGGCGTCGCGGGCCGCTTCCGCAAGCTCCGGACTCCTCAGGGCCCGCCGTAAGTCCTCCTCCGTGGCGAAGGTGGCTTCGAAAACCTGGTGGTAGGGAACTTCCCCGCCGGTGGGGGAGCCCCTGACGCGGGTCACGGAGAAGGACTGCACGTGGGGCCAGCGGCGGACCATGGGAAGGTGCGTGGTGCGGTAGTAGGCGTCGAAGCCCTCGGGGTCCTGAGGTTTCCCCCAAAGGGCGATGAACTTGGCGGCCATGCTTCCCCCCTTGCGGCTTTTGGCACCATCCTGCTCCTTGCCCGCAGACGGGTCAACGGTGGGTCCTACAATGGGCTGGGAGGGGTGCGTATGGCACTCGTGCTGAGCTTCCGGTGTGGTCGGTGCGGGAAGGAGTACGCGGTGTACTACCCCAAGGCCGTGGTGTACCCCCTGTACGGCCAGGGGACCCGGGAGCAAGGGGCCCGGGAGGACGAGAGGGAGGCCGCTCGGGGCGCCTTACGGGCGCTGCAGGAGCGGGCCGAGCAGCAGGGGAAAACCTGGGTAAACGCCGGGGAACGCCAGCAGGTGGTGTGTACGTGCGGGAAGAGCCTGAACCTCGACCTGGCGCAGCACCCCAGGGTCCCGCAGAGCCGGGCGGGTGCGGCGCGCCAGGTGGGCCTGATCCCCTTCGGCCCCACCCCGAGGAAGCCCTCGTGACGGCCCTGGCGGAGCGCGGCCCGTTTCCGGGGGCGGGCAGTCTCGACAGAGGAGGAAAGCCATGGCGGTGAACCGCGAGGACCTGCGGGTGGCGCCCGAGCGCCTGCGGTGGGTCTGCGACCCGGCTCAGCTGGAGTTCGACACCGTAGAAGAGCTGCCCCCGGAGCGGTCCCTGGTGGGGCAGGAGAGGGCGGTGCGGGCTCTGGATCTCGGCCTGTCCGTGCAGCAGGCCATGTTCCACGTGTTCGTGGTGGGACCCGTGGGGACCGGCCGCACCACGTACACCCAGACCAAGGTGCGGGAGGTGGCGCGGACCCAGCCCACCCCGCCGGACTGGTGCTACGTGTACAACTTCAAGGACCCGAACCAGCCCCTGGCCCTGCACTTCCCCCCGGGGGAAGGCCGCCGGTTCGCAGCGGGCATGGCAGCCCTGGTGGAGGAGCTGCGCAACGCCATCCGCCAGGTCTTGGCCAGCGAGCAGTTCGAGGTGATGAAGCGCCAGACCCTGGAGCGTCTGGAGGCGGAGGCCAACCGGGTCTGGCACGAGCTGGAAGCCGTGGCGCGCCAGAAGGGCTTCCTGGTGCAGCGGACCCCCTTGGGGATCACCACCGTCCCCGTGAGCCCCTCCGGCCAGCCCATGACCCAGGAGGAGTTCGACCGCCTGCCGGGCCTGATCAAGGACAGGCTCGCCCAGGCCAACCGGGAGTTGCAGGAAGAGGTGGCGGAGGCGGTACGCAAGGTCCGGGCGGTGGAGCGCCAGGCCCGGGAAGCGGTGTCCCAACTGGAGCGGGAGGCCGTTCTGGCTGCCGTCCGGGAACCCATCCAGCGCCTCCGGGACCGGTACCGGGACCTGCCCAAAGTGGTGGCCTACCTGGACGACCTGCAGGAAGACGTGCTGGAGCACCGGGACGCCTTCCGGGAGGAGGACGGGCAGCCTCAGTTGCCCCCGCCCCTCGCGGCCTTGCGACGCAGCGTCCTGGAGCGCTACGAGGTCAACCTCCTGGTGGACAACAGCGGCCTCCAGGGCGCCCCCGTGGTGTTCGAGACCAACCCCTCCTACTACAACCTGTTCGGCAAGGTCGAGTACCGCGGGGAGCTCGGCACCATGGTCACCGACTTCCGCATGATCCGCCCCGGAGCGGTGCACCGCGCCAACGGCGGCTTTCTGATCCTCAACGTTCGGGATGTGCTCCTGCAGTTGGCATCCTACGACGCCCTGAAGCGGGCCCTGCGCAGCGGAGAGGTGCGCATCGAGAACCTGTCCGAGCAGTACGGCCTCATCCCCACCGCCACCCTGCGGCCACAGCCCATCCCCCTGCGGCTGAAGGTCGTCCTCATCGGTCCCCCGGAGCTGTACTACCTCCTGTACCGGTACGACGAGGACTTCCGGAAGATGTTCCGGGTCAAGGCGGACTTCGACTCCGTGATGCCCCGCACCGAGGAGAACATGCGGCGGGTGGCCGCGGCCCTGGGAGCTATGTGCCGGAGCGACGGAGTCTGCCCGTGCGACCGGGGCGCGGTGGCCAAGATCCTGGAGTACAGCGCCCGGGTGGCGGAGTCCCAGGACAAGCTGTCCACCCGGTTCGGGGAGATCAAGCAGGTGCTGGTGGAGGCTTCCGCCTGGGCGGAGCGGGACGGGTTGCGGGTGGTGAGCGCCCGCCACGTGCAGAAGGCCCTGGAGGAGCGAATCTACCGGAGCAACCTCATCGAGGAGAAAATCCAGGAGCTGATCCACCGGGGGCAGCTGTACGTGGACGTGGACGGGGCGGTGGTGGGCCAGATCAACGGCCTTTCCGTGTGGCACCTGGGCGACTACGCCTTCGCCCGGCCCACCCGGATCACCGCCCGTGCCTTCGTCGGAACCCGGGGCGTGGTCAACATCGAGCGGGAGATCAACCTTTCCGGGCCCATCCACAGCAAGGGGGTCCTGATCCTCAGCGGGTACCTGGGCGGCCAGTACGCGGCCCAGCGACCCCTCAGCCTCTCCGCCAGCCTGACCTTCGAGCAGACCTACGAGGAGGTGGAGGGCGACTCCGCCTCCGCCGCGGAGCTGTACGCCCTGTTGAGCGTGCTGGCCGATGTGCCCCTCCGACAGGGCGTCGCGGTCACCGGCTCCGTGAACCAGCGGGGGGAGATCCAGCCCATCGGCGGGGTGAACGAGAAGATCGAGGGCTTCTACGCGGTGTGCAAGGCCAAGGGCCTCACGGGGCGCCAGGGGGTGGTCATCCCCTACGCCAACCTGCAGAACCTCATGCTGCGGGAGGAAGTGGTGGAAGCGGTCCGGGAAGGGCGCTTCCATGTGTGGGCGGTGCGCACCCTGGACGAGGGGCTGGAAATCCTGACGGGCATGCCCGCGGGCCAGGCGAGGCCGGACGGCAACTTCCCGCAAGGCACGGTGCACGCCCGGGTGGCCGCGCGCCTAGAGGAGTTCGGGGAGCGCCTCCGCCGCACGCGCCAGCGCCCGGAGTCGGAGCGGGAGGCGGAGGAGGAACGCAACAAGGAGCAAGGTTGAGGGGAGCGGTGGGCGTTCACCGCGCCTTTACAGCGCCCCCTTACCCTGGCCCCGTGCGGCGGGCCGTCCTGGCAGCCGTGTTGGGGACGTTGGTCCTGGTACCCCCCGCGGGCGCAGATCCCGGGACGGAGCCGTGCGCCCCCACCCGACCTGACGCCCTGGGTCCCTTCTACCGGCCTGGAGCGCCCGTGCGTGCCTCCGTGGGCAGGGGCTACGTCCTCGCAGGGCGGGTCCTTGCCGCGCCCCGCTGCCTGCCGGTCCCCGGGGCGCGCCTGGAGTTCTGGTTGGCCGGACCGGACGGGCGGTACGGGGACGCGTACCGGGCGACGGTGTTCGCGGACGCCGAGGGCGCGTACCGCTTCGAAAGCCACTTCCCGCCGGCGTACGGGGGACGCCCGCCCCACATCCACCTGCGGGTCTCCGCGGCGGGTTACAGGATCCTGGTCACCCAGCACTACCCGCGACCCGGGGACACGGAGGCCCGGTTCGATGTCGTTCTGGAACCCGAAAGCTAACCCCAGCGACAGGAGGTGAAGATGCGGCGGAGTTTCCTCTTCCTAGTCCTGTGCTTGGGCAGCCTGCTGGTGCAGGCGCAGGCCGCTCCGGAGCCGGGATTGGAGCGCTACGTGGTGGTCCCGGAGCAGTCGGAGGCCCGGTACCGCGTGGCGGAGACCTTCCTGCGGGACAACCAGTTCAACGTGGCCGTGGGGCGGACCCGCAAGGTGGAGGGGGAAATCGTGGTGAACCGGCGCAACCCCTCCGCCAGCCGCGTGGGCCCCATCGTGGTGGACCTCAGCACCATGGAGTCCGACAGCCCCCGGCGGGACAACGCCATCCGGGAGCGCTGGCTGGAGTCGGCGCGGTTCCCCAAGGCGACCTTCGTGTCCACGCAGCTGCGGGGTGCTCCCGCCTCCTACCGGGAGGGGCAGGCGGTGGAGCTCCAGGTGGTGGGAGACCTGACCGTCCGGGAGGTGACCCGCCGCGTCACGTGGCAGGCCACGGTGCGCATTTCCGGCGGGGAACTCCGGGCCCAGGCGACCACTACCATCCGCATGACGGACTTCGGCTTCGACCCGCCGCACATTTTGGGCATCGTGCGGGCGGAGAACGAAGCGAAGCTGGAGCTGGACCTGGTGGCACGGCGCGGGGGTTTTTAAGGAGAGGTCTTGGAGTTCCTGTGGCCCGCGGCCCTTTGGGGGCTGGCCCTGGTGGCGGGGCTGGCCGCAGGGGTGGTGTGGTTGAGCCGACGGCCTGTGCCCCGCACGTGGAAGTACCCCTGGGCCGCGGAGCTGGGGAATCTACCCCACAGGCAGAACCGGTTAGCATCCTTGCTCTATCTGGGTGCCCTGGCCGCGGTGGTGGTGGGGGCGGCGCGGCCCGTGGCAGCCGTGCGGCTGCCCGTCCGAGGCGCCGCGGTGGTGCTGAGCATCGACGTGAGCGGGAGCATGCGGTCCCAGGACATGCTCCCCAACCGGTTGGAGGCTGCGAAGGAAGCTGCGAGAGCCTTCCTCCGCGGCCTGTCCCCGCGCACCTCCGTAGGACTGGTGGCCTTCGCGGGGACCGCGGAGCTCCTCCACCCGCCCACCCGGGACCACGCCCGGGTCCTGCGGACCTTGGAGGACTTGAGCTTCCGGCCCCGCACCGCCATCGGCGACGGGCTGCTGGAAGCGGTGGCAGCCCTGCCGGGACGGGTGCGGCGGCCGGGGTCCGGGTTCCAGCTGGACGCCTCCGCGCCACCTGGGACGGTGGTGCTTCTCTCGGACGGCCGCAGCAACACCGGCGTGGACCCCCTGGAGGCGGCGGAGGTGGCTCGGCAACAGAGGGTGGTGGTGTACACGGTGGGGATTGGGGACCCCGCGCCCCGGGACCCCGTGTGGACCATCGGCGGCCCCCTGGACGAGGAGACCCTGAAGGAGATCGCCCGCAGGACGGGCGGGGAGTATTTCCACGCCACAGACAGCGCGGGGTTGAGCCAGGTGTACCGGCAGCTGGCGTACCGGCTGAGCTGGCAGACGCGGCGGGAAGAGCTCTCGGGCCTGGCGGCCCTGGTGGCTGCGGTGGCCCTGGTTGCCAGCTGGTGGGCAGGCAGCCAGGCGTACCGGGTCCTCTGAACAGCGCACGGGAGGGGTGGCGACAGGGATGGATGCACCGGTGACGACCGATCTGGGCCGGTACATCCTGGAGGAGTGGGCGGAAGACTACCGCGCGGGCAGGCTGGACCGGCGGGAGTTCCTGCGCAGGGTGCTGGCCATGGCAGGCTCGCAGGCCGCGGCTCTGACCCTGCTGGCCACCCTGGGAGAGGGGTGACCGCGGGTGAAGTAGCAAGTCTGCAGGCGCAGGCGCCGCCGCCTCAGCAGACCGGTGGTGTCACCGTACCGCCTGACGACCCGGCTCTGCAGGTGGGCACCGTGAGATTCCCCGGACAACACGGCGAGGTCCTGGGTTACCTGGCCCGGCCACGGGACCGACCCCAATCACCGGGCCTGGTGGTGGTGCACGAAAACCGCGGCTTGGTGGAGCACGTCAAGGACGTGGCGCGGCGGCTGGCAAAGGTGGGTTACGTGGCCCTGGCGGTGGACCTGGCTTCTCACGAGGGCGGGACGGAGCGGTTCTCCGACGCTGCAGAGGTCACCGCCGTGCTCGGCCGGACTCCCGTGGACACCCTCGTGGGGATGCTCTTGGCCGCGGTGGCGTACCTCCACACCCAGCCCTTCGTACGGGCGGACCGGCTGGGTGCCATGGGATGGTGCTTCGGAGGCGGCATGGTGTGGCGTTTGGTGACCCGCAGCCCCGAGCTGCGGGCCGCAGTGGCCTTTTACGGGCCCAACCCGCCCTTGGAGGACGTCCCCCGCATCCGGGCCGCGGTCCTCGGGATCTACGGGGAGCTGGACCAGCGGATCAACCAGGGCATCCCCGCGCTGCGGGAAGCCCTTCAACGCGCAGGGGTGGTACACGAGGTCGTGGTCTACCCCGGGGCCGACCATGCGTTCTTCAACGACACCGGGGTCCGGTACCACCCGCAGGCAGCCCGTCAGGCGTGGGAACGTGCGCTAAACTGGCTTGGCAGGTACCTGGAGGGCTGAAGCAGGGATGCGCAGGTGGGCCTGGGGCGTGGTGGTGCTGGGTGCCGCGGGGCTGGTGGCGTGGCGGGCCCTGGGTGCAGGAAGGCCCTCTGCCTCGCCGACTCCACCGGGACCGCCTTCGGGGGTCGTCCGCGCCGCAGTGGTCCGCATGGAAGCTGTCCGGCGGGCGACTCTGGTGGTTCGCGCCACGTACGTGGGCGAGCTGGTGGCCACGGGCAGCGCGGACGTGTTTCCCCGGATCTCCGGGGTGGTGGAGGAGGTGAAAGTCCGGGAAGGCGACCCCGTGTCCGCGGGCCAGGTGCTGGTGGTGCTGGACCCGCGGGAGCTGCGTTACCAAGTGGAGCAGGCGCGGGCGGCCCGGGAAACCCAGCGGGTGGCGGTGCAACAGGCACTGGCGGCCCTGAGAACCCAGAGAGCGCAGGTGGAGCAGGCTGAGGCGAACCTCCACACCCAGCGGGCGAGGCTCGCGCAGCTGCTCGCGGGCGCGGCCCCGGAGCAGGTCCGGCAAGCGGAGGAGCAGGTGGCGCAGGCGCAGGCCGCGGTGGAGTACAGTCGGGCCCAGCTGCGCCGGGCGGAGGAGCTGCTCCGGCAGGGCTTCGTGGCCCAACAGGCGGTGGACGCGGCGCGCACGGACCTGGCGGTGCAGGAGGCCCGGCTCCGGGCCGCGGAGGAGCAGCTGAAGCTGTTGCGCCGCGGCCCTTCCCGGGAAGAAGTGGATGTAGCCCAGGCGCAGGTGCGGCAGGCGGAAGCCGCCGTGCGGCAGGCCGAGGCCCAGGCGCGCCAGGCGGAGGTGAACCTGGACCAGGCCCGTAAGGTCCTGGCCCAGGCGGAGGCCACGCTGCGGCAGGTGGAGAGTTTGTTCGCGGAGCGGGCAGTCCGGGCGCCCACCGCGGGGGTGGTGGCGAACCTGACCGCGGATCCCGGGGACACCGTGACGCCGTCCACGCGGCTGCTGCAGGTAGTCCAGGTGTCTTCCGTGGAGGCTTCCGTGGCGGTGCCGGAGGGAGACCTGGGCCGAGTCCGGTTGGGGATGCCGGCCACGGTCCACGTGGACGCCTTCAGCCCGCGCACCTTTGCAGGGCGCGTAGCGCGTGTTTCGCCAGTGCTGGCGCCTGACACCCGCACCGCGGGCCTGCGGGTGGCGATCCCCAACCCCGAGGGCCTGCTGCGGCCCGGCATGACGGCGCGCGTGGAGCTGGCCCTGTTGCGGCGGGAGGGCGTGGTGGCGGTGCCGGTCCACGCGGTGGTCCGGCGGGAGGGCGCGCAGGTGGTGTTCGTGGTGGAGGAGGGGCTGGCGCGGGCGAGGCCCGTGCACCTGGGCGTCTCCGACGGCGCCCTGGTGGAGGTCATTCAGGGGTTGCGGCCCGGGGAGCGGGTGGTGGTGGAGGGCCAGGAGACCCTTCGGGACGGAGCCCCCGTGCGGGTCCAGGGGGCGCCTGGGGGCCGCCGTCCCGGGCCGAGAGGAAGGCCGTGAGGCTGCCCAGCTTGGCGCTCCGCCGGCCCGTGGGGACCCTCGTGGTGTTCGCCGCGGTGGTGGTGGTGGGCGCGGCGGCGGCCACGGGGCTTCCCATCGACCTGCTGCCCGACGTGACCTTCCCCAGGCTCACCGTCGCCTCCGACTACCCCGGCGCCGGCCCGGAGGAGGTGGAAAACCTCGTCACCCGGGTGCTGGAGGAAGCGGCCAGCACCGTGCCGGGGGTGCGGGACGTGCTGTCCACCTCCGGCCAGGGGACTTCCCGGGTGACGGTGGTGTTCCCCTACGGGACGGACCTGGACGCGGTGGCCAGCGACCTGCGGGCCGCCCTGGAGCGCGTGCGGCGCCGGCTGCCGGAGGAAGCCACAGCCCCCGTGGTGTTCAAGTTCGACCCCTCTCAGTTCCCCATCCTGCAGATCGCCCTGTTGAACGCGCCGCCGAACCCTCCGGACCCCGTGGGCCTCCGGGAGCTGGCAGAGGACCAGGTGCTGTACCGACTGGAGCGCACTCCGGGGGTGGCGGTGGCCGAGGTGGTAGGCGGGGTGAGGCGGGAGATCCGGGTGCAGCTGGACCCCGGACGACTACGGGCCCTGGGGGTCTCCGAGCAGGACGTGTCCAACGCCCTGCGCGCCACCAACCTGTCGCAGCCCGTGGGGCAGGTCGTGGAAGGTCCCAAGGAACTGGCCCTGCGGGTGCTCAGCCGGTACACCAGCCTGGAGGAGATCCGGAACACCCCCGTGGCGGTGCGGGGCGGACGGGTGGTGTACGTGCGGGACCTGGCCACCGTGGTCCGCACTCCCGGTGACGAGACGGGCCGCGTCCGGATCAACGGCCAGCCTGGGGTGCTCCTGGTGGTGCGCCGCCAGCCCGGCACCAACACGGTGGCGGTCTCAGACGGCGTCCTGCGGGAGGTGCGGCGGCTAGAGCAGGCCTTGCCCCACGTCCGGTTCCGGGTGGTGGGGGACAACGCGGAGCTGATCCGGCGGTCCATCCGCTCCGTGCGGGACGCCCTCTTGGTGGGGGCGGCCCTCGCGGTGGTGGTCCTGGTGGCCTTCCTGGGCGACCCCCGGAGCGTGTTGGTGGTGGCGGTGGCCATCCCCGTGTCCCTGGTGGCCACCTTCGCCCTCATGTACGTGGGGGGCTACAGCCTGAACCTCATGACCCTGGGGGCCTTGGCCCTGGGGGTGGGCATGCTGGTGGACACCTCCATCGTGGTGCTGGAGAACGTCTTCCGGCTCCGTGAGGAAGGGCAGCCACCTTCCCACGCCGCATCGCGGGGCGCGGAACAGGTGGCGGGGGCGGTGGCCGCCTCTACCCTGACCACGGTGGTGGTGTTCCTGCCCGTGGTGGTGATCCGCACCGGAGCGGTGACCACCCAGATGTTCGCGCAGTTCAGCTACGTAGTGGTGTTCGCCCTCCTGTGCTCCCTGGCCACCTCCCTCAGCCTGACGCCCCTGTTGGGGTCCTGGCTCCCTGCCCCGCGGGGGTCGAAGCGCAGCTGGTTCTCTCCCCTGCGGGAAGGCTACCGGTCCCTGTTGGAGCGGCTGGTGCGGCGGCGCTGGGTGGTGTGGACCGGCTGCGCCGCGGCCGTGGTGGTGGGGGTGATGAGCTTCCGCCTGTTGGGCAGCGAGCTCATCCCGCAGGTGGACGAAGGAGAGATCTTCGCCTTCGTCCAGTTCCCCCAGGGGACTTCCCTGGACGGCATGGACCGGCAGTTACGGACCCTGGAAGCCGCCATCCGCCAGGTGGCGCCGGAGGTGGAGCTCCTGACCGTGGCCTTCGGCACCGCGGCCTTCGGACCCGGAGGCCGCGGGCGGGCCAGCCTGCGCATGCGCCTGGTTCCCAAGTCCCAGCGCACCCGCAGCACGGAGGAGGTGGCGGCGAGTCTGCGGAGGGTACTGGCAGTCCCCGGGGGCCGCGTGGGCATCCGGACCAGCGCGGGGGCCTTCAACATCTTCCGCTTGGGGACCAGCACCGACCCTGTCTCGGTGGAAGTCCGGGGATTCGACCTGAAGGAAGGGATGCGCTTGGCGGAGCGGGTGCGGGCCATGCTCGAGGGGGTGCGGGGGGTCACGGACGCCACCATCACCCGAGAGGAGCAGGCTCCGGAGCTGGCGGTTCGCGTGGACCTGGAGAAAGCCGCTTCCCTGGGCCTCACCCCGAGCCGCATCGCCTCCGCCCTGGAGACCGCGGTAGGGGGCAAGAGCGCCACCCTCTTCCGGCAGGGTGGCACGGAGGTGGAGGTGGTGGTGCGGCTGCAGGAGCAGGCGCGCAGGCTGGCCCAGGACGTGCTGGCGGTCCCTATCGTCAGCGCCACCGGTCGACAAGTGGCCCTGGGCCAGGTAGCCACCCTGGTGCGGGACCTGGGGCCGGCGCAGATCGCGCGCAGGGGACGGCAGCGGGTGGTCACGGTGACCGCGGGGCTGAGTGGCCGCGACTTCGGCAGCGCCGCGGAGGAAATCCGGGAGCGTCTGAGCCGGATGAGCCTGCCGCCCGGGTTTTCCGTCTCCCTCAGCGACGAGTACGAGGAGCAACAGCGGGCGAACCGAGGGCTGGCGGTGGGGTTCTTGCTGGCGGTGCTCCTGGTGTACGCGGTGATGGCGGTGCAGTTCGAGCGGCTCTTAGAACCCCTCCTCATCATGGCCTCCGTCCCCTTCGCCCTGGTAGGCGCCTTCCTGATGCTGTGGGCCACCGGGACCACCCTGAACGTGCAGTCCCTCATCGGACTCATCGTGCTGGCGGGCGTGGTGGTGAACAACGCCATCGTGCTTATGGACTTCATCTTGCGGCGGCATCGGGACGAGGGCCTGCCCTTGTACGAGGCGGCGGTGGGAGCGGCCGCAGCACGCCTCCGCCCGGTCCTCATGACCACCCTGACCACGGTCCTAGCCCTCGTCCCCGCCGCGGTGGGCCTGGGGGAAGGCGCAGAGCTGCAGGCGCCCCTCGCCCGCAGCGTGATCGGGGGTCTGACCCTCTCCACCCTGGTGACTTTGGTTCTGATTCCCACCCTGTACGTGGCCGTGGAAGAACTACGCCAGCGCCGGCGCGCCCCGCAGCCCGCGCCGCGGCCCGCGGTGGTGGCGGGAGCTTCCCACGAGGCGAAGGGCTCCCCCGGCGCTTGAGGGCCAAACCTTCCGCGGCCCGCAGGAGTCTCGCTGTGACGGAGGCGTCATGCGCGCGCGGGCGCTGAGTTTGGTGTTGGTGGTGCTGCTGTCCACCCCGGCTCCCCTGGCGGCACAGCTGCCGCAGCCTCTGACCCTAGTAGACGCGGTCCGCACGGCCCTGGAGCGGAGCCCCCAGGTGCGGGCAGCCCGCAGCCTGGTGCAGGCCGCGGAGGCCCAGGTGGCGGCTGCGAAAGCTGCCCTGGCGCCGTCTGCGAACTTGCAGGCGTCCTCCGCGGTCTCCGGGACCGCCACCACGTACCAGGTGGCCGCGGGGGTGGCTTACCTGCTGTACGACGGGGGGCTGCGGCAGGCCCAGGTCCGTCAGCTGGAGGCCCAGGCCCGGGCGGCCCGGGCGCAGCTGGCTGCGGTGCAAGCGCAGGTGGCCCTGAGCGCGGTGCAGGCGTTCCTGAACACGGTGCTGAGCCAGCAGCTCATCGCCCTCCGGCAGCAGGTGGTGGAGCAGGCGAGGCTCCAGGTGGAAGGTGCTCGGGCGCGGGTAAGGGCGGGCACCGCCCCGCAGGCGGACGTGGTGAGTGCGGAGGCCCAGCTGGCCGCAGCTGAGCTGCAGCTCGTGCACGCCCAGGCCGACTTCGACGCTAGCCGGGAGGCCCTCCGGGCGGTGCTGGGGCTGGAGGCCGCGGTAGCCCTGGCCGTGGCTGCTCCTGGGGTAGCCCCGGTGTTCGAGGTGAGCGAGGAGGAAGCCGTCCAGCGGGCCCTCCAGCGTCCGGAGATCCGCAAGGCGGAAGCAGAAGTGGCTGCGGCGGAGGCCGCCCTGGTGATGGCCATGCTGCAGGGCGGGATCGCGGTGACCCTGGACGGGCGCTACGTGCTCCTGGGTAGCGGCGCTACGCCCTCCGGCACCTGGTCCGTGGGCGCCTTCCTGTCCGTGCCCCTGGCGGACGGGGGACAGCGACAGGCACGGGTGGAGGCAGCCCGCGCCAGCCTGGAGGCGGCCCGTGCGTCCCTGGAGCAGGCGAGGCTGGAAGCCCGGCGGGACGCGGTGCAGGCTCGTCTGGCGCACCTGTCCGCGGCGGCGCGGGAGCGGGCCGCACGGCGGGCCGCGGAGGCAGCGCAGGAGGCCCTGCGGGTGGCCCAGGGGCGGTACCAGGCGGGGGTGGGCAGCATCCTGGAGGTGGCCACCGCCCAGACCCAGTTCGCCTCGGCCCAGGAGGGCCTCCTCCAGGCGCAGGCGGCGCGTTGGACGTCCCTGGCCGCCCTGCGGCGAGCCGTGGGACTTCCCGTGCTGGCGGAGGGGGCGCGTTGAGGCTACGAGCTCCGGTAGGCGGAACCGCAGGCCGGGCCCCCCCGTATCAGCACCGGAAGACGCTTCGAGGAGGGATCCGGATGCGCGGGGCAACGGTGCTGGGGCTGGTGCTGACGGTGGCGGGGGGCGCGGTGGCGGGACCCGCGGCGCGGGTGGAAAGGCAGGGCGTGGAGCTGGTCCTGACGGTGGACAAGGACCGGTACACGCCCGCAGAGCCGGTGCAGATGGAGCTCCTCGTACGAAATCTTTCGGCCGCGCCGGTAACCTTCCAGTTCAGCGACAGCCAGCGATACGACTTTTTGGTGGCCAGGGAGGACGGCCAGCTGGTCTGGTACTGGTCGCACGACAAAATGTTCGCACAAGTCCTGGGGAGCCTGACCCTAGCTCCCGGAGAAGAGCGGCGGTACCGGGAACGGTGGGATCAACGGGACACGCAGGGCCGGCCCGTGCCCCCCGGCAGGTACTGGGTGGAGGCGGTGTTCCCGCCCCGGCGGCCTGTACTCCCGTCCTCCGCAGGGCTCGGCCCTCGGGTGGTGGTGCAGTTAAGTTGGCAGGGCGGGGAGGTGCCCGCGGGGTACCGGAAGGTGTTCCGGCCGGGCCGGGTCCGCGTGCGGTTCTTCGCGTGGGCCCCCGAGCGGGAGGTGCGGCGCCTGCTGCGCTCCCTGGATCTCAGGGTGGAGCGGGAGGATCCTGCAGGGTTCGTGGTGGTCCGGGCTCGGGACCGGGAGGAAGTCTGGGACGTGGCAGAGGCCTTGAACCGCTCCGCCTGGGTGGAGTGGGCGGTCCCCGACTACGTGCTGGTCCGCCGCTGGTGACGCCTTCCCCCGAGACGCTGTGCTAGACTCAGCACGGGCCCCGGTCGTCTAGCCAGGCCTAGGACTCCGGTCTTTCAAGCCGGCAACACGGGTTCGAATCCCGTCCGGGGCACCACGGAAGGCCGCGTCCGAGCGGCACCGCGCGACCTCTGCTCCCACGAGCACGACCAGGGCTGCCACGTACACCCAGGTGGACAGGACCACCATGCCCGCAAGGGAGCCGTACACCACCTGGTAACGGACGAACTTCTCCACCCCGAAGAACACCACGGCGCGGACAAGCTCGAAGAGGACCGCGGCGCAGGCGGCGCCCGCGGTGAGGGCGCCCCAGGGCAGGCGTCGGGCGGGGAGGAGCCGGTAGGCTACCAGGAAGGTCAGGAAGGCCAGGAAGAGGGGGCCGATCTTCCCTAGGGGGTCAAGCCCGGGGAGCAGGCGGAGGACCTCGGGGCCGAGCCGGGGAGCCAGCCTCACGAAGACCGCCTGGGCCACGGCCAGGGAAACCGAGGCTCCCAGCAGGCCGGCCAGAACCAGCGTGGCAGCCATTTCCAAAAGCTTGCGCCGCCACAGGGGCGGGGTCGCGGTAGCTCGGAAGATCCGGTTGAGGGCGTGCCGCATCGCGCCCGTGGCCGCGCTCCCAGACCACAGGAACACCGCCAGGGCAGCAGCCCCGGCCTGGCCGCGGGCCCGCACAGCCTCGAAAACCGCCCGTTCGACGACGGAAGCCGCGTCTGGGGGAAGGTAAACCGCGAAAGCCTGGCGCAGGGCCGCTTGAACCTCTACCTGGCCCAGGAACGCCGCGGCCACTGCGCTCGCCAGCAGTGCGAGGGGGAACACGGACAGGAGGGCGTAGTACGCCACGGAGGCGGCCAGGAAGGGGACGTCGTGGGACACAAACCCGCGTGCCACGCAGCGGGAAAGTACCCAAACCGCCCCGGACACGCGTCCTCCAGCCTTGCCCGCGGACATGCAAAACCCCTTCCAGCTGTCGGGTCCGTGGTGTCAGTCTACGACTTTTGGGGTCCCCGGTCCCCCTTGTCGCCGGGTCACGGACGCCCCTCCGAAAGGAGGAGAGGGCCATCTCCGACGGCTTGTGGGTCGGCCAGGGCGGTCCGTATAATGGGGCACGTGGGCGGTTAGCTCAGCGGGAGAGCGCTTGCTTCACACGCAAGAGGCCGGAGGTTCGAACCCTCCACCGCCCACCACCTCCGGCCGGCGTGCCCGGACCGCGCAGGGTTCCGGGTGCCGGGCCTGCGGAGGACCTTCTGGGGGGCTGTCGTGGATCCACGGGTGGAACGTCTCGCCCAAGTGCTGGTGCGCTACTCCTTGCGGGTACAGCCTGGGTGGCTCGTCCGCATCAGCGCGCCCGCGGTGGCGCAGCCCTTGATCGTGGCCGCGTACCGGGAAATCCTGCGGGCTGGGGCGCACCCCCTCCTGCGGGTGACGGTGGACGGGGTGGAGGAGGTGTTCTACCGGGAGGCGAGCGAGGAACAGCTGCGCTACGTCTCCGACCTGCAGCGGCAGGAGGTGGAGCAGATCCACGCGTCCCTGGGGGTGTGGGCGGACACCAACACCCGGGCTCTGACCAACGTGCCGCCCCAGCGTCGCCGGATCCGGGCGGAGGCTACTCGGCCCCTCAGCCAGCGCTTCCTGGAACGGGCCGCGCAGGGCGCCCTGCGGTGGGTGGGCACCCAGTTTCCCACCCACGCCACGGCCCAGGAGGCGGAGATGTCTTTGGAGGAATACGAGGAGTTCGTGTACGGAGCGGGATTCCTGGACCGGGCGGACCCGGTGGTGGAATGGCAACGTGTGCGGGAGCGGCAGCAGCGCATCGTGGACTTCCTGTCTACCAAGCGCACCCTGCGGGTGGTGGCGGAGGACACCGACCTGGTGGTGGGCGTGGCAGGCCGGCGCTGGATCAACGCCGCGGGCGAGCACAACTTCCCGGACGGCGAGGTGTTCACGGGCCCGGAGGAGGACCGTACGGCTGGCCGCGTGCGCTTCACCTTCCCCGCCCTGTACGGAGGCCGGGAGGTCACGGGGGTGCGGCTGGTGTTCGAGGGAGGACGGGTGGTGCAGGCGGAGGCGGAAAAGGGCGCGGAGTTCCTGGAGGAGATGCTGAGCACCGACCCGGGGGCCCGGGTGTTGGGGGAGTTCGCCTTCGGCCTCAACCCGCACATTCAACGGTTCACCCGCAACACCCTCTTCGACGAGAAGATCGGGGGGACCGTTCACATGGCCCTGGGCTCTTCCTACCCGGAGACGGGGGGCCGCAACGAATCGGGCATCCACTGGGATCTCATCTGCGACCTCCGCCGGGGGGGCGAGGTGTACGCGGACGGCGAGCTGATCCTGAAGGACGGGCAGTTCTTGTTGGACGCGTGAGCACCCGCCGCGAGCCGATCCCCAGGCAGGACCGTAGGAGCGTGTCCGTTAAACCTCCGGGCCGGAGAGGATCGGGGTCCCCAAAAATCGCGGAAGCGATTTTTGGGTGGTCTAGTCCCAGGGCCAGTCCGCTTCCACCTCCGCCAGGAGCTCGTCGAAGGCTTGGCGCTGCTCCTCCGCCACGTCCGCGGCCCGCTGCGCGTAGGAGGGGTGCTCCTGGGCCTTGAGGTACACGTTGGCCAGCACGTTCTGCTGGAGCTGGCGCAGGAGTCGGAGCACCTCCGCGCGGGGGACGGGCCCGAACTCCCCCGCCCGGAGGCGTGCCACTAGCTCCCCTGGCGGCCGCAGCTCCACCACGCACACCTGCTCGTAGGCGTCCCACACCCGGTCCGTCACGCCCGCGCCGGCCTCCTCACCCGGTGGACCTTCACGAAGTTCGTCCGGCCCCGGGCGATGATGGGTGCAGACCCCGTGACCACCAGCACGTCACCCGGTTCCACCAGCTTCCTGCGCAGCAGCTCCTCCTCCGCCTGGACGAGCATGGCGTCCGTGTCCTCCCGGAACTCCGTGACCACCGGGTGTACCCCCCACCACAGGCAGAGGCTTCGGGCCACCGAGTGCTCCTCGGTGAGGGCCACCACGGGCTCCGCGGGACGGTTCTTGGACACCAGTTGGGCGGTCCTGCCGCTGCGGGTGATGACCACGATGGCCTTGGCTCTCAGGTCGTGGCTGAGCCGGCAGGCCGCGGCGGCCACCGCCTCCGCGATGCCCAGGCGGCGGTCGTGTTGTCGGGCTGGCTGGTACAGCTGCGGGCTGGTGGCTTCCACCTCCACCGCGATGCGGTCCATCATGCGGACTGCCTCCACGGGGTACTTGCCCACCGCCGTCTCCCCGGACAGCATCACCGCGTCGGTGCCGTCCAAGATGGCGTTGGCCACGTCGGAGGCCTCCGCCCGCGTGGGACGGGGGTGGTCCACCATGGACTCCAGCATCTGGGTCGCGGTAATGACCGGAATCCCCACCTCGTTGGCCCGCCGGATGATGTGCTTCTGCAGGGTGGGGACGCGCTCCGGAGCCAGCTCCACCCCAAGGTCTCCCCGGGCCACCATGACCCCGTCGCTGACCTCCATGATCTCCTCCAGGTGGTCCACGGCCTCCGCCTTTTCCAGCTTGGCGATGATGGGCACCACCCTGCCCAGCTGCTCCATGAGCTTCCGGGCCCGGGCCACGTCCTCTGCCCTCCGTACGAAGGAGAGGGCCACGAAGTCCACGCCCACCTCCAGGCCGAACCTCAGGTCCTCCACGTCCTTTTCCGTCAAGGCCGGCGCCCGCAAGGCCACGCCCGGGACGTTGATGCCCTTGTGCTCCTCCAGGACACCCCCGCGGACGACCCGGGCCCGCACCTCCCCGGGCCCCACCGCGGTCACGGAAAGCTCCAGCTCCCCGTCCGCGAGGAGGATGCGGTCGCCCGCGTGGACCTCCCGCACGAGCTCCGGGTACGTGGTGGGCAACCGCTGGGCTGTTCCCCCCTCGGAGTCCGCGGTGATCACCACCTCCCGTCCTTCCTCCAGCACCACGGGGCGGTGGTCTACGAGGGCCCCCACGCGGATCTTGGGCCCTTGCAGGTCCTGCAGCACCGCCACGGGGCGGCCCAGCTCCGCGCTCGCCCGCCGGACCGCTTCGATGCGGCGCCGGTGCTCTTCCCAGGTCCCGTGGGAGAAGTTGAAGCGCATGACGTCCACGCCCGCCTCCACGAGGGCACGGATCCGATCCGGGTCCCCCGTGGCCGGTCCCACCGTGGCCACAATCTTCGTGCGCCGCCACCGGGGTGGCGCGTACCGCGTCGCCATCTGCTCCTCCCGTGTGCTTCCCCAAAAGAATAGCATGCCGTCTGGCGGCCCCCGCGCCGGATAGGAGAATCCGCCCGGGCGCGGGAAATACCCCTCGGGAGGTGAACGGTTGGGGAGCAACGCGGCGCCGGGCCCGGGGGAGCGCCTGCGGGGAACGGGATTCGTGCGGCTCGTGAGCTTCCTGGCCCTCGCCGGGGTGGCCGGGGTGGGGCTGCTGGATCCCCCCCGCCAGCTGGGCACCGCGTGGCCCGACCTCCTGGCCCTGGCTTTCGTGACCCTGGTGGCCGCCGTGGGGTTGGACGAAGAGCCCGCGGACGCGGTGGAGATCGGCGCGGCCGCGGGGCTGGTGGTCCTGGGCCCCTTCCCTTCGGTGTTGCTGGCGGCGGTGGTCTCCCCCCTCCCCGAGCTGCTCCGCAAGGCGGACTGGGTGCGGGTGGGCTACCGTTTCGCCCGGCGGGTTCTCCCCACCGTGGTCGCCGCGGTGGCCTACACCTTCGCGGTACCGGTGCCGCGGGCCGTGGACCTCGGCCGGAACGTCGGCGGCTACCTCGTGGTGGGTGCGCTGTGGAGCACCACCGCCCTGGCGGTCCGGGCCCGCTACTTCGCCACCCTGACGGGTACGCCCCTGGTGCGCAGCCTCCGGTGGCACGCGCGCCCGGGCTTCGGGCCCCTGGTGGTGTCTCTTCCCCTGGGGCTGGCCGTGGCGTCCTTGTTCCAGTCGAACCCGGCGGCGGTGGTGGTCCTCCTGTTGCCAGCCCTCCTGGGCCGGAGGCTTTCTGGCGCGGCCAGGGTGACCACGGAGACCGACCCCGTGACCGGGTTCGACCTCCCGCACCGGCTGTGGGAGCGCCTCCACCAGGAGATGCTCCGGGCGCAGCGGCAGCGACAGCCCCTGTCGGTGTTGGTCCTGGTTTTGGAGAACCTGGACGAGCTGAGACGGGTCCTGGGGACGGAGGGAGCGAGCACCGTGGTGCGGGAGGTGGCGCGGGCGGTCCAGCGGGAGCTGCGGCGGTCGGACTACGTGGCGCACTTGGCGGAGGACCGCTTGGCGTGTCTGCTGTCGGGCGCCACCGCGGAACAGGCGGAGCGGGTGGCGGCCAGGATCCGCAGCGAGGTGGTCATGCGCACGCCCGCCCGGGTGTCCTTCGGACTGACCGCGTACACGGGCGGGGCGGAGGAGCCCAGCGTGGTCCTCAACGCCGCGGAGGCGGCCGCGGAGCGGGCCCGGCGGGCGGGGGGCCGGCTCGTCCGGGGCTAGGGATTTGGTATAATCGCCGCGCCGGCCGGCGTAGCTCAGTCGGCAGAGCGGCTGATTCGTAATCAGCAGGTCAGGGGTTCGAATCCCCTCGCCGGCTCCAGCGGAAACCCGCACAGGACAAGGCTTCTAGCCAAAACCGCGCGGCCCCCGGGGCGGCTCTTGCCGTCAATGTGCGCCCATTGTGCGCCTGAGGTAGGCTGGTGAGTCGGAATACGCCCGAGTGAGGCTAGCTTGGCAGGGAAGTGCCAGGCGGGCAGGCTCCGGCAGGCGGGCCGGGTCGGTGGGGTGGCCGGTGAGCGGCCCGAAGCCCTTCACCGGGGTCCTGCGGGCGGCGTTCTGGCAGGCTACTCAGTTGGCCGCCGTGAGCGGCGCGGAGGGCGACGGGGTGGGGAAGTTGGAACGCAACTCTCTGGATCCGAGGTACCGTTCAAAGGGCAGATGCCCGGCCTGGCAGGACAGGGCATGGCGGCAGGATCCCGGCAGGCGGATGTCCTCGTCCGAGCGAAGCGCCGGGTCCTCAGGTCTTCCTCCAGGACCTCCTCGCGGTAAAACGACAACATAGGGCGACGGCACGGGCTACCTGGCCCGGAAGCGCCGTTTGGCCCGGGGCCGCGTTTGGTTGCAACGGTCCGTTGCAAGAGTTACACTGTAAACGGGTTCGAGTTCATGTCGCCAGGGAGGCCCTGCAAACATGCCCAGATCTATTCCTGTGAGCGTGCGCCTTCCCCGTGACTCGTTCGAGACTGCCAGGGAGCTGGCCACCAGGACCAGGCGATCCCTGGGCAGCGTTGTGGGGGAGCTGGTCGAGGAAGCCGTACGGATGCGGCGGTTCCCCGGCATCGTGTTCGCGGGCCCGCCGGGGGACCGTAGAGCCAGGGTGGAAGGGTCAGGGCTCGACGTGTGGGAGGTCGTGGCCGTCTGGCGCTCGTGCGGGGAGAGTGTAGAGCGGACACTGGGGGTCCTCCAGCACCTGACTCCAAGGCAGGTGGAGGCCGCGCTCAGATACTACCGAGCCTATCCCGGAGAAATCGAGGCCCTGATCCGTGAGAACGAGCGCCCTCAGGAGGAATGGGCCAGGCTGTATCCGGCTGTTGCGGTGCCCGCGGACTGACCGCCGCTGGCTCTCCTCGCCGGCCCCATGCGGCTATGGCTGGATGAAATGATTCCGGCGGAAGTGGCCCGCAAGCTGCGCGACCTCGGACACGATGCACAGGCGGTCCAGGAGAACCGGTGGGCCTGGGGGCTGGACGACGAGGCCCAACTGGAAGCCGCCGTCCGGCAAGGGAGAGCCATCGTAACCTTCAACCTCCGTGATTTCGTCCCCATCGCCCAGCAGTGGGCCGCCGGCGGCAGGCGGCACATGGGGATCATCCTGATCCACCCGCGCACCGTGCAGGCGGACGACATCGGCGGGGTCGTACGGAGACTCGCGGCACTCCTCGAGGCACATCCGGCGCAGGATGCGCTCGCGGACCGCGTAGAGTTTCTGTCTTGAGGTTCCGTCACCAAGGGGTAGCGGGGCTGCGGGCTTGACCCACGCCGGGCCGCCCGCGCCGCACTCTCGCGCGCCGGAGCCTTCGAAGGGCCTGGGGCCGAGGAAGACTGCACCGGGCAGCCACTCGTCACCGCTCGCACCCGATCCCGTCCCGGTCCCTGTCGAACCCGTGGGGGTCAGGTGGCAGGACCCGGAACCGCCGGCAGGGGATGTCCCGGCAGTCCAGGGGGATGCACACGTCCGGATAGCTCGGGTCGCACGCGGCCCTGCGCTCCCGGCCCGGACCGCCGGAGGCCCAGAGTCCTGCTCCGTGCTCCTTGGCGCGTCTGTGGGCATCGCGTGCGTACGTGATCAGCGGCCGCGGTACACGTCCCGCCGGTGCCCGACGTGCAGAACCAGGATCGTGCGCTGTGCATCCCGGATGTGGCAGACCACCCGGTAGTCTCCAACTCGGTACCGCCAGAAGCGCCCCGCCTCCGGGCCCCGCAGCGGTGCTCCGATGGAACGGGGGTCTTCCAGCGCGGCCACCCTCTCCCGCAAGAACCGGAGAATGCGCCGGGCTGCTTCCCGGTCCAGCTTCGAAAGCTCCCGCTCCGCCCCGGGGTGGAACTCAATCCTCCAGCCCAAGGCGCCGCGCGACTTCCTCCAGCGGGATACCCGGCAACTGCTCCTCCAACCGCTTCAACGCGACGTGGTAGTCCTCCAGGTCCTCCAGGTACTGCAGGAGGGCCTCGCGGACATAGTAGCTCTTGCTACGGCCCGTGGTCCTGGCGAGCCGCTCCAGCCTCTTCTCGAGGTCGGCGGGCAGACGGACGGTGAGCACCGGCTCCTCCTGTGTTACAAGTATCACACGACCCGATGGCCGGGGCAACGCAGGGACGCGCACCCGGCGACCCCGGCCCGGGGCATCCGGCTTGAGCAGCCCGGCTGCTGGGGGCGCGCGGCAGTGCGGCCTCAGCACCGGGTCCAGCAGCTCCCGCAGGGGGATCCCCAGCCTGTGAGCCTGGTCCCGGGCGCGGTCGTTCGGGGAGACCTCCGGGGCGCCGGTCCCGATGAGCCGGCGCCGTCGGCGCCGGGGCTGGGAGGAGAACGGCCAGCAGCACCGCCGCGGCGAGGGATTGCAAGGCGTGGCGGCGCGGCACGGGGGCACCCCGGGATGGTTTCCACACTCTGAAGCTGCGTCCTGCTGCCCGGCCAGGATGCGCTGCTAGTGTGGCCCTGGGTCCGAGTCCGGCCCGGCCAAGAACCGGAGCAGCACCAGGGCCTCCTGCCGGCAGCTGGCGGAGGACCCCCGGCCTCAGCGGCGACCGAGGACGACCCCGCCGATCTCCTGGGGTTGCCATGAGGAAACGTGGGCCGGTCTCACTTCGGACCGCGCCGTCCTCGGTTCGGCGGGCAGACTTGGTGCTAGTGGACAGCCCGCCCGCAGCACTTCTTGTACTTCTTGCCGCTGCCGCACGGGCACGGGTCGTTGCGGCCCACGTGGGGTTGGGCGAGTGCAGCAGAAAGGAATGGCTGCAGCCAGCGCTCTGGAGCGTGCAGCACTGGTGTCCCGCAGTCGTAGCAGATCTCCAGCGGTTGCACCTCCTCGATTTGCGCGACGTTCTGGATTCCCCTCTGGGTGCACGCGTCGATGAGGAGGTCTGTGGCGTGGTTGTGGGCTTCGACGGGGTCGGCTGCCGGGTTGAGCCAGGCGACTAGCTGAATTGTGGGCTTTCCGGGGATTGCCAGGACGGCCCCCACCGCGTCGGGCGGGGCGACGCCGGGCATATGCGAGTAGATGGCGAGCGCCGCGGCCGGCTCCGTGGCGCGGACGACCCGGCCGTGCGCGACGGACTGCCGCAGGACTACGAGGGGCATCTCGTCCAAAAGACGGGCGATGGTCGCCCACGAACTGCTGCGGGCCGGGTCGAGGCCCTGCCTGCGGAGGTGGTGCATGGCGGTGTCGAAGTCTGCATGGGAGACCTTGAACGGGAGGTTGTGGAGCCGAAGGTACAGGCACAGGGTGCGCGTGTGCCGCAGGTACTGGGAATAGGCGAGGGTCATGAGGGAAGCCCGCAACTCGTCGCGGGCCGCCCTGGGCACGTGGATCTGTGAGGCGCGAAGGCCGCCGCGGATTGTGCCGTCGATGGTCTCTGCGATGTCGGGTCGCCGGAACCACTCCTCCGGTGGCCACCAGTTCACCGCCGCCGCATCTGAGGGGATCCGTCGCGCGCGGAGGACGGCATGGACGGCTTGCCACGTGAGGGCATCCGGCCACGGGCAAATGTCCCTCGAGGCCGGCGATGAGACTCCGCGTAACTGCGCCATCTGGGCGGCAAAGGGCAGGTGGGGCAGTCCGTAACGGTCGTCCAGGCAGGCGGCGACGGTGAGACCCTGGGACTGCCAGACTTGGACGACTGGGTGCAGGACGCGCCCGCGCTGGTGGCTGGGGAAGACGTGCCACACCAGGGTGGCGAGGTCGGGCATGAGGGAGCGCGGGGCAACCCGGGGGTGGTCCGGGTGGGTGGCTTCCTGGAGGACCCGCACGAACAGTGGCCGCCAGGTGCCGGCACGTGTCCGTTCGGCGATGAGCTCCAGGTCGGCTGCCGCGCCCGCGAGGTGTCGGAGGGTGATCCGGAAGGATTCGGCGGGCAGCCCCTTGGGGAGGCGGTAGAAGACCACGTGGAGATTGTCGTCCCTCGGGTCCGGGGAGGCCATATAGATCGCTCCGAGGGGCGGCGCCGCGCCGGGACCGGGCGAAGCGGGCTTTCGCCCGCGTTGTCTCCGCCCTGCCAGCCCCGGACGGCCGCACGAGCCGCCGGTCGGGCGGAGGGATTGCCGGAAACCTCCGGCGGGGCCGATCCTAAGACCGGCCTTAAGCCGTCGCGGCCCTGCGCGGTGGCCGCGGGCCCGGCTAGACCCGCGTGTACATCCCTCCTCAGGGGGAGGGGCATGGACCGCCCGGGTTCAGGCGGGCCACCGGCCCTCCAGTGCGGGGCGATCCCGCGGGCCGCGCAGCCCGGCGGACCGGCTGGCGAACGCCGCCCCACGGGTTGTGTTACGGCGCGCTGGCAGGATCTCCTGCCTGGAGCGGCCGGACCTGCGTGCAGGTGCACAGACGGCCGGGGAGGAGCCGAAAAGGGGGTGGAGCGAGGCTCGCGTGGGGCGGCTGCAGCTGCCCCTGCACCCGGCGGATTCCAGCGGCCCCGCGCCCGTGGCAGGTCGCGCGGCCACAGGCGCTCGGCGGAGCGCAGCTCCGGGGGAAGTGTCAGGCGGGCAGGCTCCGGCAGGCGGGCCGGGTCGGTGGGGTGGCCGGTGAGCGGCCCGAAGGTCTTCACGCCAAACAGGAACCCCTGCGGGGTCCTGCGGGCGAGCAGGACTGTCTGGCCCGGGCGGGGCAGGGCGTAGTAGGTCGAGTCGACCTCCGCGGCGGGGAAGCGGCTCGCGTAGTGGGCGAGGCGTCCGGCGCTTGTTGTGCGGAGATGGGGCGGGTACCACTGCTCGAAGCCCCTGGTCCAGGAGCAGGTGCCGGTGTAGACCTCGGCGCTGCCAAGCCGAAGGGGGCGGGCCTGAGGCTGGGTCCTGGCGTGCATGGCTGTCCTCCTGCTCCTATTGTCCGGGTTCATGCCGGGGACCCGCGAGGAGGGGGCGGCTGCTTCTCTGCCCCTGAACTTTAGCAGCTGGTTCACCGGTTGACCAAAATCCCCTAAAATTGGTCAGTGCACAGACCGGTCTTTCGCCGTGAGCCTGGACCTCCTGAGCCGTCAGAACCCCTGGTGGGCGGATCCGGCCGCCATCGAGCTGGACCCCCACCTTCGAGCCCTGGATGCCTCCCCTCTCCGCCGTCCCGTCCGGCTTCCGGTCTCCGTCGAGCGGGATGGGATCTACATCCTCCGGGGTCCCCGTCAAGTGGGCAAGACCACCTTCCTCAAGTCCCTGATCCGCGACCTGGTCCGGAGGGGACACCCTCCCCGCGCCCTCCTCTATGCGGACTGCGAGCTTCTGGGCCTTCGCCGGGGAGGGGAGTTGAGCCGCCTCGTGGAGGCCTTCCTGCGCATTCATCCTGGGCCGGACCGCAGGGTGGTATGTCTGGACGAGGTGACGCGCCTGGAGGGATGGGCCGGAGGGATCCGGGCCCTGGTGGATCTGGGTGCCCTGGAGGGAGTGACGGTTCTGGCCACGGGCTCCCACGCCATCGACCTGCGGAGGGGAGGCGAGCGGCTTCCCGGCCGGCGGGGAGCCGGGGTGGACCTGGTGCTCTACCCCATGACCTTCCGGGAGTACGTGGCCGCCCTGGCCCCCGGTGCGGATCTCCCCAAGCTCGGCGGGCTCCAACCCGGAGAGGTGTATGCCGCCTGCCGGGAGGTGGCGCTCCGGGGCCTCGCACTGGAGGCGCTGTTCGAGCGGTTTCTGGCCACAGGCGGGTATCCGCGTCCTGCCGCCGCCTATGCGGCGGTGGGAAGCATCCTCCCTGAGGTGTACTGGATCTACCGGGATGCGGTGCTGGGAGAGGTGGTGCGGGCGGGACGGCGGGAGACATACTTCCGGGAGCTGGGGGAGTTCGTGCTCCGGCAGATGGGGAGTATGCTGGACTGGCGGGACGTGGCGCGGGAGACGGACATCGGCTCCCACAACACGGTGCGGGAGTATGTTGAGGACCTGGAGGCCATCTTCCTGTGGCATGTGGTCTATCGGGCCCGGGCCCCGGGGGATGTGCGGCCTGCGCTGCGCGCTCCCAAGAAGATCCATCCCGACGATCCCTTCGTGGTGCACATGCTGAGGGCCTGGATCTACGGGTTTACGGATCCCTGGGGAGCGGCCCTCCATGCCCTTGCAGACCCGCAGTGGCGGGGAAGGCTGGTGGAGTCGGTGGTGGTCTCGCATCTGGTGCGGCGGTACGGCCCCTTCGTGTACTACCTCCGGAACGCCTGCGAGGTGGACGCGGTGGTCTACCGGGAGGGGCGCCTGGAGGCTCCGGTCGAGGTGAAGTACCGATCGAAAGTGCACACGGAAGGGCGGAAACTCCTGTCCAGGCTCGGAGGTGGGATCGTGGTCTCCCGGGAAGAGCTGGACTGGGACGAGGAGGTCCGGGTGGCCGTGGTCCCTGCCTCTCACTTCCTGGCCGTGCTCGCCCCTTAGGCGGAGGGTGGGCGTGGGACTGGGGTCTGGCGTGCACGGCCGTCCTCCTGGATCCCGTCCCGGGGTATGGTGTACTTTGCGGGCCCAGCTTCGGGTCGGCTCATAGTGTACGCTCAGAGCTCCTCTGACGCGGCGGGGATCGGGGCAGGTTCGGTCTCGCCTTGCAACTTCCGCAGCTGAAGTAGCGGCGCAAGACCATCCAGTCCTCGTGGACCTCTTCCAGGACCGCGCCTAGCAACCGCAGGACCGCCTGCGGGTTCGGGAAGATCCCCACCCACGTCGAACCGTCGAGCGAGCTCCCGGTTCAGGCGCTCCAGGGGGTTGGTGGAGTGGATCTGCCGCTCAAGACTCCGGGGGAAGTGCATGTACGTGAGGACTTCCTCGGCGGCCTCCTGGAGCATGTGGGCGACTTGGGGGAACCGGCGCTGCAGGGTGGCGCAGACCTGGTCCAGCTGCCGCCCGGCCGCCGCCCGGTCCCCTTGAGGCGAAGATGGTCCGGACCAGAGCCGCTATAGGGCCTTGGGCGTGCCTGGGGAGCTTCTGCAGAAGTGCACCCGGCTACGCTGCTCAATCGGCCCCCGCCAAGATCTCCGAGATCGCCCGCTCGGGACCCCTCGTGGGCATCAGAGATCACCAGCCGCACCCCTCGCAACCCCCGCCCAGAACTCGGAGGTCTCGCTGGCCCCCACGTCGAACCCCAGGACTTCCCTGGACCCGTCCTGACGTACCCCAATGGCTACCACCGCCGCTCAACGGTACCACCCGGCCGTCGTAGCGCACCCGCACCGCCTTCGCGTCCAGCCACACATACGGATACTCCCCCTCCAACGGCCGACTCGAAACCGCTCCATCGCTGCAGATCCGGGAGACCTCGCTCCGGCTGCAGCCCTCCAGCCCCAGGGCTCGGACCAGGTCGTCTCCCTTCCGGGTGCTCACCCCCGCTCAGGGACGCCTCCTGCACCACGCTCACCAGCGCCCGCTCCGCCCGCCGGCGGGGCTCCAGCAGGCTCGGGAAGTAGCTCCGGAGTCCGCTCGTACCGGCCCGCCTCCACCTGCTCAGACACCTCCAGCTCCATCAGCGCCTCCGCCAACAGCCGCACCCCCTCCCGCAACACGTCCAAGGCTCTGTCCCCCCCACCGGTGGTCCTCCCCGTCAAGACCCGGGGAAGGCTCCCGAATTTACACCACAACCTGGGACGCCAACGTCCGATCTGAGCCTGGGTCATGCGCTTCCAGTGTAGGCTGCTTCGGGAGCGCCATTGCAAGGAACTGGAACCGTGGGGCTATTGTCTGGGCCGATGCTATAGGGTGACCCAGAGGCCTTCTTTCTCGATCAGGGCGTACTGCTGCGAGGACTTCGGCGGAAGGCACGGGGATGTCCGGGTCGCCGGGGTCTTCCTCGGCCATCTCGAAGGGTGTGCAGCGTGGCGATGTCCTCGATTTCAAGGTCGTTCGGCCCGATGTAGCAGTCCTCCGGCGCGTAGTCGCCTGTGAGGAGCGTGTGGAGCCACTCCTGCACGGCCTGGGGAACTTCCTCCTGCTTTTGCTCTACGAGCAGCGTGGTATCGCGCATGATGCCCTCCATGCCTTGCTGGTTTCTCAGAGCGAGATGCGCCTTCCGTCGATCCTGTGGGCGGTGCGGGAGCTTGCGGGCCGGGCCCGCTGTCCTGCCCACTGCCGGAGCTGGGCGATTTCCTCGCCGCGGAGGCGGGACAGCGGCACGGTGGCCTGGACGGCTTCTTCCAGGTCCTCCTGCTGGAGGTCCTGGAGGTCCCTGCCGTGGCCGAAGGCGAGGTACAGCGCGTCGCGGACGACTTGCTCGATTGCGGCGCCGCTGAACCCGTCGGTGGCCTGCGACAGGCGGCCGAGGTCGAAGGCGTCTGGGTCGCGGCGGCGCTTCCGGATGTGGATGGTGAGAATGTCACGACGTTCCGTCTCGTCGGGAAGGTCCACGAAGAAGATCTCGTCGAGCCTGCCCTTACGGGGCAGTTCCGGGGGAAGGGTGTGGACGGAGTTTGCGGTGGCGGCGACGAAGACAGGCCGGGAGTCGTCGCGCTCCTGCATCCAGGTGAGCAGGGTCCCGACCACGTGGGCGGTGACCCCGCTGTCGAGGGCTCCGCTGCTCGTGGCGCCCGCGGCCCCCTTTTCGATCTCGTCGATCCACAGGACGCAGGGGGCCATGGCGGAGGCGACCTGGAGAGCTGTCCGCAGGTTGGCCTCGGACTCGCCCACGAGGGACCCGTAGACCCTGCCCATGTCGAGCCGGAGCAGTGGCAGGTTCCACGTTCTGGCGGCTGCCTTGGCGGTGAGCGACTTGCCGCACCCCTGGACCCCGAGCAGCAGGACGCCGCGTGGGGGCTCCAGGCCGAAGTCCCTGGCTTCCTCGCCGAAGGCCCTCGACCTGCGGCGCAGCCAGTCTTTCAGGAGGTCAAGGCCGCCCACGTCGTCCAGGGTGTCCCTGGAGTGGTAGTACTCGAGGACCCCTGTGCGGCGGAGGGCCTGGGCTTTCTGCTCGTGGACGGTCCTGGCAGCTTCCTCGGTCCAGGCGCGGTGGCGGACGAGGGCCAGGGCGAAGGCGTTTTCGGCTTCTGCCCAGGTGAGGCCTGCCGCTGCCTCCACGAGGAGGTGGCGGGCCTCCTTCGGGATGGGGACGGAGGCGCTTTCGGCGATGTAGTCGGCGATGCGCTCGATGTCCTGCCGGTCCGGCAGCGGGTAGTCGAGGACGAACAGGTCCTTTTCGAGTTCTGTGGGGACCACGAGCTTGGGGCCCAGCAGGATGAGGTGGGTGCCGCGGGCTTTGCAGGGCTCCAGGGCGTCACGGACTGTGCGGACGACCGTGGGGTCTTCCAGGTAGGGGTGGAAGTCGCAGAGGACGGCGGCGCAGTTGGAGCTGCGGGGGTCGGAGAGGAGGGCCGGGATGGCAGAGGCGGGGTCGGTGGCGCCGTTCTGGATTGCTCCGGACCAGCCTCTCGTGACGGTCCACAGGGCGACGGACCTTGGCTGAGGGACGGAAGTGGCGGCCTCCTCGATGGTACGCAGGGCCCTCTGCTCCTCGTGGGTGACAAGCCAGAGGAGGGGGTACCCTGCCCGGAGCAGGGTGGACAGGCGGGCAGTGATGTCCATGGCTTCACCTCCGGGGCCGGTCCGCGCCCCGGAGGGGCGCATCAGATAGTGGTGGTCCGGGGCACCGCCACCTCGTAGTGCACGTTCCTGGCCTCGAAGAAGTTCACGATCTCCGGCACGTCCACTTCCGTGGCCATCCAGGGGGCCGGGTTGGGGGTGTGGAAGCAGGCTCCCAGGCCAAGCTCCTCCAGCCGCCGGTCGGTGACGTACTCCACGTAGGCGTTGAGCATGTCCGCGTCCACGCCCAGGAGGGGGTGTGGGAGGAGGGTACGGTGGTAGTCCCGTTCCAGGTTTACGGCCCGCAGGATGAGTCCCCGGAGCTCCCGGGCCAGCTCCGGGGTGAGCAGTTCAGGGTCCTGGCTCAGCAGTTCGGTGATGAGGTGGATCCCAAACGACAGGTGCAGGCTTTCATCCTTGAGGGTCCAGTCGACGATGGAAGCCAGGCCACGGAGGAGGTTGCGGCGGCGGAAGGTGTAGGCGAAGAGGAACCCGCCGTAGAAGAACACCCCTTCCAGGATCACGTAGTAGCCCACCAGGTTACGGAGGAACTTCCTGCGGTCCTCCACCTTGCCCGGATCCAGGGGCTCCAGCATGGGCCGGGACAGCTCGGTGAGGAACTCCTCCTTGGCCCGGACCGCGGGCTCGTTCCGATGCATCCCGAACACCCGCTCGCGATCCACGGGCAGGGTCTTCAGGACGTACTCGAAGGCCATGGTGTGGTTGGCCTCCTCCCAGATCTGCCGTGCCAGGTACAGGCGGACCTCAGGCGCGGTGACGTGCCGGTAGATGGACAGCGCGAGGTTGTGGGTGACCAGGGACTCCATGGGGTTGAAGAACCCCAGGAGGACCTCCACGCTGTGTTTCTCGTCCGGGGTGAGGCGCTGCTCCCAGTCCCGGACGTCGTCTGCGAGGGGCACCTCCTCTGGGAACCACGTGTTGCGCTTGCCCTGCTGCACGTGGGCGTAGGCCCAGGGGTAGCTCAGGGGGAAGAGCTGGATGGGCTCCAAAGGGTTTGTGGCGATCAGGGGCCGCATGCGCTCACCTCCTCACGAAGAACAAGCTTCGCAGGTGACAGTACAGGTCTGGGGCTCCTCCAGGTTCCAGCGCAGCTTCCGGAGGGCCTTGTTGACGCGCACGGTGCTGGGTTCCGCGTACATGCGGGGGGCCATGAAGAGGTAGTAGGTGGACTTGAGACCCGCCCGCCAGGCCTGCAGGTAGGTGCGCTCCATGCACTCGAGGGAGCGGTCCTGCAGGTAGAGGTTGCGGCTGATACCCTGGTCCACCCACTTCTGAGCCCGGGCGGCCACGCGCACGTAGTCCTCCGGGGGGATCTGATAGGCGGTGCGGTGGAGGTCGCGCAGGGTCTGTGGGACGTCCTCGATCTCGGAGAGGTCGCCCCGGGCTTCCACCAGGCGCTCCCGGACGCGCTCCCACAGGCCGGAAGCCTGCAGCTGCTCTACGAGCACCCGGTTGAACTCCAGGAACTTTCCGGAGAGGGTCTGACGGGCGAAGAGGTTGGCGTAGTAGGGGTCGATGCCGGGCGTGGTGCCGGCGATCAGGCTGATGGTGGCGGTGGGTGCGATGGCGAGCACGGTGCCGTTGCGGATGCCCTCGCGGACGCGGCGGCGCAGGGAGTCCCAGTCGAGAGAGCTCGACCGGTCCACTTCCACCTGACCTCGCAGCCGGCATAGGTCCTCCAGGGTGTCGAAGGGCACGAGGCCCTGGGACCACCGGCTTTCCCCGAAAGAGGGGAAGGCCCCGCGCTGAGCGGCAAGCTCGCAGCTGGCCTCGATGGCGCAGAAGCTCAGGAACTCCACCAACCGGTCCGTGAACTCACAGGAGCGGGCGTCCCCGTACCGCATTCCCAGGCGGGCGAAGGCCTCCGCCAGGCCCATGAGGCCCAGCCCTACCGGCCTGTGGCGGAGGTTGGCCTGCCTTGCCCGTTCGGTGGGGTACAGGTTGAGGTCCAGCACGTTATCGAGGCCCCGCATGGCGAGGCGGACCGTCCGCCTGAGCCTGGCCTCGTCCACCCCCTGTGGGGTGAGGTGGCGGGCGAGGTTGACGCTGGCGAGATTGCACACGGCCACCTCGTCCGGGGAGGTAGGCAGGTGCACCTCTGTGCACAGGTTGCTGGAGTGGATGACACCCGGGAGCATGCTGCGGGCGTTTGCGGCGTCCTTGAAGGCCAGCCACGGGTGCCTGGTCTCCTGCAGGGTGGCGAGGATCTCCCGGAAGAGGCCCCGGGCTCCCACAACCCGCCAGGCGGACGGGGGGATGCGCCCGCTCTGGGCGTCGAGAATCCTGGCGCGGTAGGCTTCCCGGAACGCCTGTCCCCACAGCTCTGGGAGTTCGGGGACGAACTGGGGGTCGAAGAGGTACCAGGGCTCGTCCCGCTCCACCCGGTCCAGGAACTCGTCCGGGATCCACAGGGCGGTGTTGAGGCTGTGGGCCCGCAGGTAGGGGTCTCCGGCGTTCTTCTTCAGGTCCAGGAAGGAGCGGATTTCCAGGTGCCAGGGCTCGAGGTACACGGCCAGGGTCCCGCGCCTGCGGCCACCCTGGCTGATGGCCTTGATGAGGGCGTCGAACATGTGCACGAAGGGGACGATACCGGAGCTGGTCCCGTTGATCCCGCGCACCGGAGAGCCGACCGCCCGAAGCTTGGTGACCGATGCGCCGATGCCGCCGGCGTACTTTGCGATCTTTCCGAACTCCACACAGGACCGGAGGATGTCGTCCATGGAGTCCTGGACGTCGGAGAGGTAGCAGCTGCTGAGCTGGTGGTGCGGGGTACCGGCGTTGAACAGGGTGGGCGTGCTGGGCAGGTAGTCGAGCTGGCTCGTGGCGTGGTAGAACCGCAGCGCCCAGAGTTCCGGCTGCTGCTCACGGAGGCTCAGGCCCATGGCGACGCGCAGGAACAGGAACTGGGGCAGCTCCAGCAGCCTGCGGGTGGCGGGCTCCCGCACGAGGTAGCGGTCCGCCAGGGTGCACAGTCCTACCAGGGGCAGGAGTGAATCGCGTCCGGGCTCGAGGGCACGGGCAAGGAGGGTTATGTCCATGCGGAGCAGCCGCTCGTCCAGGGCTCCGCAGCGCACGCCCTGGCGGAGGAACTCCACGAAGGCCCGGCGGTACGCTTCCGGGTCGGGTTCCGGTGTGCCGAGGACCTCGCGGTACAGCCGGCGGAGCACCAGGCGGGCTGCGAGCCGTTCGTACGCCGGCTCCTCGTGGATGCGGCTGCAGGCGGCCTGCAGCGCAGCGGGCTCCAGGTCGGCTTCGGACGCGCCCCGGACCGTAGGGTCGTTCCAGAGGCGGCTGGCGAGTTCTGGGCTGCGGCTCAGCTGGGCGAGCCAGGCAGGCGGGGTAAGTACTGCCATGGTGCACCTCCGTCCGGTGGTGTGGCCCGCAGGCCAAAGGGAGAGGACGGAGGCGCAAAGCGCCCAACGGCAGACGCCGCACCGCCCCGCTCCACGAGGGCTTGCGGACCCAGCAGGCCGGCAGGTCTTCGGACTCGGGATCCTCCGGGCTGGACGCCTTCCCGGGCTTGCAACCCAGTGGCGTGGTGTCCAGCCCGTCCCCCTCACCGCGGCGGGCCCGTCCCGGACTTGCACCGGAGTTCCCTTTTCACCCCGGAGGGGACCGGCCTGCTACCAGATATTGAGTTCAGAGCGCCATGAATCTACCACATGTTGGTGTATCAGTCAAGATGCGAACTTACGTACGCCTATCTGGCGCCCACCCCGTCCCATGGGTGCCCCGGAGGGATGCAGCGGGGTCCGGCGCCGTATGCTGGAACGTGGCGTGCTTACCGGGAGCAGCTACGCCTGGCCCTCTCGGCCCGGGCGAGGATGCGCTCCGAGGTACCCTCGAGGGGTGTGGAAACGGCGAAGGCGGTGTACCCTCCTGGTGAGAGAAAACCCACGGGCTATGGGCCCGAGGAGGGAGGACACCGCCATGCACCAGCGCAGCACACACCAGGAGCAGCTGTCAATCCCCACCTGGGAGACGCTCCACACCTGGCTTCGGGGGCGGATGCAGGAGCTGG